>ERZ772956.2038-NODE-2038-length-13200-cov-2.876151_pt1 | contig 13200 bp, 9 predicted proteins | sample MGYA00580683_ERZ772956 | MGnify/ENA primary metagenome ERZ772956 (study PRJEB29015, sample SAMEA2738077) | human oral metagenome | biome: human oral; feature: human-associated habitat; material: saliva | place: China | collected 2212 ... | reverse complement strand
TGTCGTAGAAGAAGGTGAGCGTAGCCTTGTCTGTGCTCTGATGCACATAGGCTTCTTGGGCTTGCGCTCTCAGCGGAGGAGCAAAGAGTGCGCACAGCAGTGCGATGAGGCTCGCACAGAGTGTGTGTAGTGTAGTATAAGGTTTCATAATGTGTGTTTCCCCCTTAAAGACCCTCCTTGCGGAGAGCTGCCTAGCGGGGATTCGGGCATGGGTTATTTATAAAAGATAGTAGGTTTCGTCGGGATGAGTCACTCAGTGCCTTGCGTTCTCCGTGGTATGGGGGTGGTTCCTCCATGAGGCGCGCTGCTGGCCAAAAGAGAGGGCTATGACTCGACAGGGCGGTGATGAGGGAGGTCTTTGAGTGAGAGTCCCATTGAAGAAGGGACTAGAGGAAAATTTGAAAACGCTATTCTGTGAAATCGTTTCAAGCCTCGTCTTGATTCTTCATGGTGAAATCAAAGCGAAGCAAAGAGTAGGGGAGGTTGAGTGAGGTGAAATCTGGTGTGTGTCCACCTAGTGTGGAGGGAGGTATGTGTAGTGTTAGCGGTTTAGGCTAGATGGACATCGTTGATTGTCAGGGTTTTTAGGTGAGGTGTAGGACGAGGAGGACAACTTCCTCATGGGCTTTGGCGAGGGGGTGTCCTTTAGTATTATGAAAGTGTCCGAGTGTGTGTGAGTTAGTTCAATGGTTTCTTGCGACAAAAGTACAGAATGTCACGGACTCTTCCAAGAATTTTTCTGTTTTTTTATCTTCATTTGCTGAAAAAACTTTGTAGACGAAGGAAGCACGTGGTGCGAGAAAGAGAAGATCGTGGTCTAAGTGCTTGGCAGAAGAGGAACTGCATAAGAACTCCCCGCGCCTGCGCACCTGATATAGATGTGAAAAAAATGACATAAAAACGTGGCGACCCATAAAAAAATCAGTATCTTTGCCAGACTATGCAGTTCACTCTTAACGCCCTTGCCTTCGGCCACCACGGTGTGCCGCTGATGCCACCCCTCACCCTCACCCTAGAGTCGGGACAGTTGGTGGCCGTCATCGGGCGCAATGGAAGTGGGAAATCCACCCTCCTCCAAACCCTTGCTGGACTGCTGCCTTCCCTCGCAGGACAGGTGATGATAAAAACAACAAGAGCTCAGCTCCTTGCGCCCACTCCGCGCTCTGGCACTCTCGCCCTCGAGCGCAATCTCCAGCCGAGTGAGGCGCAACATTCGGAAGCACTGAGCAGCAGCCCGACGGCGCAAGAGGAGTTGGACATCGATTTCTGCCAACTTGAGCCGCCTCAGCGAGCGCGCTGGGTGAGCATCGTGCTGCCCACCACCACTGAAATGCCACCCCTCACGGTGCAAGAAGTGGTGCAACTGGGTCGTCTGCCCCATGCCTCTACGGCATGGCGGGCAGGACACTCGGACCCTTTGGTGGACATCGCCCTCGAGCGGTGCGGCATTGCCCATCTGGCCTCTCGTCCCATGCATGCCCTCTCCGATGGTCAGCGACAGCGCGTGATGCTTGCCCGAGCTTTGGCGCAAGACACGCCCATCCTCCTCCTCGATGAGCCCACCAATTTCCTCGATTTCCAAGCCACTCAAGAGGTGTTTCAGCTCCTCTCTCACTTGGCACATGAAGAGCAAAAGCTCGTCATCGTTGCCACCCACCACCTTGATTGGGCGCAACACCATGCCCATCCAGTCTTGCAGCTCTAGAATCTCTAGAATCTCTAGAATAACTAGAATCTCTAGAAAAACTAGCTCCCTCCCCAGAAAAACTAGAACTTATGGCTCACAAAAAGAAAATGAACGCAGCTGCTCTTGCAGCCTATCGCGAAGAAAATATCAACTTTCTCGCCAACCTCGAAGGAAAGCCTGGCATTCAGACCCTCCGCTGTGGCGTGAAATATCGTGTCATCACCCCAGCTCCTCCAGCACCCGAAGGTGCCACAGAGCGCACACTCCGCAAACTCCAGTCCACCCCGCAACCTCGCAGCGTGGTCACTGTGCACTACGAAGGTAAACTCATCGATGGCAAGCAGTTTGACTCCTCACGCAGAGGGAGCGGTGCACCCGCAGTGTTCCGGGTCAATGAACTCATCACCGGTTGGCAAGTGGCTTTGGTCAACATGCACATCGGCGAGAAGTGGGAAATCTACGTTCCTGCCGAAGCCGGATACGGAGAACGCGGAGCAGGTCGCGACATTCCAGGGCACAGCACCCTGATTTTCCAACTCGAATTGATCGACATCAACTAATTTATGAACCAATATATCGAGGTGAAAGGAGCGCGCGTCAATAATCTCAAGAACATTGAGGTGAAGATTCCGCGCAATCAGTTCATTGTTATCACAGGACTTTCCGGTTCTGGTAAATCATCGTTGGCATTCGACACACTGTATGCCGAAGGTCAGCGTCGTTATGTAGAAAGTCTCTCGGCTTATGCCCGACAATTCTTGGGCAGAATGAACAAGCCCGAGGTGGACTACATCAAAGGCTTGCCACCTGCCATCGCCATCGAACAGAAAGTAACCAGCCGCAACCCACGTTCCACCGTGGGCACCAGCACCGAAATCTACGAATATCTTCGCCTGCTCTTTGCACGCATCGGACGCACCTACTCCCCCGTGAGTGGCAAAGAAGTGCGACGTTGCAGTGCCGACGACGTGGTGGCAGCTGCTTTGCAACACAACCCTGGCACCCGATTCACTGTGCTAGCTCCCCTCAAGGAGAGAGATGACCGCACCTTCCAGCAACAAATAGAGGTGATGATGCAACAAGGTCTTTCGCGCCTCGACTGCGATGGAGAGATGGTGCGCATGGACGAAGCCATAGAGAGCGAAGCCGCGATGTTGCGCTACGAAACAGCTCTCCGCGAAGGACGTCTATTCCTCCTCCTCGACCGTCTTGCCGTAGATGCTTCCAAAGATGGGGTGTCGCGACTCACCGACTCTGTGGAAACGGCACTCTTTGAGGGCGATGGAGAATGCTTGTTGCGCTTCTATCCCGAAAAGAATTTGGAGCATTTCTCCACACGATTTGAAGCCGACGGCATCACCTTTGAAGACCCTTCCGACAATCTTTTCTCCTTCAACTCTCCCGTGGGCGCTTGTCCGCGTTGCGAAGGCTTCGGCAAGGTGATGGGCATCGATGAGCATCTGGTCATCCCCAATCGCTCCCTCTCCGTCTTCGATGGCGCAGTGATGTGCTGGCGTGGCGAAAAACTGGGTATGTGGCGCGAAGAGTTCTTACGCCGTGCTCAACAACACAACTTCCCCATCTTTGAACCCTACTTCAACCTCACCGAAGCACAGCGCGATTTGCTCTGGCATGGTGGTGAAGGCATGGCGTGGGAAGAAGGCGATGTGGATGTGTGTATCGATGGATTTTTCAAGGCTCTCGAGATGGGGCAATACAAAATTCAAAATCGGGTGATGCTCGCTCGCTATCGCGGCAAAACCACTTGCCCCGATTGTCGAGGCAGTCGCCTACGTCCCGAAGCCCTCTACGTGAAAGTGGGAGGAAAAACCATTGCCGACCTCGTGAAAATGTCGGTCAAAGACCTCGCGGCATGGTTTGCAGCCCTCGAAGTCACGGAGCACGAAGCTCAAATCGCACAACGCCTCTTATCCGAAATCAACAGCCGTCTGCACTTCCTCGAAGAAGTGGGGCTCAACTATCTCACCCTCGACCGCCTCTCCAACAGTCTTTCGGGTGGAGAAAGCCAGCGCATCAATCTTTCTACCTCCCTCGGCAGCAGTTTGGTGGGCAGTCTCTACATCCTCGACGAACCCTCCATCGGTTTGCACTCACGCGACACCGATCGCCTCATCCACGTTTTGAAAGAACTCCGCGATGTGGGCAACACCGTGGTGGTGGTGGAACACGATGAAGACATCATGCGCGCTGCCGACCACATCATCGACATCGGTCCAGAAGCAGGACGACATGGAGGACAAGTGGTGTGGAGCGGCGACTATCGACACCTAGTCGAGAGTAAAACCGACAATAAGAAGCCTACTTCAGGTGATTCGCCCCTGACGAGCCACACGCTCAACTATCTCCTCGGACGTGAGCGCATCGAACTCCCCACTTCGCGCAGAAAATGGAACCGCAAAATCACCATCAAGGGAGCGCGTGAAAACAACCTCAAAGGCATCGACGTGGATTTCCCCCTCAATGTCTTCACCGTGGTGACAGGCGTGTCTGGTTCGGGCAAATCTACCCTCGTGCGCAACATCTTCTATCCTGCCATTCAGCGACACTTGGACGAAACAGCCGAACGCCCTGGCGAATTTGTGGCGTTGGAGGGCGACCTCGATGCCATTCGTGCGGTAGATTTTGTGGACCAAAACCCCATCGGACGCTCTTCGCGCTCCAATCCCGTCACCTATGTCAAGGCGTATGACGAGATTCGCAAACTCATGGCTGAGCAACCTCTCGCACAGCAGATGGAGATGAAACCTGCGTTCTTCTCTTTCAATGCCGATGGCGGACGATGCGAAGAGTGTAAAGGTGCAGGAACGGTGAAGGTGGAGATGCAGTTTATGGCGGATCTCGAACTTGAATGCGAAACCTGCCACGGACATCGCTTCAAGAATGAGGTGTTGGAGGTGAAGTTTGAAGGTAAAAACATCTACGACATCTTGGAGATGACGGTGAACCAAGCCATCGAATTCTTCGACAACTATGGCAAGAAAAAGATTGTCAATCGCCTCCGTCCCTTGCAAGATGTGGGACTGGGCTACATCAAACTCGGACAGTCTTCCTCTACCCTCTCTGGAGGTGAAAATCAGCGTGTCAAACTGGCTTACTATCTCGGACAAGAGCGCGCAGTACCCACGCTCTTCATCTTCGACGAACCCACCACGGGATTGCACTTCCACGACATCAGCCGATTGCTCCATGCCTTCAACGCTCTGCTCGAGCGTGGACACTCCCTCGTGGTCATTGAGCACAATCTCGATGTGGTGAAGACTGCCGATCATGTCATTGACCTCGGTCCCGAAGGTGGAGCTGCTGGTGGAGAACTCGTCTTTGCCGGTACGCCTGAAGCACTGGTGGAAGCTGGCAAGGGATATACCGCACACTATCTTGCGCCTTTGATGACCCACAACTCTACGCAGCATGACTAAAATCACCACTCGTCAGGGAATCATTGCCCTCAGTCCCATCTTCGTTCTCATTGGGCTCTTCCTCACGCTGAGCATTGCTTGGGGCGATTTCGACAAAGTGCCACTCGTGGTGGTCTTTGTCATCGCTTCTGCCTATGCGCTCTTCATCACTAACAAGAATCATGCTGCGGAAATGGCGGTGGAGAAGAACAATAAACCGCGCAAACTTTCCATTGCCGACCGTGTGATGGTCTTTAGCCGCGGTGCGGGGGACAAAAATCTGATGATGATGCTCTGGATCTTCATCCTCGCAGGAAGTTTTGCCCAAACGGCAAAAGACATGGGAGCTATCGACTCCACCGTAGGGCTCACCCTCCAGCTGCTGCCTTCGTCGTTGCTCTTGCCGGGATTGTTCCTCGCCGCTTGTTTTGTCTCACTCAGCATCGGCACCAGTGTGGGTACGGTCGTGGCACTCGTGCCCATGACATCAGGCATTGCCTCTTCTTCGGGCATCGCTCTTCCGCTTGTGGTAGCGGCTGTGGTGGGCGGTGCTTTCTTTGGCGACAATCTCTCTTTCATCTCCGACACCACCATCGTGGCTACACGCACGCAAGGGGTGAAACAGAGTGCGAAATTCCGCACCAACATTTACATTGCCGTTCCGGCTGCCATCGTGTGCTTCGTCATCTACTACTTCCTAGGCAGCACCGGTGCTCCCATTACGCAGATTCCTGCCGTAGAGTTCTTGAAAATCCTGCCTTATCTGCTTGTCATTGTCGCTGCTGTCATGGGACTCGACGTGACCCTCGTGCTGCTCATGGGCAACATCCTTTCGGGCATTGTGGGCATGACCACAGGTAGTTTTGGTCTCGAGGGTTGGTTCGCATCTATGGCAAAGGGCATTGGCGGCATGACCGACACCATCCTCGTTGCGCTCTTGGCAGGAGGACTGATGGAGGTGATTCGTCACAACCGAGGCATCCAGTTTATCATCAACAGTCTCACGCGTCACATCCACGGTAAACGTGGAGCAGAAGGCGTGATTTCAGCCCTTGTGGCAATCATCAACTGTGTCACAGCTAACAACACGGTGGCTATCCTCGCTGTGGGCAAGATTTCCAACGAGATTGCCGACACCTATGGAGTGAACAAAAGTAAGAGTGCTTCGTTGCTCGATACTTTCTCCTGTGTCATGCAGGGTCTTCTGCCCTATGGTGCGCAGCTCCTCCTTGCTGCCAGCTTAGTCAAGCTCAGTCCTGTGGAGATTCTTCCTCACATGTACTACAACTTTGTGCTCGCTGCCATTGCCATTCTGAGCATCCTCTTGCGCTACCCTCGCAAATTTAGCTAAGTCTTTCTTTTAAAAATCCCCTCAGCGAAAGATTCGTTGAGGGGATTTCTATATGTCACAAGGTGCTATCCTACTATTATCTAAAAGTGTGTAATGCCGTTTTCCATTCTCCTCTATAAATATATGGATTGATATGAGGCAAAAGAGAGAAAAAACGGCCAAAAAGTGAAGACTTTTCTTTGGTTATATCTTGGTTTGATAAGTATGTTTAGCAAATTTGTAGGTTATTACCCGATAAATAAGAGTAAATAAAATGAGGTGCTACACAGTGCAACACCTCAAAAAAGGAGAATGATGACAGATAATCATCAAAAATAAATACAATCAATAGCGTGCAACGCTAGCCCCCTCTATCCAAACCAGAGCATGACGATGATTTGGGCAATGATGACGCGCAGGAACATCGCCAAAGGATAGACGGCAGCATAAGCCAAAGAAGCTTGGTCGCCCTCTACAGTGTCGTTCACATAGCCTAGGGCAATGGGATTTGCCATAGCTCCGCAAAGCATACCCGCAGTGGTGGCAAATGATTTGCGACGATACACCACCGCTATCACGGCTACAATCGCCATGGGGAGAGCAGTGAGTAGGGCAGCAAAGCCAATCCATTTGAGAGCGGCAGGCTGCATGACGGTGGCTAAGAAGTCTCCTCCAGCATCAAGACCAAGGCAAGCCAGATACATCGAGAGTCCGAGCGAACGGAGCATCAAGTTGGCAGACTGCGTGGTGTAAGCCACCATGTGGAGGCGCGGTCCATAAGCTCCGATGATGATGCCCATGATGATGGGACCACCAGCAAGACCGAGGCTGATGGGATAGCTCAACCCGAAATGAATGGGCACACTGCCAAGGAGAAGCCCAAGAACAATCCCTAGGAAGATGGTCACCATGTTGGGTTCTTCCAAAGATTTCACCTCATTTCCCAAAAGCGTTACCACCTTTTCTATACCCTCTTCGTTGCCCACCACCGTCACGCGGTCGCCCATGCGGAGCATAAGGTCGGGAGTTGCCAAGAGTTTGAGGTCGGTGCGTTTCACACGGCTCACCGTCACGCCATAAAGGAGGCGAAGATTGAGGTCGCGCAGCCGCTTACCATTGATGCTGGGACGTGTGATGAGCACATGTCGAGAGATGAGTTGTGCATCAATCGCGTTCCAGTCTATGTTGTCTTTGTTCCAATCCTGTTCTTCGTGTTCGCCAAAGAGTGTGGTGAGCACGTTCACTTGCGATTTGAGGGTGATGATGAGGAGTCGGTCGCCTTCTTCCAACACCGTTTGGGCATTGGGCAAAATCACTTTACCTTCTCTCCAAATGCGCGATACCACAAATTTGGCATGCTCCGAATGATGCACCACATAGTAGATGTCTTTGCCAAAGAGTGCAGGATTTTTTACACAATAGGCAGTGATGAACGCCTCTTCGTCGTGGTCAGTGTCTTCGCCTTTGTCGTGGCGTTGCAACCATCCGCGCATGATCACCAAGACAATAATGACGCCTACCATGCCGATGGGGTAGGTGACGGCACAACTCAAGGCAGCTACTGCCGAGGGTTGTCCCAACTGTTTGAGTGTTTGCTGTGCAGCACCGAGGGCAGGAGTGTTGGTGGTGGCACCACAAAGCACTCCCATGAGATCGGCAAAGGGCAACCAGCCTGTCATAGCAATGACCACTGCCATGATAGTGCCGATGATGACGACTGCTAAGGAGAGGATGTTGAGCCACGTGCCTCCGTGTTTGAAGGTCGTCACGAATCCCGGTCCCACTTGTAGACCGAGGGTGTAGACAAACAAGATGAGTCCAAAGCTTTCGGCATACGACACCATCTGCGGGTCTAGCTTTAAGCCAAGAGCTCCTGCCAAGATGCCGGCAAAGAAGACGAAGGTGATGCCAAGACTAATGCCTCGAAATCGAAATTTAGCCATTGACAATCCAAGCGCACACACTGCCGAAAGGATGATGACCGCTTGAATGGCAGAGGGTTCAGTGAGAAGTTTAACAATCCACATAAACAAATCGATGCACCTGCCCAATGTGGTGGGTGCAATAATTGAAAATAGAGGGGCTAATGAATAAAAATGCTTCGTAGACATTCCCTTCCGATGGAATGGACACCTACTATGGAGTTTGGGCAAAGTTAGGGAGAAAAACGAAAGGAACGAAAGAAAAGACAGACTTTTTTTTATAAATAAGCAAGAAAAGAGAAGTGCCGATGTGACATTTCGCCATATAATCCTCTTTTCTGAGGAAAATGACTATACAATCATGAAAAAAGTGGCGCAAGACTTGGTCATTTGTCAAAAAGAATGAGTAATTTTGTCCGACAAACATTAGCAATATCATACCATGGTCATGGAGCCATAGTGTGACGATTTATATTCAATTCATCCTTTCATGAAAAAAGCAGATCTTTTAGACCGCAAAATCCTCAAGGTTATCTCTGTAGATGCTCGTCGTAGCTTCAAAGAAATAGCTGCACAATGTGGTGTTTCACGTGCTGCCATCCACCAACGCGTGGTGCGCATGGTGCAACGTGGCATCATCGTAGGTAGCGGCTATCAAGTCAATCCTAAATACTTGGGTTTTGGCACTTGCACCTACATCGGCATCAAGCTCGAGCGCGGCTCACTCTACAAGACCGCTGTGGCGAAGCTCAACGAAATCCCAGAGATTGTGGAATGTCACTTCACCACCGGCCCTTACACCATGTTGGCTAAGCTTTATTCTCGTGATAATGAGCATCTTCGCGATTTGCTCAACAATAAGATTCAAGAGATTCCTGGTGTGACTTCCACAGAAACCATGATTTCTTTGGAGCAAAGCATCCAACGCACCATCCCCATTAGTACAGAGCATGAGTATGAAGAACCCGAAAAGGAATACTACCGTCCTGTTGCTGATTTCTTGGATGAAGTAGACGACTAATACTCTACAACATCTGTCCACTCCTTGGATAGATGTTGTGCTGTGTTTTCAACAGGGTGATGCTAGGATATAGCATCGCGTTGAAGACACACAGCAAATCTATAAATCTTTGAGCTGAGGACGTGGCGCGTGCATCACGCTACGTCCTAATGGCTTGTAAAGGATAGTACATTGCTTTTCAATACCCACTTGGTTTTGTTGTCTACACTATCCTTGCGCAATGAACACGTCCTCTTAGGCTGTGCCTGTGACGAAGACACATTGCCCTTCTCAATCTTGATTCTTTTCCCATGTAATTACGCTGATTACACATTAACTAATCCTATAACTAAGACTTTAATTTATGGACGCTATTTCTATTTTCGGCATCGACATCTATTGGCAAGGTGTTGTTCTTGGGCTTTGCACCTTCCTCGTCATTGGCATCTTCCATCCCCTTGTCGTCAAGGCTGAATATTATTTCGGCACACGTTCGTGGTGGGTGTTCCTCGTCTTTGGCATCATCTGCGGTGTTGTTCCCTTCTTCGTCAGTAGTCTCTTTTGGGGTGCGCTTTCTGCCATCGTTGGTTTTTCTAGTCTTTGGTCGATTGGCGAAATCTTCGATCAGCGCAAACGCGTCATCAAGGGCTGGTTTCCCATGAATCCCAAGCGCAAACACGAGTATCCTGAAGACAGCCTCCCTTATGGTGGAAAACTCTAAATAGTGTTTAGACGTTAGAGATTAGACGTTAGCCGTTAGAGGGCTGCGCGGTTGAACTAGAAAAACTAGAGGCTCTAGAGAGGCTAGAAGAACCGAACCCCGCTTGTCGGGGCGAGCGAAAAAGGGTCTATGATCCTCTAACGTCTAAGATCTAACGTCTAACGTCTAATGTCTACCTTCTAACGTCTACGTTCTAATGTCTAACCTCTACGATCTCGAAAACCTCTACGCCCAATCCACGCAACAGCTTGCGCCTGAGCGTCCTCTCATTGCCATCACTGGCAATTTTGGAGAGAAAGGTTGTGAACTAGCCGAAGGTTACTACCAATCTATTCTCCGTGCTGGAGCTACTCCTTTGGTAGTGCCCCCTACTTCCGATCTCACAACGATAGATGCGTTGTTGCATCGGGTAGATGGCCTTTTGCTTTCGGGCGGTGCCGATCTTAATCCCTTGTGGGTGGGTGAAGACCCCCATTCAGCTTTAGGGGGCATCAATCCAGTGCGCGATGCTTTCGAGTTGTTGCTTATACGTCGTGCAGCAGATTACCAGATACCTATTTTAGGCATCTGTCGCGGTATGCAAATGCTCGCAGCTGCTTTAGGTGGAAAGGTGGAGCAAGACATGACATCCGCGCGTCCCGATGCGGCATTGCTCAAGCACAGCCAAAATGCTCCTCGTGCTGAGGCGACCCATCGTGTGCAATTGCTGGAAGACTCCCTGTTAGGTAAGCTTCTGGGCAAAGACATTTTTGTCAATAGTTTTCACCACCAAGCCGTATCAGCAACTGGTACACAGTTTCGCGCGGTGGGTTTTGCTAGCGATGGCACCATCGAAGCCATGGAGAGCACCACCTTCAAGAGCATCATCGGCGTGCAGTGGCATCCAGAGTGCATGGACAACGAAGACTCCGCACGGCTTTTCCGTCATTTCGTGCAACAATGTGCCAGCTATCACCGCGCACGCCAGTGGCACCAACACCACCTCTCCCTTGACTCCCATTGCGACACCCCCATGTTTTTCGATCAAGACATTGATTTCAATCGTCGCGACCCGAAAATCCTTGTCGACTCCTTCAAAATGGCCGAAGGGGGTCTAGATGCCTCTATCATGGTGGCTTATCTGGCGCAGAAAGAGCGCACTCCAGAGGCTCATCTGGCTGCAACAGCCAAAGCCGATAGCATTCTCGACCGTCTTTCTGCTATGGTGGAGCGTTGTCCTTCCGTGCGCATGGCATTTTCTCCCGAAGAAGTGCGTGCCAATAAGGCCGCTGGCTATCGTAGCATCCTTCCTGGCATCGAAAATGGCTATGCTTTCGGCACAGATTTAGCCAATATTGCCCGCTATCGTCAGCGCGGTGTCGTCTATACCACCCTTTGTCACAATGGCAACAACGAGATTTGCGACTCAGCACGTCCCAATGCTCTCGACAAAGAGCGATTTCCTGCCACTAATGGTGCCGAGCATGGTGGACTCTCTGCTTTCGGTCGTGAAGTCGTGGCCGAGATGAATCGAGTGGGCATGATGGTCGATCTTTCCCACGCTGCCGAATCCACCTTCTACGATGCTCTGGCAGTGTCCAAAGTCCCCATCGTTTGTAGCCACTCCTCTTCCAAGGTGCTCTGCAATCACCCGCGCAATCTCACCGACGATCAACTTCGCGCACTTGCTGCCACTGGAGGTGTGGCGCAATGCACCTTCTATTGCGGTTTCCTCCGCACCGATGAGGAAAATGCCACGATTGATGATGCCGTGGCACACATGCTCCATATGATTAAGGTGGCAGGCGTGGACCACATCGGCATCGGCACTGACTTTGATGGCGATGGTGGAGTCCCTGGTTTGGCTTCTGCTTCCGAATTGATCAACCTCACACGACGATTGCAGGCAGAAGGTTTCACAGATGACGACTTGAAAAAGTTATGGGGTGGAAATTTTCTCCGTGTCATGACTCAAGCACAAGCTGCTGTTCAATGATAATGTGAGCTTAACCCATGGGAATAACTCCTTGGCTAGGCTTTCTCAATAGCTTCATGCAATGAAATTTCTACATCTTCTTTCTTGGTTGCTACCTGCAACTCTCTGCTTCACTGCTTGCAAAAGTAGCAAATCTTCTGCCGATGCTGCTGCCATCGACTCTTCACTCGTTTGTCGAGTAGTCTTCAATGCAGATTCTGCTTATCATTTTGCCCAAAAACAATGTGATTTCGGCCCACGTACTCCCGGTTCTGCTGCCAACAAGTCTTGCGGAGATTACATTCTGTCGCAGTTTGCACATTTTGGTCTCACCACCAGTGTGCAAGCCACAACAGTGACGGGCTGGGATGGCACAAAATTGCCTTGCCGTAATCTTCTAGCACAGTATCGCCCAGAGGCCAAAGAGCGCGTAGTCCTTGCTGCACACTACGATTCGCGCCCATGGGCGGAGCAAGATGCAGATTCTGCCAATCATCGCCTACCAGTGTTGGCTGCTGACGATGGAGCTTCGGGTGTGGCAGTGATGCTCGAAGTAGCTCGTAATCTCGCAGCCCTCAATCCTGCAATAGGTGTAGACTTTGTGTGCTTCGATGTTGAAGATTATGGTGCACCCTACTGGGCACCCGAAGAGGCGCGCAACAACGAGAATACCTTCTGCCTAGGTTCGCAGTATTGGAGTGCACAAGCTGCTGCGCAAAACTATCGCCCTCGCTTCGGCATCCTCCTTGACATGGTGGGAGGTCGCGGCAATCAGTTCCGATTTGAAGGATATTCCATGAAGTATGCCCAGTCAGTAGCCGTTCGCTTGTGGGATGCCGCTCGCTATGCTGGAGCAGAGAGTTTCTTCGTAGCCGATAATGGAGGTTTTATCACAGACGATCACCTACCTATGAACACCATAGCGGGTATTCCCACTATTGACGTCATAGCTTACAATCCCGATGGAGGATTTCCTACCCACTGGCACACCACACACGACACCATGGACAATCTCGACCCTGCAACGCTGCGTGCCGTCGGTCAAAGCCTTTTGCAACTTCTCTCTCAAGAGAAATAAGGTGTCATTGCTTTTTCCGCTATCCCTACTTCACAACCCTGTACATTCAATATTGCACACATGACAATCAACGAAATACAAGACGAAATTAT
>ERZ772956.2037-NODE-2037-length-13205-cov-4.143118_pt1 | contig 13205 bp, 10 predicted proteins | sample MGYA00580683_ERZ772956 | MGnify/ENA primary metagenome ERZ772956 (study PRJEB29015, sample SAMEA2738077) | human oral metagenome | biome: human oral; feature: human-associated habitat; material: saliva | place: China | collected 2212 ... | reverse complement strand
CAAATCAGTGAGAGCAATTTAAAGTCATCGTCAATGATATTGGAAAATATAATATTGATGCTGAGAGATTGAAAGATTTTTCTCCTGTCGCTTTGACAGATTGATGTATTTGTTGTCAGGATTTAAGCTGATTGAAAACTGCTTTGGAGGAATTGAAAGGTAGCAATGAGAAAATTCTGATTGAACCTTCTGGAATCGCTGATGGGAAAGCTATCAAGAGAGTTATTGAGGAGTTAGGAATGCAAGGAAGAGTCATTACCTTGGTGAATGCTCAGTCTTTTCCAACTATGTCAAAAGCTGAAGAACAGATTGCGTCTACACAGCTTTCTTTGGCAAATGTTATTGCGCTTACGCATCTTCCTAGTGATAAAGAAAAGAATCAAGAGTTAAGAGCCCAGTTGTCTCAGAAATATCCTCATCAGCCGGTTATTGAGGCACCTTATACAACAAATAGTGAGGATCTTATGAAAGATGATAGTTCATATGAAGCTATTGTAAATCTTATGAGAAAACATTCTCAGGATAGTCATGCTGAGCGCGATCACCATCATCATGAACATGAACACGATCATGAACACGATCATGAACACGATCATGACCATTATCATGAGCATGAGCATGAACACGATCATGACCATTATCATGAGCATGAGCACGAACATGAACATGACCATGACCATGACCATGAACACGATCATCACCATCATCATCACCATGAACATTCAAAATTTTTTACAAAGAGTATTGCTTTGTCTGAAGAGACTTCGCTTGACCAGTTGAAAGACCTTATTCATCAGCTTGGGCAAGATGCTCTTCGTGTAAAGTGAGTTATTAAATACTGATCTCAGGCTTTTGAATTTGATTATGTGAGAGGTGGTGAGTTAGAAATCTGAAATATGACGACACTTCAGCCTCATCTTAATGTTATTACTCAACATTCTTTATCTCCAGAATTGATAGCTATGATTTCTTCAGGTTCAACTTCTTCTGAAAAACTTTCTTATGTGCCAGAAAAGAAAATTTACTCTCCAATAGAGGTTTCTGCAGCGGTTTCTGTTCTTTTGAATCAATATAAGGACTACATGAATATGTATCATGAAAAATTAGCTTTAGAAACAGAATATGCCAAAAATCAGGATTCTCAATTGGCTCAAGAGATTCAGCAGCTTGATATTGCTCTAGATAAACTTTGAGATGATATGAAGTTTGATAATCCATTGATTTGGATTGGCTATAAGAGGCTTGCATATGCAAATAATCCTGAGAAAAAGGTAGAAACTATTTGAGAACTCAAGAAGCATTGTGAGAGAAAAACTGATATTTGTCACAAAAGATTAGATTTTTTGAATGAGCATCTCAAGTCAGATTTTTGAATTGATCTTTTTGACGAAAATCAGGTAAAAGCTGAGCAGTCTTTGGTTGATTTTATTAAGGAAAATGAAGCAATTAAAAAACTGAGTCAAGATGAGCAATTTATGACTCAGTGGCTTCAAAATGAGTATTTTCAGATTGATGGGAAAGTTGCAAAATGGCAGAACTATCAGTCTGTGCACTAATACGCTTCTACAAAGATATTTTTATATCCTCTTGCTCTTAAGTTTGTGAGGAATTCCTTGACCATAAGTGGTACTCAGCAGATATAAAACTCTGTTTCTGCTGGGAAATCAATATGATCGATGTTGATTCTTCCATATTCAAATCCCTCAACCTTTTCTCTAGAAATACTAATATGTGTTTCAGGAATGTTGAGGTTTTTGATTTCTTCTACATAAAAAAGATCTTTAGCATAGGAAACTGAAAAGAAAAATCGTTTCTGGGATCAGCTTTTATCCTCTTTTGCCATACGGTAGCAAGGTGCTAGTCCGCTTCCTGTTGAGAGGAATACCTTGGGATTTGTGGTATCTTTGAGGAGAAAGTGTCCCTTCCCTTCTTCGATTTGGAGTTCTGAGGCTTCTGGGAGCTGTTTTAGAATTTCTGATCCCTTCCCGTTTTCAACGAGCTTGATCAAAAAAGTTAAAATGCTTAATTCATCCTCGATTTCTAGATTTGCTACAGAGTAGGCTCTTTTGATTGTTCCCTCGTTGGTAGGGTAGTGGATGAATACTCGTGCTCAAGGTTGAAGTTCCATCTTGGAAGTTTGTATTTTTAGTTCTACGATATGATCGTTTAGCATTTTTTTGCTGAGAATTTTTCCGTTTTGCATTTTTTTGTTTGTATAAAATAAACGAGGATAATTGTAATTTTTTTTTGATTTTTTGCAAATGTTTGAGAAAAATGGAATATAAGAAAAATCTGAATATAAAAAAACGTTTGTTTTAGGGATAAAAATCGCTATAGATAATCAGAGTTTTTATTCTTTTGAAATGAGGTGATGGAGTATGTGATTACGGTTGGGCTGGAGATTCATTTGAAACTAGCGACAGCGACCAAGATTTTTTGTCCCTGTAAAAATGAGCAAAATCTGGATGATAATCATCCAAATACAACAGTATGTCCAGTATGTACTGGGCAACCTGGTGCTTTGCCGCAGTTGAGTGAAGAAGTTGTAAAAAAGGGATTGCTTTTAGGGAAAGCGCTCAAATGCCTGGTTCAAAATCCTTCATCATTTGATAGAAAGTCGTACTTTTATCCAGATTTGCCGATGGGATACCAGATTACGCAGTTTTACCGTCCGATCAATGTTAACGGTCAGCTTTCTTTTTTTTCTGAGACCTTTGATGAGGAGAGAACCGTAACAATTACTGATGCTCATCTGGAGTGTGATACTGCTAAAGTATTGCATTATAATGGTAAAATGTTGCTGGATTTTAACCGTGCAGGAACGCCGTTGATAGAAATCGTGACGGGACCGGATTTTCAGAGTGCTGATGAGGCTGTCGCTTTTGCAAAGGAGATTCAGAGAATCGCAAAATATAATCAGATTTCTGATGCTGATATGGAGAAAGGTCAGATGAGAGTTGATGTAAATGTTTCGATTAGACCTTCACTTGATGCACCATTTGGAACCAGGGTTGAGCTGAAAAATATTAATTCGTTTTCTGCGATCAAAAGAGCAATTGAAACTGAGGTGAAAAGACAGCTTGCATGTCGAGAAGCAAATGAACCAATCAATCAGGAGACAAGAAGACGAGATGATCTGAAAGGAATGTCTTTTACGATGAGGAGCAAGGAAGATGCGCTTGATTATAGATATTTCCCAGAGCCAGATTTGCTAGAGCTACAGCTAAAAAATGAGCTCTTGGATGAGGTGAATGCTAGTGATATCTTGCTTCCTTATGAAAAAATTAAAGAAATGAAATCTGATTTTGGTTTTCATAAGGAGTTTATCAATGTTTTGATCAATGATAAGGAAGTGTTAGATTTTTTCTATGATCTGGTGAAAATGGGCTTTTGACCAAAGCTTGTAGCGAAGTGGATTGCAGGTCCGATCAGTGCCTATATGACTGCGAATGCAGTTGCGATCTCTGAATTAAAAATTGATAAGGAACAGTTAATCAGCTTTTTTAAGCTTGCGGAGGAAGGTACATTGATAGAAAATCAGTTGAAGATTTTGATGGATGAGTTGCTCAATCAGTGAGGTGATTTGCAGGAAATTATCAAGGAGAAATGATTTGATGCGCCTGCTGTTAGTGAAGATGAGATTATTGAAGTTGCGAAGGGGGTTTTAGATGCAAATCCTCAGATTGTTGAGCAGTATAAAGGTGGAAAGGTTACTGTGATTGGATTTTTTGTTGGGCAGGTGATGAAACAAACTCAGTGAAAGGCCAATCCAAAGCAGATTCAGGAGATTATGACAAGATTGTTGTCGGCTTAGTTATTTTGTTGCTAGATAGTTGTCAGACTTGAGGAAGTCTGGCAATTTTTGTGTTGAGAGATATTCTTTTCAGATAGTCTTATCTCTGAAGGTTGCAGTTGAGAGGATTTTGATATTTTCTTGTGGGATATTTTTTCAAGATGGGCAGATTTGTACTGCGGCTTGTCAGGTGTTTGAGAGAATGAAGTAGCTATTGGTATTAGAGGTTTTTTCGTCTTTCCATTCTTTTAGTGTGAGGGTGTTATTTTGATCATAGGTAGCAATCGTCTTTTTTAGGCTATTGCTGTCTCATTCGATGGCGATGGTTGAAATTTTTACTTGTCCCATTTGATTTCATCATAATCATACCTTGTTTGCATAAAATGCTGGGATAATGATTGATTGTCCTCAGCTGAGTGTGATCTTATCATTAGAGCAGTTGTTCAGCGAATCTCAGAGTCAGGTAATCTGGAGATTGAGGTTAAAATCTGGACAAATTCAGTTTTCTTCTTTTTCTCTCTTACAGGTAAAGTTGTTTAGAATATTCTTTTTATCTTCTTCTCCTCCTAGAGTATAGTCAAAGTTTGCTTTTGTAGTGTTGGTAAGGAGAAATCATACTTCAGCTCCAGCTTTTGCCAGATATGAGGCCTTTTGGTAGCTGGCGATATCTTCACTATATCTCAAAAAACCTCTCATCATCATACTGATCAAAAGTCCAATCAAGGAGCTTGCGAAGAGGACAAAAAGTGCGAGGAGGATGATATTACCTCTTGGATTAGTCAGTTGGTTTCTCATTTTTTACTGGAGAATAAATACTAGGAGTTGTTCACTGCAGTGAAACAAATGTTTGGAGTGGTAATACGACATTATTGCTTCGTTGGCTCGGTGTGTAGTGTTTGCTTGTGAGTGTAATAAAGAGCCAAAAACCTGGTTTCCCTGCAGGTGGAAGTTTACTTATATCCGTATTTTGGCTTTCGCTAGCATATATATTTTGGAGCTCCTGGTTAGAGATGAAAGGGATAATTTTAAACTGGGCTTGGCTAATGTTGAATTTTTTGCTGTCTAGGAGTGTGATTTTCTCTCAGTCTTTTTCAAGTATGAGCTTGCAATTGGAATTTCTGATGTTTTTGAGTGTTTCTTCGTTTTCCACTGGGAGAAGTTCTGAAGATAATCAGTTTTCTTTTTCCTTTCGGAGCTCAGAGGCTTGGAAACAATCTCCGGTAGTGTTTATGGTTATCCCTTGATTTTTCTCATCTTTGAGGTAGAGTTCTGAGACCATTCCATCTGATGCTTGTAGATCTCAATAGGGATGCTTTGAGTAATCAATTGTTGTTGTCTGAGCAAGGTTTTCTAGAACTTGGGTGAAAACAAGGGCTTCTTTTGCGATTTCTTTTTCCTGCTGGATGCGATAGGAAATTCTAGAGATAGTGGTATAGGTTTGGAGAATAATCCCAGAAAGAAGTCAGAAAAGTCAGACTACAATTAGAATTTCAACGAGAGTAAATGCCTTATTTTTCATAGGAATATGAGGAGTAAAGAAAATGGAAATCAGATTTTTATCTTTCTGAATCTCTAGGTCAGATGAAGCTTTCTAGGATAACTTCTCCTGTGAAGCTTCATCTTTTATAAATCACATGAGAATTGACTTTTAGAAGCCCTAAGTTTTTAATCGTGGGGGGAACAAATTCAATTCGTCTCGCGTAGCCTTTATTTGGAGTCTCGGTTGTTGCTTTATAGGTATAGGGAGTGAGGGTATTGTTTTTTGTGAGTTCAAGAGCAAAAGTTTTGAAATACTGATCAAAAGTGTCCGCTGTGTATTTTCAGATTTCTATTTTTTCTAGCAGGTAATAGGGATTTTTATTTTTATCGACTGAAAGTCCGATTTTGAAGGTGGTATTTCAGCCTGTTCAGAGAAATTCTTCATTTCCTCAGTCGTTATTTCCGGTCCGTGCGTAGTAGTCCCGAGGGTAACCTTGCTCGAGGTTACTATCTCTATGATGAAATGCGAGATCGATTCCTTCTTTTGCTAAAAGTGTAGCTCTTGTCTGCATATTGATGGTATCAAAGTTTTTGACGCTATTAGCCATGATTGAGAGAATCGCTAGGATTCCAACTCAGAAAATCACGATAACGATCAGAATTTCTATGAGGGTAAAAGCTTTTTTTCTCATCAGAAGAATAGTTGTGTAAAATATAGATTATATATAGGTATTGTAAGCAAAAAATCAAATATATTATTGATTGAGTCAGATTTTCTCTTGATTTGTTGGTATGGTTTTGTACCATTTCTTAGTAAGTCGATAGAAAAAATAGGGAAAATCTGGATAAAATGGGAGTTTACCCTTTATAATAGTTCTTATCTCTAATAAAATGTTATATGATGAAGAAAATGCGTTCGCGAGCTGTGTTGACACTGGTTATGGTAGCATCCTATTTCGTTGGATGTAGAGCTTCAGCTGGGCAAACTATTCAAGCTCCATCTAAGCCAATGGCTGAGTACAAAGCTCAGGATGTGGTAAAGGAAACTTTGCCACTGATTGATGCATTTATAGAGGCTCAGTATCGCTATGCCTTGGGCAAGGATTCTGTTCCCCAGTGGGATCAGTATCTGGTCAATCCAGAACCAAACCTTAAGCAGAGAATAGACCGTGCCGTCTATAACAGGAAAGGTGTCGCTGAAATGCTCTCCTATTCTGGACATTTTAAAACTACTGAATACAGTAAGATTTCATTTGAAAAGGATAGATGGGTATTAGATAATGTCCTTCTCTGGTTTGAACTTCCTCAAGGGAATCCTAAAGATCCGATAATGACACAGGGAGGAATGAATTATCAGTTTAGTGTCAAAAAAAATGCTCAAGGAGAATGGAAAATTCTCAGTTGGAGGGATGATGTAAATATTTTGCCTTATTCTTCTGCGTGGGATTATTGGGGAACAGATGAAAATGCACCCAAAGTTGAGCGAGCATCTTCGCTATCTTCAAGAAATCCCTCTTGGTATGATCGTTATCTTGTCATTGAGAGTCCGCTTTGGCACTGGAATAGCCAACGATTAGGTTTTGGTGTTGAGTGGAACTTGTTTGGATTCCCTTGAAGAATGTTTTAGAAATCTTATACTTATCTTCTGAATATGATTCTTTCTCTTTTATCTCAATCTAAAAAAAAAGATGAAAAATCTGATTTTTGTTTTATTTTTAGTCTTTGGGTTTACTTTTTCATTCACTTTTGCGCAATTTTCTGATAGTGAGCAGAGTCCCTATGCGAGTGCAATTGCTCAGTTGGCGAATCGTAATATTGTAAAAGGTTATCCAGATGGGACTTTTAAGCCTCAGCAGGCTATTACTCGTGCTGAGCTACTAAAGATTATTCTCTTGGCAGCGAATGTTGAGCTTTCAACTGCGCAAGAGAGTTGTTTCTCTGATGTGCCAAAGGAGGAGCGGTATGTTGATATCGTGTGCTCTGCAAAGGGGATGGGAATTGTGAAGTGATATGATGATTGAACCTTTAAGCCAAATCAGACAGTTACTTTTGTCGAGGGACTGAAGATGGCGATTGAGGGATTTAAGGTGCAGACCAGAGATGTGAAATCAGATTTTTGGTATGCGAGGTATTTGGATTTTGTCCATCAGAACTGAATTTTTTCTCAATATGCTTATTATCCAGAGCAGAAGCTGACTCGTGAGATGATGGCACATTTAGCGATCAAGCTTTTGGAAGGGCTTTCTGGCAGCTGGAGTTATACTAGAAATGTGGAATCTCTTGGCTGTGGAAAATCTCAGCCCTCAACGCCTCCTTCTGCTGTTATGGTTAATGGAGTAGAGAGGCATTTTATCACTAGTGTGGGGAGAAGTTATTCCTCATCAAAACCCGCAAAGCTCGTATTTGCTTTTCATGGTCGCACGAGTGATAATGCGAGTCTTGGGTATTATGGGATAGAGGGGGCCTCTGATGGAAATGTAATTACGGTCTATCCTGCAGGTTTACCGGAAGAAGGACCTCAGAGAAATCGAAGAGATCCATGAGATAAAGTTTCAAATCTTAGGGATTATCAGCTTTTTGATGAGATAAAAAAACTGATTTCAGAGCAGTATTGTATTGATCCAGGGGAAGTATATGTGGTTGGACATTCACTGGGAGGTTGGTTTACGAGTATGCTTGGATGTGCTAGGGCTGAGAGTATTCGCTGAGTTGGGATTGTGGCGGGAAGCCCAATGCGTTTCCCTACCTGTTTAGCTCCAACTCCTGCGATTATTTTTCATAATCCTAGTGATAATCTTGCTTCTTTCGCCTGATGAGAGCAAATCCGTAATCAATATCTTAAGCAAAATCAGTGTTGAGCTGATACGATAGTCTATGAGAATAATTATGGGATGGAGTGTGTAAAGTATACAAGCTGTCTTCCAACTTCTCCTGTAGTGTTTTGCAAATATTCTGAGGGAAATCATATGTGGCCAAGTTGAGCAGAACAGTTGATGCGAAAATTTTGGAGTGAACAGTAAGATGATATCGTGTGTATAAGGGAGAAAAAATCTGATTTTTCTCTCTTTTCTCTTGAAATGAACGGGAATTCGGCTATAGTTTTGCTCACATTTTACTCGTGTAGAAAAGAGAATGAATCATACAGGATGGCAGTTGAAAATTGCTGATATGCTCCAGACTAATGTTACTGATGAAATAGTAATTGAAAATCAGGATTTGGATATGATAGCAGGCCTCTCAGAAGCGGGAATTTCAGCCAAAATTAGACTTCAATCTTTGTGAAAAGATGCTATTTTTGCTGTGATTGAGGAGCTTGAGTGTGAGATTACTGAGATCTGTGATAGTTGTGGAAGGGAATATCAGAGAGCTGTGAATGTTCAGGACTATAGTGCAAAATATGTCTTATCTGTTGATGAAGATGAGCCTGAGGAAGAGGTGCTTTTGATTGATCAAAGAAATGGAATTATTGATCTTTGAGAGTTGGTGTATCATGCGATTAAAATGCAGGAGCCTTTTGTAAAGCGTTGTCCTGATTGTGAAAATAAGGAAATCTCTGATGATGATCAAGATTTAGAAGAACGGGAATAAAAAATCAGATTTTTCTTTTTTGATATCAAAAAATCCCTTATATAAGGGATTTTTTTGTATTTTGATTTTGTTATTGAGTACAGAGTGACATGTTTTTAAGTTCTCTATAGATTTCAAATTTTTTGATCATTTGGTTATAAGGAGAGAGTCTATCAAATTCTTCAATTTGAGATGTCAGTGAATCTTTAAGTTCTAGAAGATTTGAAAGAAGTGCAACCTTACCATCTGAGCTATCAGTACTTGCTCCGATGATTTTCATCTTTTCATTTACCTTATCTAGAGCACCTTGTACTGTGAGGTCTGTAGAACTTCCGCTACCAAAGCATGCTTCCTTGAGTAGTGTTGAGATTTCTGTAGATTCTTCAGTAGAGATTCCTCTTCCATAGATGTTGAAGCTTACATTTCCTAGGTATTCACCATCATCAGCGAGTGAGAATCCTTGTGCCTTTGCTTTATCAAAGGTAAAAGACTGAATAGCGATCAATGGTGGTATTGAAGCGTAAAAATCTTTGAGTAACGTTGCTTTATCTGCTGTTGATTCTACTCAAATCGAGTAGGCTAGCCCTGGGATAGTTCTATATTTGTCTCTAAATCTAAAGTAACATGTAGCTGAAGATTCTTTTTCTCCACAGACGATACTTTGTTTGATTACCTTGTCTACGAGTGCGTTATCTATGAGGAGATTTACTTCATCAGATTTGCTCTCTAGAAAGTTGTAGAGATAATGTGCAATAATCTGATTTTTGAATGTTTTTTCATCCATAGCATCGCTTTTTTTTGCACCATAGGTTTGAATCAGATTTTTGATTTCTTCTGCCTTTTCTTCTCTAATAGTGTCAAAGAGATGGTAGGTGAAATCATTTAAAAGTCCGATATTGTTGATGTTTGATGTGAGTGAGAGTTTGTCTACCAGTAGGAGAAAGGCTCTTTTTGAGTTTGATTTGAATGAGATGGAGATTGGGATATTAAAAAATCAGTTTTCCCCTTCTTTGATTTCTCAGATTTGCATATTTACGACTTCGTTGGTTCCGATATCCTTACCGCTTTCTCTGATGATACTACTCCATTGAGAAAGGAGAGAGATGTCTTGGTATGGATTTTTTTGGAGATATTTTTTACCAAGAATACTTAGATCAATTTGTTGAGTATATGGATCCTTCCAAATATTGAGTGATGGAAGGAGAAAATTTCTCAAAAAATCTGAATATACACTTTTTTTGAAGTTAAGTTCAGCTTCAACTCTTTCTTTTGTAGTTTTTGTCGTACTGTAGAGTTCGATCATCTCATTAAAGTTGGTTGGAAGTTCGTCTTTGAGATCGGCCATAAGCTCATCATTTTTGAAGGTGTTGAGCTGATAGTTTTTGAGTTGTTCAAGTTGAGAGAGTCTCTGATTGAGTGCGTGGTTTCTATAAAATGCTAATCCGATAAAGATTAGTGTAGTCAGCAAAAGTACTCCGAAGATTCCAAGCATAATAAGATAGCTTTCTTTCTTCACTCAAAAGGCGAGTATTTCTCAGTTTTTTCACTTTTTTTTACCGCTTAGATTGAGCCAGAGGTTTTTTGCCCATTCAATTATAGCTTTCATGTCAAATGCTCATTTTGTGCTTCAAATATTGAATTCCATTGTAAATATGTAGATATAAAGCTGATTTTTGTTTGAGATTATTGTTGATTTTCTAGAGTAGTATTGTCTCCTGATTCTGCGTCAGGATCTGTTAGGAATCCTCAAATTTCATTTTTATTTGTTTCCTCCGAGTTTGCTTGTTCTGATAGAGGCGTATTATTTGTTGGTAATTGACTTTCTATTTCTTGTGTAGGCATAAGACTTGATTGGTACTTATCTACGTAGTCAAAGATTTCTCTTTCAGTATTTTTTTGGATTGGAAGAGTGAATGTTTTGACTGAATTGTTTACCATATATTTTGAGCCTCAGATTGTGATAGGTTTTGAGGTTACTCTGATATCCTTTGCATCAATCGCTTTTCCGACGATGAAGGTACTTTGCTTGAGGAGTTGGATGAGCTCTGAAACGATGAAGATATGCGGACTCTTGATACCTTGTTTGAGGAGTACGTATTCATCTTCTTTTAATGTATTTACCTCAACAGTAAATGCGATGCTATTACTCTTTCCATCAAAGCTATTGAAGGTGATTGAGAAGCTTGGTACATTGCTGTATTCTAGTTTTTTATCAATATGTTCCATGAGTTTCTTGAAAAAGCTAGTATTAAACGGCTTTTCTCCAGTTGATTTTTCTCTGAGTTGATAATACTTATCAAAGTCTCAGATAATGTTACATTGCACTGGTTCGTATGGATTATTATAACAATAGTTAAGATAATTCTGAATATCGTTTTCACCTCTTTCAATAAGTTCATTCAGGATTTTTTTGATTTCTGATTGTTGGTATCCAAAGTCACTCACCATTGATGAGAGGAAGGTATCCATTAGAGAGAAAACCTTGATTGCACTTGAGAATTTTACTACCTCAAGTGAGAGGAGACTTCTTTGGATTGATCCAACAGCGTTATCTTGCTTGAGGATTCATACGAGTTCCTCTGGGAAGAATCAGTCTTTATTGAGAGCATTAGTATCTTTCTGGATCTTTCACTTGAGATCAAGAATGCTTGTTCCAATCTTGTTTGCAACGGATTGAAGGATATCTCTTTTCTGGACGTAATTTAGAGAGAGGTCTTTGATGATTTTAGTGATTTTTTCTTTGGCTCATTCATCAACATTCAGATTTTCGTATTTTTGAAGGTCAAAAAGTCCAAGAGTTTGTCCATATTCATCATAGCTTTTGGATGTTTTTTCTGTGATGGTTGAAAGATGAGAAATATCTGCTTGAGATTTTTCTCCTAAATACTTCCAAAATGCAAATGAAGCAAATCCTAAGAGTCCTAATATAATTGATCCTACAAGCAAAAGCAAAAACTTTTGGTTGTAAGAAACAACTTTTGTGGGATGAGTTCCGTGTGCTCATACTCTCGCGATATTATCATTTAGGAGGTCAAGAGTTGAGCTTACTCCAGCTGCAGCAATGTGCATATTGCTATCATCTTCAGGATCAGCTTTTTGTTCTACTAGTTTCTCCTCGCTTTTGAGTTCTGGAGCTTTGTCAGTAGCAAGTTGAGCTTGAAGAGGTTGCTGAGGCTTAGATTGAGGAGTCGTTGGCACTGTTGGAATAGCTTCTCAGGCTTGAGCTTGCTTTACTCCTGCATCAGTTGGAACTGGGATCTCTTGCGGTGAATTTTTTGCTGCTTTTTCAAGCTGTGATGCCAGAGATTCCTCTAAAAGTGGATTTGTGCTATCTTCTGCAATTGCCATAAATGATGAGCATTAAGGTATAAAAGTGTTCTCTTAAGTATAGTTGATTTTTTTTAAAAGTCAAAAAAGTCAGATTTTTTTTGTTTTAGAAGTTTGCTTTTTTGCTTGAAATTTTCAGTTGCATTTAGCTGTCAAAATTTTATACTTGAGTGCAAAAATGCGGAATTTTTTCGCTGAAATCAGAATTTTATGATCTTAAATATATATAAATAATGCCACTACGAGGAGCAATCGTTTCGGCGGCTATTTCTTTAGCGATTGGAGGAGCTGCTGGTTTTTATGGATATAAAAAATCGCTTACAGAAAAACAGCTTCGCTACAAGAAGAAGATGGAAAGAGTAAAGGAAATTGAAGAGGAAATGCTTGATGAAGCAAAGAAGAAGGCTGAAGTTATCCTTGAGCAAGCTGAGGTTAAGGCTCAGAAGATTGAGGATCAGAGGCTTGCTAAGATGGAAGAGATTCAAAATAGGCTCTTATTGAGAGAAGAAAAGATGGATCAAAAGCTTGAAAAACTCGAGGAAGAAAAAATGAAAATTGTGGAGAAACAAAGAGAAGCTGATCAGTTGATTGACCAGCAAAAGATGAAACTCTCTGAAATCGCTGGAATTAAGCCGGAGGAAGCTAAACAGCAGATTATGGAAAGGATTGAGGCTGAGCATCAGGAAGAGTTGATTAGATATATTGAGAAGTTTAAGACAATTAAAGCTGAGGAAGCTAGTAAAGAAGCGGCGATTATTATTTCTCAGGCTTTGCCTAAGGTAGCTGCTGATACCGTGAGTGAATTTACCTCAAAGATGATTGACTTGCCAAGTGAGGAATTTAAGGGGAAGTTAATTGGAAGAGAGGGAAGAAATATTTCGCTCTTTGAAAAATTGACAGGAGTTGAATTACTAATTGATGATACGCCTCTTTCAGTCAGAATTTCATCTTTTGACTGTGAAAAGAGATTCGTTGCTGCAAAAACTCTTGAACTTTTGATCAAAGATGGAAGAATTAATCCTTTTTATATTGAGAAGGT
>ERZ772956.2034-NODE-2034-length-13208-cov-8.985098_pt1 | contig 13208 bp, 11 predicted proteins | sample MGYA00580683_ERZ772956 | MGnify/ENA primary metagenome ERZ772956 (study PRJEB29015, sample SAMEA2738077) | human oral metagenome | biome: human oral; feature: human-associated habitat; material: saliva | place: China | collected 2212 ... | reverse complement strand
TAGCAGGCTTATTTGGCTTCACTGGTGTAACAGGAGTCGTCTCTGGAGCATACTTTAGAGTAAATGTAATCTTGCTAAGATCCGTTGGCGCAATTGCATCGGCTCCATCTGCAGTTTGCTTACCGTTCCACTTTAGATTGAAGTTTACAACCTTGCCACTAGGTATATGAGTTGCCTTTGCCTTAAATACTCCACCAACTTCACCTTTCATCGTGTAGTTAGTGTTTACAAATGCAGCACTTGTAAACTTAACTCCACCGACTTTTACCTTGAGATCATCGCTTACGGATCTGATATCTCTAGCTAAATCTTCATAGTTAGTATAAGTCTTTGCAAGCTTGATAGTAACGACAACCTTGTTGCCTGTACGAGTAACATCAGTGATTTTGAACACATTGTTGCCACCTTCAAGCGTTGCACTTGGGGTACCACTACCAAATGTCATTTCATTTGGTAATTCAAGGCTTGCAGTAAATGTTGTATCTACACCATCTAGACTGATTTGATTAGCAACAGGATTGCTATAGTGATTCTCGATCTGAGCCATCTGATCCTTTACAGGTTTTACTCTTAGCAGACCAGTCACTTCATGCGTATCGTTTCTTCCTGTTACATATACCTGATTGTGCTCTGTTTCATCTCCGATGAGTATATCACCCTCAAGGTCTCTAACGTCTGTTACAACTGTAGGTGCCTGCTTATACTTAAGAGTGAAAGATATCCTGCTTAGGTCTGATGGGTTAGTTGCATCTGAACCTGCTGCACTCTGCTTTCCGTTCCATGCATAGTTAAAGTTTATTACCTTGTTGCTTACTGTATTGGTAGCCTTTGCTTTGAAGCTTCCACTAACCTTACCTATCACCGTATAGTTTGTGTCTGCAGTTGCAGCAGATGTGAACTGCGCACCCTTAACAACAACCTTTAAGTTGTCGTCCATTGCGGATACCGCACTCTTTAGCTCGTTATAGGTTCTAATGTTATTAGAATTCTTAAGCTTAATGGTAACATCAACCTTATTACCGCTTAATGAAGAATTAGTAATTTCAAACTTACCATTTGCTCCAAGCAGCTGAACAGTTGGGTTGGCATCTTTAAACTTCATGCCTGCAGGAAGTTCAATTGAAGCATTAAAGGTTGTGTCGATACTTTCAACATTAATTCCAGCAGCCACAGCTCCGTTAAACTGATTCTCTAGTCTTGTGAGCTCATCCTTGATAGGCTTTACATTAAGGTTTCCTGTGAAGTCGATGGTATCATCCTTCTCAGCCACATACACAGCATTGTGTTCAGTCTCATTGCCGACAAGGATGTCTCCCTCGAGATCTCCTGTAGTAGTCAAATCCTGAGGGAAATACTGTGTTAGATTGCTTGTAAATCCAACATTTGCTACATCGGTATTAAACGTCTGAAGGCCAAAACCGAGTGCTGCACCATATCCACTTGGATAAAACGAGAAATCACCCTTTCCAACGATGCGTTCTCCCTCCATTCTAGCAGCTGATGCCTTATCGTTAGCTGTAACGCTGTAAGGAATGCTTATATCTACAGTATGTGCATTTGGATTCGCCTTATCTGCAAGATATGCATTATAGATTCCCTGCCAGTTAACATCATTTAAATACATCTTGAAGTTTACAGTCCTGCCATTAACAGTCTTAACTATTCTGTTACTGTTGATGTATGATACAGAGTTTGCTACAGATATATTGCCGAGGTTCACGTCTTCAGGGAAAGTTACATTGTACTCGATGTAAGCTATTCTATTTTTCCCCTCTCTTCCGTGTGGGTACAGACCATTTGTAGCTGCGTTTGCCATCTCTGACTCATTAGGTTCAAGAACCTTTGACATTGGAATCTTTAACTTCACAGTGCCATTGTACGTCGAACTGTTACCACCTGCTCCACCAGTAGAGCTTCCTACTTGGGTAACATACTGCGCAACAGGTAATACGTTGCTTGCAGCAGACGTTGGAAGCACAGCAGCAAGCTGGGCAACTATCATCGCAGCAACGACTATTAGCGCATGAAGCTTCTTAGACAATCTCTTTGCCTTCATCTTAATTCTCCTCCTTCTATTCAAAAAGCAACAACACTCTGCCGCTAAAACTTAACGAGCAATTTGTTAGACTAATTTTACAGCATGTTAGACTTAAAGTCTACACGCAATATTCCATTTTAAAAGGCGACGCATGTATTTATTTTCATACACCACCTGTAGATTTATTAATTTAAATTAATATATTTTATTGTGCCAATTCCAAGCCGATCTACAGATATCCTCTATCCCGTACTTTGCAGTCCATCCAAGCTCTTCTCTAGCCTTATCGCTGCAAGCATACATTTCTGCTACATCACCATCTCTTGCAGCTTCTATCTTGTATGGGATCTCTCTCCCTGAGGCTTTTTCAAAAGCCTTAATGGTTTCGAGCACACTGTACCCACGACCAGTTCCAAGATTATATGTATATGCATTCGGCTGACTATAAAGTTTTTTTATAGCTATAACGTGTCCATTAGCTAGATCTGTTATATGAATATAATCTCTAATACCTGTCCCATCAGGCGTATTGTAGCTAGTGCCGAGCACTTTAAAGTACGGAATATCTCCATTTGCCGCAAGAGCAAGCGACGGGACGATATTGCTTGGAGACTTTCCATACATCTCGCCAATCAGACCACTCGGATGAGCGCCTGCCGGATTGAAATATCTGAGAATCACTATATTCCACCTATCATCAGCGGTGAATACATCCCTTAGCATCTCCTCTTGTACCCACTTAGTCCGACCATAAGGATTTGTACAATTCCCGGTCTCACAACCTTCGGTAACTGGTACAACGCTTGACTCACCATATACATTTGCGGATGAGCTAAGTATAATCTTGCGCACCCCATAGTTATCCATAACCTCAAGCAGTGATGTAGTGGACGCAATGTTGTTTCGGTAATATTTGAGTGGCGACTTAACCGCATCCCCGACAGCCTTATATCCAGCTAGATGTATAACCGCATCTAGCTCTTCTCTTTCAAATAGATCCACAAGAAGCGACTTATCGCAAATATCAATATTATAGAACGGAAAATCTCTTCCCGTAATTTCCCGAATCCCCGAGAGCGATTCGTCACTTGAATTGCTAAGGTTATCAGCTATTACGATATCGAATCCCGATTCGAGAAGCGTAACAGCAACATGACTACCAATATACCCTGCGCCACCAGTGAGCAGAATTTTTTTCTTATAAGCTTTGTTATCAATATTAATATCTGACATTTTTCCAACCTCAATACCGTATAAATAACTTCTAAAATTGCTTATGGTCATACATTATAGATTTTCTCAATATCAAAGTCTATTATATAGTTAAAATAAATACATGGCATCTCGGCGGTTTCCGTTGCTTTCTTGAACATTTCACCAGTTCTCATGTCGCAAAGTTCGGAAAAATCATTTTTTTATGACTGATATTTCATTTTAAGCCACTAATTTCTATGAACCTTTCTTGAAGTCAGTCTTTTTGCCACCTATAATTATTTTATCACGAACAGGCTATTATATGAGTCATTCAAATATTTAAAAGAAATTATTTATCACTAGAAGGAGTTATCTTTATGGAAAAGTTTTTTAAACTTAAGGAACACGGTACTACCACTAGTACTGAAATTATTGCCGGAATTACCACATTCCTATCGATGGTGTATATCCTGGCTGTAAACCCTAACATTCTCTCTGCTGCAGGCATGGATGGAGCGGCTGTTTTCACAGCTACTGCAGTTTCCGCAATTGTAGCAACACTATTCATGGCATTCTTCGCAAACTATCCTGTTGCCCTAGCTTCAGGAATGGGACTAAACGCATACTTCGCTTACTCGGTCTGCATACCTATGGCCAAGGCAGGGATTAATGACCCATGGAAGATCGCACTTGCCGCAGTACTTATAGAAGGTATCGTATTCGTTCTTCTTTCACTAACTAGCTTCCGTGAAAAGCTTGTTAACGAAGTACCTGCTAATCTAAAGTACGGAATCACTGCAGGTATCGGATTATTTATCGTACTCGTTGGACTCAAAGGCGCAGGTATTGTAATCAGCAGCACTGCAACACTGGTTGACCTTGGTCACGTTGGAACACCACAGTTTGTCCTTGCTATGATTGGATTCTTCTGCATCTGTGCTATGGTTCGTAAGAATGTTCCTGGTGCAGTTCTATGGGGAATCCTCATCACATGGATTCTCGGAATTATCGCAGAAAAGACTGGTTGGTACCACGTAGATCCTGCTGCTGGCGCGTTCTCACTAGTACCTACAAAGATTTTCAGTATTCCATCCGCACCGCACATCGGACAGTTTGACTTCGCTTGGATATCGCAGAATCTGATTAACTTCTTAGTTATCACATTCTCATTCCTGTTCGTTGACTTATTTGATACCGTGGGAACGCTTATCGGAGTTGCCTCTAAGGGAAATCTTCTCGACGAAAACGGAAATCTTCCTCGTGCAAAAGGTGCTCTTCTTGCTGACGCATTCGGTACAATATTTGGAGCTATCGTGGGAACCTCAACAGTAACTTCATATGTTGAGTCAAGTGCCGGAGTAGCTGCTGGAGGTAGAACAGGTCTTACTGCCGTTACCTCTGCTGTTATGTTCGCAGTAGCACTATTCTTCTCACCAGTATTTCTAGCTATTCCTGGATTTGCTACAACTCCAGCGCTTATGTATGTAGGATTATTGATGGTATCATCTATCAAGAACATCGACTTTGACTCTGATATCGCAGATACTGCTGCTGCATTCTGCGCAATCACCTTCATGCCTTTCACTTATTCCATAGCAAACGGAATCATGTTCGGCATGATTTCTTGGGTACTACTTAAGGTTATCGGAGGAAAGATTAAGGAAGTTTCCCCAGTAATGTGGGTTTCATTTGCACTCTTCGCACTTAGAATCGGTACCTTAATTGCTGGAATCGGATTTCACTAAGTTGACTTTATTATAAGTAGCATATTGCACAAAAATATTAGGCGAGCTCATTTGAGCTCGCCTTTGTTATATTTAAAAACACCCGTTCGCAAACTTCCAAAATCGTTTATAATAGTACAGAACCAACTTACGAAAGGACTGCAGCATGAACTCAGATAGACGAATACTACATTGTGATATGAATAGCTTCTATGCTTCTGTCGAGCTTTTGTCACGCCCCGATATAAAGGATAAACCCGTTGCAGTCGCAGGAGATCCCGACAGCAGGCATGGAATAATTTTAGCCAAGAACGAACTTGCAAAAAAGTTCGGTGTTGTAACAGCCGAGACTATTCAGTCTGCAAAGAGAAAATGTCCAGAACTTGTAACAATACCTCCCCATCACGAAAAATACCGCGAGTATAGTCATATGCTTAACTCGATATATTTGGAGTATACAGATCTTGTGGAACCATTCAGCGTTGATGAATCATGGCTAGATGTGACCGCTAGCGAAATGCTGCTCGGTGATGCGAAAATCATAGCTGACAACATAAGAGAGCGTGTGTACCGCGAACTTGGTCTCACACTATCTGCAGGTGTATCGTTCAATAAGATATTTGCAAAGATGGGAAGCGATTACAAGAAACCTAACGCAACTACAGTTATTTCAAGAAGTAATTTTAAGGAATTATTATGGCCGATGGCTGTTTCTGAAATGTTCTTTGTAGGCAGATCGACCGCTACTAAACTGAGCAGCCTTGGAATTCACACGATCGGCGACTTAGCTCATGCAGACCAGCTGCTGCTTTCCAGGACCTTTGGAGTCCATGGAGTAAATCTCTATAAGTACGCAAATGGTCTAGACGATGATCCTGTTAGGGCATACGACAATCGCGAGGACATCAAGTCAGTTGGTCACGGCATGACATTTAGACGCAATCTAAGGGGTGCTGACGACATAGGTATCGCCTTGACAGAATTAACAGACAAAGTCAGCACTCGCTTAAGAAGGTATGATAAATGGGCACACGGAGTCAAAATAGAGATTACTACGCCTGAATTTAAAAGGTTTTCGAGACAAAAGCGATTGCCGAGCCCAATAAATAGCCCTGCAGCGTTTAGAAATGCCGCAGTAGAGTTAATTAGCAATCTAAATTTTATGAATAAGCCAATAAGACTTCTTACTGTAACTGCGATAGACCTGACAGATTCACCGGACGATGGGCAGCTTACCATATTTACGATGGGCGCTACAACAGACGAGAAACAGAGAAGCGAAAAAGATGAAAATATAGCTAAAGCTATGGATGAAATAAGGGATAAATTTGGAAAATCATCGATAAAGTTTGCGCACGTAATCGGCAACGATATCGGGATTGATGAGGACTAGAATCAAGATGAGACAAGAAAAAAATAATTCCCCACGGCGAAGGCGCAGAACATCTACGAGAAAGCGAAATGGACTCCGCTCAAGGATTAAGAAATATCTGAAGCGAAAATGGAGCTCATTTAAGCGCAAGTATATACGCAAGATAAAGAAGAACAAGTTCAAGGTGGCATTTTCTATCATCGGGTTATTGGCGATTTTGATTATGGTCATTCTCCACTCTATGCGCAGCACTCCTTTCGAATACGGCAATTTTACTCATGATGCTAGGTTTAAAGGATACGTGATATCCACGGGAATTGATGTTTCATATGCACAAGGTGATAATATCGATTGGCATAAAGTTAAGAAGTCCGGTGTCGATTTCGTATATATACGCGCCGGCTTCAGAGATGCATCAAAAGGTAATCTTCATAAAGATGCTAAGTTCGAAAAGAACATTAAAGGTGCATCTGATGCAGGACTATTGGTCGGAGTATACATATACTCACAAGCTACAACGACTGAAGAAGCAGCAGCCGAAGCTGATTATCTAGCGAACCTAGCAGACAAATACCGCATCGACCTACCGATAGTAATGGACTACGAGCTATATAACGGTGGCAGGCTGGCTAGAGCGATAAATTCTGGTTCCCTCGGAACTTCGGGAATTAATAAAAACGCTTTAGCATTTGCAAAGAGAGGCAGGGGGCGTGGCTACGAAACAATGGTCTACGGAAACTATGATTTTCTTATGCACTACGCGAGTGGGTACGAGCTATCGAGGAGTACAAATATCTGGCTCGCCCAGTATCATACGCAGGCCACATACAAAGGTAAATATATGATGTGGCAGAGCACCGATAAAGCTACTGTTCCAGGTATAAGCAAGAACGTGGATCTCAACTTCATGTATCTAAATCCAAAGGATACATATCGATCTCAAAGATCTAGCGCAATTGGTAAGAGGTCGATTGAAAAATGTAATGTGCAGCTTAAAAGCCACAGCTCAAGGTATCTCGGATTTGCTGTTAAGCCTGGTATCGTGGTTTACGACCGCGGCAAGGAGCTTAGCGAAGATAAAGATTATAGAGTTGCATACATTAAGAACACATCTCCTGGCACAGGATATGCTATAGTTACAGGGATAGGCAAATACAAGGATTCTGTCATGACTAGCTTCAAAATCAAGAAGTTATTATGATGATGCAAGAATTGATATGCGAACATTGCATAACCTTGTGAGATAATGAAATTTCCAATTAATCCAATTAAAGCAAAGGAAGATTATAAAATGAAATTCATATCATGGAACGTAAACGGCTTCAGAGCGGTTTTAAAGAAAGGCTTCGAAGAGATTTTTAATGAACTCGATGCTAACTTCTTCTGCCTTCAGGAAACCAAGATGCAGGAAGGTCAAGCTGACTTTCACCCCGAGGGATATTACGAATATTACAGCTACGCGGAGAAAAAGGGTTACTCAGGAACTGCGATTTTTGCAAAGAAGGAACCACTAAGTGTCGCGTACGGAATCGATGGAAAGCACAATGACGAAGGTCGTGTAATCACGCTTGAATACGATGATTTTTACCTAATATGCGCATATGTGCCAAACGCTCAGAACGAACTTAAGAGAATTGACTACAGAATGGAATACGAGGACGACCTGCGAGCTTATATGACTGAGCTAGACAAAGTGAAACCTGTCGTATACTGCGGTGACCTCAACGTTGCGCATCAGGAAATCGACCTCAAGAATCCAAAGAGCAATCGCGGAAGTGCTGGGTTCTCCGATGAGGAACGTGGCAAGATGACAGAGCTCCTCGCATCCGGATTTACTGACACATTCAGATATCTACAGCCTGAAACTACGGGGGTATACTCATGGTGGTCATACCGCTTCAACGCTCGTGCCAACAACGCTGGTTGGCGCATAGACTACTTTATCGTGTCTAATCGACTAGAACCTAAAATCAAAGAGGCTTCTGTATTAACTGATGTGTACGGCAGTGACCACTGCCCTGTCTCATTGGTACTTGAATAGCATTGGTGACCGCAATATATGTGCTCACACATGAACGATTGCACAATGATAATTTAGATACTAAAAATATACTTATGATGAAAATACTTGAAAATCAAGCTATTTAATTAAAACTAACACTAATATTTATGTATAAGTAGAAAGGGAAAAGTTATGAAAAAGATTACAGCATTTGAATACGCTGGCTGCCCATACTGCGTGCAGGGAAAAAAGGCTCTCGCTGATCTCATCGATGAGAATCCAGAGTACGGCAAAGTCGAGGTTGAATGGATTGAGGAGAATGAACATCCTGAGATCATCGCAAACTACGATTACTATGCTACACCTTCGATGTTCATCGACGGCGAGAAGAAGTATGAGGCGCATCTATTTGAAAGCTACGAGGAGTGCAGAGGTCACATCAAGGGTGTGCTTGATGAAGCACTACAATAGTTGATTCCAAAGCCTCACACCCTCTAAATCTAAACACTGATTCCTCTGCCTATAGAGGCTATTTCAAAGTTTTGTTTCAATATTCAAATTATTTATATTATTTTAAATAAAAAGAACAAATTTAAATACCGGTAAGGTTCTATTTCACTATGCATTGTGATAGAATAATAACACAAGGTGATATTGTTTACTTCATCTTGTTGTATGTTGTAACTGATTAGTTGTAAAAGATTAGGAGGTTAGTATCAATGATTGAGAAGAAGTACATGCTTGGCACTGACCAACAGCAAAGGTGGATGCATAAAAATTGCTTTCCACCACGTGGCTACGGCTTTCTGGAGCCGGGAACCTTTGGTCTGGATGCAACAGAGGTTGCTGCCTACAACGTAGTTAAGTCATTCTATCAGGTATATCCTGACGTTTGGAACCTTGACTACATCGCCAAGAAGACCGGAGGCAAAAAGGACGATATTAAAAAACGTCTAAAGAGGATGTATGATGAACACTTGATTATGTTCGTCATGAATCCGAATGTCAGTGTTTATGGTTGGGGACTCTACTATTGGGTTGTTAAGTTGAAAGACGGAACTGATTCAGCCACGAAGGACGAGTTCGCAAAATGGTATCAAAACAAAGATGATATATGCACTGGCTACATGACTGAAGGGGATTTTGATTTCTTCAACGGAAATCACATGCGTGTAATTGATAATCTGCTTGCAGATGTTTTAGCTCCGTGGAGAGATCGTCCAGAAGTCGAGTATGTGCACCTCTGCCCTATTCGTGCAGATGTGCGTGAGTCCATGGTAAACCAGTGGGATGTGCCGGCAGACCAGTTTAGAAAGTTCGTGTTTGGAGAGGAGCAAAGGAAGAAGTTCCTAAAGGTTCAGCAGAAGATTGACAAGACAGATCTTGCAATTATTGATGCCCTGAATTCTACCGAGTCCGTTGCAGACATGTTCAACTTCAAGAGGTTGGAAGAGCTTTCAGGTCTTGATGGAGAACAGATGAGAAAGGGCATTATAACCTGCGTAGATGATCGTAAGTTTATGCTTCCGATGATATATTTAAACTATCGTGGTATCGGACTTTCAATGCATATGTATCTCGTTCGCATGTTCCAAAATGTTCCTAGCTACAGAAAAGCAGAACTGATTGAAGAGTTTACCGGGCAGTCTGAATTTGTTGATATCTTCCAGTTTGGCGATTCTTTCTATGACTGCCTATTAAGTGTCTTCACAGAGTTAAATGATGTTGATGAAATTCGCAACAGGCTCGAAAAATATGCAGAAATCGAAGAAGTTAAGGTCGCTAACTCCAAACGCCAATTCAGACGTTGGGTAGCACGACTGGATGATGAAAATGGCTACTGGGAGGAGTGCGTCATGACAGACGACTTTCTCCAAAACCGTATGGAAACCGGAGCACCGAAGTGCCGATTTTCAACGGATCATGAGGAGGTGAAATAAGATGATTGTAAAACATCCTCGCGATTATGTAATAGATAATCTTCAGTATGCATTAAACCCTAAGTCTATCGCCGTTGTTGGTGCCAGTCGTTATTCGACCAAGGTAGGTTACAAGGTTGTAGACGGTCTAAAGTTGTGGGGTTACAAGGGCGATATTTATCCGGTTAATCCGCGTGCTGATAAAGTGAATGGGCTTAAGGCATATCCTACAGTTAAAGATATTCCTGAAGAAGTCGATTTGGCATTCCTCGCTGTTCCGGCACACATCGTTAAGTCCGTATTGGAAGATTGTGTTGCCAAAAAGGTAAAAATTGTAGTCATCGCTACCAGTGCATTTAAGGAGATTGGTCGTGGTGCCCTACAAGATGAGCTGACGCAGTATTGCCGTGACAACAAACTGCCTCTGATTGGACCAAACTTGGTTGGGATGGGAAGCCCATATCTTGACTTCAATTGCGGATTTATTCCGTACCTACCTATCAAGGGACCTGTTGCAATGATTTCACAGTCCGGTGCTAACTTGCTTGCCGCTTTAGGTTCTTCTCAAAAGGATCACTACGGCATGAGCTTCTTCGTCGGACTCGGCAATAAAGCCGATGTGGATTTCTGTGAGTTCATCGCATATGCAGGCAGAGACAAAGATACTAAGTGCCTTGCTGTGTATATTGAAGGGCTGGACAGTCCTGATGCTTTTATAGAAGCGTGCCAAAATGTAAATAAACCAATCGTCACCATAAAGGTTGGTGGTTCAAAAATTGGTGAGAAAGCTGCATTTGCACATACTGCTTCTGAAAATGCAGGAACATCAGATGCGTTCTATGACGAAGTGTTCAAGAAAGCGGGAGCGATTCGTGCGACAACATGGGAAGAATTCCTCGATATATCGATGGCACTCGGCATGCAGCCACCTGCAAAAGGAGATAATATCGTAATGATCACAAACGGAGGAGGATCCGGGCTGTTGAGTTGCGATCACTTTGAGCGTAGAGGTATGCCTATGCATGAACTGAATGAGATTTCACCAAGTCTGTCTGACAGAATTCGTGCTTACATGCCTATGTTCGGTTCTCCACTAAACCCTGTTGATATTTCAGGAACAGCTTCACCAATTCAGTACAAGGGCGCCTTTACACAGGCTATGCGCGACCCTAATGTACACGGCATTATCGGTTCGATTTGCCCTACCGCCGTGACTGATGTGGATGCAGTTACTGATTTGGTTATCCGCATACATGATACCTACCGCCATCTCGGCAAACCGTTTATCATGGAATGCCAGGGTGGAAACGAGTGCCAGGAAGCTATCCTTAAACTAAGGGATCATGGCATTCCTGCATATGCAACTGCAGAACAGGCTGTTAATGCTATGGTTGCTCTGTATCAATACGGAAAAATCAGCAAAGGGCATAAGTAACAGTTATTACTTAATAAAAAATAATTGAAGTCATTCGTAGAAAAAATATCTGAACAGGATTATAATTACTAACTAACATGGGGTTGCTGCAATTTTTGTGCGGCAACCCCATGTATTTTGTGTTATATTTTTGAATGATATCTGCTGGATTACCTTGTTCAATGAGTTTTCCTTTATTTAATAAGGCCAAATGATCACATAATAAAGTAGCTTCATTCATATCATGAGTGGTTAGAAAGATTGTGGCTCCACTTTCTTTTAATTGAACTAACAACTCATGAATCGATTTTGAAGTTGTTGGGTCCAAACCACTTGTTGGCTCATCCAAAAATAGAATTTTAGGTTGATTGATTAAAGCACGAGCCAGTAACATCCGTTGCTTCATTCCAGTAGATAATTGCTCTGCTAATACCTTTTTGCTAGCTAACAGCCCTACCTTATCAAGTAACTCATCTACTCTATTCAAATTAACGCCATAGAGCTTTGCATATAGAAGGAGATTTTTTTCTAAGGATAGTTTTTCATAGAACCCACTTTGGTCACTAACAATCCCAATTTTTTCTAAATCTGTCGGATGTAGATCCTGAGAATCTTTTCCTAACAATTGAGTAATTCCACTGTCTGGTAGTAGTTGCCCAGTAAGAATATTGATCATCGTTGTTTTTCCAGATCCGGATGGTCCCAGAAATCCGAAAATCTCTCCCTCTCTAATCTCAAAGTTAATAGAATTTAAGGCTCTCTTCCTGCCAAATGTTTTCACGATATTTCTTGCAACAACCATTGAAGTCATTCGTTTTCCTCGCTTTCTGTTAAATCAGTCATTTCAATTATTTCAATGCCTCCCGGTTTTTCATAGACCAATGTCTCTTTTTCATTAGGAGCTAATAATAGAATTTTAAAAAGTATATGATTGACCATCACCTTACAGAGACGTCTTGTTTTTGATTGGTTTGTGATGGTAATCCTTTTTTGTTCGATAAAATGAGAAGATATCTCGTATGTTAAATCTTTATTCATAGATACATCATCCCATCACAAAATAGATTTAATATGTTAGCAAATGTCATCAGATTTTTCCTTTCTTTGTGTGCTCTCTTTTGATGCTTCTATTGTAGTTCAAAGAAAACAAAAAGAACATGACATTTAGGTCAGGTTAGCTATTGGCTGGGTTATAGATATAGTCAAGTCTGTTTACTTATAAGTCGAGTAGACAAAATAAAAAAAGAAGTTCGTAAACTTCTCTTTGCTTATATAGTTGATTCATTCCTACCTAAATCTCGTTCTTTCTCTTTGGTCAAGTTATTCACTAGAACCTGGTCTTTCAGCATCTTAGCAAACTCAATGGCTTTATTATAGGACTGTTCTGCTTTATGATGATTTTTTTCTACTTCCAAATAATATTTAGCTTCAAAAGCATATATAACAGGTTTATGTTGAAAATTATTTGTACTCTCAGTTATCTCTCGAAAAACTTTTGTATAAATTAAGTAATCTTCTAGTTTTACTTGTGTTAAAATTCCTATC
>ERZ772956.2013-NODE-2013-length-13268-cov-6.944297_pt1 | contig 13268 bp, 9 predicted proteins | sample MGYA00580683_ERZ772956 | MGnify/ENA primary metagenome ERZ772956 (study PRJEB29015, sample SAMEA2738077) | human oral metagenome | biome: human oral; feature: human-associated habitat; material: saliva | place: China | collected 2212 ... | reverse complement strand
TAGCTAAAGCTATGGCTAACCAAGACCGCGCTAACGCTGAACAACAAGCTATGATTAACCGTTTGGCTGATGAATTCTCCAACGAATTGAACAACTTGGGCGTTCGTGTTGGTCGTTTGGAAGACCGCGTTGGTAATGTGAAAGTAACTGGCGATATGCGTCTTCGTTATTCTCACACGAAAAAGAAAAATTATTTTTTCTTTAGAACAACCGATTATGATAACAGCTATAAAAAAGAGTCTAAATTTGACGCTCGTGCACGCTTACAATTTAATGCTAAGGTTAATGACCGCACGGAAGCCGTTGTCCGTTTCACGACCGGTGATTTTGAGTTGGGTAATTCCGAAATTAAGGTAAATGAAAACAATGTAAAATTTGACCGTGTCTATGTAGACCACAAATTTGGTGAACATGTATCTGTAAAAGCAGGTCGTTTGAACCAAATGATCGGTAATGGTTTAATTTATGATGATGGCTTTGACGGAATCCAATTCAATGCCGTGAATGACAAGGTTGAATTCCAAGCGGCGTATGGTTATTTTATTGAAGGGACAGCAGCAGGTATAAGTAAAGAAAACAATAATACGGTTACATATCTTGGCCTTAAATCCGACTTGAATAAACACGTTAACCTCGGTGCTTTCTATGCGAGGGCAAATAAAACAAAACGTAATGAATTGGATGTTAAAAATGTATATGGCCTAAGCACAGACTTGAACTTTAATAAAGTTTGGATTGGCGGTGAATGGGTGAAAGCTACCAGTGTGCCAAAAGGTTCTGCATGGACCGCAGGTATTGGATATGGTGATTATGACCAAGCTAAACGGGGTACTTGGGATGTAAAAGCTCAATACTTCAACTTTGGTCAGCATATGGCGCCAATATCCTCCACATGGGATATTTATTTTGATGAAGAACATTACCAAGGATATAAAGGTTGGTTATTGACTGCCGATTATGCATTGCAAGACAATGTGGGCTTGACTGCATACTATGGCTTTAAAAACAAAACAAACAAACGATTTGAGAATAACGAAAAACAACCTGAATACTATCGTGTTGACCTTAACTACCAATTCTAATGTCATATTGGTATAGTTCATAACTAAAACAATCCCCTTGATGAGTATCTAGGTATTCTTATCAAGGGGATTTTACATTAGAACACGCCTGTAGTAATTAGTAAGATGAGCTTGATATAGTCTCTCTAGAATTAATATATCTTCTCGTGATATATTACAGATAAGTAGTATTTTTACGTTCATATGTATAAGGAGATACTCTATGTTTCGCTTTCAAAGTGAGTTACTATTGCGTTTACAGAAACAATTTCTATCTGAACATGAGGCTGAATTCAAATCTATTGAGGATTTGATAGAAGCATTTATGACTCGATATAATCGTGGTGATTTTAATGATACGATAGAAATGAAACTACGTGATTTATACGAGGCTGCTGAAGAGGCTGATACGACTGAGGAATCAAAGAAACTCTACAATCAGATTCTTGCGTTATGTCCTGACGAAGTAGATGCTAAACGGGAACTTATAGCTCTTGAGTTGCATCCAAGCTTTCAACTTCATCAGTTACAACAGCTAATAGAATCGTTGAAAAAACCTAAGAAAATGGATTGGCATATAATAGAGGCACGTCCTTATATGCGCTGCCTCATCGATATGGGGATGATATATTTAGAATACAATATGTATAATGATGCGATTGCATGCTTTACTCCTGTCTTTCACGGGGACAAGCAAGACCATTCAGGATTCCTTGTGTATATGATGGTTGCTTGTTGTGGCGCTGCCAACTGGGATCGCGGCCGCAAGGTATATCAGCGATATCTTGCATGTTGCGATGATATACAAAATGCATTTAATCAGGCTCCGGATATCATGTTACCGATGCATATGCTGTATATTTTATTGGCTTTACAGTGTGGTGAAAGCAAGGTTGCTCATGATGTATTAGCAGATCTTGTTGATGAATATGAAGATATTGAGTGGTTATTACACGATGCAACACGGTGGAACGATTTTGTAGAAGACCACTTAGAGACCATTATGTATATGGTAGATCAAGTAATCGACATAGATTTTGATCCACGAGAATTAATAAGCTTATATACTGCTATCTCATTTTTACCGACTCAATTGGTGAGTTTTGAAAGTCCATTATGGCAGATTTTATTTGATGCGTATGAACGTGTTACTGGTCGAACTGTTGCGAATCGGTACTCTAATGATAGTTATATAGGAAAACACGAGTCCGCTCATATGAGTCCCGTAGAGGTTGCTAAAGGCGGGGCTGTGCGTAGCAATCCGGTATATGACAATATACGGTTTGGTGCACAGATTACACTTTCACAAGCTGGCCTATACACAGTAGATGATTTTAAAACAATTACAAAACAAGAAGTATTGATGCTACCGGGTATTGGTAAAAAAACTGTGGAACAACTAGAGCATAATGGTGTTATATTTAAAGCCTAAAATGTGACTTGATTTCAATAGCAATCCTAGGATAACGAAGGGCTATTTGTCTTTTCCAAGGCAAATAAGAGCCACAATTTTCTTCTCATATTTACAAACAACAAATTGTAAATTATAATTTAAGATGATTTATAGTTTGTTTACATTGTGAGAGTGAGAGGACTTTTATGAGACATGTAAGTAAAGCGAGGCTATCGTTAGCTGTGGCACTGGCGATTGCTGGATCTGTAATGCCTAATATGATGGTAGATGCGGCTTATACCGCTCCGTATACTGATAATACAGATTTTGTAGCTAACAGTGATGATATGATACGTGTATTCCCAGAATACGATAAAAATATATCTTCTATAGTAGCGAATGGTGGTATGGTTATTATTGAAGACGGGTATTCTAATATTGGCTATGGTCATAGTGCATTTGCTACCAGTAAAAATGGTGGAGACATTAAATTGAAAAAAGGTGTATATAATTCTGGTAGAGTGAGTACACCTGTTGCCCTTGCTCAAGGGGGCACAATTAATATAGGCGTCCATGATCATCACGGCGAATTTACGGGTGATAAAATATTCGTTGAAGGCGATGTTATAGTTAAACATGATCCAATTCATAGCTCAACCATTAATATCGGTATAGATGGTGAGGAATCCAATTGGTCTGGGCTAGCTTTCAATTTAGCTGATGAAAATGACAGAAAATATAATCATATCAATGTGTTCCTTGGTGAAAGAGGGGCTTGGGAGCTATTATATCAAGGTGGCCTTGATAGTACTAACCTTGATAGCAGTACTATGCCTAGCCGTGTACATCGACTCGTTGGTTCTACGAATCGAAATTTTCAAAATATGGTAGAGCAAAATGAGCATAATAAACTGTATATTGATAAGCTCGAAGGCCATGTTAATTTTATTTATGATCCTAATGATGAATATGCAGATACCGAAGATCCAGAATATACACCGCCAACCACAACATATAATGGTTTAACGGCCGATTCCTTCTGGGGTGGTGACATTCATATCACAAGTGCAGCCCCTAATGCTGGCGCTCATCTATACACTAGCCGCAAAGGATTAGACTTGTCTACTGAGGATAATGTAAACAAGGTTTTAGATAATCTTGCACATAAGGTGTATTACCATAACTATGTGACTGGTGAAAGAAACCTTGAAGGCACAGTAGCCATTGCTTCTGAAGGTGCTGAATCTGGCCGTTTTAAGGTATTAACATCTGGTTATGCTAAAGAAGGTGCTATTACATGGCAAGCGGATCAAAACGGCCAAGGTAAATACGTGTACGGCAATACAACAGTAACACCTACACCGCAACCGGCGCCTACTCCAACACCGGCACCGCAACCAGCGCCTACTCCAACACCGGTACCACAACCAGCGCCTACTCCAACACCGCAACCAGCACCACAACCGGCGCCAACACCAACACCGCAACCGGCGCCACAACCAACACCGGCACCAGCACCGCAACCAGCACCAACACCAGCACCGCAACCGGCACCACAACCAACACCGGCACCGCAACCGGCACCAGCCCAATCAACGGCATATGATACCCCTCATATACGTGGTACTCGTTCTGCGATTATGAGCAATATCAACGGCTGGCGCACATTAACAAATACTTACCGTCCTCGTGCATTGCAACAAGGCGCAACAACAGGTATTTGGGCCCATATCGGTGGCGGTCAATATAGCTATGATGCACAAGGTATTGATACGGACACAACCTATACACGCATTCAAGGTGGTTACGACGCTAAAACTAGCAGCGGTTGGACTGTAGGCGGTCAAGTATCTTATCTTCGTGGTCATGATGATTATGTATTCAATGGCTCTGGCAAAGAAAAGGCCTTTGCTGTTGGCGTCTATGGTTTGAAAGAACTCGGCCGAGATCAATACATTCAACTTGAATCCCAAGTTGGTCGTGTAACGAATACTTTCACAGCTCGCAATGAAATCAATGAAGGTATTTCTGGAGAAACTAAGGCAAATGCATTCACTATCGGTGCTCGCTATGGTAAAACTGTGAAATTACAAAATGGTGTATACATCGAACCGCAAGCACAATTGAGCTATACTCACTTTGGTGGAGATAGCTTTAACGCAGGCACCATGCATGTAGACCAAGCTGGCGTAAGTAGTACTGCTGGCGGCCTTGGCCTTGAAATTGGTAAGACCTTTAGCGCAGGCAGTATCTATACTCGTGTCGGCGTTAACCATGCCTTCTCTGGCTCGGTAAAAACTACATACACAAGTGGTTCTACTGTGAAATCCACAGAACAAGACCTTAAAGGCACATGGACTGACCTTGCATTCGGTGGCCGTTATAGTATCAACGCTAACAACAGTATCTACGCTGATATTAGCAAAGGTCTATCTGGCGACTATAAAGCAGGATGGTCTGTGAACGCTGGATTTACACATAAATTCTAAGATATATCTACTTAAAGCAATCTGAGAATATAGTCTATATATAAAATAGCCCCCGAGTACTAATAGCTGTATATATTAGTACTCGGGGGCTTTCATAATGAAAGGCCATTTCATCACTTTCGTATTTTTTGAGATGAGCCTGACGGAACTACTCGCTTGGCTATCTTCTTTTATTATAAGGAAAATTATATATATCGTCAAATCCAAATGAACTTAATAAATTATATAGTGTCTCCAGTATGGTGTCTCAAGAATTAGAACAGGCGTGTACTAATTCTTGAGACACCATATCAACTTCATCCTAGTAATTACTACAGGTCTCTACTAATTCTTAGAAGAGGTATCAAGGGGCTTGTCCCATAGATAGTCATAAATTAATCATTTTGTTAGTATAACGTATATCGTATAAATAGTAATTTAAATTATTTTGAGAGAGTTTATGAGGTTTGAGAACATGAGAGAGCGACAGAGTAATATAGAACTTCTGCGGATTATTGCCATGATTGGCATCGTGATGCATCATTTTTGTGTGCATGGTAGTTTTACCTTTACCCCTGATGTAACCGTTAACAAAATATTCCTTCAATTTTTCTCCCTTTTTGGCAAAGCGGGTGTGGCCGCCTTTGTCATCATAACGGGATACTTTATGATTAATGCAAAATTTAAACTGCATAAGTTTGCAAAACTAGTAGGCCAGATTTGGTTTTATAGTTTAGCTATGCTTGGGGTTGCTCTTGTTTTAGGTTTAGATACGGTGACATCAACAAATATCATCAAATCATTATTACCCATTGGTGCTATGAGTTGGTTCGGGCAGAACTTTTTAGTCCTCTATTTGTTAACGCCATTTATCAACCCTATCATACATCGTTTACAGCAGAATTACTTAAGACTGCTTTTATTAATCGGCCTGGTTATTTGGTTCTTAACACCGACCATACTGAATCTATTTCCTCAATTACCACATACGACCTTTGGTTTTAAACATATATTTTCGTTTGTCTATTTTTACACCATCGGTGCTTATATTAAGTTATATGGTGAAAGCATCACCCAAAAGACAGGTGTTTTAGTAACTTCCATTGGTTTGGCAGGCTCCACACTAGGGATTATTCTAGTTGATATATTGGCGATGATAAATCCTATATATGTAACACAAACCCTTTATTTTTCGCTGAAGGACTACGGTGTATTCCTGCTCGCTATAGGATTAGGTGCATTTATTCTTTTCTTGAAATCGAACATAGCTTATCGCCCTTGGATTAACACAGTAGCGGCAACGACCTTTGGTATTTACCTAATACATGACAATGGCTTATTTGCTCGTTATATGTGGGACCATATTTTTTATACCTATCAGTATTATGATTCTTTACTATTACCTATATATGCGGTATGTGTAGTAGCAATCGTCTTTGTGGTTGGTATGAGTATAGATTATTTGCGAATTCAATTTCTTGAGAAACCTCTGATGAAACACATTACACCCATACTTGAGCAAGGGCAAGAATGGGTGCAAAGGCATCTAGACTAATCTTGCATTTTTTATACACCATTGATATAATTTTGTAAACTGATGTTCAAAATTCGCTGTTTTTGAACATCAAAATAAGAAAATGTGGTATGAAGTACAAAATTGCATTATTTTGAACATCATAGATTATATAGTATAGAGGCAGATAGGAGGGATAGCATGAAATTTGAACCAATGTATAAGATATATTACAAAAAAGGTGAAGATGAATGGAAACGTATACTGGATAATAGACGTTATTCTGAGAGTTCTATTGTTTTACCGATAGCTATTCATGAATATAACCGCCGTCATACTTATACAGCTTTTTTCATGTATCATCCTGAATTAGTGAATTTGCTTCTATCTATCGAACAGAAAAAACATGAATTTGTTAATTTGGCACAACGTGTGCCTCTAGTTATGTTATGGCATGTTATGAATGGCTTTTTATCTAGTGAAATTAAGGCGAGTAATGATATCGAAGGTGTACGCAGTAGTCGGCGTGAAATACAAGATGCCATACATAATATAGATAATAAGAAGTTACGTTTTTCTAGTATTATCACAAAATATAAAACCATTTTAGAGCAGCCTAGGCGTTTTATATATAACAGTAGTTCAGATATTAGGCGATTATATGATGATATTATACGTGATGAGATTTCAAAGAAGAATCAACCTGATGGAGCGATTTTTAGAAAAGATTCTGTAGATATCGTAAATCATCAAGATAAGATAATTCATCGTGGTACATTGCCTGAATCTAGTATTATTCAAGAAATAGATCAAGCTTTAATGATTCTTAATAATGATGATATACAATTACCTATACGTGTTGCGATATTTCATTATTACTTTGGCTACATTCATCCATTTTATGATGGTAATGGTCGTACAAATCGATTTATATCTACAGCTTACTTAGCAAAACATTTTCATCCTCTGATTGCATTACGCTTATCTGCTGTTATTAAAAATAATAAAAAACAATATTATGATGCTTTTAAAATGACAACAGCTGAAATTAACGGTGGTGATATAACGAATTTTGTTATGGAGTTTATATCTATTATTGAGAAAACAATTGATGATGCGATTGCTCTATTAGACAAACGTATAAAACGTTTAGAAGATGAGCGTATAAAACTGAAAGCATTTTTTGAAAGTCATCAGATCACTGATCAAGTATTACAAAATATATACTTTTTGTTATTAGAGGCTCGTTTATTTTCCTTAGGGGCGGGTATTAGTAAAGCTGAGATTCTAAAAGCTTGTAATAAGAGTAGAGGCACAATTCATAATAGGTTCAAACAAATTCCGAATAAATACCTCGATACGGTAAAACAAGGACGTACTGAGTCTTATATGCTTAAGACGAGTATATTGGATTAGTTTTTATATATGATAAAGTGATATTTCATATTGACCTAGTAAAATATGGTATAATAAGTTGTTAAATCGTATACAATCATTTTATACATATGAGGAGGCCTCATGTTACAACGTATGTGTGCAGCTATATTGTTTGTAGTAGCGCTGCTTATATCTGTTATACCTAATGCCGATGCACGTCAAGATATATATGCTTTCACCTATAATGGTAATAATTGGTACGTGGATCGTGATTCCATTGACCGCAGTAAACCGGACGGCTTGCTTCACTTTACGGTGTATACCATGATTGGTTTGCGCTATGATGTGGCGAGCGGTAGCGAATATTATAATGCTGATGTATATTACTATAATCAAAAATTATCTACCGAAGGTGGTCAATTACTATATCGTAACCCTGGAATCTTGGCGGCAGCACGGGTGGCACGTCAACAACCGGATGCGCCTAAACAAGCACCAAAGGCAGTAACGCAAATAGCGCAAACAGCGCCTGCAGCTACAGTAGTAAAGGCCTTGTCTACGCCGCAAGAGGTGGCTGTACCAAAAAATGGCCCAGTACAAGTTAATACACAGGTGCCAATTACGTTCCCTGTGAAAAAGGTGGCGGCCAAAACGGTGATGACGAATCATAAAACACCGCATCAAGGACCAACTGATTCCCAAGATACTACAGATACAGAGAATCATCAGTAGGTTACATAAAATCAACTGCAAGTCAAATAGAATTAATTGCAGGTTAAATAGAATCAACTGCAAGTTAGTTATATGCCAATTGAGAATAGCTTGATTGGATATACAGCTAGCTTGCAGTTTTTTTATAGTTAGAAGGTTGTCGTTCTCAAATTGTATGCATTATTTTTGGCTAGTATACAAAATTTGCAAGTCAGCATTTTAATGAGGCATTAATGAACTATATAGTATATAATAGATTAGAAATATCTGAGTGTTAGGATGGACGATTCTATAATTGGGAGGGGATAGGATCATACTACATCTATATTGAAATTGAGCTTGCAACAGAAAGAGAGAGCGATGAAGCAGTTCGTTAAAAGGTTTATATGTGGTGTATTGCTAGTAACAACGGTATGTGCTGTGGCCGGATGTTACAAAGATGAAGCAAAGACTGTAGCGGAAGAACGTACACCTACAAGTTTTAGGGCTATAGCCGCAACCAATGCATCGGTCGAGGATAAGGCGGATTTAATGGTGAAAAATATGTCTCGCGAGGACAAAATCGGCCAATTGATTCTCATGGGCCTCGACGGTACCACATTAGATGAGCCTCAAAAAGAAATGATGCGCAAATACCGTGTAGGCGGTATTTTATTAGATAATAATAATATGGAATCCAAGGAACAACTACGGGCTTTCACAAAAGGGATTCGAGATAATGCAAATATTGCGAGCCTAGCGCCTCCGTTCATCGCGATTCATCGGGAACGGATGCCTTATCGCCCTAATGTGATGATTCCTTGGGTGGAACCTAACATTATCTCTAAAAAGGGCCTTGATGCGGTGGGTAGCCTCGCGACGCGTACCTCCATCGAGATGCGCGACCTTGGATTTAACCTAAATTTAGGGCCCATGGTAAATACACATTCCTTCTATTCCTATACACAGGATCTCGACCGGGCCGCACAGATTGGCGAATTGATTACGAAGCGATATGCGGCGAACCAAGTGTTCACGGCGTACCAATTTTTCCCAGGTGGGGCCGATTTTACCGTGCCTGGCATGCGAGTCGATGTATCGAAGGACGCACTGATGGACGATGATACGCGCGTTTTTGTGCAGCTGATCCAATCTACGGCACAGGAGCGACCTATGATTATGGTGAATTCTGTGAAAGTCACCTCTATGGATGCAAAAAATCCCGTTAGTTTGTCTAAACCGATTATCACCGATTGGCTGCGCGGTGAATTGGGCTTTACTGGTGTGGTTTTATCCGATGATATCGAAGTCGGTGCGGCCATTACCGGCATCGCCGTAGGTGATTATGCAGTACGTACCATCAAGGCTGGTGGCGATATGGTAGCCGTGTGTAAACACTCGAATCATATCAAGGAAATTCATACGGCCTTAACACAAGCCGTAGAAGATGGCACTATTACCGAAGCAGAACTCAATGCTGCGGTGCGGCGTATCATGATTATGAAATTTACCAATAATCAATAAAACTCTTTTCTCTTTTTAATATGGATCCCCTTTACTGCTTGTTCAGTGAAAGGGGGACATATCATTTGAGGAGAGAGTTTTTTTATGTGTAAATGATGAATTTATTATATATTTGTTAAAATACATAAAATATATTTTATAGATTATTTAGATTATGATATAATAGGTTCCTAAGGACTGAATTTAAGGGAGGTGAGATCTTATATGAAGTGTGTGAACCATGAGGCGGTAATTGATTCTATCATGGAACAATACGAGAAGGCCTGTATGGATATGAGTGTTGTATACGGGCCTTATAGCGTAGGAAAAACCTATATTGCAAAGGAACTGCAAAATCGATTGACGTCGAATCATGTGGTTTACTTGCTAGGGCGACTAGCGAACGAATCCGTTCATATTCGATCCATTGAGAGAGGATTGGATATGCCATCTGGGTCATTTCGCACCCTAGAGGAGGCTTTGCGTAGAGTATTTCAAATGAGCGTTGATAAACATATGATGTTTATTATTGACGATTACCCGGCTCTAGTAGATACGGCACCACAGGTGCCCATTTTATTACGAGAGTTGATGGAAACTTATCGGGACTATGGCAAGATGCTTGTACTCCTCATGGGAACCCATGTGGACGAATTAAAAGGGCGAATCTTGGGCGAATCTAGCTTGATTGCCCCATATATTCATAGTCACTTTAAGGTAGAACCTTTCACCCTTGATGATGTAAGAGCATTAGGGTGGAACTATACCGATGAAGATCTTGCGAAACTATACCATGTAACAGGAGGTATGCCAGGCAATCTAGTGCATATCGACCCTACTGCATCCGTAGATGATAATATTGTGCGTCTATTCTTTAGACCAGAAGGCGCCCTATATATGGAACCGCAACGACTACTCATGCGTTATATTCGTAACGCTGGGGCAGCCAATGCCATTTTATATGCACTAGCACAGCTAGATAAACCATTCTATACAGAGTTGTGCCATGCTAGCGAACTGAAAAGTGGTACCTTTGCGACCCGTATGGCCGACTTGTTAGACATGGCCATTATAGGCCGTCTCCAAGGGGGCAGCCGAGGTCCATTGCGCTATTCGGACTATCACTTTGTGAATACCATGTTCCAATTTTGGTTTGAATACGTATTCCCTTACATGGAGGACATTTATTGTGGGGATGGGCAGCATGTCTACGATACCATGGTGAAACCAGTATTCACTAAGAATCTATCATTGGTGTACTAACTAAATCTGGATTATCCTGTTGAAAGCTGTATATTAGCGCTAACAAAGATTATATAATCTGCGAAACGAGTAAATTCATATAATTGGCGTACTTCATTGAAAATGCGTTGAAATTTTATACAAATACATATTCGAAAACAAAAATTCCGCTGTAAATCTATGCATTTTCAGCGGAATTTCTTATTTGTCTAAATACTCACTTGGGTGTATATTTCAATTGAGCCTAGGCAGAAAGGAACGAATATGAATATGAAACATGTGGTATGTCCCCAAAAGGTATTACAAGCGGTGACAGACCTTAGTTTAGTACGCGTCTGCCAAGAACGCCGCGTATCTGTGCTCAGCACAGAACGGGCGGTGTGGCCCATCGAGGAACTGACCATCGATGCAGCACAAGTCGAACTATGCCGTCGCTATCGGCCACTCATCATCAGCTATGCGAACCGATATAGCACCGAAGCACTGACGGACGATGTTGAATCATTTCTGTGGATCATCTTTATCGAAGCCATCTATAGCTTTCATACATCAGGTAAGGTACCCTTTTCAGGGTATGTGAAAGCCGCCATTCGCTACGGTTATTTGAACTTTTACAAGCGGTCCGTTCAGCAATGGAAACGGGAATTGACCTTGCCGCCCTGCACGGGTGACGATGTATCTGAGCTGGCGATGGACCAATTTCCCGATGATGTAGATATCGAGCGAGACATCGTTGGCACCTCCAACGAGGACGAATTGCGCACTCGTCTGTGGACTGCATTTCAAAAACTACCGGTAGAACAACAAGAATTATTGTATGCCTTATATAAGGATGGTAAAAGCTGTGTCTCTATTGGTTGTGAATCGCACCAGTCGAGGCAGGCTGTGCAACAACGCCATCAAAAGGCCATCGACCAATTGCGATATTACATGATGGTGGCAGACAACAAAGAATTGGATATCCAAGATATGCAAAATATGCATAGTTATAAGTAGCTTTAAAAAATCTAAAATATTTTTTAATTTATATATTTACAGCTTGTAATTATAGGTATACAATTAACTCATAAGTGCTGCTAAAGCACATTTATATAACACGTGTTATTTATACAATTTTACAAGAGGAATTCCTTAGTTTTATTACTCATTAATCTTAAGAAAGGTTATAATGATGCATAATACAGCGTATCAAACGGTAAGTAATAAAGAATCAATTTCTTGTAATCCAAATGCGATATATGGCGATGTAGCTCACCATATATGTTGCTTAATTCCTGTTTACATAGATGGTGGTGACTGCACCGCATGTTACTATGTAGATGGTCGGCGTGATATCATTCACAAATCCATTAAAACGGTATTGCGAGAGATAGCACGACACGAGGGTGTTCTAGCAAACGGCATTCAATCAACAAGACGGTCAAAGCCCATGTATACGGATCCACGAACGTTAGGTCCTAACATGACATTTGCTTGTCTTAAAGCACGGAAACCAATTGCGCGCGATGTGGTGTATGGTTTATTCAATGTTATCATTCCATTTCAATACCACATTGAGCCAGGACCAGAACCACATACAACGTATATCATCATAGGAGACTTTGATCCTATACTCGTATTTCATTCCCCTGACCACGTGCAACGCAAACTACGGGATGCTTTGTTAGAGCATTTAGATTATACAAAACGGATACTTGCTAAATTGAGTACCTGCGGCAACCCTTATGTGGTGGCTGAAATCTATGGCGCATCAAGAACATTAGCGGGAGTATAGCAACACATATTTAGAGAGTCTGGGAGGGACGTAATATGAATTACGCAACAAAATTATGTATTGTTTCAATGGTTAGTGTATTTAGTGTATCTTCTATAGGCCTAGTGCAAGCCGCTGATACACCTATCGTTTCAACTGGTGGTGCAGCCTATAATATCGGCATACCAGGAGATTCTAACTTTACTAATTCGGACAATGTATCCCTTGGTGGACAAGCGGGTACTAGTAATGGCAATCCATATCAAAA
>ERZ772956.2006-NODE-2006-length-13301-cov-2.678091_pt1 | contig 13301 bp, 11 predicted proteins | sample MGYA00580683_ERZ772956 | MGnify/ENA primary metagenome ERZ772956 (study PRJEB29015, sample SAMEA2738077) | human oral metagenome | biome: human oral; feature: human-associated habitat; material: saliva | place: China | collected 2212 ... | reverse complement strand
ATTCTCTTTTTTCGAAGAAAAGAGCTTTCCAGAAAATCCTTTTTCTATCCTATGGAAGACCGGCTAAAGGACTTTTCCTATATTGTGGGAAGTTTTTTACTTACCTTTTTTCTTTTATATCTTTCCAGTGGAAATACAGGAAAAGACAGTCTCGGCTTCCTGATTTTCCATAAGGGCGTTCTGCATAAAATACACACTTTCTCAAAGCCCCATTTTTTCACGGTCTTTTTAGACTACTTTCTTCATCTTTTCGCCTATTTTCTGATTCCTGCCCTTTGCTATATTGCTGTGGGAGCACTGGCGAGAGAAAAACATTTTTCCTTCGGAGAAAAATTCAATCAGGAACGCTTTCAGAACTTTTTGCAAAGCTTTCCCAATACGAATTTAGGGGCTTCTTTGGCTTTCTTGGGAGATAAGTTGCTGTACTATTATCAGGAAGAGGGCATGGATAAAGTGGTTTTTCAATTTGCCATAGAAGACGGAAAAGCGGTGATCATGGGAGAACCCATCGGGGAAGAAAAATATTTTCCTGCTGCAATCTCTTCCTACTGCGGAAGCGGAGGAAAAAAACCTTACTCCGCTCTTCTATGAGGTAGGACAGGATTTAACCCTTCTCCTTCATAACCATGGCTATGAATTTATGAAGTTCGGAGAAAGTGCAAAGGTTCCTCTTTCCGACTTTGATCTTGTGGGAAAATCCGGTAAGAAGTTCCGTGCCGCGGTCAACAAAATAGAAAACAAAGGATATACCTTTCAAGTACAATACCCGCCCTTTTCCGATGCCTTTTTACAGGATTTGGAAAAAATATCCGATGCCTGGCTTTCCGGAAGACAGGAAAAGGGATTTTCTCTGGGCTTCTTTGACAAAGGCTATCTCTCTCTGGCTCCCATTGCCTGCGTATTGGATTCCGAGGGACATGTGCAGGCCTTCTCCAACTTCCTTATTTGCAACGGAGAAAAGGAAGCCAGCATTGATTTAATGCGTTATAATCCGGGAACGGAAAGTAACGGTATTATGGACTACCTCTTCGTGGAGATTTTCCTGTATTTTAAAGAAAAAGGCGTGGAATACTTTGATTTGGGTATGGCTCCTCTCTCCAACGTGGGACAGGAAGAGCATAGCTTTTTCCAAGAAAAACTGGCCTTCCTGGTTTATGCCTTTACCAATCGTTTCTACTCCTTTTCGGGACTAAGAAAATACAAAGAAAAATTCTCGCCCCTTTGGGAGGCAAGATACCTGTCCTATCCGAAGGACAGCAGTCTGCTCTTTGATCTGCTGGCGATTTTTAAGATAGATAACCGGAAAGTAAAAGAGCTGTAAAAAACATTTTCTAAGCAATATAGGTCTGAATGCGGGCTCAGACTCCCCCGCATTCAGACCTATAATGCATAAAGTATTCTTTATTGTCCCAATTTCAGATATTCTTTCTTTTACTGAATCTTATGCTTCTTCATTTTCTCCTCAAAGATATCCGTAATAATCTTTCGAAGCTCTTCTCTCTCCTTCTCCGGAAGCTCTCCCGCCTGTTTAGCCACTGCATATAATGCCGGATATTCCTTCGCAATTCTTTCAATGGTCTTGGTGGTGGCATGACCTCTTACGAAGAAGGGAATCCTTTTGATCCATTCCTCCGGCACCAAATCTAAAATTTTCTTTCCTGCTTCCTTATCGCTGATGACCGCCTCCGATAAACCCTGCTTAATTTGCTCCTGTTCCTTTTCCGTAAAATCCTGTAATTCCATAAAATCTCCTTTTTACTCTATAGCTATCGTGTTGTACTCTATACCTTTAATATATCTTGACCGCTCTATTATACTCCGATTTAAGGCAGCTATTATAAATTTTCTCAAAACCAACATTCTAAATTCTTCCGAAAATCAAATATCCCACTATCGTTAGAATCATCAGGCTTTCCTGAATATAGGTGTATCTTTCCACCTTGGACACAATGCGATAACGCCCCGGACTTTTTGCATAGTCATAGAAGCAGTAGGAGCACCATAAAGCGTTTAAGAAAAGTAGCAAAACGGACAGTCTGCTCAGTCTCCATACCAGGATGAAGTTCGTGCAAATGTCTACCCAGGTTAAAATAAAGACAAAGCGAATACATTTTTTATAGCCGAAAAGCTTGGAATAGGTCACATACTCCGTTTCCTCCTCCGGTGCCCGAATCTTCCGGGAAATCTCCCAGATAAGAGCCGGAAAATACAAGGTCAGCACAGCCATGAAATTGGTAATATCCCAAACCGGCAATTTGTATTTCATAATGGTATAAGAAATCACATAGAGATTAAGAAGAATCTGTACCGGATTATGGGTAACCAAAGCCAGAGGAAGGGACTTTGCAATCTTATGCTTTTGGAAAAACCACACCGCCATTAAGCTTCCATAGGTGTAAAGAATAAAGCAGAAGATAAAGTTCTTCATAAAAAGGAAGTTAATCAGCAGGGTAAAGGAAATGAGTATGGTGGCAAATATCCGTAAATCCGTCTTTGTAACTCTTCCGGAGGGAAGAGGCCGAAAGGCAAAAAGCCGTTTGTCTAGCTCGTAGTCCTTAAAGTCATCCGCAATTCTTAGCCAAAGCAAGAAGCTAAAAACCGTAAAACTGCAAATCAGCATCCCCAAAATATCATGTTGCACAAAAAAGCTGTAAAGTGCCGACTGCCCCTCCACCGGCTGAAACGAAAGAAGCGTATCCTTTCCCACACCATGATTTAAGAGCACAATAAAGTAGATTTCCAGAAAAATCATTACGCCCAGTCCCAATCTTGGCACTATGGGGTACATTTCCTTAAAGTAAATATTTAATCGTTTAAGCCTTTCCATAGCCTATCCTTTCCCCGATTTCCAGCTTCGTTTCCAAGCCTTTTCCTGTATTTTCAAAAAGGTCTTCATCAATCACAATTTTCTCATTGAGCAGTTCCACAATAGTCGAGCCCCCCAGAGAAAAATAGCCCTTTTCCTCTCCTGCTTGAAAGCGAAAAGGAAGCTGATTTGCCCTATGATTATGAATATGCCCTACCAGCATTGCCCCCACTTCCACATGGAGGATTTTTCCCATGCCTTCCAACTCCAAAAGACTGATTTCTCTTTTATTTTCGGAAAATGCTTTAAAGTGGGCAGCCTCTTTACGCACACTGTCCAGCCTTCCTTTGATTTTTTTCGTTCTTAAAAGCCTTCCCCTTGCCGGGAAAATGTAGCGATGATAATCCGGCATGCTCAGACGAAAAACCAACAGCGTTCCGCCTTTCAAAAATTCCGGACAGGGAGCCTTCAGAATTTTTTCGATTGAATAGTAATTCCCCTTGATTTCCAAAGGAAGGAGATTAGATTCCCCATTGTTTTCACTGCCGGAGAAAATAATTTGTCCTTCTTGGTCTATTTTATAGGCCAGAAGCTTTCCGGAAGCGGTGGCATAGAAAGCTCGCTTTCCTGCCTGTCCTTTTTCATGCCTTTTTTCCTGTATCTTCCCTTTCCATCCCTCTCCATTTTCCTTTGTATTCTCTTTTCCGGCCTCTCTTAAATAAACTGCTTCTTTTCTGGAAAAGAAAGCCCCAAAGCTTTGATAATTCTTCTTTAAAAGCTCTTTGGAAAGTCCGTATTTTTCCACAAAAGGCGCAATATCTTTTTTAGAAAGAAAGCTGTTATAATACAAGCCCCGAAGAAAAGAAAAATAGGGGCGGGCAAAAATCATTTTAAGAAGAACTCTCCCAAGAAAATGATGGTACAAAAAATAAATGGCCCTCTGCCCATACTCCTCTTCTTGAATCAGCCTTCCTGTTTTTCGCTCAATAATGGAAGGGGCGTTTTGCTCTTTTTGTTTTTGCTCTTTACCCATAGTCCTCTCCCCTACAGCTTTCTCACCAGCAAAATCACAAAGAGAACAGCCAAAAGTAAAAGACCGATTCGGATTTTCAGACTCGGTTTCTTCATTCTGAAGTTAAAGACGAAGAAAAAAGCCAGTAAAACATACAAAAGCTCTCCCGGAAGAATTTTCTCTATGGAAAAATATATGCTGAATAATCCATAAAGAGGAATAAAAAAGGAAGCGTAGGTCACCGCAAGGCCGGTAAAATAATCCTTCTTTTCTCCTCCACTGGCATTAAAATAGGCAAGTCTGGTCACTACGGAAAGAAGATATAGCACTGAAAGCAGAAAAGAAAAGACTCCGAATTTGGCAAAATACTGAAGATAAATATGTACCGGAAACACACCAAAGGAAATAAGATCCGATAAAGAATCAATTTGCACCCCAAAGGCTTTTTCCAGATCATTTCTTTGAAAAGCATTGGCTACCATGCCGTCAAAGGTATCGCAAAGCCCTGCTAAAATCAGTAAAATCAAAGAAAAAGCGAAACTTTTCGAAAAGAAAACTCCGTATAAAGAAATGGAAAGCCCAAGATAGGTTAAAAGCACACTGGGATGATAGACCCCTAAAAAAATTTTCTTCATCAATATTTCCTCAACTAATGCAACAATGTATTCTTAGCCTACTATTCCTACTTCAGCAACTATTTATAGATATTTCCTCACCCTAAAAAGAATCAGCAGGCAATTCACGAGAACATGGGTAAGTCCGCCCAGAAAAATCGCAAATACAGTTTGTGCAGGTGTCAGATGCACCAAAACGCCCAGGCAAAGCATAATCCCGAACATGGAATCAATCTGATCCAAAATAAAGAAAAACAGCTTAAGCCCTCGTCTTCTGTCTCCCTGCTCCGCCGCAGAAACCGAAAGTCTCCTTTTGATAAAGCTATTGGGCAGTTCGAAGAGCATATACAAAAAGCCGAAAAGCATGCCAATCAGAAAATTAAAGGCAGGCGCATTTTCAAAATACAAATACAAGAGACTTCGCTTATTTTGTCCCAAGCCCTGCAAAAGCAAGCCCCAAAAAACTTCCAGTATGCCCGCAAGAGCAGTCATTAAAAGAAATCCCAAAACACTTTTGCTGTCCCCGAAAATCCGTTTTCCGTCTGTCCAGTTCTTTCCGCCGTCAATAGCCCTGCAACGACTTTTCAAAAAAGGAATTTTCAAAAGCAGCATATTGAAAACGCCTGCCAGAATCACCGGAAACATGGTGATGTATAAAGACAATATCCACTGCATAAATACTATTTACCCCATAAAATATTTTCCTATGGCAATCCCCTGAATAAGGAAGAATGCAATGCCGAAGCAAAGCACTCCCGCAGCCGCCAAATCCTTGGTTACCTTAATTTCCGGGTGCTGTTCCTTGGTGATAAAATCCGAAAGATGCTCCACCGCGGTATTGACGCACTCCATACCGTAGACCCCGGCAGAGCTCAAGATCACGGCATACCAGGTAGACAAATCCACCTTCAAATAATAGAAATCCAATAGAAAAAACACCAGGTTAATCCCCAGATAATATTTATAGTTTTTTTCCGTCTTTAATCCGAAATAAAGTCCCTTAATGGCGCATAGCACACTTTGTCGAAACGTAATGTTCTTCATCTAAGTTTATGAAAACTCCTTTGCTAACAATACATACTCTCTAGCGGAGACACATTTATCCTGAAAATATCCTTCGCTGGCCTTCCCTTTTTGAATCAGTGCCGCAATGGACTTGGCCTTTTTTCTTTTCAGTACTTCCGTTGCCAGCTGAGAAAAAGCCAGCCCCAGCCCCTCTGAACCCTTCTTCACTGCCAAATATAAAAGAATATAGCAGCTTGGCCTTCTTTTCCGAAAAAGGATTTGCAAAAGGCGAATCGGACTTAGAGGCTTTTGCAAAAGATTTCCATAGTCCGGAAGGCAGAGGAAGAAACCTTTAAGCTCCTCCTTATCATAAGCCAAAAAGACCATTTCTTCATCTACAATATACTTTAAAGAACTGTAAAGGCTTACAAAGTTATCTCGAGAAATGTTCCGAAAGCCTTGAAAATCCTTATACCGCTCCATTAAAAGCGGATAAATTTCAGAAAGATATCGGTCAAAGTTCTCTTTTGTAGGATGCAAAAAGCGGTAGCCCTTTTCCTGAAAATGTTCCAAGCGCCTCTTTGCCTTTACATTTTCATAGGAAGGCTCCAAAACATCATAAAAGTTAGAAACATAACGGTTACAGATCTGAAAGCCCGCCTTTTCAAAAAGGTAAGGATAATAAGCTTTGTTTGCAGGCTCTCCGGTATAGGGCGTTTTCTCTTCCAAAGCAAAGCGATACCTTCCAAAAAAAGAAAGATCAATAGGACCTTTCAAGCCTTTCTTCCCCGCTTTTTTTGCTTCCTCTTCACAAGCTTCTAAAAGCAAAAGAGCCACTTCCTCTTCCTCTATACTTTCATAGAAGCCTACAAAGCCGTAATCCTCATCTTCATACAGCGTTAAAGCAATCCGCCCTACTACGCTTTCTTTTCCCTCAGAAACACTTACGCAAAGAAAGGGCAGAAAACGAAGCTTTCCCTGCACTAAAATGTGCTTTCCCGCAAGTACCGCCTCCTCCATTTTCCTGTCCTGCATAAGACAGGACTTTTTATAAAGCATAGCGGGAAGAGTTAAAAATTGCTCCCTCTCCCCTTGCTCCTTTACCTCTTTGATTTGATAGTTCTTCATTTTCCCTTTCTATCTTTAAAACAAGTGAGCGAATAAAGTCCCGGATTTCCTCCCTCACTTGTCTTGCAATCCTATTTTTCCTTTTGTTTTATAACACTGCAAATGCCTAAATCCCCGTCTATCTCCACAATGTCTCCACTTTGCAGCTCCTCCATAATATTCGGAATATTGACCACCGCAGGCTTTTCCAGCTCTCTTGTGAGAATGGCACTGTGGGATAGAAGAGAGCCTCTTTCCGTAATAAGTCCTTCTGCCATATTCAGATACGGAAACCAGCCCGGATCCGTAGAATAGCTTAAGAGGATTTTCCCCTTAGCCTCCGTTGCTCTGACTTCCTGTAAGCTTTTAATCTTTAAAACCTCTCCCCGGAAGATGCCCTTGGAAACGCCTCTCCCAAAGAAAACTCTTGGGGTAGAATCGCCATCCTCTTTTCCGACATTTTCCATTTGTCCGATTCGTCCGGCTTTCCCAAGCATTCCATCTTTTCCCGGTGTTCCGATTTGACCTTCTATATTTCCTTTTTCCTTGAAAGATTCATAACTTAAAACTCTAATCTCCCCTGCCAGAGGATCTCTGTCCACCTTTCCAAGAAGCTTTACCCGAGACAAAACCGGAAGCCTTTCATAGGCCTTCCGAAGCTCCTTTTCTCTCGCAATTTTCAGGGAGAAATCTTTGCCGGAAAATAGCAATTCCTTCAGCTCATTGAGATTCAAATAATACAGATCAAAGCCTATGGTTTTCTCTCCGATTTTATCTACAATCCGTCGCATAAGGCCAAAGCATCTTGTGCGATGAAGACGGGAAATCTCCCTATTGTTACAGGAGGACTCGGCAAGGCGATAGAGAAAGGACTTTCGCTGTTTCTGCTCATAGGGCTTCTCTGAACAGCTTGTCTCTTCGCAATCTTTCTCCGAGAAATTTGTCTCTACACATGCTTTCCCAAGACTATGCTTCGCTTCCGAAAGCTCATACCTCTCCGCAGTTTCGGTCTCTAAAGAATCCAAAATCCATCGGTCCAGTAGCTCTTCATTGGTTCTGTAGGTTCTGGTTTCCAGCTTCAGCTCTCCCTCTATTCGGTCTCCGTAGGAAGAAATATAGCTTTGCTTTTCCCTGCGATATTCTTCACTGTCTAAGCCATGCTTTCTTGCCACCGTCTTTAAGGCGGAAAGAGCTCGTACAGGCTTCATGGTTTCTAAGGAAAATGCCGTTTTCTTCCCATATAAATGAGTGCTGATAAAGGACACCATATCATTCATCAACGTAATATCCCACTCCCGCAGTAGATCTTCCTTCATTTCCAAAAAAATCCGATAGAGTGCTTGAGCATCTTCCTCCTCATCCACCCTTTTGCTATAGGATGCATAGCGCTCCTGGAAAAATCTGTCCAGCTCCTTCATTTTCCTTTGGGAAACTATAAAATAATAACAAAATAAAAGGGCAATTCTACACTTTAAAAAGAAGCTTGGCTTCTTCTTGGAAAAGGATATTTCTTCGTTAGATACCCCCAGCATTCTCTGCCAAACCGGAATAATCTTTCCGGAAAAGGGAAGGAGACGCAAAATATCATACCAGGAGGAGATTTCATAATACATTCTTCCGGAAAATCCTCCCACCATGCGTTGAAAAAGCTCCTCGTAGGAAGAGACCTTCTTTCCCAAAAAACGTCTTCCCAGAGAAGTAAAAATCCCGCTATACATTTCTCCCGCAAAGCTCTCGCTTAAAGGAAGACATATTCCCGGAAAGCTTTCGGAGATATTGCTGTTGTCTAAAATCCGAACAGGAAGATGCATGTCTAAGGTGGTGATTTCTCTGGCCTGTAAAATGTAAACTTTGCCCTTTTCTATGGCAAATTCTATATCCATAGGCTTTTGAAAAAGCTGCTCTATTCTTTCTCCAAGGATAAACAAAGTTTTCAGCTCTTCCTCTTCCAAGCCAAAGCCTTGTAACTTCTCTTCCTGCGGGACAGTTTGGCGCACGCTATACCCTTCCCGGTACAAACACTCCCCCGGAAAATAGTGGTAGGTCAGTACATTTTCCTGATCCTCCACCACCTTATCCCCAAGACCTTGTCCCAGAACCACCACCATTTCACTCAGGATCCCCTTGGGGTTTTTCGTAAACAGAACACCGGACTTTTCCGGAAACAGCATTTCCTGAATGAGCACCTTTTCTACCAAGACTTCTGCTTTTTTCTGTTCTGTGCTCTCCTGCTTTTCTCTGTTCTCCTGCTTTTCTCTGTTCTCCTGCCGTTCTGCGTTCTTCTGCTTTTCTGCTTTACCCTGCTTTTTTAGAAAGTCTTCCCCCTTCCCTCTATTCGCCTTTTCTTTATATTCCAAACTGCCGGCATAGGAGTCAAAAACCTCCTGTACCGCTTCCTGTACCTTCTCCCTTTTTACATTTAAACGCGTCAAAAACTGTCCGGCAAAGGAATGCTCCCCCCCATCTTCTGCGGAAAAATTGGAGCGAACGGCAAAGTATTCCTTCTCAGAAAAAGAAAGATCCACTTCTTCATTTTCCGAAACCAGGATAAACTTCGGAACCGGAAATCCCTTCTCCTGTAAAATTTCTAAATGCCTTGCCTTCATGATTTCTCCCACTTATTTTTTTAGCTGTTTGACTCTAAATATAATAATTTATCTTACCTTGAATTCTCAAGAAATGCCACACCCTAAAGTGCTTTCCCTCCCCATGTATACATTTATTTTTTCTCTAAAAAGTATTTAAATAATAGCTTTTATTTGGTATTATTATATAAATATAAATTCGGATTTACAAAGAGTAATTGTAAATCAGCACAAGTTCTCATGACAGAAAGGAGGCTTTATGAGAAAATCATTCATGAAATCAGCTCTTGCATTCGGCTGTGCACTGCTGACTGCCCTATCCCTCACCGCCATCACAGGTTTTGCCAAAAACTATGATGAGGAAGTACAAAGCTGGCAGCTCCTGTCCCGGCATTGGGATGAAAGCGAACTAAAAGTACGCTTTGAAGAATTCATCAAGGACATCAAGGAGCACAAGGGTATCGAGGATTACATTGTTCCCGATATTTCAGAAGAAGAGAAGGAAGCTATTCGCAACTATTTCCGGACTTTTGAGGGTATGAAGGACATCCGCTATACCTACACCAAGATGCCGGTGCTTCATCGGGTAAGCGGAACCGATGAATACAATGATTTACGAGGAATCATGGAATTAAAGTTCCAGACTACCGAAGCAAAGAACAAGGTAACGGAACACACTGTCCTTTTGAAAATGGCAAGACTGGGAGATGCCCAGGGACTCAAATGGAAGATTGTAGGCATCCTTTGGAAGGATAAGGGCGTGAATGTATCCGACGTAAAGATTTATCAGTTGGATAAGCCAAAACGCGGCGAAGAAGTTTGCATTATGACCACCGATGCCGGAGTAATCAAGATGCGTCTCTTCCCGGAGAAGGCTCCCATTGCCGTGCAGAACTGGATTACCCTATCCAAGCAGGGCTTCTACAACGGCACGCCATTTGCAAGAGTCATCAAAGATTTCGTGATTCAGGGCGGAGCTCTGGACGGTTCCGGAGACGAAGCAAAGTCCAGCTATAACGGATTCTTCGTTGACGAAGTAAACATGGAGCTGCACAACTTTAACGGAGCGCTTTGCCTAGGAAATAACGGTCCCCATACTAACGGAAATCAGTTCTATATCGTGCAGTGCAGTAAGATTCGTAATGAAGCGGCACTTCCTCTTTTATCTCTTCCGGAAAATGTAAAAGCAAAGTACAAGGAAGTGGGCGGAATTCCCGAGCTGGACGGACGTTACACCGTATTGGGACAGGTTTATGAAGGAATGGACGTAGTAGAAAAGATTGCTTCTCAGGAAACCAATCAAGATGATGCGCCTGTATCCAACCCCATCCTGATTCAGAATATTACTTTCCAGAAATACCGTTAAGCAGAGCTAATCATTTTCCAAATGTCGGCTCTGATACCGGCTAAATTCCACTAATATCAAAAAGGACTTTGGAAGAACCGGGGATATCCCCATAACCTTCTTTCAAAGTCCTTTTCCTTTTGTTTCCCATTATTTAAAAAGAAATTTCCTGATCTCTACTTTTTTTCATTCTATACTTATCATCGTACATCTTTCCGTCCGCCTGTCGAATCACATGACTCACGGTGAGATGTTCTCTCTTTTCAATGGGGAGCTTCTCCGCAACCTCCCGATAGCTGGCACTTCCCATGGAAATGCTTACAGGGAAGGGCGGATTCTGTTTCTCCTTCGTATTTCGCAAATACTCTTTAATCTTATTTTCCACTTCAAACACCGCACTTGCGGGGAAAACAATGCAGACAAATTCATCACCGCCGTTTCTTCCGGAAAAGCCTTCCACCTCTGCCATGGCATCCTGAATGGCCTCTGCCACCATTTGAATCAAACGATCTCCGGACTCATGGCCATAAAGGTCATTGGTCAGCTTAAGGTCATTGATATCCATAAAGATAGCGGCATAGTCCTTCTTTTTGCTATGATCCAAAACCTCCAGCTGATCCTGCAAATACTGCCGGTTTCCAAGACCGGTCAGCCGATCCGTATAAGCCAGGTATTTTAAATGCTTTTCTTCGATACCGGCCTGGGCAATCAGAATAACCTTAAATACGTAGGAAGTAATAAAAACAATAATCAAAAGCAGAATTAAAATCTTTGAAAAGCCTGTGGTAACAAAGCTTTGCAAGAATCCCGGCCACTTCTCCGTAATACTGCCGGCCAAAATGATTCTAATCTGTTCTAAAATGCCGAATACAGCCACAAACACCAAGCCGTATCCCAAAATATAATCCGAATTGTTCTTTATCTTTTTTCCGGGGAAAAGCAGGCTTGCCATAGAGGAAAATACCATTACAATCTGTGCCGTCTGTACCAGACGGAGATGCCCGGTATACTGAAATCCCGTAGGGAAAATATAAAGGATCAGGCAAAGCAAGAAGAAGGCCAAGAAAATGCTGCCGACTACTCTAAGATATTCCCTGACCACCTTCCTTGAGGTTTCATAGCTGGCATATAAAGGGGCCGTGGGCAACAATAAATACATACCCACATACTCGCAAACCGCACTTAAATCCTCTCTTGGAAAAAGCAAATAAGCCAGACCGGTATTTCCCAAGTGCCAGAGGGTAATGGCGAAAACCAGGGAGAATAGCCACATTCCTTCACTGGCATACACATGTGTCTTAAAGAAAAAAGCAAAAATGACGATTCCGATAAAGGATCCAATCAAGGTCATTACAAAAATAGGATAAGTCGTTTCCTGACTAATCATCGGATAATAAAACTCAGTCCCTCTGGACATCAAAATCGGAACATCAAAATTATCCTCCAGAATATCCAACTGCGGCTCGATTTCCACCCGAATCTCATCCCCATAAGCCTCCAAAGGAACCGGTATACTGATTTTCAGGTGTCCAATCATATGCCTTTTCAGATTTTCTCCGTAGGACACCAATAACTGATCCTTGTAATACGCCTTCACCACACTGTTATAAAAAAAGAAGTTAATCGTCTGATACTCCGCCTTCCATTCCAATTCCAAGGGCAGATGCATGGTGATATGATCTTTTCGGGAAGAAAAATTAAACAGATAGCTCTGAAAATTATCTACACTTCCATCCTCGTGCTGTACTTCTACACTCATGTTCTTCAGCATTTTATAATCACTTTTCGGCACTCGTCCTACATCACTCAGAATATAACGCATCACAAGAAGCCCCACCAAAATGGAGAGGAACAAAAGAATGACGGTTTGATGTTTTTTGATGAAGGAATTATTTCTCATCTCCGCTCCGGATATCTACAATAGAATGCTCTGTTTCCAAAAAATATCCTTCGTGATTATGCTTCTAACCCGCATCTTGGATGTCTCTGTCTCATAAGCACGAAAGGTACAGATTAATCTTATAAAAGTCTGCCGTAACCTATACATAATCGTCAAATATAAGAGAAGGCATAAACCTCTGCCCCATACGAGCAATCCTTCTCTTGCCGTTTTCTAAAGATGAAAACAGTATAGCACAATCTTTTCTATTTTGATTTATAAAAAAAGGAAAATCTGTCGAATGAACCGAAAAGACTCATGAGCTCGTACCGATGGAGAGCGAGATTACCCAATGAATCTCCATTCAAGCTGAAAATATTCTATCCATAAAAACCCTAATCGTGGAAAATGCCACCAAATTTTGTGTGACTTTTATCATATATCTATTCAAGGAAGGACCGGTATGTAAAATGAAGAAAACAGGACAACAAAAGAAGACGGAAAAAAGCAGAAGTCTAGGCTCCCGATTATCGATGCTCTTGGGCATTGTAGGACTTTTGATTCTCTGTAGCTTAAGCGTTCCCATAGTAACCATGGGAAGTAAATCCGTAAAAGCCAACTTAAACAAAAACATGGAAGATTTGCTGGATATCACCAATGAGAAAACCGGAAGGGTTTTTACTCAAGTGCAAACATTAGCCGATAGTATGATGGAATCCATCAGTTTTGTTTGGGATCAAAATGATGCTGTAGGAGGCGCTCCCGCCAATCCCTGGAGAATCAATAATTTTAATGACGGCAACAGAGAAGTGCAAGAAATTACTCCCATGCAAAATACGACCTTTCGTTCTCGAATTTTAAATCAGGAAATTCCTGCCAGCCGATACAATGCGGAAGTTGTTATGATGAACGCTATGTACTCTACCTTAAAAAGCAATCCCTATGTTA
>ERZ772956.2003-NODE-2003-length-13310-cov-3.876198_pt1 | contig 13310 bp, 13 predicted proteins | sample MGYA00580683_ERZ772956 | MGnify/ENA primary metagenome ERZ772956 (study PRJEB29015, sample SAMEA2738077) | human oral metagenome | biome: human oral; feature: human-associated habitat; material: saliva | place: China | collected 2212 ... | reverse complement strand
CTTGTGTTAAAATTGTCATTATTTAATCTCCTTAATATTTACAGCTTTAAAATATACTTTATATTTTATTTCGCATGCCATTAAATCTTCAAATTCAATAACAGATAAATATTTAGGTAATTTTATATCTGTATCAAACTTAACAACAAATGGTTCTACCCCTTCTTGCGTGAACCAAGCGCGATAAGCTACAATCTCATCTGTACGATGATTATTTTCAAAACGATATTGCGGTTCTAGATCTGTACTCAAGAGATAAATCTCTTTGTTTGAATCAAGTGTATGATTAGCGAGTTCTGAACTATAACCAGATTGAGTGATTTTCCTCATGGGCGGAAAACCTCCTTGTTAGTTTTTATTTTTGCAAGTGGGCCCCTTGCCTGAGTATAAGTATAGAGCAATCTGAGGTTGGATTGATAGGACTTGTCAAGTCGTATTTAGAGCTGTTTTGAGCATAAGAAAAAGCCTTATTTGAGAGAGTGACATCTCTAAAAAAGGCTTTAAATGGATATTTCAAGAGCATGACTTGAGAAGTCCAAGTTCTTGAAAAAATTTACCTAAAAAATAGAATTTCTACAGATTATTTACATAAAAATAGAATTTTTACAGATTATTTACAGATAAGGTTTTTAGATAAGCACATCTTTGAGAAGAAAAATACTTGTCAGAAGTATTTTCCTTGAACACTTCACTATTAAAATATTGAAACTCTATATCTCCGTATGAATTTAGTTGAATATCACTTAGTCTGTCTCGATAGCTGCTACTCGCTTCAAGCAATTCAATCAGTCCTAAGATATAAGCCTCGGATTCAATAGTTTTATCATAAGTAGCTTTATTTTTCCCGTTTGTTAAATTTTGAAAGTCTATGTATGCTTCCATTTCTAAATCTTGCACAATTAATTGATAAACCCTTTTTCCTAATGAAAATTGGATAATATCTTTTCTTTTTTCTAAAATAGGAATCAGTGTGTATTCAATATAAGAAATGATAAAAGGATCAAAATAGCGAAAATTGGCTTCTGTATACTTCACGACAAATCGTTTCTTTTCTTTACTTTCGTACTTTAGAGGTTGGTTGATTAAAAAAGAGAATTTACTAACTAAAGTATCAGAGAGGGCTAATTGACAAAAATAAAAGATAGCTCCTTCAAAAGCATTGACATGTTGCTCCTTATAATGGATATCCAGTAATGTAGGAGTATACTCTCCTAACTGATACTCTATAAATTCTGCGTGAGCATCTTCCTGTGAAAAGACTTGTTCATATGCTTGATAACTAGCATAGGGGACATATTCTTGTAGTGTCTCTTCAACTAGTTCTCTTGCTTTTTCTCTATTTTCCTCCCTATCAAAACAAGCTTCTTCAAATTGATGATCTAATATATCTCGAAATAAATTTGCCAGAAAATGGAATTTCCAACTAAACATATCCATTTCTTCATCTGTTCCCCAATAAATTTCAGATACATTTAAAAATTCTAAGTTTTCTCGTTTTTCTTTTTTAAACTGTATACCTTCTTTATCTTCTTCATTTTGATAAATCACTTTATCTTCCATATATTTCATATTGAGAAGGATAGAGTTGGCAATAGCTGGAGATAAAAACTCAGAAGTAACATCAATGTCATTAGTTGTTAAGAGTTTGATAATTTTTTGAGTTTTATTTGGATATAGTTTTCCTTTGGTCAATTTAGAAACTTTTTTCCCTGCTCTTTTTTGTTCTAGATGTTTCTGATTAATAGAATCTATTCTATTATTTATTCTTTTTTGTGATTCTGAGTAGAAATAGTTCTTTAAATGATAAAACAATTTACTTCCCTCCGTTAATCGGATTTTTTCAGTTGAAATTATATCAAAAAATCTCTAGTCTGTCTTGTGAATGGTGTTGTAAAATACAATTAAGAAAGCCAGAAAGGAGGGAAGTTCCTGTGAAATCGAAAGATGACTTCAAAAAAGAGTTGGATAATTATCAAAAAATGGTACCTTGTTTACAATTGCGATTTAAAGATACGTTGACAGAATTAATGAATTATTTTCAACTTACTAATAGGAAATTAGCAGAGCTTTCCTCTTTGGGTGAAAAGACAGTCTCGCAATTAAGGAAAGGAGTAGTTGATAAACCACAGTTAGAAACGATTATTGCTATTTGTGTTGCGTTGCAATTACCAACATTTATTAGCCACTCCTTAATTGAAACAGCAGGTTATAAACTACAACCATATGGTAAAGATATCTATTATCAATACTTTTTAGATAAAGCTAGTCAAAAACAGATGAGCATAGAGGATTGTAATGACTTGTTAATCAAAATAAAAGAGGAACCGTTGACAAAAATGGCAAAAGAATTGATAAAAAACGAAAAATAAAAACAACTTAAAGCCTAAGTTCAAAATCTTAGTTCTAAGTTGTTTTTTTATTTATAGATTGATTTAAAACGCTCAACTCTCTAATAATACGGCAATGGCATCAATCACTTTCTTTTGTTTTTCTTGTGGGAGTGATTTCAGATGTTGGACTAATTGGGTTAAATCATCTTCTTTTTCCTTATCTGGTACCATATCAAAAAAGGTTTCAATATCAACTTCTAGGGCTTGCATCACTCTTTCAAGGGTGTTGATTTTGACATTTGGAGCAAGATGCTCTAGTTTATAAACGTAATTTGTGCCTAAATCCGCTCGTTCTTCCAGTTGTTCTTGGGTCATTCCTCTTTCTAATCTTAAAAGGCGGATTCTTTTCCCAATGTAATCTCGTAATAATTCTTTCATATCGTACCTCTTTTTCTCCATGATACCGATTTTTAGGGAGAAAGATAACTTCTCAAAAGGTTGATGAATAACTTTACAAGATTAGTTTTAGGTGCTATAATCAATCTGTGACAACTTTTTAAGGTTGGATAGGGGAGCGTTTTTCTCAAAAATTTTTCAAAAATCATGCTAAATACTTGACAAAAACGCTTGTTATACCACATATAACAAGGCTTGGCTTTGTAGTCAAGCCTTCCTAAAAGTTAAAAAACAGGAGGAACTATGGGAAACAAGGTTATTAAAGGTACAGCAACAGGGGCTATAGCACTAGCTGCGTTTAGTGTAGCTAGTGGGGCAACTGTTCAGGCAGAAGAATTGACCAAACCGTCAACTACTCTGTCTTCTGATGTAACAGCACCCAAGGCGCATAATATTAAAGTTTTAGACGGTGTTCTATTGACAAAGGATGGTGCTGCGGTCACCACCACCCCAACAGAGAAGACGGTTGAGGAAGCACATGGCATCAAACAACAAGCTGATCAGGCGGTGACCGACCAAGCCGGGAAAGTGGCTGAAAGTGCTCAAGCCGAAGCCAACAGCCAAAAGGCGGTAGAAGATGCTACCGCAAAAGTAGCCGAAGCGGAAAAGAATAAGGCTGCCGCTACACCAGATGCGATTGCCCAAGCGGAAAAAGGCGTAACTGATACGCAAAAAGAAATTGCACAAAATCAAAAAGCAAGTGATACCGCAGCCGATGCGACACAAAAGGCGACTGATGCGGCGACTACCCAAAAACAAGCGGTAGAACAAGCCCAAAAAGGGGTAGAAGCTGGACAAAAAGCAGTTGATACGGCTAAAAAAGGGGTTGATACCGCCAAAGCAGCGCTAGATGGCACAGGCGAACAAAAAGCTCTTGATGAACAAAAAGCGGCCAACAAAGGCTTAGACGATGCCAAAAAGGCAGAAAGTGATGCCACTCAAAAATTGGCAGACGCTAAAACGGCAGACGCTGACCGTCATGCCCAAATCAAGGACTTGAACAACCAAGCGGCTGCTCAAAGCAAAACGGCAACCGACACGGCAACCGATGCGGCTGCAAAAAAGGCAGCCGATAGCGCAGCTAAAGCGGACGTTAACACCGCTAAAAAGGCAGTAGAGACAGCTCAGGCAGCCCTTGACGGGACGGGTGCCCAAAAGGTCTTGGATGAACAAAAAGCTGCTGAGAAGGCTCTTTCTGACGCTAAAACCAAAGAAGTGGAAGCCGCTCAAAAATTGGACGAAGCCAAGAAAGCAGACGCCGATCGTGATGCCAAAATCAAAGACTTAACCACGAAAGAAGCAGAACAAGCTGTAGCTAAAACGGACGCCGAAAATGCCCTTGCGGAAGTCAAGAAAAATGCCGAAGCCAAGAAAGCCGCCAAAGAAGCAGCCGAAGCCAAACGTGATGCGTTGCAGAAAGAATTGGATGCTAAGAAGAAGTTGTCTACCATCAATGTACCACAATATGTGATTGATGCGTATAAGAAATTCTCTAGCAGTGCAGGGTTGGACGAAGATAAAGATTTGTTCCAAAAAAGCTTAGATCGCTGGGTAGAAGAAGGTGCTTTTGATATTGAACGTGGCAATCTTCCTGTTGATCCATCAACGATTGATCCAGCTCATATGACACGTGAGCAAGCGAAAGCCTTAACTCAATACTATGCACATATGATTACTGCGGTTCGTCGCCAATTCTGGGGTACTAAGGTGAAGACTTATACCACAGAAGAAGCAATGGACTATGTACAAAAGGTTGCCGAAGCGTATGCAAAAGAAAACAAACCATGGTCTTCTGGTCACAGTCATGATGCACTGAACGCGGGTCAAACTGATTCTTCTAAGTTAACATGGAATACAGAAAATATCAGTACGCTTCGTACAAGTACTACAACCATGACAGAAATGTATCGGTTTATCGTTCGCACAATCATTGGTATGATGGTGGACGACTACCATAGTAATTTTGGTCATATGGACAATATGCTTGGTGGCCCTGACTACGATGACGTCATCGGTGTTGCGTCCAGTGTGACCCCAAACGGACTTGGTCGCATGCATTATGTTGGTTTCCCAACTGCACATGCCGGTCAAGCCCTACCAGACCCATATGACACGACGCAATTGGAAAAAGACTTGGCTCAAGCCGAAAGTGATTTTCAAGCAGCACTCACAGCCTTCAATGAAGCCAATGGGGTTCTGACTGCTAAACAAGCTGCTTTTGATGCAGCTCATCAAGCACTGAGCACGACACAAAGCGAATTGGCTACTGTACGCAACCAAGCGCTCCAAACACCTAGCGCTGAAATGGCACACCGTGCAGCAGTTGCAACGCGTACTAGCGCAGAAACACGCAAAACTAATGCAGATAAAGCGGTTGCCAACCTCAACGCATCGATTCAAGAAAAACAGGCTGCATTGCAAAAAGCGCAAGCGGTCTTGGCTGCCAAAGAAGAAGCGGCTCAAAAGGCTGCGACCGCCCTTCGTGAAGCAGAAACCAAAGCAATGGAAGCGCAACAGATGCTCAACGCTACCAAAGACAAATTGGCTGCACTGACAGGTGTCAAAGACGCTACACCAGCTGCTAGTGAAGCCCTTGAAAAAGCAATGACTGCTCGCAAGGATGCCCAAGCTCGTAAAGATGCGGCAGACAAAGCGGTTGCCGACTTGAAAGCGTCCATTGAGGCAAAACAAGCGGCACTTCGTACCGCAGAACAAGCCTTGAAGGTGGCTGAAAACAACTTGGCTGTGTTGAAAGCAAGTAAAACAAATGAAGATGCCAAATTGGCAGTGGCTGAACAAGCGGTAGCCGATGCGAAGGCTGTGGAAGCTAAATTGGCTGCGGAAGCGAAGGCACTAGAAGGCAAGTTGAAAGATCAACAAAACTTGCTTGCCATGTATAAGAATGCCGATAAGTTGCTTGGTGAAGCGGTCTCAAAACAATTGGAAGCAAGTGAGAAGCATAAGGAAGCCGTTGCGAAGGTGACTGTGGAGCGTGCGAAGCTGGCGGAGCTGTTGAAAGACCAACGGGATGCGAATAGCCAGTATGAAGCGGTGAAGAAGGCGTATGAGGAGTGGTTGGCTTCTAAGAAAGTAGCAGAAGAAAAGGCACAAGCTCTTTCAATGCGTCATGCTACCAAACCAATGACCACAAGCAAAAAGATTCGCCCAACCATTCACTCAAGTTATATTTATAGCCGAGCTGACAAACAACTCCCAAAAACTGGAGAAAAAGGTTCATGGCTGGCATTGATAGGTATGGGTATCCTAGCAAGTCTTAGCTTTGGTGTACGTAGAAAACGTGGAAGAAACTAAGATTTTAAGGTTATATATGTTCATCGAATCAATGTAAACGAGGTAATAACAATGGGGTATAATTTTGAAAGTTTATCGTGGTACAAAGGAGAAGATTTTACTGATGTATGTGATAAAGCTATATCTGATTATCAGTGCCCGCAGAAACTAAAAGGAACACAAGTTGAAAATATCATAAATTTAGAAGACTTCCCCGATTGTGGAAACGTAGTTTATGAAGCTCCCTATCAGCTAGATCCTGCTTTTCTACATTTTATACTTCTAAATTGCTATAAGAAGATTAGAAGTTTTTTAGAAGATGATCATAAATTTTTATATGGCGAATTAACTAGAGAAAATCCACGCTATTTTTTCCAAGGAGAAAACAATCTTAGTATCACTATAGAATATAAGGAAAATAAAATGTTATTTCTTGCGGGTACGAAAAAGAGCAAGAAATTTATCCAAAAGGTAAAGGAAAGAGTCTTTGAAAATAAAGAAAATATTGAACTTTCTTCAAAATATCTAGCTGTGGCAGAAATAGCAGACCGTCAAGTAATGCGTGGTTCTTTTCAGCGTCTAATAGAAACAAAGTCTGATCAAATTTATAATTCACAAGGATATAAAAATGGTAAATCTTATGATTTTGAAGGTTTTAAGGTAACTTGTTATAATAACGGTACCGTTTTAACACAAGGGGGCATGTTGTTGCATGAAGAGTATTTCTCTCTCCAAACCTTTTGGTTGGCAGTACTAGAAAAAGTATCTCTTTAAAATTGCCTCAATCATATTAACATATAAGTCTTTCTTGGGGGGTGTTGATAGCATTCTTTCGTTATCTCCTATACAGAAAAAGCTCTAGTATCTAAAAATACTAGAGCTTTTATAGTATAATAAAATTTTTTAACCTTCTCACTGATTATTAGGCACAATGTACTCATAGCCTTCATATTGATTTTCAACTAATATTCAACTCCTTTCATCTGTTAATAGCATAAGTTTTTAAATCCATCACATCTTGAACCATATGTTTATAATTTTCAAACATTGATGACCCGATAGCATACCAGACGATATTAAAATCTGAAAAGTTATCAAAGGGAATTTATAAAATAGGATAAATTCATCCTATATTTTTGCTTTTGTTGCTTAAAAATGGTATGATAAACAAAAGGAGGCGATGACAATGCAAATTAATCTTGAAAATTTAATTCCAATCACTGAAGCAAATCAAAATTTTTCTAAAGTTGCTCGTATGGTTGATAGTAAGGGTACAGCTGTTATTTTGAAAAACAATAAACCTAAATATGTTTTAGTTGACTATAATACCTTGGTTCAAGAAGAACAGACAGAAGCTGTTGTTGCTGATCAAGCTAGTGTTGACGAGGTGGCAAGTTCTATCTTGTCACGCCACCTAGAAGCCTTTAAGGAATTGGCCAAATGAAGCGATTAACCGTTGAACAGGTTGTTGCCTTACATAGTCAATTGATTATAGCTTCTGGAGGAATGGATGGTGTACGAGACAAGGGATTAGTTGAGGCCTCACTTTCAAATGTTTTTGACACTTATTTTGGAGTTGATCAATATCCAACTATTGAAGAAAAGGCTTCTAGACTTTGTTATTCTTTGATTAAGAATCATGCTTTTTTAGATGGAAATAAACGCATAGGTATTTTTGCAATGCTTGTGCTACTAGAACTTAACGGTATTGTGCTTGATTGTACTGATGAAGAGCTGGTTCATCTCGGATTAGGTATAGCAGCATCAGAATTAACCTACGAAGATATTTTAGATTTTGTAAAAAATCATTGATATAAAAGCAAGTGACTACTAAAAATCACTTGCTTTATTTTTTTAATTATTCTAAGATAATAATGGTATGAACTTTTGGTATTTTTAGTTCAATTCGTGTATTCGTCCTCAATTTCGTCTAAGCCGTCTCTCCAATTTTTCCCCAAAATTTCATCAACAGTCAAATTTTTACGAATACTAATTTCAAAAGGTATTTTTTGCTCGGTTAAAATTTTTCTGAAATAGATATTGATAGCCGTTGTGTAGTCTAGTCCCATTTCTGATAAAATTTTTCCTACATTTTCTTTTAGGTCGGAATCAATATTCAAATTTAATCTTGACTTATTTTTTGTGAGAGCCATTTTTGCACCTCCTTTTATATCATAAGTATATTATACACTCAATGTCTTCATCTGTCAATTTGATATAAAAGCTGATATTAGCCAATGTTAATGGTGAGATTTTGATTCAATGCAAAAGCAATCTTGCTCATGTTGAGAATTGATAGTTTACAAAGTTTGTTCAAAATCTGTTCAAAAAATTGTTTTTTTATATTCTAAAGCAAGTGATAAAACCTTGATTTCATGCGATTTCTGTTTTTTATTTTAACTTAATTTAACATAATTTTACTGGCAGGGGACATAATGTGCCCTCAAAAGTCCTTATTGTTGAAGGGCTTTTGTGTTTTTTGAGTTCAATATTTGCTTGTTATTCTCAATAAAATATAAAAGTAAAGTTTGTTTTGGAAACATCTGACTGAAAGGATAAGAATATGAAGGCTTATTTTATTGGAGGACTAGGCTGCAATTGCTATTATCCACAGGACTTTTTTAATGCACTGTCTTTTCCAGTTACTTATCTAGATATTTATGATTCTAGGTTGGAAGAGCAACTGATTTCATTACAGGCGTTGAAAGATTGGTTTATGGCACAAGTTGATATGGATGACGATATTCTGTTAATAGCCCATTCTTTGGGAGCAGATTTAGCAGTTTATCTAACAAGTGTCTATGATGAAATTACGCATCTCGTCTTATTAGATGGTGGATACATTAATATGGATAAAATTTGCCCTTTGAATGTAGAAATTGAAGATTCTCTGAATTATCTTCAAACGAATGTTTATGAGAGCCTAAAGAAAGCTGTTATAACTGAAAAACAAAGCTCTGCTGTATGGTCAGAAAATTTGGAGAGGGCGGCAAAAGAAAGTTTTGTTTTTGATAAAGTTCAAAAACATTGGCATTTAAGCTTATCTGAAAAGTTAATGACTCATTTATTGACAATAAGACGGCAAGCTTTTAGAAATTTGTCCTTTTTGAAAAATAAAAATGTAATTTTGTTCATTCCAGAAATAAACAAGGAAACACCAATTTGGAAAAAGAGGGCTATACAGACCATCCCGAACTTTCTAAACTTCATAGAAATGACTAGCTGTAGTCATTCATTGTATATGGAAAAACCGAAAGAAATAGCAGCATTGCTTGAAGATAAAATGGAAATTAGGTCACTCTTTTGAGAAAAGAAACTTTTTCTAGGACAAATTTTATGAGATAATCTTCTAAACTAAATTGGAACAATCTGATTTAGTTTTTTTATATTTTGTGTGTCATTTTACTATTTTCTGTCTTTATTTTAGTTTCTTTTAAGAAAAAATTCAGTCACTTTTAAGAAAAAGTAGATATGATAGTTCCATTCAAAAGAAAGGACGTGATGAGATGAGAAACTCAAAGTTAAATTTGTTTGTCTGATAAATCTTGGCATCAAAGGAGTTATTGTGGCAATACTCTTTGGAATGGAATCTCTGATCGCTTAAAAATAGAAAGAAGGAATTTGACAAAAATGAAACAAGAGAACACAAGTAAGAAAGAGAAGATGATCATGGTTGAAAAAAGTACGAAATGGTGGATGACTGTTGTAGCAGGCGGATCACTTGCTGTCGGTCTTCTTGGTGGGCTAGGTATTGGCTCATTGGCGACAAATGCGCTTAATCAGCAAACTAAAGTACAGACAAGTACGACAACTCAGGCGCAAAAAAACCAACAAGGAAACCAAGGTGGTCCGGGAATACCTCCGGGTGGACAAAGTGAAAATAACCAAGGTGATCCCAATGGAAGACCTTCCCAACAAAACGGTGACCAAAATGATAATAGTAATAGTCAAAATGGATCAGGAAATAATAATAACTCAAAGAAAAAAGCTCCCTCAAATGCTGACGGTTCGACTAAATCAGACAAGAATAGTAGTACGACAGAAAATAATGACTCAAATACAACAAATTCTTAATATTTTAGAGAAAGTCATGCTATAATAGAATCAGAATAGCAGAAAGTCAGTAGATTGAGTTTTAACACGAAAATGTGAAAATAGTGCTTGGTTCATAATTAAGGGAATGGGGAAGAAGTGGAATTTTAAAATTTTTAGTTCTTATTCTATTCTGAAAGAAACAGGATGCTGCTTAAATGCTCGGCTATTGCGCCGTTTAGTACATAACGAATTTTTGATTGAGGGATATTTGTCCTAAACTCATATTTTTAGAAGGAAAAGCGTATGATTAAGATTCTATTAGTAGAAGATGACCTTGGTTTATCTAACTCAGTATTTGATTTTTTGGATGATTTTGCAGATGTCATGCAAGTTTTTGATGGTGAGGAAGGCTTGTACGAAGCTGAAAGTGGTGTGTACGATCTTATCTTACTTGATTTGATGTTACCGGAAAAAGACGGTTTTCAAGTATTGAAGGGATTACGTGAAAAAGGTGTTACAACACCGGTATTGATTATGACAGCTAAAGAGAGTTTGAATGATAAAGGACATGGCTTTGAGCTGGGAGCCGACGATTATTTGACCAAACCATTTTATTTGGAAGAGTTAAAAATGCGGATTCAAGCTCTTTTGAAACGATCGGGCAAGTTTAATGAAAATACTCTTTCTTATGGCGATGTAACCATTAATTTGTCAACGAACACGACACTTGTAGATGGAAATGAAGTAGAGTTACTCGGAAAAGAATTTGATTTATTAGTATATTTCTTGCAGAATCAAAATGTTATTCTACCGAAGACGCAGATTTTCGATCGCTTATGGGGGTTTGATAGTGATACAACCATTTCAGTTGTAGAAGTTTATGTCTCAAAAATTCGGAAAAAATTGAAAGGGACGACCTTTGCGAACAATCTTCAAACGCTTCGTAGTGTCGGATATATTTTAAAAGATGCTGAATAAACTAAAAAAAACATGGTATGCGGATGATTTTTCTTATTTCATTCGCAATTTTGGTATTTTTACTCTCATTTTCTCAGCCATGACTTTGATTATCATTCAGGTGATGCGCTCAAGCCTTTATACAACGGTTGATAATAACTTGAAAAGTCTCAGTCAGGATTCTGCTTCTGTCATCAATTTGGCACTCGCTCGGAGAGTGGGGATGGAACAGAAGTCAGACAACGGAGAGCCTAAAACCGATACGGGTGACAAAGAGCTTACTGATAAACCAAATGTCAGTGCCAATACGGAAGTTATTTTATTTGATAAGAATTATAAGCCAATCATTACAAGCAATAATTTTCTGGGACTTAATAAACTTTCCTTTAATAGCAAGCAATTGGATCGCATTCGGCAAGTCCAGGTTAAAAGCAATTATGGTCGACAAGAAACCTATCGGATGATTTTATTTGAAGTGAAAATCCCAAATTTGGAAACCAATGTCAAATATGCAGCGGTCTTTATCAATATCAGTCAGTTGGAACAAACTAGTCAAAATCATGAGCAGCTGATTGTAGTTGTGATGATTAGTTTCTGGGGAATTTCCTTGATTGCCAGTGTCTATCTGGCTCGGGTTAGTGTTAAACCTTTGTTGGAGAGTATTCAAAAGCAAAAGAGCTTTGTTGAAAATGCCAGTCATGAGTTGCGCACGCCTCTAGCTGTTTTACAAAATCGTTTGGAGACTTTGTTTAGAAAACCAGAAGCCACCATTATGGAATCGAGTGAAAGCATCGCTTCTAGTTTAGATGAAGTGCGAAACATGAAAATGTTGACAACGAACTTACTTAATTTAGCACGGCGTGACGACGGGATTAAACCAGAAATTGGCGATGTCGAGCCAAATTTCTTTAATACGACCTTTACCAACTATGAAATGGTTGCCGCAGAAAATGGGAAAACTTTCCGATTTGACAATAGGATTCACCGCATGATTAAAACAGACAAGACCTTGCTGAAGCAATTAATGACGATTCTGTTTGACAATGCTCTGAAATATACAGATGAAGACGGTGTGATTGAATTGACAATCTCTGCAAATGATCGAAATTTGTTTTTAAAGGTTTCAGATAATGGTCCGGGGATTAGTACGGCAGATAAGAAAAAGATTTTTGATCGTTTTTATCGTGTTGATAAAGCACGGACTCGGCAGACAGGTGGTTTTGGTTTAGGGTTGTCGCTTGCAAAGCAAATCACAGAAGCTCTTAAAGGAACTATTACGGTGAAAGATAATAAGCCGAAAGGAACTATTTTTGAGGTGAAGATTGCCATTAGAACGGACAATAGAAAGAAAAAATAAGTCAGGAATAACCTGTATTCATAGGGAAGGTTGTTTCGGAAGATGAGAAAAAACACGAACAAAGTCAGGATTAGTTGTTAGCTATCTTGATCTGTTCGTGTTTTTATCTTGTTTAAAAGCAGAGTTGAATGGTTGAGGCTGGGATGTCATTATTTTCGTCAGCCTAGCGGAAGAACTGTCTAAGTTTTAGTTTATGCTGTCAGCTGAGCGGACGGATTGCCTGGGTTTTAGTTTGTGCTGTCAGCTGGGCGGACGAGCTGACTAAGTTTCAGTTTATTCTGTCGACTGGGCGGACGAGCCGCCTAAGTTTTAGTTTATGCTGTCAGCCGGGCGGACGGGGGTCTCAACTTTCGGTTTGCTTCGTCGCCCCGATCAACAGAGAGAGCGAATTTGGGTTTAGCTCTCTCTGTGTTCCTTATTTTATTGCGCAGACCAGACGCTAACTGATTTTTCTGCAACTGGGAAATCTGCCCAACCGTCTTCCTCGATTATCACGGCTGAAGAATTGTTTCCTAAGTAATCTTTAAACTCCTTACCAGCCCAATTTTCACCAACATACATGCGTTTTGAATTAGCTTGATCGTTTGTCAAAATAACAGCAATTGGCTGTCCATTGTCTTTGCCTGAACGAGTCCAAGCAATACAATGCTCGTCGTCAAAATAATCTTTCTGTTCACCATAAGCTAGGTTGAGACGGATATCTAATAATTTATCAAGAACTGTCTGGAAGCTGTCTTGAGCAAATTCCCCATTGACGCCATAGTAGTCTCCATAGAAAACGCAAGGTAGACCTGCTTTACGCAATAAAATGAGAGCATAAGCAGCAGGCTTAAACCATTCTTCAACAGTTGATTCCAGCGCTTGTCCACGTTGTGTGTCATGAT
>ERZ772956.1999-NODE-1999-length-13320-cov-2.877497_pt1 | contig 13320 bp, 10 predicted proteins | sample MGYA00580683_ERZ772956 | MGnify/ENA primary metagenome ERZ772956 (study PRJEB29015, sample SAMEA2738077) | human oral metagenome | biome: human oral; feature: human-associated habitat; material: saliva | place: China | collected 2212 ... | reverse complement strand
TCGCGCCAGCCGTCTTGCTGCTGCGACTGCTTCTCTTTGTTATTGATATTGCCAGCGGCGTCGCCACTGCTATTACCGCTAGCCGCTTCGTTGCCGCGTTTGGCTGGTTTTTTATTCTCCATCCTCGACAAATTTCGGCTGACGGTATCATCCCAGTGCGCCTGGCTCGGCGACATTTCGCGCTCCCAGGCGTCGAAATCGTCGGCATGGCCTTGGTCTGTGGGTGTCTGCATCTGACGCTCCCACTGGTCAAAGTCGTCGGCGTTGTCTCGGCTGGTGTCTGGTCTTTCTCTTGTACCTAGCGGCATAATCTTATTATAACCTTTTTAAGCTATTATGTCTGCTCCTCGGCAGCGGCTGCGGCGGCTTGTTGTAGTGTTGCCTGCGGGTTGGTGGTAATCAGGCCAGTTTCGGTGTCGCTGGCGACAATCTGGATATGAACGTGATTCTGCCCGGCAAAGAATAACCCCTGCCCGACCGGGAAGTTAGCTAGGCGCTTGCGTTCTTCTTCGGTTAATTTGAAAACGTCGCCAAGCACATCGACAGCGCTCGACGATTGCTTTAGTAGTAACTGCATTGATGAGTTCGAAACAATGGCGCGGCCCATTTTGCTGCCCATGAAGTCCTCGACGTCCTGAGTGATAGTCGTCAGGCCCAGGTAATATTTACGAGCGCGCTTGGCTAAACTAAACATGAAGTTCGCCGAGTCGTCATATTTCATCAGCTGCCAAGCCTCATCGACGATTAACATGCGCTTTTTCTGCTGGGTGCGGACAATATTCCAAATGTGGCTAAGGACGATATACATCGCCACCGGCCGCAATTCGTCCTCGAGGTCGCGAATATTAAAGACCACCATATTGTTGTTGATATCAATATTGCTCTGCTGACTAAAGATACCAGCAAACGTGCCAGTGGTATATTTGCGCAGGCGCTGCGCTAACTGCGGGCCGGTACCGCCCATGTGTAACAGAGTGTCATATAAATCGCCCATTGTCGGCGGTACCGAAGTGTGCGTCAGTGGATCGCTAGTGATGCCGACGCGAGCGTAAGTGTCAATCAAGCCTTGGTCGAGGTCGGCCTCTTCGGATGGCGATAAGCCAATACCAGCGCTATTAGCCGAAGCTCCGCCCAGCATCAGCCGCAGCAATCCGTGCAGTGTCACTAGATTAGCGCGCAGGGCGTCGTCGGCTTCTTCGTTGTCGATAACTTTTGGCAGATCAAAAGGATTAATTCGCGTGTCGCTGCTGAGGCTGAGCCGAATATAGCTGCCGCCAACAGCGTCACTTAGCCGCTGGTACTCGTTTTCCGGGTCGATAATCAGGATATCGGCACCCATCATCATGCTGCGAAGAGCCTCTAGCTTGACAGTAAACGACTTGCCGGCGCCGGACTTAGCGAATACTACCATGTTGGCGTTCTCTAGCGTGTAGCGGTCGAAAATCACCAGACCATTATTGTGCATATTGATACCGTACAAAATACCGTTTTCTTGGGTTAAGTCGGCGCTAGTGAATGGGAAGCTGGTGCTGACGGCGCCAGTGTTCATATTGCGGCGAATTTGTAGTTGGTCGCTCATTTGCGGCACCGTACTGTTGAGGCCTTGTTCTTGCTGGCTAGAGGCGGTTTTGCTATAAACCAGCATTTGCCCGAAGAATGTCTCGATCGAGTGCTGTACATAGCCTAATTCCTCTAAGCTATCGCCGTAAATCGTCACGTACAGGCCGTAGCGGAAAAAGCGCTCTGATCCGACCTGCAGCTCGTCGCGCAGCTCTTCGGCATCCTGCAGGGCGGCTTCTTTGGCTGGGTCGCGCGTCTTGCCTTTTTCGGCATTAATCGCCATATCGGCCTCTAGCTGAGTAACTTTTTTGCGCAAATTTTTGAGGACAATCGCTGTATCGACAGGATAAATAAACATGCTGATATCGAGGACTTGATCAATGTTGATTAATCCCGATAGCCAGCCCGTATACAACCGGCGCGGATAACCGTAGACATACATAGTACGGCCGTATTTGGTGCCGATACGGAAATAAGCCGAATGGATTTCGAGGCTGCTCGGCGCGATTAAGTCGCGCAGCGTGGTCATACCCTTGAGGAAAGCTTGTTCGACCTCTGCCTGCTCGCGCTCGCGCTGCTGGGCAGCGATATCTAGCGGATCCATCTTTTTCTTGCGGGCCATCACCTAACCTCCTCGTGGGTGTACGGATTATTACCTTCGCCCTTGCGGACGTATAGTGACGCTACATCGCCAAAGTCGTCAAGCGGCTCTCGTACAGCTGTGTCTGGATTATATATATTGTAATACAATTCGCCTAGCTGCTTGGTATTGAGCTGAATAGAATAAACGCCGACGCGCATTAGTCCGCCGATCACCGAATCGACGCGGTTTTTGATTTCTTCTTTGGCTTTGGCATAGGTTTGGGTGTCGATTTTGGTGACATTTTCTTTTTTGCTACCAAGTAATATCGAGAATATCCCCTTGCTCTGCTGGACGATATTGGTAACGTCGCCGGTCGGAAAATACGGAATGACCACGAAAAAGCTTTTGTCCATGATGTTAGCTTCTTGCGATAAAACATCGATAAAGTTGATATAATCGTCCATCAACACGCCCAGCAGCATGTTGTCCTGGTCGCGCCGCAGAGCGTCGAGCTTATCGAGATACGGGCCGATATCAACCCGCTGCGAGCGGATAAATATCTGAATCGGAAAGTACAACGCATTGAGGAAATCTTGATAGCTGAGTTCGACGCCGTCGCGTTCGCGCGAGCTCATCAGGTCGAAGTTGATTGATTTGCAAGCAACAATAGCGCGAAACGATCCGTCGTTCATCACCACCATGCTGTCGCGTAATTCTGAAAAAATCAGGGAATTTTGGGTGCTAGTGGCCTTTGGCTGTTCTTTACCTTTGCCCTTTTTCGGGTCGGTCGATGATGGTGCGCCAGGACTGCCAGCGGGGTTGCCTGGTGCCGCGATGTTTTGCCCAGAACCAGCAACAGCCGGCGGCATCGGCGCTGGCATTGGTGCTTGATTCGGCGGTAAATTGTTTGGCGGCACCCCCACTCCTTTCTTTGCCTAGCGCAGCGAAATGAATACTTCGCTGTCTTCTTTCTTTTGTTTGACTCGATCTACTTCGTGCTGCAGGGCGGCGATCGACAAGCCGCTATTATTAGCTAAACTAATTATATCATCTGAAGCCGCTGTTGCGCTAGTGTTTGCTGTTGGTTCGGCTGGCTTGGTCGGCTCTGTTGAGCTAGCTTGAATAGGACTGTTGGCGGTTGTGTTGCTTTGCTGGCTCGTAGGCTGGATAACTGATTGGTGAATGGTCGGGTAAGGGTTGAATTTTGGTAAATGTTCATCGTTTTGCGCGGCCGTATCACCGACGTTATCATTATCAAAGGCTTGAGGCGCCTGAGGCGGTGCCGCCTGGTTGGTCATCGGCTGTGGTGTTGGCGCTTGCGTCTGCGCTTGATAATACATATTTTGGATAATTCGGTCGTGGCGCTCTTGGTCTGCCCGCGAAATCATAGCGTCGAACTTTCTGGCGACACTGCCGTCTTCGTCGAGCATACCAACCGTCTGCTGAGCTGCGTAATATTGGTCTGACACCATCGAACTGTTCGGGGTTGGTTCGGTAGTATGGCGGATCGACCAACCCTTGGTGTCGGCGATATCTGCTAGATACGACAGGCGCTTTTCGGTCTCCATCTGCGATAGATCTTTTGTCAGATGCTCATCGACAGCTTTTGGTACAGTTATCTCGATCAGCGATTCGATACCGTCGGGCGACCAGACGCGCTCGCGCGGCTTCAACCTATAAGAGATAATAGCTGCTACATAGATCTCCATCGGCTGATCCTTGCGCAGCGGCAGTGCCAACACGGTGAAAAATATAATAACTGGCAAAGGAATAATTGCCAAACCGATAAATATCTGACCCAATCCCCAGGCCAAGGCAACAGCAACAGCAGCAATTATCAGGTAGATGAACTGCCGGAAGCTAAACGGCCCAATCAGCTTGTCTTCTGCCTCGACGTCTTGTGCGACTTTATATTCTGCCATATTGCTTATTATAGCGCATAAAACATTTTATGAGGCTACTAATGCTTTGGTATGTACAATCCGCTACTGGTTTGGGTGAATGTTTGCCCATTATGCGTCGTTGTGTCTCCCTCAGAAGAGTCAGAACTGTTGCTATCGCTAGAGTCACTAGAATTAGGCTTAGGAGTATCAGGAGTGTTGTTGCTGGCACCATGGGTCTGTTGCTGCCGCAAAGGAGGAATCTTATTAATCTCCGCGCGTACCGAAGCTGGAACGGTGCCAGCTGTTTTAGGATCGGCCTCTAGGTCGGCGCGGGCATTTATTAACGATCGCATGTAGGAGCTATCGGCGTTTTGGCGAACTTGGTCTGCTGAGAATTTCACCATCCTCCTGACAGCATCTGCATCTGCATTAGCCAAGCCTGAACCGCTGGCTTTATTCTTGATATAATCTCCCATAGCTTCTTCTTCGTTATAAGTACCCTGCCTGATAGCTTCTAGCTGCTTACCACCTAACCATGGCGCTTTCTTGGCACCAGACTCAGCGATGGCGTTGGCTGCTTCTTTTTGCAGCGAGGCGTCCCCGAATGATGTCGAAGCTTCAGCCAGGTCGGATGCTTGTTTGCTAGTCATATGCGGGGCTAGAGCCTGCATAGCAGCGCGCCGCTGATAAGAAGATATGCCGCTCAGATCTACTGGTACTTTTTTATCATCTTTGTCTCTCGTGAAGCCGGTGGCTATCTCGGCTAGACGATCAGACGACATATTATTGTCGGCGATCCAGGCATTGGCCATCTTCATGCGTTCCTTATCTTCTTCTAATAAGGCCATCGATCCAACCAATTTGCGTTTCTGGCCGAAATCGCCGCTCTTAGCATTAAGTCTTCTATTGGCTGCCGATCGCCAGTTTCTAAAGTTGGCAACACCTCCTTTACCCCGATAAGTGCCGCCGCGTATCTGAGCATTCCTAAGCTGCGCCTTTTCGCGGCGATGCTTACCAAACTGGCTAGTGAGTTTATTTTCTCGCCACTTGCCGACCTTGTCGGTCAGTCTATCTCGGCCCTTGTTCATCTTTTTATTAAGCCAAGCAACTGCCCCGCCGATACCGATGATTTCGACAGCGCTTCTGACTAGTTTCGGCACGATCAGTAATGGTGCAAACACTAGCAAAGCAACGATAGACTGCATAATAATATCGCTTTCCTTAAGGCCGCTACCGAGAATTCTCGCCGCTAAATTGCTGGCGCCATAGACCAATCCTACCATCGGGTAGACCATCAGGGCAGCCTTGAAAGCACTCCACCATTTTTTGTACAATCCCTCAGTATTTGGCATCATCATCGCGACGAATGCTAACGGCGATAGCACGATACACATGATTATGATAGCCTCTCGCACGCCCAGCAAGAAAATCGTAGTTACTGCCGTGATTACCACGAACAGTAGCATCGAAATTACCGCTGCTAGTGCAAAATAACCAACCGTTAGAATCAAAGCACCTGCTGCTATCTTATTTATCCAGCCACTGTCACTATTTGACCAATCGCCCGCTGGTATATCGCCGACGGCAGCGGTCGAGACAAAGTTGAAAGCACTCGACCCGACGACGTTTGACAGATCCACTAGTAACCCGCATATATAAAATGACGCATTGACTACAATTACGCCGATAATTAGCTTCGGTAGCATCCGTTTAATACCGTAATTGTCTAAACCGTATCCAGTCATCTGCGAATAGATGACGAACAGGAAGAATACCACGAAGAGTATATTGGCATAATCGCGAATCTTTGACCAATATGAATAGACAGAGCCATCAGAAGTATCGCCTAGAATACTTTTAGCGTCAACAGTTAACATATTAATTAGTTGTGCCCGTGCACCCTCGGACATACTAGCTAGGGTGTTGACAATCGGGCAGATGAACCATCCGATATAGTCGATTTTGCAGTTTTCCTGGTCTTCTTCTTTTTCTTCTGGCGGTGGAGCTTTTTTTGTAGAACCCTGAGCTGCTTGGCAGGCGGCTAGCTCTCCTGGTGAACCTTGATATTTAGTTGTACAAAATGATTCGTCGCTTAAATGTCTAAAGCCTTCTGCACAAGCTTCTAGTTCTTTGCCGCTGGAATAGCCTAAATTTTTACAGGCCTCTGCGTATTCTTTTGTTCCTGATGCGGGCGTTGTGGGCTTAGCAGTTCCGCTTTTACTCTTTTCTTCTGCTGCGTGGAGTGTTTTGAGATACGCCACATAGTCGTCTACCCATGGTTGTTTTGGAGTGTGGTTTTGGTAGCCTATGTATTTGTTCATTATGTTGTTGCACTGTGCTGAACCTTGAGTATAGTTAGTCATATCATTCCATGTGTAAAAGGAGTTATTCGCCTTGTCTGTTGTATGTCTATAAGTGTCACCTTCGCCAGTTTTATCGGCAAAAAAAATTGGATAATTTGTTTCCTTAATTTTAGTTACGTCAGTACCCTGGTTGGTTACGTTGCAATATCTCTTCACAAGTGTATAGGCAGTGTAAAATCTATCAACATTATCAAAATCTTCAGCTTTGGATCGAATGAGCCCTTCTAAAACCCCTCCTTTTACTGTAATAGTCGTTCCCTCCATAGGCTTATCCTTGTCGCATTGTTCTTTTACCGATTTATTCTCAAATGTAGAGTATATAACAACGTTCGACGCCATGTTGCAGAGAATCTGTTGTGGATCGCCACCATTGAAGCCAATGCTATTAAAAAAATTTACAAAAGTAGTTATACTTAACGACTCGCAGTTTTGATTGTTGTCACCTTTTGAATTAAAATCTGATGCTCCACCACTAGCTGAGCCGCCCCAACCATGACCCAATTTATCATCCTTAGCTGCTCCTATGTTCTTATTAAATACAACTTTATCATCGGAATCAGCATTTTTATGAGTGCAATATATGTATACATTTGCAGCAGATTTCTTTTTTGCTCTCTCGACTAATGCGGCAGGAAAATAAGGTTCTGAAAGTTCAGGTGCAGCGAAAGCACTCTCATTTATCATTGCTGTCAAAGAAGTTGTTGCTATGATTGTAGCTAAAACAAAAAGCGCTATCCTTTTATACATAACCATAATATACTATACAGTATCTGTGTAGTAAATAAAACAAAAAAGCGCTGTAATAGCGCTTTTTCTTAGTATTTAAGCGGTTTATTTATTTTGATCTAGTCTGTCCGGTGAGTTCTTCGACAGCTATTTTTTTGATAGATAGCTCGCCTGCACTTGTTTTGTCAAGATAAGCGGTGAAACGCCGTTTGTCGTTTTCTGGATCCATCACTGCGTACCTGGGGTCTGATGGATCTAGGTTGGTGCTTGCGCAAGTATCCCATACTAACTTAACAGTGTTGTCAGGAAGTACCGAACCTTCTGCTATATCGCCATCTTTGTTTTCTGGCACAGGTATAACTTCGTCTATCCTATAGAATTCTCTCCCTTTTGTGAGCGGGGTGACTCTATGATCGAAAAATTTCTCATTTGCATTGCCGTTTACAGCTATACCAACATTAGCATAGCATCGTTCACTTACCCAATCAAAGAATTCCGGAGTGCCTTCACTATCAAGAGCGCCTGGACTCATGGTTAATTCAATAAACTTTTCTTTTACACGGTCGCAGATAGAATCAGCCAGATATCCTGAAGTGCCTTCTTTGGTTACATATTGGCCGAATACATTATCAGTACCTTGGTTGAGTACGGTGGGGCAGGTAAGACAATTAATGGCCCCAATAAGTGCTTCAGCTATCTCTTGACAGGCATCGCTATCCCATCTGTATCTGCTTCTTACTTCTTTAAAATTCGGTAACACGAGTTTTTCACGTAGCTTATCTTCTGGAACAATTTCGGATAAATCTATCGGGGTTTCTGCTTCTGGGGTCGGTGTTGCCTCTGGTGTCGGTGTCGGTGGCGGCGTAGGCCGTGCGTCAGCCGTCTCCATCGGTATATTTGCAGTACTCGGGCTGGCTGGTTTATTTTCAGTAGGGTATTTATCACCAGGGTATTTACCACCAGAGCAGGCTGCTGCAAGTGTGGCCGTCAAGCTAGCGGCTCCTGTAAATATTAGTAATTTGCGGCGGCTAACACCTCCTCTTTCTACTACCCCTAGCTGACCCTCTGGTTGTTTTGGACCTGTTACCATAAAACTTCAATCCCCTCCTTCGGGATTAGTGGCTTATGATGTCTATGCGACCCACCTCGCATTTGTATTATTATTATACATCTTTATGGCGAAATAATCAAGCCAGCGGTGCTAAATTATTATCGAATTGCTAATTTTCGTCGTCATCGTCATCGTCGCCGTCGTACAAATCGCCAGCGAATTCCTTGAGGACGTCGACGGCTTGGTCGGTCATAGGCTGGCGCACGGTTGGCGTGTTGAGGATTTGGACAGCCATCTTGCGGGCATTTCGGCGCCGCTTATTGAACCGCTTGATCAGGCTCTGGCGGGCGTCTGCTTCGCTGCTTGGCAGGCCTTTGTCGCCGAGTTTCTTCTGCTCGGACCTGATGCTGTCTTCGATGAGCTTGTTGAACTGCGTCCTGGTCAGGTCGCTTGCCTCGACGTCGGCGAACATCACAGCTAGGGCGTTAGCGTTAGCATTAGCGATAGTGCTGGTTTTGATGCGGCCCTCGAGAATCTGGCGGAAGGACTGGTATTGCAGGCTTTCGTCTCCGTAGAATTCGCCGTTGAGGACGGCCTTGAGCGATTTGTCACTGAGGGCTGGCGCTGCTTGCATGAATTTAGTTTTGATAATAGCTTGCTCGACCGAGCGGCGGAAGTCGTAATTGTAGCCAGTAGATATTACATTGCCATGTTCGTCGACTACTCTGCCGGTTTGCTTAACGACATTCATCTTTTGCTCGTATGATCCGACGTCGAACAGCTCAGCGATCGACATGTCGCGGACATATTCATCGCGAGCGTCGAATGCATAGCTGCGGCCAGCGGCGTCGGTAACGCGCAGCTGGGTGATTGGCTGGCCAGCGGCGTCGGTGCCTAGCTTGCCAGTAGCCAGCGCTTCAATTTGTCCGGCGTCGAGCTTGAAGTGGTGCGCTAGTTCGGCTTGCTGCGCAATCTTTTCGCCGGCTTCTTTGCGCGATTTAGCCACGTATTCGGCCAGTACCGCTGATTGGTTACCGATGCCAGCGGCGTATTCGCGAACTAGCTTGCCATCGACGTGGACGGTGTTGTCGAGCATCATGGTATTGACCTCGCTGGACAGCGCCTGCTCGGCGGCGCGTTTGGCGGCGGCGGTCAGGTTGGTTTCGATGTTGGCGCGCTTGATGTCGCGGGCAACGTGCAGTACATAGTCTTGTGTTGGAGCATTAGCGCCGCGCAGGTTGACAACATGTTCGCTTTGGTCGCCCTGGGCGATGATTTCGGCGTGCATTTTGCCAAGTTTTTCTTTAGCGCGGGCAGCATCGAATTCGCTCTTCTTGACGCTCAATTCTAGGGCTTTGTAGCCTGGGCTGGTTTGCGCCAAGGTGTCCCAGCGGGCTTGCTGGTCGTTGCTGATACGCTGTTTGTGCGCCTCGACGGTGCGCCGGGCGGTATCGACTTCTTGGCCGGCTCTGCTTTCGTTGAATTCGTTTTGGACGCGGGCTTTGTCGATTTCGGCGAGTTGTTGGCGGTGCGTCAGATTTTGATGGCCGCGGTCGAAGGCGTTGTCGAGCTCGGACTTGTGGATGCTGGCCCGTCGGCGGCGTGCTTCAAGCGCCTGGCCGTGCGGTGTGGCGTAGAAGGTGTTGCCGATTTCTGATTTGCGGGCTTCGTTCTCGCCCTCGGCTGTCTGGACGGAGCGCCGGCCGTAGCGGTCGTTGTCCCATTCGGTGGCGTTGTTGCTGGCGGCGGCTTCGTAAGCGGCGGTTAAGCCTTTGCGGCGCTGTGTGCGGCGATGTTGCCGCCGTACGGCCGAGTTGACAAAGTTAGCGCGGCTGCCGTGGGCTCTGTTGATGGCGCGGGCAGCTCTTTTTAGCTTCGGCGACCTTCTGAAGATACCTCTGTCGGTATTGATTAGGCTCTTGCCAGCGCGGTTTTTGGCGGCTTGGTAAGCAGCGCGTTCCTGCGCCCAGTTGCGGGTGCGATCGATGATACCGCGGTTCGGATTGTTGACGATACCAGCAAGTTTGCCGAGCAAATTACCGCTAAGCTTGATGATAAGCGGTGTGATGGCGATCGGTGCAACCTGCACAGCTAGGCCGATGATGATTTGGGTAATTGAGTCGCCTGCATTAGCGATGATAGCGTAGCCGGCTAGCTGCGCCGCACCGAAAATGAACGATATAAGCGGGAACATTAGCAGCATGGTGGCAAAAAGATCTTTCCACTTATCAAAATATTTATTTGTGCTCGGCAATACGTAAGCCACGAAAGCTAGCGGTGCAACGATGATACACAGGGTGATTAGCGCTTGGCGCATAGCCAGAACCACCATCGCCACGATGGCTGCGACGATAGCGCCGACTAACATCGTGGTCAGTAGTGTCAGCGACGGGCCGATACCGCCGTTAGCGACGACCACTTTCCCGAGCACGCCGCCGCCAGCTAGCACTACCCCAGTGACGCCAGTCCATGATAACTCGTCGCCGAGACGGCCGTGGCTAGACAAACCGTGTCGGACGTCGGTAAAGAACTGTTGTATTGACGAGCCGAGTACGTTCGAGGTATCGACTAAAGCGCCAGATATCCAATACGAAACGTTGACCAAAATAGCCCCAATGATTAAGCGCGGCAGCATTGATTTGATACCATAGTTGCTCAGGCCTTGGTTGGTGATTTGCGCGTAAATAATCAGCAAAAACACCAGGACGAAACAGACATTGGAGACGTCGCGGACTTTTTGCCAAATTTCGTAAATCGGGTTGTTTTTGGTGGTGTCGGTTTGCAGCGTGTGGACGATCAGGAAACTTTTGATGATGTCGAGTACGCCGTCCATCCGGTCGGCGATAAGCTGCGTAGCTGGGCAGACGAACCAGCCGACGTTAACTTTGCAGTTGTCGCCGTCATCATCGCCGTCTGCTTCTGGTGTGTTGGCGATAGATATTTTGGTTGACGAGGATTGCGTCGATGGATCGTATATACCGCTGCGCAAAAGATAGCTAACCGCCTGGCCTTCGGTGGCAGTTTTGGCGTCGCCTTCGGTCAAGATGAGGTGGATACCATCGTTGTCTTCATATTTGTAGCCGTCGTAGCCAGCGATCGGCAGGCTTTTGGTTTTTTCGCCGCTAGCAAACGACGCTTTGTCGATTCTGGTATAGGTATGTTTCTGGTAAATAACGGTATCGTTTTTGGTAGAACGCTCGGCATCGGCAGCTGCTGCTGGCCGCGATAGTGCTAGAACACTAGCAAATAATGCTATCGTTACTGCCGAGAGCATTAAAAATCCTTGCCGCAAGGATATCCTACCCTGCAGGCATGTTCTTACCCAATCCCGCATACTCTTATTTATTGTAGCACTTTTGCTACAAAAAGTCAATGAGCGCCATCAGGAATATTAATGTTTGTCAAAAATGTTTGCAAATATGGACTACCAGCGTTATACTCTAATTAGGAAGCTATACGCGTTATGAAACAGAAACTAACAACCTGTCTGATTGCTCTAACCAGTGCTGTTGGTGCGCTGTTGCTACTTAGTCGGTCGGTTTACGCGTTGGATTGTGCGGTGTTGCCGAGCGAGATCTGTTCCAAGGCCGAAGATAGCGAGGCGATATTTGCCTTGCTCAATTTTTTCTTGACGATACTGGTTGCTTTGGTTGGAATTGTGGCGATTGGCATGTTTATTTGGGCGGGCGTTCTCTATGCTAGCGGCGATGCTAATAGCAACCGGGTTGCTCAAGCCAAAACGATTATGACCAATACGACTGTCGGTATTATAGCGTTTGGTTTAATGTATCTGGCACTGAATTGGCTAATTCCAGGAGGGATTTTCAACTAATGAAGCGTGTATTTTTGGCTTTGGCATTGGTATTGACGAGCGGGGTTGTTCTTTCGACTGCTATTTCGCCAGCCGCTTACGCCGAGGCTGATGCCTCGTGCGATGCTTACGTCTTTGCTATGCCTGCTTGGTATAACGGTATGATGACAAAGGGTTCTAGCGGCGACTGTGAGTTTGAAGGCCTGAAGTCGACCAGCGAGCCTGATAAAATTGATTTTAGCCGCACCGGGTTCAAAATAGGTGCTAATGTTGTACGTTGTCTCTTGATAGCGTCTACGTATGTAACAATATTTTTCTTAATTAAGGGCGGTATTGCCTATATGTATAGCACTGGCTCGCCAGAAGGCGTCGCTGGCGCTAAAAAGACGGTACAAAACGCGCTGATAGGTTTTGTGATTGCCATGATAGCCGTACAAATTGTTAATGTTATAGGAGATATCATATGATTTGGCAAACGATTGTCCTCGCCGCACGCAAAATTGATACGGACAGTATTCTTTATTTTCCAACCAAGACGGATAACGATGCTCTGCCGAGCGTGATGAGGCTGGCGTTTTTCTGGGCGACTATAATTGCGATTGTCGTGATTGTGATTGCCGGGTTTACCTATACTCTTTCACAAGGCGATCTCAACAAAGTTGCTCAAGCTAAAAATACTATACTGTATACAGTTGTCGGCTTAGTGATAGTTTATATGGCATCAGCTTTAATACTTTTCGTGTACGGAGCGTTTTTCTAAAATGCGTAAAATAGTCGTACTTGCAATTATAATCGCTGAGATTGTAACAGTGGCAGCAGTAATGCCGATGACGGTTCAGGCGGCTCGATTGCATGGCGCCTGCGATAGCGGTGATTACGGTAAAGAGGATTGCGATCTCGTCAAGCACAACGAAATTGATAATACGCACTCGACGATTTCTACGCCTATTGGTTGGGCGTTTTGGCTATTGATAATGATATCAGTAATTATGGTTGTTATTGGCGGTTTTAAGTACGTCACTTCACAAGGCAACCAGCAGCAGTTGAAGTCGGCTAAGGATACCATTTTGTATGCTATCGTCGGGCTAGTAGTGGCGATAGCCGCCAGGGCGATTGTGCAGCTGGTTGTTGACAGTTTGTACGGATAGAAAGTATAGAAAGGAGAATTATGAAAAAGAAAATAATAACGGCGGCACTAATATTGATACTGGGTGCGGCAACAATGACCTTTGTTGGTACAACACTGGCGGAAGCAGCATCTTGTGGCTCTGCTTCAGAATGTATAAACCAAGGTATGACCGCGTCAGGAACTAGTTCTACCCCTAAAAGTCTCGGCTCAATAT
>ERZ772956.1998-NODE-1998-length-13321-cov-3.356927_pt1 | contig 13321 bp, 15 predicted proteins | sample MGYA00580683_ERZ772956 | MGnify/ENA primary metagenome ERZ772956 (study PRJEB29015, sample SAMEA2738077) | human oral metagenome | biome: human oral; feature: human-associated habitat; material: saliva | place: China | collected 2212 ... | reverse complement strand
TGCCGGATGCCTTCAGACACAGAGATGCTGCTTCGTTTCAATTCAATAACAGCCACGGCGATACCGTTCAGGTAGATAACGAGATCCGGCCTCTTTTCCTGCTGTTCGACTACCGTCACTTCCTCGGCGATTGCGAAGTCATTATTCAGCGGATTAGCCTCGTCTATAAGCTCCACCGTCACAGGAGGCTTCTCCGGACTCTCGCTGACCGGGATACCATATTTAAGACGCGAGTACACCGTCTTGTTGGCATCATAGACTCCACGCGAAAGATTGCCCGCTTCCTGCTGAAGTTGCATAACGGCAGTATCGACCAGCTTGTCAGCATAACCCTTTAGGCGAAGATACTGGCGCAGACGGTCTTCCTTGATGTTTTTATTCTGATGATCGGAAAGGTTACCGATATACTGGTATCCTAAGATTTCCGGATCTTTGAAGAACCGGATCACCCTTTCCTGAGTCTTAATTTCGGCATCGCCAATACTCATCTGACAGGCACCTCCTTACACTAATCTGACCTTGCCGGTCAGCAATTCTTCCATCATGCCTTGTTTTACCTTCTGATATTTCGATAACTTTTCTTCAAGTTTTCCAATTTCGAGATTCATATCATCAAATATTTCAATGATTTCCCTTTGTTCTTTAGCTTTCTTTGGATAGCGAACCATAAGCTTGCTTACTATTCCGACACTTAATCCCTCCATTATTCCGCCCACAGATAACTGCTGTGTTTGACGTTTAAGATAGTCAAACTGATCTGAAAAGAGGTACAAAATATATCGTTGCTCTATCTTCTTCCCATCAAATCTAAGTCTGATCAAATGGGAGTCCATAATACCTTTTTGGATATGTTCAGGAACTATAGAACACTTACCAATTGTTCCCATCGTACTCATTAGGAAATCACCGGGTATTATTTCACACGAGTTTAATCTTTGAAAATGCTCTGGTGTAAGGAATCTTCCACCAATTGAAAAATCATTTTCGTATACATTTTCTTGACCATAAACCTTATATAGCCCGTCTGACAAAAGCATCTCCTTTTTTAATTGACTCCCAAACGGACCGATTTTAATCCCACCCGGTTTGAGTAATTCTGTAATCGAACACTCTACCCACTCATATCGCTCCGTATCATTTAAATAAAACTGTAACGAACCTCGGCGGATATCTTTCTTCTTTTGGATGAGTTTTTGCAGGTCAGCAATCAATGCATCTATATCTGAGAGAATCTCGGCGATCTTCTCTTGTTCCGGTATTGATGGGCATGGAAGTACAACCTTCGAGACTTTTTCTTTATTCAAATTCTGGACACTGCTTCCTGCAGCTATAGTAATATATTGCTGCATAGTCTGATCAGAGCTAAGAGCATAGTAAAGATATCCTCGATCAAATGTCTTTTCATACTTCTGTATAACAAGCCATCCGTCATGGATACAACCATCGATATTAAGGATATAAGGTCTCCCATAACTCATGGAATTAGACAATACCAAGTCTCCCTTGTATACCATTCTTGATCTTGCCACACCCTCCGGAATGATTTTCTCTTCCGTAGAAGTTATGTATTTAGCATCTGCGCTTACATCTCCGATCTTTATCCAATTAACACCTGTATCGCTGGTCGTCAGGAAATCTTGAATCGGCCTTGGGGAACCACCGCGATATATCTGAGCATAATTACCCAAATTTACTGCATGCCAATCATCTGGAAGTTCTGTTCTCAATGTTTCATTTACCATTTGAATCCCATCCTTTCCAGATGAGACTTAACTTTTGCCTCATACTCCGTCGTATCCGACTCCAGTTCTGGCAGAGTGCTTTCGTAGCGTTCTGCCAACTCAATGATCCTACTTGTCAAATGGTGAGAGATAGCGGCATACAAATCGCTAATGCCGTAGAAAATGCTATCAAACCATTTTCTGTTCACAAGCAGATCGAGAATTTCATCGCCTGTCAATGTTTTATATCTTGCCCGGCACTTTTCATCCAACGCCTTGTTCAGATCTTTGACTACTTTACTATAATCGGATACCTTGCCACAAAGCTTCAACGCGCCTTTAAGCTGATTTACATCATTCTGTAGGCTTATCGGTACACTTTCCTCAGTACGAATAACAAACAGACGCAGTGTAATAGATGATTTATTGATGGTTCCCTTGTCAGTCAAAGCACTCTTGCAAAGCGGATGTCCAACAAGATATGCCTGCAAGCGTTTCTTCTGCATCGGAAGCTGATTCATCAGGAACTCCAGCTCAATTGTTTCTTCAGTCTCCACGTACTGGGTGAGTTCCTCGATCTTTGCTTCTATGTCTTTCGCTTTAACTTTTCCATTTTCAGCCACATCGGCAAGGGCAGATTCCTCGTCTGCACTCTCAATCAAATCTGAAAGCTGAGACTCTGTTTCTGCGACAATATTCTCGGCCTCCTCTATGGCATTTTTCTCTTCGCGGAAGAAGGCATCTATCACGATGGACTTCGGAATTAAACGGCCTTCCCAACCGGTGACTTTCATTTCGCCCTTGTTCTTGCCCTGCGTGATTTCTTCCTCTATATTGTCTGTCGCTTTGGCATTGTTATATCCATCCGGTTCACTTATGATAAGCGACACATCGTCGTTCATGATCTCATTCCAATAGGCCAGAAGCACCTGATAAACATCGTATTTATCAGTCAGCGTCAGATGTTCAAATTCAGCAAGGATATCCTCGGCAATCCTTACGATCAACTCTCTTGCGGACACATCTTCATCAAGTGTGGAAAGAACCGGATATTCCTTTTCCTTCCAAGCAGCAAAAACCTCGTCGAGTTTCTCGCCATAATCCGAAAACTCGACATTTTTATATATCGTCTGTCGGATATCTTCATGAGCCACGTTAAGGCTGTAGTATTTCTCGCTGATTGCGGTCAGGAGCTCGGTCTTTAAAGAAGGAAACACCTCCCAGAACTTTGAAAGTCCATCAATATCCACAGCAGGAATGCCACCATGAATATGTGCATAGATGTCCTGAATATCCTCCGGATCTGTGGAATCGATATAGCGGTTAATGTTCAGGTTATAGCCGTTCTTCTTTTCAATTTCGTCATTGGGCACAAAGCGGGCATACTTGGGATCGGTAGTTATCTGCTCGTTGAATGTCGTGATAATCCTGTAGATATCACGCTCGCGCAGGCGGTTCTTGTTTCCGTCTTTCACATACCCACGGCTGGCATCGATCATAAAGATACCCTGCCGGTTTGCCGCGTCCTCTTTGTCAATCACAAGCACACAGGCAGCAATGCCGGTACCATAGAACAAGTTTGCTGGGAGGCTGATGATGCCCTTGATCCAGTGCTTTTTGATAATCGCCTCTCTGATGGTAGCCTCGGCATTCCCACGGAACAGAACACCGTGAGGGAGAATAACCGCAGCCTTGCCGTTTGACTTCAAGGCTTTCAGAATATGCATAAGCCAAGCATAGTCGCCGTTTTTCTCTGGAGGCGTATCTCCATAACCTTCGAAACGGCCATACTCTTTACCAGCAATGCCGTCGCGCCAGTTCTTCATGGAGAAAGGCGGATTTGCGACTATGTAATCAAATCGCTCAAGAATGGAACTGTCAGACTTATCAAGGTACTGCGGATTGGAGAAGGTATTACCGCTCTTGATGGTAATCTCGGCCTTACGATGCAGGACGGCATTCATCTTGGCAAGACCGGCTGTCGTGCTTTCTTTCTCTTGGCCATATCCCATGATTGGAATCGGAGCCGCATCTATAGCTCGAATTAATAGGCTGCCACTGCCACAGGCTGGATCGCATACCGTGGCGCTGCTGTCCGTACAACGGCTGATGCCTACCACGTTTGCAAGGATTCTGGAGACCTCTGCAGGCGTATAGAATTGTCCCTTGCTCTTTCCACTTTCTGTGGCAAACTTACGCATCAGATACTCGTAGGCGTCACCGATGATATCATCGCCTTCAGCCTTGTTCCGGGAGAAGTCGAGCTCCGGACGCTGGAATATGGAAATAAGGTCTGTCAACTTGTCGACCATTTCCTTGCCACTTCCGAGCTTCTTCTCGTCGTTAAAATGTGCAATATCAATAACACCCTTGAGGTCGGTGTTCTCGTCGGCAAGGCGAGCGATGATCTTGTCCACGCCCTCGCCGATGTTCTTCTTTCCCTTAAGTGCAATAAAGTCATCAAAGGAGCAGCCCGTCCGCTTCTCTGGATCGGGATCTTTGTCATGCGCCTTATCGAAGACTTTGATGTCCTCATAGGCACCCTTATTTTTGAATTTATCGGTGACATACTTCATGAACAGAAGCGTCAGAATATAGTCCTTGTATTCAGAGGAATCCATGCCTCCGCGAAGTTTGTCGCAGCTCGCCCATAGAGATGAATATAATTGTGTTTTCTTGACAGCCATATTTGCCTGCTCCTTGTCTAATGATTATCTTTGATTTTCAGTGTGAATCAGTCAGCGCTCTTACCACTCTTAACCCATTCATCGAGTTCGGAAATTTTGAACTTCCATTGTTTTCCGATTTTTTGAGCAGGCAAACCTTCTTTACCATTTCTGATCCAACTGCGGAGAGTGACCGTTTTAATCCCTAAATATTCCGCAGCTTCATCTATGTTTATCCATTTGTCATTCATGATTTCTTTCATGCTCTCACCTCGTGATCTGAATCTGCATATAGCTCAACTATTTTAGTATACACCATAAATGTAAATTTTTCAATGGTTTTCTGTTATTTGTTGATATTTATTTTTATTTCTGCGCTTGCCAAAATCCTGCCCGGACACAACCATGTCCAGGCTTTTTTTGCCCATTTTTCAAGGGACAGACAGATATCAAGCCTTCTCTTATGTCCTCATACAAGGGAAAAACGGACATGCCTGTGTCCGAGGTTTCCATCTTGAAAAATGGCATACTTTGCTTAGCACGTGGGAGCCATCTGCGCAGGGTGTTTCCGGTTCCACGTGACTACAACTGAAAATCAAATACTGTACCTATCACCGGAAGAGAGGTGCAGCCGAAATGGAGTAATCCTTCGGTATGCCCTAACACCTGTGGTCTGGTTTTGCATGTCTGGAGCTCTCCATTTCGGCAAAAGCTGAAGGAGGGCTTTCATTATGCAAAACAAAGACAATCAGAAGACTTATTCTATTTACATCCGCAGTACCGGCGAGAAGGTTCCGGTCAGCAAGGCACAGCACGACGCTTTCTATAAGGAAGCCGACCACATCCGCCACAAGGAACAGGATCACGGCAGGTGCATGTGTCCTTATCGCTTCATCTGGAAGTGCGACGGCGTTTGCCTCGACTGCGAATATCACGCGGCAGGCGACGTCACTTCGCTGGATCAACCTCTCCCGGACGGCAACGATACCCTCGGTGACTATATTCCTGACCGCAGCAAACCGATGGAGGAAGTCATCGCAGACCGTATGCTGCTGGAGCAGCTCTTTGCTAGACTGCGCGAGCTCGACCCGGAGGCCGATACCATCATCCAGCTTTGGAAGGATCACCCGGAGGGCATCTCTGACCGCGCCATTGCCAGAGAGCTCGGTCGCCCGCAGAAGACCTTCGCGGATCAGATGAAAAAGTATCGCACCGACCTTCGCAGGATCACCGGCGACAAGTAATACTTAAGACCACGAACCACACCCTTTCCGACCACTATCCCTCTTTCGGATGGTGGTCGGAAATTTTTATTAAATCCTCCGCTCAAATCGGCAGTTCATCTCCAGTGGAAGGTGAAGGCAAGAGAACACAGCCTTCAGAAAGTAAGGTGAACATGATGTACCGCAGTTACGCAGACACCGGCGGCAACGTGAATGAGGAGATCAAACTCCTGAATTCGATTAGTCACGTATCCGCCAGACTGGCAAGGAACCTCTCACTCCTTGCTGCAAGCCAATCCGAGGAAGGAGGAAAAGAACATGTCAAAGATGGCAGAAATGGCACAGACCATCGAAGAACTCAGAAGCGCTGCTGCTTCTATTAATGCCGCAGCCGACTGGCTCTACCAGCAGTTCTCCAGCGACGACACCGAGGCGAAGCCCGCTGAGACACCCGCCAAGGAGGAACTATGCCATGAAAACCCTGCGCTGCTGCTCCATCGTCATGCATATTCACGACGAGCTGGTCATCGAGGCCGACCCGCGCATGTCCCTTGACGCTCTCTGTGAACAGATGGGCAGGACACCTCCGTGGGCAAAAGGCCTGAGGCTCCGCGCCGACGGCTACGTTACACCCTTCTACAAAAAAGATTAAAAATCGTCCGCTCAAATCAGGCGTTCATCTCCAGTGGAAATTGGAGGTGGACGCCTTTTAAGTCTGCCCGGAAAGGAGGACTCAAGGTTTGAGTAACGATTATCGAAACAGCGAGGGCTATCCTGACCCGACTGCCGCAGAAGCGCTATCCCAGATTGCTGCAAATGAAAAGCAGTCCCTTCGTGCCTTCCGGCCTATCGTCTACATCTGCTCTCCGTTTTCCGGAGATGTGGAAGGCAATGTAGCTGCTGCCAGATGCTACAGCCGCTTTGCCGTAGACAAGGGATATATCCCCATCGCACCACACCTGCTGTTTCCGCAGTTCCTTGATGACGATGACCCGGCAGAACGTGAGCTGGGACTGTTCTTCGGGAATGCACTCATGAGCAAGTGCGCGGAGGTCTGGGTATTCGGCAGCCGCATCTCATCCGGAATGGAAGCAGAAATCAAACGCGCCAAGTGGAAGGACTACCGCTTGCGCTATTTCACAGAAGAATGTCAGGATGTTTAACGCTATGTATGAAGTAACAGAAAGACGCAGAAAGCTGGAAGACGGCACCGAAATTACAACCTATACCCGCGACGTGGTGAGCTACAATATCCTGCAGGTCGAGGCCGGTACCAATGGCTATCAGGGAGGCGACTCCGGTCATGGCAGTCGCACCGATTGCCGCATCAAGGATGAAGGCTGCACGGATATGGAAATGAAACCCATTGTTTCTAAATGGGGATGCGACGGCTTTGAGGTCACCCTCGGCGGCGACTGTGAGCTGGAGACCATGATCCGGGCACTGAAGTTCATCGTAAAGGTGCTCGAAGAGGAATCGCAGGAGGTGTACGACTGATGAAATACACCTCAAACGCAGGGAGGGTGTGCCATGAACGATAGAGAATCCTATGACCTTTTCAGCAGATGCGCTGACGGCACTATCGTCATTACCGCCCTTCCTGAAAAGAAAAACTACCGCTATCGCACGACCGACGCGGAGGGAATGTACCGCAAGGTCGTGGAGCTCGGTAAAGACACCAATGTATTATATATCAGCGTCAACCCGCGTGGCGATGACCTGCCGGACGGAGCCCGTGGCGGAGATGACGACGTAAACCAGCTCTTTGCCATTGTCGCAGACTGCGACGTGTTCGGCGAGGCGCATAAGGAAAAAGAGCTCCCTCCAGATAAGTGCCAACTCAGTTCCGGTTTGCGGAGGCAGAAGAACACTATGATAATCCGAGGCTGCAGGCAGAATACCTCTACAGCCTCATTGAAAGCGAGGCAATCTAATGGGAAGCGTTATGGTCATCCCGGCCAGAAGACAGGTCGGGAACACAGTAAAACAATCTGAACAGAAAAAGCTCCGTGTTGCAGCCTACTGCCGTGTCAGCACGGATTCCGAAGAACAGGAAACCAGCTACGAGGCACAGGTCACACATTACACGGAGTACATCCAGAAAAATCCCGACTGGGAGCTGGCGGGCATATTTGCGGATGACGGCATCTCCGGCACCAACACCAAAAAACGTGACGAGTTCAATCGCATGATCGACGAGTGCATGGCCGGGAACATCGACATGATCATCACCAAGTCCATCAGCCGATTTGCCAGAAACACCCTCGACTGCCTCCAGTACATCCGGCAGCTCAAGGACAAGAACATCCCGGTCTATTTTGAAAAAGAGTCCATAAACACGCTGGACGCTAAGGGAGAGGTGCTCCTTACAATCATGGCGAGCCTTGCTCAGCAGGAAAGCCAATCCATGAGCGAGAACATCAAGCTGGGACTTCAGTACCGCTTCCAGCAGGGAAAGGTGCACATCAACCACAATCGCTTTCTCGGCTACACCAAGGATGATGACGGACACTTGATCATTGATCCGGAGCAGACAGAAATCGTAAAACGCATCTACCGGGAATACCTCGAAGGCTCCAACATGGACAAAATTGCTGCCGGACTTATGGCAGACGGTATCCTCACCGGTGCAGGCAAGGAAAAGTGGCACACCAGCACCATCAACAAGATTCTCCGGAATGAGAAGTACATGGGTAACGCCCTTCTACAGAAAACCTACACCACAGACTTCCTGACTAAGAAGCGCATCAAGAACAACGGCATCGTGCCGCAGTACTATGTTGAGGACGACCACGAGGCGATTATTCCGAAAGACCTCTTCATGCAAGTGCAGGCCGAGCTTGTCCGCAGGCGGGTCGTCCATACCAGCCCTTCCGGGAAAAAGCGTACCTTCTCCTGCAATCACTGTTTTGCCCAGATTGTTTTCTGCGGCGAGTGTGGCGAGCTTTACCGGCGCGTCCACTGAAACAACCACGGCTGCAAGTCCATCGTCTGGCGCTGCATCAGCCGCTTGGAAATCACCCACGCAGAAGTACCCTGTGAGAACCGGACAGTAAACGAGCTCCTGCTGCAGGAGGTCACGGTCAAAGCCATCAATCAGATTTTGACGGAGCGTAAGGTCTTCCAGAAACAGCTACAGGCAAACATCGCCAAGGTCGTGGTCAGCGCCGACACCCTCTCGCCGAACGGCATTCAGGCAAGGCTGGAGGAACTGCAAAAGGAACTCATAAAGAAGGCAAACCACAAGCAGGACTACGACGCCATTGCCGATGAGATTTTCCGGCTACGGGAGCAGAAGGAACAATCCGAGGTCGACAGCCACCACAGGGAAGAGACCATGAACCGGATCAAGGAGCTGCAGGACTTCATCGCCAAGCAGAAAACCGACATCACAGAGTTTGATGAGGCTCTGGTCAAAAAGCTCATCGAGAAGATCGCCGTCTTTGCCGACCACTTCACCGTGGAATTTAAGTCCGGCCTCACAATCGACATCAAAGCGTAAAAAGGCTCCTCGCCACTGAACCTAATCAGTAGTGAGGAGCCTTGGTTCATTATTCCTCTAAGCTGGATGATGCCCACTCCATTGCTTTTTTCATTCTTTCCTCAAACATCTCTGCTGGGACGAGAGCTATGCCTTCCTTATCGTCACTGAGCACAATTAATCTTTGTCCACCGGTAAGACCGAAAAGTTCACGAGCAGCTTTGGGAATTACGAGTTGTCCGCGCTCGTTTATTGTCACTGACCCCCATATATTTCTTCCTTTTGGTGCAGGTAGAATGTTCTCTTTTCCATCTATTGTTTCTGTTTTTATCAGACTATCAATCGTAACCCCATAGATATCTGCAAGACGCTTACATTTTTCGATGTCCGGGACGGTTGCGCCACTCTCCCATTTTGCATAAGCCTGACGAGAGATATCTATTTTTTCGGCAATTTCTTCCTGAGACAAGCCGTGTATATTACGAAGCATAATAAGATTTTCTTTTAACATAGTTTCCTCATTTCGATTTCAGCGAGTTTACCGCTTCAATATAGAAAGCACTGTGAGCTGTATGAATCACATGATCACTGTTCTCAGTCTCGACCAACCGACAGTTATCACCCATATAGGATACCGCCCTCTCGGCCTGTTCGCGGGATGCCGCACACAGATAGGTTCCGTTCTCGTGAACATTTTCCTTTGCATGAATATAAACGCAGGGAACTTCTATTGCAGAGAATATTTCCTCGTGTGTCAGACCGTGATTCCAGCTCAAGTCATAAAATCGCTCACCGTAGGTAAAATCATATTCCTTGGCATATTCAAAGACATACCATATCGAAGACGGTAGGAAGCCGATCTGAACAGCCTCGTCAGGTTTTTTCTGATACTGCTTCTGTGCATAGTCAGCGATTCCCGGCATGGCATCAGCCATATATAATTGTCCCCAGTAGCAATGACGCAAATAGTAGCTTTCCCAACACTCCTCCTTTTCTGACTGATTCCAATCATGCAAAGGCTTATAAGTATCAAGATAAGCAAAGCTCTCTTCCCAGCCTTCTCCTTCCGTAGAGAATACAGGAGGATCTTCCAACACCACTCCAGCTATATTTTTACCGCCGTATGCTGCAATATAGGCGGCAGTAATAGCTCCATTCGAATGACCCGCCACAACTGTGGGCTTGCCTATAACGTGATCAATAAACCATATGAGGTCATCCCCATTTACGTCAAGATAATACAAACTTTCATCGTGTGTTGATTCTCCATGACCGTAAACGTCGACAGCATAGATATGCCAATTCTTACTAAGTTCCGGCATCACAAGAGCATAGTCTTCCCAGATGCTCATCTGCCCGTGGATCAACAAGAGCGCAGGTTTTTCATTGCGCACTTCACCATAGTTTATTACGTTACCGTTCGGAAGCGTGACCTGTTTTTCTTCTGTGCCTGCCGTCTTCAGTGCCTTTTCATATTTGTCATACCAGTGCGTGTTATGATGCCAATAAAGTCCGAAAGCAACAATGGCAGCTACAATTATAATCAATAATACTATACCGACAGTTTTCATTGCTTTTTTTATGAGAACCTCCGTGTTTTATTCTTATGAAAATTGTAATGAAAAGTTGTCCGATCATCTACCAATCAAAGATGTTAGAAATTATCAATCTTTGTTATGTTTAGTTGCGTGGTTCCCCGCAAAAACCTTGATTTTACCTTGACATCTATCTCGAACACTCAACACCCCTGACATCTAACTCACTAACTCCACTTAATGACATCTATCTCGGCAACTCCACTCCCACACTTTTTTCTTCGATCCGCCGTGGATAAGTTCTCTCGGAGCGATTGACGTCTCCACCTGCTCGAAACCGACGAAACCCGAAAAGCGCCTTATTTCAAGGGCTTTCGAGCCTATTTCCCTTCGACCCTTGACATCAATACCACCGTCTCCACGTGTGAATGTTAGGCTATTTCACATATATGCCACAAACCATTAGTATTCAATGCTTCGTATGCGTTCCGACATCCATCCTGTAGTCTCAGTAAGGTAGGCTATTTCTCTTTTTTGAGCTATACTTTGTGTTCTTCCTCTTCCGTTCACCCGTCTCACTGATCGTAATATTGCTTCGTTTCTCTCTGGCTTCTTGTGCCGCATGAAATACATCCTCTGTGATAATCGGTGGGTGGCTGTCCTTCATCTGAAACGTCTGTCCCTCTGTTACGGAATCTGATAAAAGAACGGTTCCTATATACTTTTCGTTCGTAAGCAGTTTATCAATGGTCCTCTTGCTCCATTGTTCTTTTCCCGTAGGAGAGGGAATACTCTGCTCTGCAAGCTTTTTTTGAATTCCTAAGATGCTTGCCCCATCAATATACCAGCGGTATATATCACAAACCACCCGGGCCTGCGTGGGCTCAATTACAAGATTTCCATCCTCATCTTTCACATATCCATACAGTCTTTTGCGGTAATTGCCTGAACTACCATTTAGTGCATGATTCCGAAGCCCCATCCGGATGTTCATACTTCTCGACTCGTTTTCGGCCTGTGCAAAGGACTCTGCTACTGATATCAGTAGCTCATCATCAACCTCATCTGTATCCAACCCTTCTTCGTCAAAAATAACACGTACACCGGCTACCTTTAATCTGCGTAAAGTCTCCAGCGTATCCACAGTGTCTCTTCCAAAGCGACTGATGCTCTTGGTCAGAATTACCGATATATGATGTGCCTCTGCTTCATGAAGCATACGCTCAAATTCTCGCCGTGGCGATTCTCCCCTAGCAGAAGCAATATCAATAAACACATCTGTCGGCTTCCACTGGTCAACATTGGCAACGGCTTTTGTAAGTGCTGATACCTGTGCAGAAAGGCTATAGAGCTGGTTCTTCTCGCCGCTGCTAACTCTGCAATAAATGCCTACGTTCTTTCCCGGCTCTGTCCGCTTTGACGGTATATACCATACTTTTGGACTCATTGCACTGCCTCCATTCTTTTAATTTAGCCTAATTATATCAAAATTTGCGAGACATGTACAGTAGTCTATTTTGGAGTTTTTAGGCACGTTTTTACAACATATATGGGATAAGCATTCGCAAAAACACTACATCTTGCGTGACATCAATACTACCGTCTCGACATGGCACGAGCTGATACCATAGCTTACTATTACACATTTTGCCGTTTTCATAGTTCGTAGGAACATATCAATCCTAGTTTTATATACTTATCTGTCTGCGGGAACATATCCACATAATTCCTATTTAAGATAATCAAACAAACTGGGATTTGTGTGTCAGTTTGTCTTAATTTTTTCAATCTTTTGTTCAATCTCTTTTGCTAATAAACTTGCAGTCTTTGAGCTAAAATGGACTCCATCAACAGTTTGAACTAATTCTCTTTTTTTGGCAAACCAGTCTTTACTTTCAGAAAACAACGTCATTACTACTGCATCAACTATCCTAGTTAAAAAACTCCATTTCCAACTATACACTTTTCTTTCTTGTAACAATTCATCCTTTTGCAATGTAAATATATCAATAAAATCGTATCTAAATTTCTCACAAAGACTTTTTATTTGTTGATTTCTCCCAATTATTTTATCATTTGGAAATTCTATCAAATTAATGTATGGCATCCCGAATATAATTGCTTTTTTGCCACTGGAATTTATCATTTTCAATAAAGTTTCAAACCTACTTTAAAACTCTAAATCCTTCTCTATGCATTTTTTTATCTTACAACGAAAAGCCATTTGCAATTTCCAATAAGAATCTACTCCTTTAAGATAGGGAAGAAATATATCATTTGTTCCAACGCCTAAAATAATTAAATCAAAATCATTGCAACAATTGTCTAACATCTTTCTCAAACGGTTACTCACGCCATGCAAGGTATCTCCATTTAAGCCTTTATTTATTGTTAACAAATTTTTATTTAAAGATGGAATATATGAATATCCTACATTTCCATATGTCAAGCTATCTCCAATACAGAGAATTTTCATGTTTATCACCCCTAGAAATTCTAATTTGATTATTTCTTTTTCTTTGGTTTTGGTGCAAGTAATTCATCATACATTGAATTAAATAAGTCGGTTAAAAATTCTTTGTTGTCAACATCATCTACCAATAGCATTTCTTTGGCTCCATCATATGGTAACTCATACTTTGCATTTGGCATATATGCTATTGAAGACTTCACAGGCTTCACTAAAAACCTATCA
>ERZ772956.1995-NODE-1995-length-13326-cov-20.160576_pt1 | contig 13326 bp, 13 predicted proteins | sample MGYA00580683_ERZ772956 | MGnify/ENA primary metagenome ERZ772956 (study PRJEB29015, sample SAMEA2738077) | human oral metagenome | biome: human oral; feature: human-associated habitat; material: saliva | place: China | collected 2212 ... | reverse complement strand
CATTACAGGAAGCTTACCGTAATGAAAATAAGGATGAACTTCCATTAGCTGAATCTTTAAAGGATACAATTGCTCGTGCAGTTCCTTACTATGAACAGGAAATCTTACCACAGATGAAGGCTGGTAAGCGTGTAATCATCGCTGCTCACGGTAACAGCTTACGTGCTCTTGTTAAGTATTTTGAAAACTTAACAGATGAAGAAATCATCGGCGTAAACATCCCTACAGGTGTTCCACTCGTTTACACATTCGATGACAACGGAAAGTTCATCTCTAAGGAATACTTAGGTGACCAGGCTGCTATTGAAGCGAAGATGGCTGCAGTTGCTAAGCAAGGAAGCGTTCAAAAGTAAAATTATAAGTTAAAGTATATTATTTGTAGATATAATATACCTTGGTTAATTATTGGTGAAATTAGCGGAAATACTAATTTCACCAATTGTGTATTAAAATAGATTTGTAGTGAAGGATTGGATGATTGACTAGTTTGAAATTTATGGCAAGTATTTGTTTACTTAGATACTAAATACTACATTTATATAAAACGTAGATAAACAATTTTTGGTTAGCAATCATTAATTACTTGTTTTCAAACCAAAATGAAATGTGTAATTTACTGTGTTTAAAAATACTAATTGAATAGAGCGTCTATAGCGATAGCTGCATGTAGACTAGAAAAATAAAAAATGGAAGTGCACTTTCATTCCTTCTAAAGGAATTGATTTCTAGTGTTCTCTTAAATTGATGGGTTGTTCCCCTCCAAAAAAGTGGTCATCCAATTGTTGGTTAGTCCCCTTAAGTTTTTGGAGATTCAAAAACTGCAATTAAATTCATAATTTAAATCTTAGAAAGATAAATTCACAGAAAATAGGAGAGAAAAATGGAAAAGAATATTGTTGATATAGTAAAAGGTGAAGATAATTCATATTCTGATGATTCATTATTTAATATTACTTCTTTTGGAACAGATTTAACGTATAGAGAATTAGTAAGTATGTATGAGGAAGGTGATTTAGAAAAGCCGGAATTACAAAGAAAATATGTATGGACAAAAAAAGAAGCTAGTAAGTTTATAGATTCTGTTTTACTGGGATTACCGGTACCTAGCATTTTCTTGGCGAAAACTACAGAGGATAAAAGATTAATTGTAGATGGTTACCAAAGGATAATGACCATGTATGATTACATGAATGGCATATTTTCAGGGGATAAAAAAGTGTTTAAGTTAGCAAGTACAGAAGAGATAAATAAGAAATGGCGCGGAAGGTCGTTTTTAGAGTTGTCAGATGAAGAACAACGAAGAATACGTACGTCCCCTATTCATGCAATAATCTTTGAACAAAAAAGTCCTAAAAATGATACTGGTATGTATCAAGTTTTTGAGAGGATTAATACAGGGGGCAGAACACTAAAGCCTCAGGAAATCAGGAACTGTGTTTATCATGGGAATTTTAATAAACTTTTATTTGAATTAAATTTAGAAGAAATATGGAGAACAATACTTGGCTCAAAACAAGAGGATAGTAGAATGTCGGATGTAGAACTTATTTTAAGATTCTTTGCATTCTCAGATATTTTTTCGAGAAACGAAATATTACAGAATCAAATAATATTAAGTAAATATTTAAATGATTATATGCACGACTTTAGGGATTTGGATGAAAGTCAATATCAGGATAAGAAAGAGACCTTTATTCATACAATCAAAAGTCTATATGAATTAGTAGGGATAAATATTTTTAGAACATTGAAACGCAAGAATCAAAAGATAAATTGGGCGAAAAAAGTTAATCCAGTAATTTTTGATGCTGTTTGCTCAGCAACAGTGTATGTAAATAGAAAATATCCAAATAAATTAATAACTTCCGAAGAAAAGTATATTGAATTGCTAGAAGATAAAGAATTTAAAGAATCTACAACTAATAGAACTACAAATGTAGAACATATAAAAACAAGAATAACCAGAGCAGCAAAAATCCTATATGGAGTCGAAATTAGTTATGAATCAAGATGATAAAAGAATTTTAGAAGATTGTGATTCGGAAATTGAGATAATAAAAAAATGGATAGATAATCATAAATTGGATTCAAATGTTAAATTTTTAGTTTCTTATGCTGTAATCAGAGCATCGGGAAGTATAGAAGTAGTATTTAAATCTATGATTAGTACATTTTTATCTCAAAATTGTATTAAAGAAACAAAACAATATTTAGCTAAAAATATTGTTGAAAGCTCAGCAAATCCTTCGCCGACAATGATTAAAAAATTTTTAGAAAAATTTGACTCCGATAGAACAAAAGAGTTTGAAGATAAGTTGAAAGGTACGCAGGAAAAAGGAGATTTAACGAGTTTAGTTAATCTAAGAAATAACATTGCACATGGCCAACCTATTCCTTCAACAATAACGGAAGTTGAATCATATTACTTATCAGGGAAAATGGTATTACAGACACTAGAACAAATACTAAAGAACTAAGTTAAATTATTAAATTAAATATTTTTTCTTTATTTTTTTACAACCTAAAAATTATTAAACAAACCACATTGTATTAATATTAGTGATTAAAAGTGTTTGTTACATAATCGCATCAAGCTGTACTTTACGTACACAAGAATGTTTGAGTAATTGTTTTAAAAGATTGTCTGGAGTATTTTCCATCTTAGAGATATCTAAGCTAATCAATACTGTTGCGTATCCATCCACTGGAATAGCTTGTGAGATTGTTAAGACACTAGCTTGTGCTTTACTTAGTGTTTGTAGTACTGCTGTTAATGCGCCACTTTCATCTTTTAGGATGAGAGAGATTGTCATTGTACGTGAAGTGGCGTTATCAGAAATCTCAAATAGATAATCTTTATAACGATAGTAGGTATTTCTAGAGATGCCTACTTTTTTTACGGCTTCTGTAACCGTTTCAACTTCATGATTTTCGAGAAGAGATCTTGCTTGTATAACCTGGCTAAAGTATTCAGGTAGAATCTTCTTATGAACAATTAGATATTCGGAGTTTTGCATGTGCTTACCTCTCTATCTCCGTGCCATGATAGGCAACGTCTAATTGTAAACATTGCCAATGATTTGGAAGTGAAGCAATCTTCAAACGTGCTGCTGTACTTAATTCCTTTTTCGCAATACATAAGCAAGTTGAACCAGAACCACTGATCAGTAAAATGCCATCGGTGTCTTCCTTTACAATTTGTTGGATTACCTCAAAGTTAGGAATTAACTTTTGACGATATGGTTCATGTACAATATCGTGTGTTGCGGCTGAAAGCAGGGGGAGACTTCCTTCTTGTAATGCTTGTGATGTAAGAATTGCATTACTGATAGCTGTGGCTACATTAGTGCGTGAGTATGTATCAGGTAATACACGACGGGCTTTTTCTGTGCTAACTTCAACATTAGGTACAAGAGCTGTATATTTCCAATCTTTGTGAATTGGTAGTGTATGTGATAAGAAGTGTTTCTCATCAATTGTCATGCCAGCACATAGTCCGCCATATAAACATGGTGCAATATTATCTGGATGACCTTCAATACTGCAAGCTAAGCGATAAATTTCTGCTTCGCTCAAAATATTGTTGTGTAAAACACTAGCAGCGACTAAGCCACCAATGATAAAGGAGGCACTACTACCTAATCCACGACTAATTGGAATATGGCAATCAAAGATAACATGTATTGGATCATATTTACCGATTGTCTCACAACCAAGGCGATATGCCTGCAGAAAGAGGTTGTTATCATTGTTATATTCTTCATCCACATTCTCTAGGAAGTTATGGTCATATTTTTCGACTTGGAAAATATTATATAGCTTTAGCGCAATACCAAGACAATCAAATCCAGAACCAAGGTTAGCGGATGTGGCAGGAGTCTTAATTGTAATCATGTTGTAGACCCTCCATGCGCTTTGCGATTGCGGCTAATGCGTCTTCTTTCTGAACCGTATTTGTAAAGCGAATTTCCATATCTTTTAAGCATGCAAGATTCTTTGGAATTGCAATAGATGTGTAGTCATGCAATGCATTCATTGCTTCAAATTCATCATTACAAGAATTGCCTGTTAGAGCTGTATATACATCCTTTGCAAACTTATAGGCACTTGCAGTAGATAATACGATACATGGTGTAGTATCATTTGATTCCTGTTTGTATGCATGGCATGCATGTACAGCGACCGCTGTATGTGGATCAATGAGGATATGTTCCTTATGGAAAGTATCATGTATTACTTTCTTGCATGCATCTTCTGAACAATCATATGCCGCAAAACTTTCTTGTAGTCGTTGACGTAGATCTTCGGAGATTGTGTAGTGACCATCTTTCTTTAGAGAGTCCATATATTGGTTGATTAACACATCATCATGATTGCTAAGAAGGAATAATAGACGTTCTAAGTTACTTGAAACTAGGATATCCATCGATGGGGATATCGTTGGCATAAATGCTCGATTCGCATTGTATGTACCAGTACGAATAAAATCTGTTAGAACATTGTTAGAGTTTGAAGCACACACAAGTTTCTTAACTGGTAAACCTAGTTGTTTTGCAAGATATCCAGCAAGGATATTACCGAAGTTACCACTTGGTACAACAAAGTTAACGAAATCTCCCAATTGAATATCACCGTGATTTACAAGTTTTGCGTATGAGTCAAAATAATAGACAATCTGTGGAAGTAAGCGACCAATGTTGATAGAGTTAGCAGAGGAAAGTTTCATGTGTTTGCATGCCTCTAGCACAACTGGATCTTTCATCGCGTCCTTTACAATACGTTGGCAATCATCAAAGTTACCTTTAACTGCGATGACTTCAACATTTTTGCCAAGTGATGTTTGCATTTGTCTCTTTTGGATATCGGATACACCGATTTCTGGATAGAGTACTGTAATAGCAGTGTTTTTAACATCTGCGAAACCATTGATTGCGGCTTTGCCGGTATCACCGCTTGTCGCAGTCAGAATGGAGATGAGATCATTTTCATTCTGGTTTTGGTATGCGGCTGTTAATAGATGCGGCAGTAGTGTGAGAGCTACATCCTTAAAGGCGCTGGTTGGACCGTGCCATAATTCCATGAGCCAACCATCGTTGTATTTACATAGTGGTGCTACTTCATTGTTTTCAAATGAGTTTTGATAGGCATTTTGAACACATTGTTGGATTTGTTCGTGACTAAAGTCACTTAAAAAAAGAGATAGAATGTATTGGGCTAGCTCTAAATAACTCATCTTAAGGGTAGAGGCTAAATCTACCTTTTGATCAAGGGTTTGTGGTGTATAGAGTCCGCCATCATCAGCGAGACCTTGTATAATCGCTTCGGAAATAGATACAATTTTTTCTTTATTTCGTGTACTAATATATTTCATAGGGCTTCCTTCTTGTTTCAAATATAGAAAAATGATACACTGTTTGTGTTTTAAATACAAGTGTATCTATTTTAGAAACAGAGGTTTATATGAAGATTGGTTTATTGGGACATGGAACAGTTGGTTCTGGTGTTAGAAAAATCGTTGATGAAAAGAATACAAAAGAAATCTCACAACTAGAGATTTCTAAGATATTAGTGCGCTATGAAAAGGATATTACAGATAAGCGCATGACAGTAGATATTTATGACATTGTGGATGATCCTGAAATTGATGTGGTAGTGGAATGTATCGGTGGTGATGAGCCGGCGTTTAGTTATGTCAAAGCAGCGTTATTCAACGGAAAGCATGTTGTGACAAGTAATAAGAAAATGTTAGTAAATCATTTGGAAGAGCTTTTAGAACTTGCACGTACACGTGGTGTTAGTTTGAAGTATGAAGCTGCTTGTGGTGGTGGAATTCCTTGGATGAGTAATCTAGATCGTACTAAGCGTATCGATGATATTGAAAGCTTCCGTGGAATCTTCAATGGAACTACAAACTATATCTTAAGTAAGATGAGTGATGAAGGTTCAGAGTTTGTGGTTGCATTAAAAGAAGCGCAAGATTGTGGTTATGCGGAATTTGATCCATCAGATGATATTGACGGTATGGATACAGCGTATAAAGTAGTACTTTCGAGTTGTAAAGGATTTGGTGTACTTGCAAATATTCAGGATCTTGATATCTATGGGATTCGTCATATCAGTGCAAAGGATATTGCGTACGCATGCAAGCATGGTTATGTGTGTAAATTAATCGGTTCAGGTGTAAAGTCTGAAAGTAGTGTAAGTGGCACAGTTATTCCAACGTTTATTCCAAAGCAGAATATCTTTGCGACAATACCAGCGAACTTTAATGCGATTGAAAGTGATTCTAAAACACTTGGTAAGATGACTTATGTTGGTCAGGGTGCAGGCTCTTATCCAACAGCACATGCGGTTGTGCAGGATTTAATTGATTTAGTACTTCATCAAGATATTGAGGTTTCATCTGGAGTAAGTGTTTGCGTAGATAACAAGCTTCGAGTGTCCTCATTCTATGTACGTTCGATCAATCTAAATCGAATAGAAGAAGTAATAGAAGAAAGAATTGATGTAGATACATGCATTACAAAGAGAATGTCTTTTGTGGAGTTGGCTTCTGTGATGAAGACATTGGAAGATGATGCGGTATTTGTAGCGGAGGTAATGCATGATTGTAAGTAAGTTTGGTGGTTCTTCTGTAGCCAGTAAAGAACAATTTGAAAAAGTAAAACGCATCGTAGATGCGAATGTGAATCGTAAGTTTATTGTCGTTAGTGCATGTGGTAAAGAAAATCGTGATGATTACAAGGTGACAGACTTACTATATCTTTTACATGCACATATTAATTATGGTGTATCCTATGAAACAATCTTTAATCTTGTAAAAGAGAAATATCAACGTATCTGTGATTCACTTAGCTTAAAGATTGATTTGGAAAAAGAGTTTGCTAGTGTCAAAGAGATGTTAGATGCAAATGCGCCTGTAGATTATATCGTTTCTCGTGGTGAGTATTTAACTGCACGATGCATGGCTGAATATTTAGGTGCAGAGTTTTTAGATGCAAAAGATGTTATCGCTTTTAAATATAATGGTGATTTTGACTTTGATAAAATTAAGCAAAATTTGGATAAGGTTATGGACATGGATAAGAAGTATGTTATTCCAGGCTTCTATGGTTCTTTACCAAATGGACAAATTAAAGTTATGAGCCGTGGTGGGAGCGATATTACGGGTTCAATCTTAGCCAATATTGTGGATGCGGAGGTCTATGAAAACTGGACAGATGTATCTGGTATCTTGGTTTCAGATCCACGTATCATTGATAATCCACAGCAGATTCCAGTGATTACATATAGTGAACTTCGTGGAATGAGCTACATGGGTGCGAATGTACTCCATGATGATGCGATTTTCCCAGTACGTGAAAAGAATATTCCTATCCATATTTTGAATACAAATGACCCAGAGAATCCTGGTACATTTATTCAAGATGATTGTGAAGAATACGATAAAGCAAACGGTACTTCAACCGTTACAGGTATTACAGGACGTAGAGATTACGCATCCTTTACAGTTGTAAAGAGTCATAGTTCAACAGAAGTTGGCTTCTTACGTAGATTATTGTTTATCTTTGAGGAGTATCACATCTCAATTGAAAGTGTTCCAATTACAGTAGATACATTTACTGTAATTGTACAAAAGGGTGCGATTGAACAGTGCAAGTATGAGATTCTTGCAAAGATCAAGAAAGAATTAGAACCAGATGAATTGATGTTAGAAGAAGACTTAGCGATGGTGGCCATTGTAGGTAGAGGTATGAAACAAGTACCTGGTGCTTCGGGACAACTTTTAAGTGAGTTTGGTAATCATAAGATTAATATTAAAGTCATTAACCAGAGTGCAGATGAATTATCTGTTGTGGTAGGTGTATCCAATCATGACTTCCACAATGCGATTCGCTGTATTTATGATAGATTTATTCAAGAAGAGAGGGAACATGCATGAAAATTGGAATTTTAGGTGCGACAGGTGCTGTCGGTAGACAGATGCTAGAATGCATCGAAGAACAAAACCTTGCAGTAGAAGAATTACGTTTATTCTCCAGCCCAAGATCAGCTGGACGCGTATTATCGTTTCATGGCGAAGGAATTACTGTACAAGTTGTAGATGAACATTCTTTTGATGGGCTAGATTATGTGCTTGGTGCAGTATCCAACGCACTTACCAAGGAGTATTTACCTTGGATTCAAAAAGCAAATGCAGTACTCATTGATAACTCCAGTGCTTTCCGTTTACAGGATGATGTTCCATTAGTAATACCAGAGATTAACGGTGAAGATGCACTAGGTCATCATGGTGTAGTTGCCAATCCAAACTGTTCTACGATTATTGCCTTTATGGCACTTGCGCCAATTCATCATTTATCCAAAATCAAGCATGTAACTGCGACAACATTCCAAGCTGTTAGTGGCGCAGGCGTTGAAGGTATGAGAGAATTACGTGAGCAGATTTTACAGTTGGATAAGGGAGAAGAGGTTCATCCAAATGTCTTCCCAGCACAGATTGCCTATAACTGTATCGCTCAGATTGGTTCATATCTAGATAGTGGTTATACAACGGAAGAAATGAAGATGCACAATGAAGGTCGTAAGATCATGCATGCGGATGAATTGCAGGTAAATTGCACTTGTGTACGTGTACCGGTATATCGCTCTCATTCCATTTCTCTAACTGTTGAGACAGAACAAGAACTATCTTTGGATGCGATTCGACAAGAGATGAAAAACTTCCCTGGGGTTGAACTCATTGAAGACCATGTGCCTACACCGGTAGAAACTTCTAATCAAGATATTGTCTATATAGGACGAGTACGCAAGGATACAAGTCGTGCAAATAGTATTAGTCTTTGGTGTTGTGGAGATCAGATTCGTAAGGGTGCTGCTTCCAATGCGGTTAGTATTATGACCTATTTAGAAAAAAGTAGATGATGTTTCCGTTAGGGTATTTTAGTTAGATGTGCTAAAATATGACTTATAGAAACAGAGAGGAGACAACGATGTTAAATAGACTATTTGGTGCTCTTGCGGTGGCTGTCGGTGTTGGTGCAGTCATTGCAGTAAAGCTATTAAAAGATCAGAAAGAAACAGAAAATAACGAAGTAGAAGACGATGATAATGAAGTACATTTTATAACTTTGTCAGATGGAGATGGAGTAGCCCAGCCTACTTACGACGCAAGTGATCGTTCTTTAGAAGTACAGGAAGTATGTGGTGTATATCCATATCTCAATCCAGACTTTGTAGAAGAATTATTAGCAGAAGCTAGTTCCTTAAACGGTATGTTTGAACAAGATACACTTGTGACAATTCATCACTATGTATCATTCGATAGCGAAAAGAACCGTGAGGCGTTTGCGGATATCATGACAGCTGCTGGCTATGAATGTGCAGAAGAAGGTATCACAAAGAAGGTATTCGTAGAAGATGGTGCTATTATCAGCGATATCTTAAACGTTGCCAACCAAGCATCTGTATTAAACGGCAACTACCAGAACTACTCTATTCAGAAGTAGGGAGAAACAAGTTTTCATAAGAAACAAGTTGGAGTGAAAGCTTCAACTTTTTATACGATTTTATGAATTTGATATAAATTCACTAGATTCAAGTCTGTAGTTTGAGTGTAAGTGAAAAAGAATGATATAATATGCACGCTTTGTAGATATACAGAAGCTGTGTAAGAAGTACAGGAGATAAGAGCACATGGGGATTATTGAAGTAAAAAATCTCAGTTTTGCATATGATGAAAGTGCCAAGACAATTGATGAAGTTTCTTTTTCGATTGAGGAAGGAACCTATACAACAATTATCGGACATAATGGTAGTGGAAAATCCACAATCGCGAAGTTGATTGCAGGGCTTTTAGAAAAGGCATCTGGTTCAATCATCATTGATGGCAAGGAATTAAATGTAGAAAACTTGAATAAGATTCGTTCCGATATCGGTATTGTTTTTCAGAATCCAGATAACCAGTTTATTGGTTCAACGGTGAGAGATGATATCGCTTTTGGACTTGAAAATCATTGTGTGCCTCAAGAAGATATGGACCGTATCATTGAAGAAAACGCAGCTCTTGTTGGAATGACAAAGTATCTGAATCAAGAACCTACACGGTTAAGTGGTGGGCAGAAACAGCGTGTTGCGATTGCTGGTGTACTTGCAATGAAGCCAAAGATTCTCATCTTTGATGAAGCAACATCGATGTTAGACCCACAAGGTAAAGATGAAATCAAACGTGTCATTACAGAATTACATGGTGAAAGTAAGTTAACGATTCTTTCTATCACACATGACATTGATGAAGTCGCTAAGAGTGATTATGTGATTGCGATGGATGGTGGTCATGTGGCAATGACAGGAACACCAAAAGAAATCTTTAAAGATCCAGCAAAGTTAAAGAAGATGAAGTTTGATATTCCGTTCAGCTTAAAGTTGAGTGAGGAATTGCAGGCATGTGGTCTGCATGTTTCATCACATATTACACAGGAAGGACTGGTGGAAGAATTATGCCAATTACATTCGAACATGTAAAACATATCTATAGCACCGGTACACCTTACCAATATGATGCTTTAAAGGATATTAACCTTAATATTACAGAAAATAAAATTACAGCGATTATCGGACAGACAGGTTCTGGAAAGAGTACGCTGATTCAGCATTTAAATGCATTACTATTACCAACTGAAGGAACAATTCATATTCTTGATCGTACAATTGACGCAAAAGAAACACCGAAGAAGTTGAAGTCTTTACGTGGGGATGTAGGTCTTGTCTTCCAGTTTCCTGAATATCAGTTATTTGAAGAAACTGTTTTGAAGGATGTTGCGTTTGGACCAAAGAACTTTGGATGTACGGAAGAAGAGGCTATTAAAAAGGCAAAAGACGCATTAAAGCTAGTTGGCCTTGGTGTTGAGAATTATGAAAAGAGCCCACTGGAATTATCTGGTGGACAAAAGAGAAGAACAGCGATTGCAGGTATCCTAGCGATGGATCCAAAGATTATTGTCTTGGATGAGCCGACGGCTGGTCTTGATCCAATTGGTACGGTACAGATGATGGAATTATTCTATGCATTAAACCGTAAATACAATAAGACAGTGCTGATCGTATCACATGATATGGAGCAGGTTTATAAATATTGTGATGAAGTAGTTGTTGTGGAAGATGGAACGATTCGTTTCCATGATAGTACAAAGAAGTTCTTTGACAATCCTGAACTATGCCGCAGTATGAATATTTTACCGCCAGCACTGATTCAGATGAAAGATAGTTTACGTAAGAAGGGGTTCGAGATTTCAGATGAAATCAATGATATTCCAACGCTTGCGAAAGAAATTGTAAGGCAGGTGAAGAATCATGGGTAATTTTACACTGGGACGTTATCTGCCATTAGATTCTCCAATTCATAAGATGGATCCACGCGCGAAGATCATTGCGATGCTAGTGATGTTAATTGCAGTGTTTATTCCAGCCGGTTGGATTGGTTATGGAGTTATCTTTGTAGTAGCTGCTAGCACGATACTTATCTCGAAGTTAAGCTTTGGTTTTATTTGGAAATCTATGAAACCAATGTTGATGATGTTATTCTTCTTATTAATCATTAATGCATTTGTAATGAAGACAGGAGAACCATTACTAACACTTGGAAGTTTTGTAATCTATAGTGGCGCAGTATTCCAAACACTTTATATTGCGATTCGACTCATGTTGATGATTATGATTACAACATGTCTAACAGCCACAACAAAACCTTTAGATATGACTTTAGGTATTGAAGATTTGTTGATGCCTTTAAAGAGATTCCATGTACCAGCACATGAGATTGCCATGTTAATTAGTATCGCGCTACGTTTTATTCCTGACTTAATTGAAGAAACACAGCGTATTATGAAGGCACAACAATCACGTGGTGTTGATATGAAGGAAGGTAAACTCATGGAGAGGGTCATGGCGATTCTTTCTCTGATTGTTCCATTATTCGTATCTGCTTTACAACGTGCAGAAGATCTTGCGAATGCTATGGAGGCTAGAGGTTATGCGCCAGGAGAAAAGCGCACACGTTATAAAGTCTTAAAGATGGAAAAACGAGATTACTTCTTATTACTTGGTGCTTTTACAACTCTTATTGTGATGATTGGATTGGCGATTCTATTATGATGCGCTATAAATGTGTCGTATCTTATGTCGGAAGAAATTATTCTGGCTGGCAATCACAGCGTAAGGGGGATTCCATTCAGGAAATCCTAGAAGCAGTGATTGAACGTATTACACAGGAAAAGGTAAACGTTATTGGATCTGGTAGAACGGATGCAGGGGTCAACGCAAGTGCACAGGTATTCATGTTTGATACAAAGCGCAAGATGCCAGCTCGTAAGTGGATGGGCGCAATCAATGCCTTCTTGCCAGATGATATTCATATCATGGCGGTTGAAGAAGAGGATGATTGTTTCCATGCAAGATATAACGTTCGTTTTAAACAATATAACTACCGTATCAATCATGGCCCATACAACGTATTTACAAAAGATACCGTTTTCCAATGCCCAATGCATCTGGATGTAGAAAAGATGAGGGAAGGTATTCCTTACCTTGTTGGAACACATGATTTTACATCCTTGAATTCTAGCTCTTTGGAAGAATATCCAGATCAAGTAAGAACAGTGCGTTCCATCACATTAACAGAAGAGGATGGCGTTATTACACTAGCATTTGTAGGAAAGGGTTTCTTACGATATATGGTTCGTATGATGGCTTCTGTACTCATTGAAATCGGAAAGCATAAGTATGAACCATCTCATATCCAGAAGATTCTAGATGCGAAGCGTAAAAGCTTCCCACATAAAAATAGTCCTGCTGAAGGACTGACATTAGAGTATGTTGATTACTTCAAGACATTGGCACTTGATGAAACAGGAATGGTTCGTGAGTTTTTAATGGGGGATGATACCTCTTGTACAAACCAAGAACTTTCTATATTAGAGCAGGCAGTTAAAGAGAATGCTAGCCATCAGTTCTATGCGATGACTACAAGACATAGTCAAGAATTATTGGGGTATTATGAAATCAATCAAGGGGAAGCTTCATTACATATTCTTGAAGAAGAACGTGGGATTCCGCTAGCAAATATCCTACTTCCACAACTAGAGAAACGCTTACAAAAGCAAGCAATCTTCAAACCAATTCAGATTTATAGCAAAAGTGGAAAAATTGTATCAAATTCAGTAGAAGAAACGAAATAATCTAATTGACTTGCGGGGTATCAACGGCTAAAATGGTAAATGGCACTTCATGCCAATGTAGCCCCGGAAACTACATATGGAGGAAAGTAAA
>ERZ772956.1990-NODE-1990-length-13343-cov-5.155629_pt1 | contig 13343 bp, 2 predicted proteins | sample MGYA00580683_ERZ772956 | MGnify/ENA primary metagenome ERZ772956 (study PRJEB29015, sample SAMEA2738077) | human oral metagenome | biome: human oral; feature: human-associated habitat; material: saliva | place: China | collected 2212 ... | reverse complement strand
GCCCTGTCAGCTCGTTTTTCGCATAAACCTTATCACCTACTTTAATAGACTGAATTGGCTTATAACCTTGCTCTGTTTTTACTTCCATGTCACCACGGAAAGAACAGGTTTTTAATTGTTCTGTTACTTTAGCTGCATTTCCCCCGCCTCGCACTCGATTTGGATTAGGAATACTATAGTTAGCTAAATTCCCATCTTTATCAACTGGAATAGCGCCTAAAACTTGGTTTCCTGGAACAGGACCAGGAATAGCAATTTCTTTATCTGAAGGATACGGTGATTTAGCTCCTAATACTTTATTTACATCAACGCCATTTTCAGGTCTTCTAATGATATAAGCATGCCCATCACCCATTATATTTGTCGCATAATTAGCAGCCACTTCACATGAAGTTGATGTACATACATACTTACTTGGTGGTGATGCATTATTTAGTGCGTGTTCATAAATATCCTCCCCTTTCCCCCAAGGGGTAAATCCCTTATCAAAAACGTTTCTTAGATCGTCATTAACTCCTCTATATACCAACTTCGGATAGTCAGAATCACCAACTTTTCCACGTTGATAGTTATCCATACCTGTTGATGGATAATCAACATTATTGCGATTAAGGTTAACACCAGAATGAGTACGTCTTGATTTTTCTACGTTTTTTGATGTCACTATAACATTATCAACCGTATTGTTGACCTTAGTACCACTGGCTTTAGTACTATTGGCTAAAATACTACCTGATTTATTTGATAATCTTGTGGCATTTGCTTTACTTTGCGTATTATTTACTGATTGGACAACATCTTTTGCATTACCTACCTTATTCGTAGCTTTAACACTATTAACTGAAACATCAGCAACGGTTTTATTTGCTCGGTCGGTAATATTTGTTGCATTACCTATTTTATTTGTGGCTTTAGTTAAATTTATACCAGAGGAACTACGTTGAATAGCTTTATTGACTATTGCTGCCCCCCCTACAGCAACATCAGAAATAGAATCTGCTATTCTAGCTGTTTCTGGAGACATCCCTAATTTTTGTAACCCCTTAACAGTATAGGTATCATTTTGCTCAGAGGGATGTTTACCGTAATTGGTAAATCCAGTTACTACATTGTCTAGACCTTTTGCTGCTGCTGCAATTCCAAGCCCACATCCTAAACCTGCAGAGGCAAAACATTCAATTACACCACCAGTAACTTCTGCTCCTCCAGAAATCACCTGAATTGCAGGTCTAAGTTTTCTGTCATCACGATCTTTCTCCGCAGATGTATAACCTGTCACAGTGATGTGATGATTTCTATCAATATCCACTACCGAACGATAATTTGCAAACCTGTTATTGTTACGTTTATCATATATTTCTTTTGGAGCTGGGACGCCTCGAGCAGATACTATAACTTGCGGTTTTTCAGCCAATATACCTTGTGCCATTTTAAGATCATATTCAGCCCAACCTTGTAGTGTTCGTAACATCTTACCTTCTTCAGAATAAGTCCATTCTGGATGTTTAGTTTGTTCTTCAATGTAGTAATGTCTTGCGTCTTTCACCATTTCAATATAGAACTTACATTGCTCAGCACTTACTTTACAAGCCTCTCTAATCGCAAGGCTATGTTTAGTACTTTCTGCACCCATTTCTCGAAGTAAGCGGTTTTTCTCTTCGGGGGTCTTCTTTTTAAGTTTTTGTAATTGCGTTAAATAATGCTCTCCTCTTGCTTTAAAGACCGCATTATTCTCCACAGCATTTTTCGCAATATTTCCGCTAATATCACTATTTTTAGAAATAGCGTAAGTATCTCCACCTTTAGCTGCGGATGTAATACCACCTATAGCCTTTCCAATTACACCACTTAATGCAATAACACGCTGCTTTTCAGATGAAGTTAACTCATTTGGCGCTTTGTCATAAAGCACTTTAGCAATCTGTGGTGCGACTAATTCAGCGCCACCTGCAGATAAAGCACCTGCTGTACTGCTTCCTCCAAGCGCATTACTTTCCACTGCGCCCCATAGTGCATGGGCTGCAATGTTAGTGACTTTATTCACTTTACCTGTCTGTTCATCTGTTGTTGCATTTTTAATTGCTTGGTTAACGTAAGGTGAAGCTGCAGTCACCGCAATACCTTGTGCTGATTGTCCAGTTAATGCGGCTACGCCAGCTGATGTAATTGCATCCAGAGCACGACGATATTTACCTTCATTACCCCATTCTTCAGATTCTTTAAGAAGCGTTATTAATTTCTCATCAACTTTCGCTAATGCAACCTTATCATTACGTTTAACCAGTTCCTCTCTTTCTGCTTGCAATGCCGCCATTTCTTTTATTGCTGCTTTCTGTTGATTTGCCATGTAGGTATTTACGGCATCACGAATATGGCCTGCAGCAGCAGAAATTTGGCGTTGTTCGCTCAATTGCTGTTTCACATCTTTTGGTGCATTCACTTGGCTATTAGCTTGATTAATATCTGTATTAATGCCCAAAGCTTGTGCTGTGGTTTGAGTTGGTTCACTATCTTTATTTAAGGTAATTTTTCCTTCACTTAAGGTTGCTCGAGTAACTGAATTATCTGAATCAGATTCATTTATCGGCAATCCACCACCAAAGCTTGTAGAATTAACCTTAGACCCTTTTCCTTTTGCACTAGCACTAACCGAACCACTCATAGCGTTACTACTACTTTCGTTTTGAATATCTGCAAAAGTAAAGCTATTGGTTTTAAGTTCATTTGCTTGTGAATTAGTACCTGTAATGGCACCACCATTTAAGTGAACATTTTTAGCATCAACGTGATAACCACCTTCTTCGGCAAAAATCCCTGCTTGTTCATTTACTTGTTTACGATGACTTTCACCTTTTTCACTATTGCCATAACCACTTACACTCCAGTTATTACCAAAACCAAATTCGACTTCAAGACCACCGCCTGAAGATTTAGTTTTGAAGTGCTCTTCATCTTGTAAACTTTCAATATTGAGATTACCACCAACATTGGCATTCACTGTTTTACCTTTAACTTGGCTGCCAATAAGATTCGTGTCACCTTGGCTATTAAGCGTCACAGTTTCTGCATTTAGTTGACTACTTTGATAAGTCTTACTTTCCCCATCTTCTTTGCCCGAGCTTCCACCAACTCTTGCATAAATGCCTACGCCAGTTTGCGCCCCAACTGTTGCAGCAACACCAACCTCAACCCCCATACTAGAGTTTCGTCCTTTAAACTGGGTATGATTCTCACCAGCTTTAATATTCAACTCATTGCCAGTTAACGTAATTCGGCTATCTTCAAGGCGTTTGCCTGTTTCATCTCGAGATGTAAGCTCGGCATGTGTTAAGTTGATATTACCTAACTTACGCTCACCTTTTTCATTCAAACTACCGTCACCACGTGCGACAAGATTAATCTCTTTCGCATTGATTCGGCTACCTTGACTAATATCTGATAACCCTTCTTGGCTTTGACGGCTATGAGCAATACCGCTACCAGATTCCGCTCTAAAGAGATACGTACCCGATTTTGGATCTTTAAGTTTGCTAATAGAGTTATATAAATTATAGCCCTGCGCAGCAATACTCATAGCATTTGCCGCTTTCAAGCGATCAGATGCTTTATCATTTTTTACAGCGCCTTCAATAGTATTAATTAAGTCGATTATCGGTGATTTAATTCGGCTAAATTGTCCAATTTTTAAATCGCTTTCACTATAACTATTCTCTTGATGATTAAGTGCATTATTAATAGTGATATTTTGTGCATTAATATCCACTTTCTCTTTCGCCAACACTTCACTTGCTGTTTGTTGGTAATCCTTACCTGCATATACCTCAACTTTGTTATTAAGGCTGGCTAGTTGGCTTCCGTCATGACTTACTTTATCCCCATCTTGATTCATACGTGTACGATTATAGCCAAAGAATCTCTCTGTATCAGAGATGACCGCCTCTCCTACACCATGACCTTTACGAACTTGCACGCTATTATCTGTCGTTTCGGCAGTCATCAACTTAACATTACCTTCATTAGCTTGAAGTCTGTTTTTACCTCCCGAAACAAATGTCGTACCTTTTAAAGTAACATCACCTTTCTCTGCAATGGTTGTACTATTACCAGCAATAGAAATTTGACTTCCGACTTCCTGGCTGAGACGAGTATCTCCATTTTCTCGCTGTGTGTGTCCTCCGACGACATATTTTGCTAATCCATCAATTCCCACGCCTCGTTTTCTAGAGGATGCTTGCTGAGATTGTTCGTGTACAGCGACTCCGAAATCAACATTTTGAGCTGCAATAAATTGCGCATCACCTTCAGCACTGATACGACTACCTTGGGCACGAATATCTCCTTCTCGGGCTTGAATATTAAGCTTCCCTCCCGTCTCAAGTGCGGTTGTTTTTGCCAGTGATTTTTGATTGTATTTATGTGATTCACTTCGATTGTGATTAGCATAAGGCTGAAGACCGCGCATCATTGATTCTGCTGAATCTACAACAGCATCTGATGCCGCCGTAGATTTACCAATAATGGATTTCGTTCCTCCTTGGGCTTCTTTCTGACGATAATTGTCTTTTGCTCTCGCTACAGGATCGTATACAAAACCCATGCCAATACCGGTTGATTTTTGATTCTGATGACGTTCACTATTATGCAGCTCATTCACCGCATTCAAGTTCACATTTTTACCCGCAAGCACCATATCACCACCTGAAGCTAAACGGGAGCCATTCACATTGACATTATCCTTCGCATTAAGCTCTAAAGCTCCGCTCTCTGCCACGAGTTGACTACCTATTACGTTCTCGTCATAGCCTGTCATATCTCGATTTGATTTATTGCGTTGATAACCAATTTGTGCAGTTCCATGAGAGAAAGAAGCACTTAAACCAGATCTTTTATGTTTATCCCACTTAATTTGTTCGTGACTATTTGTTACTGTTCCGACATCAAGTTCACCACCAGCCAAAGCTGTTATTGCCTGTGTAGCATTAGCCTGGGTTCCCTTCATACTCACATTGCGTCCAGCAGTCACCTCTATTTGCTCACCTTTTAGCTGAGCCACTTCATGAGCATTAAGTTTGTCATATGAATAACGCTCAGAAGAACGGGAAGATATGAGATTACGTTTTTTGGTTTTTGCGTATTCCTCTAAACTTGCTGTTTTACCCGCTGCATCTAATACCAAATCATTTTCTGCAACTAATGCTAAACGTTTCTCAGATTCAAGCTTACCGCCATTAGCGTGAATATCTTTAGCTTGTAATTGTACATCGCCACCACCTTTTACCGTTGAAGCGACCACATCCTGTAAATTTGCATTACGATAAGCATTAGAGTTTCCTAATTTCTCATCATACCCCACAGAAAGTGCGGTCAAATTTAAGTTATTTTTAGCATCAAGTAAGGTAAGCCCTTTACCATCATTACTCACTTCTGAACCTTCAAGCGTCATGTTATTAGCACTTACGCTCAATAGGCCATTCTCACCTTTAACATGTAAAAGTGCTTTGCGATCAAGATTAGTTTCATGACGAGTTAAGCCATTAGCTTTAATATCGCTTGTTTGAGTGGTAGAACGATGATTAAAATCGCCTGCTACCTTCAATAACAAAGCCTTATCAGCTTCAAGTACACCACCAACATTATTGGCATTACCAGATACATTCGCACTCAATATCTCACTACTTAGAGTACCGCTATTTTTTAGGCTATCCACATCAATTTTGGCAATTTGTCTGCCAGAAAGAGTTCCCTGGTTCTCAAACTCACTACCTTTTACATACAATTTCTCACCTGAAATCAATGTGCCAGTTCCGTTTAAATCACCTTTTTTCACCACGGCATATACTCGTGGAACTAATGCCTCCACAACTTTACCACTTGGTAGTGTTACCTTTTGTTTTTCTATCCATACAATATCAGAGGTCAGCTGAGCTACCTGTTCAGGTGTTAAGCTTACCCCTACAGTGAGATTAAATTTTTTCGCAAAGGTTAGTCCCGCATCCATTAAAGATTTATATTGCTCTTCAAAGGTCTGGTTATTCCCACTAAAATGATGTCCAGTAAGACGGTTCATTTGCTCACGTACAAGACGTTGCTCATAGTACCCATCTCCCAAACGCTTCATGGTAGCTTGCGGATTTATATGTAAAGAATTAAGGATATAATCCGAACTTAACCAGCGATTTTTATTTGTAAAATCAGAATCTGTTTCAACTAATACATGACTTTCTGCCGTCGGATTAATTTTATATAAACTTTGTGTTGGTAAACGGGTATCCGGTTGTATAGTACGAACTTCCAACTGATTATTAAACTGACTTTCAATTGTTTGCAAAGTCGGTGATTTACCGATCGCCTGCGTATCTATTTTACGAGTATCAAGTGTGCCTAATACACTACTTTCTACACCATTTCCTAGTTTAACTTTATGGGCACTTTGATCTTGATAAAATGGATTATCTACTGTTTTATTTGCCTGAGATAATTCTGTAAAAATATTCATATCAAAGGTTGTATTTGTCTCACGGCGTTTGATGACGTCATTAAAACTTTCACCGTACCAACGCCAACCTTTTCCGTGACCACGCCATCTTGGTTCTACCCAACTAGCAGTACCGTAAATTTGATGAGACACTGTACCTTTCTCATCTAAATTTTTCAGTTCCCCCTGTGCTTTATGAATAAGCCCACCAGATATTATGGTGCTCTTATCATTTTCTAAATAGCTATTACCTAGATCAATATCAGCGCCAGCAAGAATTTGTCCAGGCAATGATTTAGTCACGACACTTTTTGCCACTTTTTCTTCTGTTACATTCATAATCCAGCGTTCACGATAATGTCCTGGTAACAAATCGTTGTTCGCCTTAATACGTTGGTTTAATTCTGTAAAGGAATCAGCATGCTTGTTCGTCCAGTCAGTATATTCCTTAATTGCTTTATTATAATTCGCAACATCTTGTTTATAAGCCTCAATCTCTATATCATACTGACGCAAAGCTTCTTCATGTCGGGCTTTAAGCCCTGGAAACTCAGAGTATCGCATCGGCAGTTTTCCTGGTTTACTAGGCTCTTTTCTTATCGTTGGTAAATTTTCAAGAGATGGTGCGTTTTGAGGCGCTTTAAGACCAAAACGTTCCCACACACCATAATCCGTACCATAGAGAGTTGTTGGATAAATATAGCAAAGCGATGGATCTACAGTTGAACATACCTTTTGATTTGCCAAAGGAATATAACCAACTTTCAACTCATCATTGTCTAATTTACGATGAAGTAATGTTTTCCAGACGAGCTCATATACACCCGGCTTATTTTTATGTGGGAGAACTCGCTGTTCGAAACGATCGCTTTTGACTTGTCCACCAGTATTAAAATCAATACCATTCGTCCCGATCATGACATATTGAATATTCTGTTTTTTCCCTTCTTCAGGAACCTCAATCTTTTCAGTGACAAAATGTTCATTTGTGTTAAAAGTTTTCTTAACACCACTTAGACCAATTCCGCCCTCAGCTTCAATGATACCGCTCTTATTACGTAAAACTTCAGCTTTCCCTTCAGCTTGATCCTGGGTATTTAAACGTTCGCCAAATTCAATATTCCCCCCACTGTAAAGAGTTGAACCACCTTTTTTGTCTTTCTCATAAAAAGCGGTACTATTAACGATTTCTTTTCCAGTAAGAGAAAGGCGATGACGAGCAGCAATAGTTGCCGACTTCACTTCACCGGCTGTATTTTTCCCATCATGATTTTCAATTTTATCGGCTTGAAGTGCCACATGGTCACCATAAATACGCCCACTTCCTACATTATCAATATGGGTTGCTTTTAATACCGTTTTACTGTCGTTATTTTCTGTAAAAGAATTTATTAACCCTTGGTTAGTAATCTTTCCACTTGCAGTAATGCGAGTTTCCGCACTGCTTAATCGTCCAGCTTCTTGGTTATCTACATTTTGAGCTGAAATAGTAAGACGTTTACCGGCTGAGAGTTTATTGCTATTAATTACACTACCTGAAGTCTCAATATTCAATTCAGTAGCCGCATTGATATCATTCGTAGAGTGAAAATCACTTTGCAGACCTAAATGTAATTTATCAGCTTCTAGATGTCCCTTTCCTGTTAATGATAACGAGTGCGTATGAATATCTAATGCATGACTTGCTTGTAATCGTCCAGAGTCATTATCAATTGACAAATTAGATCCAGAAATCTCTGTATCCTTCCAACTTAAAACTTCACCTTTTTGATTGTTTAAAGTACCGTTAATATGGAGTTTTGCTTTATCTTCTACATAAATCCCCCCCTCTACGTTATCAATATCTTGGGCATTTAGAAGCAATGTCTTCGCTGCAATTCCTTGTTGAATCGCTCCATCTGATTTATCAACTGTACCTTGATTATCAATCTTCTTCGCATCAATCGTCAGTTTATTAGCTTGAATAAATGAACCATCTTTACCTGTTTTATTATTCAGAATCGTTGGAACAGTTAAAGCCAACTGCTGTGCAACTTGAGTAACTCCACCACGATTATCTAATTTTTCCGCCTGGAGCGTCATATCTCCTAAGCTAATTACTTTTCCATTATTTTGATTATCTAATTGGTTACTGACTTGAATCTGGCCAAGGTTTTGAGCATAAAGTACCCCTGAATTATTATTGATATCTTCTGCTTTAATAAAAGTTTTGGTACCTTTAATAATGCCCTGAGTATTATTAAGCATTGAAGCCACATTCAATGACAAACTTTCTGCAGAAAGTAGCTCACCTTGCCCACTATTATCAATTTGGTTAGCGCGGATCTGGCTATCTACTCCGCTAATACGACCTTGACGATTATCAATATCTTTCTGAACACTAACTTTTTGATGTGTTTGAGAAGAAACAATCCCATTGTGATTGTTTAATTGAGTTGCTTGGATAGATTGTTTCTCACCTGAAACAATATTCCCATCTTGATTTATTAATGTAGTACTTGAAATTTGCTGCTCACCACGACTCAGCACTTTTCCTTTTTGATTATCCAAAAGACCAGTGTTAATAATCGCACTCTTACCACTTTGAATTAAGCCATTACGATTAACGATGTTCTGGCTTGAAAGTGTCACGTTCTCGTCCGAAGCGATTACCCCATCTGTAGAATCAATTCGTTTAGTATCTAATTGAAGTGCTTTTCCACTTAACAGCGTTCCTTTGCTATTATTCACATTATTCGCTTCAATAAGCATGCGACCTTTAGTACTTATTCCGCCATCTTGATTATTTAACGTATTAGTATGAATCGTCAAATCATCACTACCACGTTGCGTCCAATGCCCACCTTTATTATCAAGTTCAGATTGAGATGTCTTAATAGTCTCAGCGCTTAACTCACTACCTTGTGTAGAAAGTAATCCTGACGATGAAAGAGAAAGTCCATTTGTCGCATAAACATTCGCTTGATTAAGTTGAATATCTCGTTGATCTGAAGATAAGGAAACATTATATCCCGTTGCTTGGCTTCCATCTAAATTTAACACGCCACCTTGTACTGCAATATTACCTGATGCAACCTGTTTCCCATGAATCGTGACACTATTATGGCCTTTTAAGGTAATACCACTTCCTTCAACATGAGCGGCATCTAAAGTACGAACAACTTTACCTTTATCTTCTGTAATATTCACACCAGCAGCAATAAATGCCGTTTTATCTGCGACAATTGATTTTGCATCATAGTCTACCCGACCTTTTGCAACCGTTTCACCTTTTTGACGAACAACATTGCCTTTTAAAGAAACATTCCCTTTACGAGCAATCACTGAACCATCTTGTGTAATGCTCTTAGCATTTAAATCAATCTGGCCTTGTTTAGATTCAATTTTGCCTGTATTAGTAGCAACAGCTGTATGGAGATGAATATTATCAACTCCATTAATCACGCCCTCATTGACAATCTTACCCTGACTATCAATTTTCACGCTTCCAGCAGATGCACCAATATGCCCAGCATTGCGTACACCAAGGCCTTGGCCGTTATCCACTAAATGGATTTTTTCAGCATACATTCCACCCAATTGACTCACATCCACACTATAGCTTGGGTTTTCACCTTGAGTTTCAGAAGTGCGGTCAGTGTTGTCGGTGTTTTTATCGCCAACGTACACAACCGAATCATTAGTGCGGTCAACGTTGTTTTTTCCAGTGGTTACTTTTACTTGTTTAGCCCATACTCCACCTTTGATTTCGGCTTTTTCTGCAATGATGTCAGTATAATCAGCTTTAGAGGTATCCATCCCTTTTTGACCAACAGTCACTTTACCGCCTCTTACGCGATAGCCTTTCAACTCACCATTTTCTACATCTGCCTTACCGGTTGTCAGCGTGGTACGTCCCGCATTAATCACACCACAGCCATCACACTGAATACCACTTGGGTTGGCAATCACCACATCCGCTTTTTTGCCTGCAACTTCAACATAGCCTTTTAAACGGCTTGGATTAGCGGAGTTCACCTCGTTAAGAATGACTTTTGCTTCACCACGGGCAAGATTCGGGTTACCTTGCACCCAACCCGCCATTTGCGTTTGTGTAGCTTGGCGTGCGTTGTTAAGAATCGCCCCTTTCTCAGCCACATCAAATTGTGAATACTGGTTACGTGATACCCCACCTGCACTTGGTGTTTGAATATTTACTTGCGGTAAACCATTCGCTGTTTGGAGTACAGTTGGTTGTTGATTATTCGGCGCAGATTTATCGGCTCTAATTGCCACATCTTCTGCATGAACAGAAGGCGCTAAAAAGACAAAGCCTAATGCCAACATTAAGCTAAAATGAATAGGATTAAGCGAAAGTGCGGTTGAAAATAGCCCTGTTTTTTCTTGTTCTGCGCTCACATTTTCACTTTGTGCTTTACCTTGAGATTTTGCCAGCTCAGATACTACGACAAGCTGGTTTAATACACGGCTAAAAATAACTTTATAGTGACGTTTATTCATTTTTTAATTTCCTTTAAATTTTAAATTCGGTTTGGGTTTAATCAATTTATTCATCTAAAAGCGTGAGCATTAAAAACGGTAGCTCACATTAAATCCGGTTGTCACATGACTGGTTTTAAATCCTTCCGGCTTTTTAATCGGAGTACCCACAAAATAATCATAATTTAATCCCCATAAATTACCGCGAAGTCCAACAACTCCACCCATCAATGTATTACCAATATTCATTTCTTTTTGACTGGAATTCACTCTACCTCGGTCAATCCCTAAATAAAGTTCATGTCCCTTGTTGGCAATATTCCAACCAAGCTCATTTCGCCATAACCAACCTTTTTCACCGGAAAGTGATAACTCACCATCAAATCCCCTTACGGTATAACGACCACCAATACTCAATTTATCTTGTTGTGTTAAAGGGGTACCATTCCATTGACCATTCCACACCGTATTAAAACGGAAAGGTTGATTGCCAATAGTGAAAGGATAGGTAAAATCAATGCCTGCAGTAAAAATCTGCATACGGGAAGTTCCTTCACCAAACTCTTCTTCTGGAGCCGGTAAGGATTTATTACCACCCGTTCCACGTTTATAGTTCGCAAACAGTTGTAATACTGTTTCACCAATATATTGAGTGTGATTAAAACCGACTTCCCAACCTGCTGTACGACGACGTTGTACTTCTACCTCTGTATCATTAATGTAGTTATGCGATTTTCTCGTCCACAAGGCAGCATTAATATAGGTTTTATGCAAACTTCCTCGAGATAATAAGCGACTTAAATTCGCTTTCATTTGTTGGCTTTCACCCGAATAGGTATAAGACTCTAATACCCCCGCTACCGTTTGGTGGTAAGTATATTTTGAACCGGAAAGGGTCAAGAGATAGTTCTTCCAAGGAATGGAATAATAGAGGCTGACATTTTTACTGCCATAATCCCCTTCAGCATTGTCGCTACCACGTTTAAAACTGCGTGTACCACTGATGTAGAATAAATCATTTAAGGTCAACACATTATCCCAAGAAAATGTGGCTGAGCCCTGTAGACGACCTGTGGCCTTACTGCCTGAATCATCTAAGCCTAAAGTAAGATGGAAAGGAAAGCGTTGTTTATAAGAAATCACTACATCCGTCTCTCCTATCGCCTCACTCGGAGACAACTGCACATCAGCTTCTGCACTCGATACTCGTTTTAAGTTCTCCAAACCTTGCTCAACATTACGAATATTTAGCATATCGCCTTGCGCCATTGGCATGGCAAACCATAATGTGCCACGGGTGGCAAATGGAATCGCACTTTGGTCTTGTAATTGAATACGCCCCACTTTACCCGGAATCACGGTGAGTATTAACATGCCTGAACGCAAATCCTGTGGCTCTACCACCACACGTGTAGTGACATAACCAAAATCAATTAAACGATTTTGAATACGGCGAAGTAAGACGTTAATCCCCTCAGAACCTATACAAGCCGGTAGCGCAAAATCACGCTCAGCATAAACAGACTTTAATGCCCAAGAGAATTGACTTGGTTGGATTAATTTAAGAGAAGAGGCTGATGAATTTTTTTCTTCTTCAGCTTGATAATCGGTCAGCACCAATTGATTGATAGGAAAGCATTGTGCTTCATTTTGTGGAAAACTAAGAGAAGCTTCTTTTTCACCCTCTAAACGCACATGAGGAGATTGAGTTTGTTGCGCTAAAATCGCTGCATCTTGTTCGGCTTGTTGCTTTTGTTGTTGAGCGTCGATTTTCCTTTCTACACTTGAATTTGTAGAAGGTAATTCGGCAAAGACAAAAGGTGAAATTAGAAATAATCCAACTCCAAATACTCTAGATATACTCATAATAAAATTGTGGTTATTAAAACGTTAAAAACTATTGGATTTAATAAATTAAATACCATACTAAAACACTAAGCAATAATAAGTGTATTAAACCCAACTGAAATAGTCAACAAAATAATATCTATAATTTTTTAATAGTTTTACAGTTTTTTGATATGGTGTTAGCTCCTTCTTTTCTATGCTATCATTTTCTTTTAATATCCCTAATTGCTTTTTAACTTCATTCTGTATTGCTTTTTTCATATCTGCTGTTAGTATTTCCATTATATCTCCTCAACTTCTACTATTACACCTTTAAAAGCTTTTTGTATTGTCATTATATTGCATTGGACATATTTATAACTATCATTTTGAATTACTCCACATTTTACCAAAGCATCCTCTATTAATTTAAAAATATATCCATGATTAGAAACATCTAAACCACTATTAAAAGCCATTTTAATTGAAACTGGATTTTTAAAAGGTTTATTCATTCCTATAATGCTTCTTACCAGTAATCTTATATTATTTTTATCTTTTC
>ERZ772956.1986-NODE-1986-length-13354-cov-3.527182_pt1 | contig 13354 bp, 9 predicted proteins | sample MGYA00580683_ERZ772956 | MGnify/ENA primary metagenome ERZ772956 (study PRJEB29015, sample SAMEA2738077) | human oral metagenome | biome: human oral; feature: human-associated habitat; material: saliva | place: China | collected 2212 ... | reverse complement strand
CAGGTATGTAGTTTCGCAACTCATATTCGTTCGATTCAGTAGAAATATTATTCACGCTTAGAAGCTTTGGAATTATAGTAACGGTAAGCTCTTCAACCTCCTTTAAAGGAATATCTCTTGCAAAAACCTGAATTGGCGTAAAAAAGACAAAAAGGATTAGAAATAGAGCACTAATACTAAAGCGCAATTTATTATTCTTCAAAATACCCTCCCAACACTAAGCAGGTATCTATCAACTAATAATAAATAAAAGAATGTAAGACTCAAAAGTTTTATTCTGTTATCGGGATAAATTTAATGTTAAATGCAAAAAAATACACAACACCAGTAAGTATTTCACATACTAGATATTTGAAAAACAAATAACTCTATTGCTTGATTTGGTTTTAGAGATTGTGCTTCTTCATCCTTTGCTCAAAGAGCTCGTTGATAATCTTTGCCATCTCTTCAACTTGTTGAGCACTAGGTTCATCCTCAAATGCAGTGTAAAGCTCTGGATGCTTCTGAGCAATATATTCGCAAGACTTACCTGTTGCGTGACCACGAACAAAGAACGGAATACGCTTAATATACTCAGGATTTACTAGTGCCAAGATCTTCTCGTCTGCTGTTTTACTCATGAGTTTCTCCCCTTGCATCTAACTTCTCATGTACAGTCGTGGAAGATTCTTCCCAGGCTTTGAGTTCTTCATAAATAGTTTCTGCCAAGTTCACAGAAACACCTTTTACCTGAGAGATATCCTCAACACTTGCAGCCTTTAAGCGCTTAAAAGAGCCAAAATGACGCATGATGTCTTTTTTGCGTTTAGGACCTACACCAGGGATTTCGTCAAGAATGGAGACAGTCATTGCCTTATCTCTAAGCTCACGATGGAAGGTAATCGCAAAACGGTGCGACTCGTCACGAACTTGCTTGATAAGGTACAAAGAAGCAGATCCTGTAGGTAACACAATTGGCGTGTCGTCCCAAGGTACAAAGACTTCCTCATCAGACTTGGCAAGACCGCAGACAGGAATATCCAAGCCGAGCTCGTTAAGCTGATTGATAGCGGCGGTCAGCTGAGGCTTACCACCATCAACCACCAGCAAATCGGGCCGTGAACCAAAGCGTTCGTCTGCCATGCGCTCCGGACTATACCTTCTACCTAAGACCTCTGTCATTGAAACAAAGTCGTTAGCTTCATCAAGCTCAGCGCGGATCTTAAAGCGTCGATACTGGCTTTTATCAGCCTTCCCATTAGTAAAGACCACCATAGACGCAACGGTAAAATTTCCATGAAGCGTAGAGATATCAAAGCACTCAATGCGCAGTGGCGGCGCATCAAGCGCAAGTGCGCTTTCAAGCTGAAGAAGCGCCTGGTTAGTGCGGTCATCGGCATATCCTGTGCGAATCATATGGCGCATCAGCGCATGACGAGCGTTAGCGGAAGCCATCTGGAGAAGACGGAACTTCTCGCCACGTTGTGGGTGGTGAAGCACGCAGTTGTGGCCCCGTTTTTGTGTCAACCACTCGGACAAAACCTCTGCATCGAGAAGATCGATGGGCAGGTTAACCTCTGCGGGAATGTCAGCGGTTTCGTCGTAGTAGCGCTTCAAGAAGCCCGAAACCAGCTCTTCCTCGGAAACGTCCAAGCCTTTGTCCAGGATAAACTCAACTGAGCGAATGGTACGACCTTCTCGCACAACAAAAACGCAGGCGGCGGAGATAGTTTCTTCTCGGTAAATGCCAATGAGGTCAATGTTTACCGAGGTTGGAAATGTGACTTGCTGGCGGTCATCAAGATCAGAGAGTGAGCCCAGGCGGGACTTGAGCCTAGCCGCCTTCTCAAAATCCAGGTCAGCGGCAGCTTCTTGCATCTGATCTTTGAGCTCAGAGACAATCTCGGAACGATTTCCGCGGAGGAAGTTTTCTACTTGCCTGACGTTCTTAGCGTAGGAAACGGTGTCAATGGCGCCAACGCACACGCCAGGCCCCTTGCCTACGTGGTAGTCAAAACAAGGACGTCCCTTCTTTGCCAGCAGCAAGTTAGCAACGGCTGAGCCGTCAGGGTCTTTTTCTAGCAGACGTTTAGCTCGCTTCCACTCTACGCACGTAGCAGAGCAGATAGGCACTACTTTTCTGAGCGTCTCGATAGTTTGACGCGCAGCGTAAGAATCGGTGTAGGGACCAAAATAGCGTGTCCCCTTCTTGTGCTTTTCGCGCGTGTATTTAATTGCTGGGAAGGTGTCTGACTCGGTAATAGCAATGTAGGGATAGCTCTTATCGTCTTTAAAGTCCACGTTAAAGTACGGACGATACTGAGCGATAAGATTGCGCTCCAGCACTAGTGCTTCGTGCTCGTTTTCTACCACAATGTAGTCAAAACTACGCACGACCTGCATCATTAAAGGAATCTTGGCACGGTCATCTTGAAGCGTAACGTACTGCCTCATGCGAGCACGCAGGTTTTTAGCTTTGCCAACATAGATAACCTTGCCGGAACCATCTTTCCAGAGGTAACAGCCTGGATCAGTGGGAACCTGATCAACCTGCTCTCTAATGGATACCAGGTCATCTGAAGGTTCGGAAGAAAATGACGGTGCAAGACCTGGTGCCCCCGAAGGCACGTAGTTGGGATCAAACTTGTTCTGAGAACTGTCTTTGCCGCTTCTGGCACCGCTTCTGGCCATGCTATGACCTTACGCGAGATACCAGTGAGCGAAGCATGGCAGACTCTGGTGATTTGAAGAGAATTGCCAAGCCATAGGTAACTAAAACAGCTGGAATACCTGCAAAGATGCAATACAGTACGCCGTAAAGCGCTCGTCCATCTGGTGCGCCAATAACAGCGCGCAGACCCAGCATAATAAGAAGTGCTGCCGCTAATCCTGCAAAGCCAAAAAGAATTGAGCGGACAAACGCAAACACCATGGACGTAAGTCCAATTTGACCAAGGTGTTTACGCAGGCTAATCAACATAATGGTGTCAATGACCACGTAGAAGATGGCCGAGGTAGTTGCTACAAACATCATGCCAAAGTGAGAAGTACCCACCAGCAGCACCAAAACCTGCACGACAGAACCGAGTGTTGCCGAAACAGCATAGAGTGTCATGCGACGCATGGCAGAACAGACTTTTTGCAGGTACATACCAATGCCATACAGAGGCAAAGCAAGCGACTGACCAATCAAGAATTGCTGGGTTAACAGCAGCTGATCTTCAGTGAACTTGCTTGCTCCAATAATAGAAACAAGAGGCATAGAGAAAATCATCAGATACATCATGAACGGCACGGTAAAGAAAAGAATCTGGTTGATACCGTGCTTAAAGTCCTTCTTAAACTGATCCATATTCTCTTTTGCCCAACTATCGGACAGCTCCGTAAAGAGGGCTGTGGTAATAGGTACCGTCAAAATGGAATATGGCAGCGTGTACCAAAGGCGAGCATACGCCGCAATGGATGCACCAGACGCGGAAACGCTGAGCTGCGAACTTGTCTGAACCGACATAGTTACAAACGTGGCAACCACAACAATCAGAGCAGGTGCACCAATCTTAAGCGTCTCTTTAAGTGCGGGATCTTTAAGGTTAATTCTCCACGAGAGCTTAATCCCCTTGCGCTTAAGTGATGGAACCTGAATCAGAACCTGAATTAAGACGCCCAGGGGATTTCCCAGTGCAAGAATAAGAAGGCCCAGCTCAGGATTAGTGTTAACCAAGAAAGCATATGCAAAGAACGATGCCGTAGTCACAAAGTTATTAAAAATAGGAGCCGCGGCTGGCCAGAGATAGTCTCGCTCTGCATTCAAAACACCAGAGAAAATGGTGGAGAAACAATACAGCATAACCTCAATAACAAAGAACCTAAAGAAGTACACTGCCAGCGTTGGGTCAAAATCAGCACCTGCCGAGAAGGACTGTGTATACACCACCTCTGCGGCAAAGAAGAAGCCTAAAACAGCAACGATTCCAGTTGCGACAACAACAATAGAAAGCAGGTTAGAGGTGTAGGCGTTTGCCTCGTCCTGTCCAACTTTTTTCTTAATAGAGAGATATACCGGCAAGAAAGCTGTGGTGAGCATTCCCGCACCAACAAGCTCATAGAGCTGGTCAGGAAGGGTATTTGCAATGGAGTAGCAACTAGCAAGAACGGTAGCACCCATAGCAAATGCCTGAGCCCAGGTTCTTAAAAAGCCCGTAATACGACTAATCAGAACAAGTACGCTCATCATAGAAGTAGAACGACTTAAATCCTTTTGCTTAGAAGCATCCTCTTCATCAGAAGAAGCCTCTTCACTATAAGAATTACCTGCGTCGAAGTTGCCGTTTGACACAGAGCTGTTATCTGCCTCAGAGTTATCCTCTTCAGCAGCGGCCTCCTCGAGTTTCTGACTTACAATCTGCTCAAAGGCTTCATCCTCAATTGGTTGATGAAACGTCTCTGGAACAACAATGTTGTCCACTACAGGAGGCTCATCAAAGGTCTGATCAAGAGCCTTGCTCAGAGTTTCTTCAGATAAGGTTCCATCAGAAGACTCTGCTGAAAGTCGCATATGTTTGGGCTGATATGCCACTAGTGCACCTCGCGAACAATATCTGCAAACGTAGCCGATACAAATGAAGCTAAATCTTCTGGAGAAAGCGTTAAACTGAGTCCGCGTTTTCCACCAGAGATATGGATGAGCTCAAAAAGCTGAGCGGTCTCGTCAATTATAGTGGGAAACTGCTTTTTCATACCAACGGGAGTGCAGCCACCACGAACATAACCCGTTAAACCCTCAAGCTCTTTAACAGGCAGCATGGAAAGGTTCTTTTGGCCGGACGCAACTGCTGCTTTCTTAAGATCAAGCTCTTGATCTACAGGAATACAACACACCACATGTTCTCCACTTGAAGTTACGCAGACAAGTGTTTTGAACGCAGCGTCTGGATCTTCTCCAAGCATCTCTGCAATATGAGTTCCCAGTTCACCAGAAGGAACGTCTTCGTCCACCTCGTAAGATTGGAGCTCGTAAGCAATGCCGGCAGCATCAAGCTCCCTCATGGCATTTGTCTTTTGAACCTTTGCCGTTTTTCTCGCCATGTTATGCGCGCTTCTTCTGAGCTTTTTTCTCTGCAGCTAGACGTGCATTATCACGGTCTAGAATCTCTTTGAGGAACTTGCCGGTGTGACTTTCTGGAGTTGCCGCAACCTTTTCTGGCGTACCGGAAACAACTACCGTTCCTCCGCCGTCGCCACCCTCTGGACCCATATCAATAATACGATCAGCCATCTTAATAACATCCAGGTTGTGTTCAATAACAAGAACGGTGTTACCCGCATCAACAAGACGCTCAAGAACAACAATAAGCTGCCTGACATCCTCAAAATGAAGGCCAGTTGTTGGCTCGTCCAGAATATAAAGAGTTTTACCGGTCTGCTGACGGTGAAGCTCTTTTGCAAGCTTAACGCGCTGCGCCTCGCCACCAGAAAGCGTAGTTGCAGGCTGGCCAAGGTGAATGTAGCCAAGGCCTACATCGTGGAGAGTCTGCAGCTTGTTCTTAATACGAGGAATGTTTGCAAAAAACGCTAGTGCCTCGTGAACCGTCATATCAAGCACGTCAGAGACGGACTTGCCGTGATAGAGAATCTCGAGCGTCTCGCGGTTATAGCGCTTGCCATGGCAGACCTCGCAAGGAACATAGACGTCAGGCAAGAAGTTCATCTCAATCTTGATTTGGCCGTCGCCCTTACAAGCCTCGCAGCGGCCTCCTTGGACGTTAAACGAGAAACGACCAGCTGAGTAGCCGCGTGCACGGGACTCTGGGACTGAAGCATACAGTGCGCGCAGATCATCCCAAAGACCAATATAGGTTGCTGGATTAGAACGAGGTGTTCTACCAATAGGACTCTGGTCAATATCAATGACCTTATCGATAAGATCTACGCCTTCAAGCTTTTTATACTCTCCCACCACACGCTTTGAATGTTGAACGGCATTAGTGAGCGCGGGAGCAAGGGTATCGGTAACCAAAGAAGACTTACCAGAGCCAGAAACACCTGTGACTACTGTCAATGTGCCCAGCTCGATAGCGGCGGAAACATTCTTGAGGTTGTTAGCGCTAGCTCCTGTAATCTTGATTTTTCCGCGAGCAGGCTTACGACGAGCCTCTGGCAGCCTAATCTGCTTCTTTCCCGTGAGATACGCACCTGTGATGGAATCAGGGTTTTCAACAATCTCTTCTGGAGTGCCAGCAGCAACAACGTGACCACCAAGCTCACCGGCGCCAGGACCCATGTCAATAACGTAATCAGCCGCGCGAATGGTATCTTCATCGTGCTCGACAACAAGTACGGTATTACCACGGTCCCTAAGCTGCTTGAGCGTCTCAATGAGGCGGTTATTATCTCTTTGATGCAGACCAATGGAAGGCTCGTCCAGAATGTAGAGAACGCCCATGAGACCGGCACCAATCTGAGTTGCCAAGCGAATACGCTGGGCTTCTCCACCAGAAAGCGATGCGGCTGCACGAGAAAGCGTGAGGTAGTCCAAGCCAACGTTAACCAAGAACTGTAGCCTTGCCACAATCTCTTTAACAATAGGACCTGCAATAACCTTCTGACGGTCAGTAATAGTCAGCTGCTTGAAGAACTGGAGCGACTCTTTACAGGAAAGTTCACAGACCTCCCAGATGTTCTTCTCGCCAACCGTAACAGAAAGAATCTCTGGCTTTAGGCGGGCACCGTGGCAGGTAGTACAGGGCATCTCGCGAATGTACTTCTCTAGATGCGTCTTCATATTTTCTGACGTAGTCTCTTGATACTTGTCAAAAAGGATCTTTCTGACGCCAGAGAACGTGGTGAACCAGTGTGTATTACGGCCGTCTCGCGTCTTGTAGTCAACGCGAATCTTAGTTGAACCAAGGCCACCGAGAAGGGCGTCTTGTACCTTCTTTGGTAGCTTGTTCCAAGGCGTTGTATCAGACACGTCAAAATGCTTGCAGACTGCAGACAAAATCTGAGGATAGTAGTTTGAATGGCCAAAGAGACTTCCAAAAACGCCTTCGGAAACAGACAGCTTTGGATCTGCAATGAGTGCTGCAGCATCAATAATTTTACGAGTTCCTAGACCATCACAGTCAGGACAGGCGCCGTAAGGAGCGTTGAAGGAAAAATCGCGAGGCTGAAGGTCATCCATAGAGTGACCGTGAATAGGACAAGCAAGCGCCAATGAGTACTGCAGGAGCTCTTCTGGCATAGTTTCTGGGTTGGACTTATCAGCCAGAAGCAATATGCCTACCTTGCCCTGGGCAAGCTTAGTTGCCTGCTCAACGCCTTCAACAATACGACCTAAAGAATCGGGGCGGATGACAATACGGTCAACGACAACCTCAATATCGTGCTTGAGGGTTTTACCCAACGTGATTTCTTCATCAAGTTCACGCACAACGCCGTCAACACGAACGCGAGAAAATCCTTCTTTGCGCAAGTCTTCAAAGAGCTTGACGTACTCGCCCTTGCGACCCAAAACAACAGGAGCTAAAACATAAGATCTACGTCCCTGACCAGCCTCGAGGATTTTATCGGCAACCTGATCGGTTGTCTGGCGCTCAATAACGCGACCACACTCAGGGCAGTGAGGAGTACCCATGCGAGCATACAAAAGGCGCAGGTAATCGTAGATTTCTGTTACGGTACCCACGGTAGAGCGAGGATTTCTGGAAGTGGTCTTCTGGTCAATAGACACAGCTGGAGAAAGACCGTCAATAGAGTCAAGGTCTGGCTTATCCATCTGTCCCAAGAACTGACGGGCATAGCTGGACAAGGACTCAACGTAGCGGCGCTGTCCCTCTGCGTAAATGGTGTCAAAGGCAAGACTTGACTTGCCCGAACCAGAAAGTCCCGTAATAACTACCAGCTGATCACGAGGGATATCAATATCAATGTCTTGCAGGTTGTGCTCTCGTGCACCACGGATAGCAATTTTGCTTGAAGCCATAGTTCCTCACATAACCAGTTTGACGTGCACGTTTCTTTAGACGTGCCTACTGCCAAACAATAGAAAACAACATCAGTACACACCTATGCAATTTGTGCGTACTGATGTTCTAGTATACCCAAGATAGTGCCGCCAAAACACGGCAAGCGCGCTTCCCTATTTAATGCGAACCTTCATCACAGCTTTTTTGAGCTTAGAGACAGAATTCTCCAGCGTGCATCCTGGTTTGTGAGCATCAGATGGAGGTGTCACTAGAAAATCACCAGCGTGCAAGGTAACCCATGTCTCTTCTCCAGGATTGGTGTAAGCACCAAAATCAGCATCAAAATTAAATTCACCCTTAAGAACACACTGCTCAAGAGGGGCAACGGCAATGCTTTCGGTGCCAGAAATAACTACGTGAATATCGGCGTAAATCTTATGAGCCTCATAGTCCTTCTCGCCAGGAAGAGCGGGCTCAAACTCCATGACGTTCACAAAGACATTATCTCCATCAATTTCTGTTTTGCCCAAAGGCAGCTCGTCCAGATTGTGTGTTGCTAGAAACTCCGCAGCACAAGCCATATATTTCTGACCGAAGTCATTCTCAGATAAGTTTTTAATTGACGAGAAAATCATGTGAACCTCCTACGTTCAGCTAAAGTGAGCCGAAAAGATTATAGCTATCTCGTTTGCCATAAACTTCTATGGGTAGAATTAAGTCATTACTGCATACAACTGCTACATAAGGAGAGACATGGCAGACGTAGATATTGATCGTGAGGCACTTCGTAAAGAGATCGACGCTGCACTTCACGGCAAAAAGAAAGAACCACAGCCACCAGCAGGCTTTGAACTCAATCAGCACTCAAGCGTTAAGCACGTTATTGGCGTTGTTTCTGGCAAAGGTGGTGTTGGTAAGTCCTTTGTCACCGGCATTCTTGCTACTAACCTTGCTCGCGCAGGTAAGCGCGTTGGTATTCTTGACGGCGATATTACCGGACCTTCAATTCCTCGCATGTTTGGCATTTCTGATGAGCGCTCTTACGGCGTTGAAGAGCAGCTTATTCCTATCGAGGATGCAAACGGTATCAAGATTATGAGCGCCAATCTGGTGCTTCAAAACGAAACCGATCCTGTTCTCTGGAGAGGCCCTGTTGTTGCTGGTGCTATCCAGCAGTTCTACAGCCAGTGCAACTGGGGCGACCTTGATTACCTGCTCATCGACATGCCCCCAGGAACAGGCGATGTTGCACTGACCGTATTCCAGTCCCTTCCTGTTGAGGGCGTTGTGATTGTTTCTTCTCCACAAGATCTTGTTCAGATGGTTGTGGGCAAGGCAGTTCGCATGGCAGAAATGATGCATGTACCTGTGCTTGGTTTGATTGAGAATATGGCATATATCACCTGCCCTCACTGCGATGAGCGCATTGAGCCGTACGGTCCCTCAAAGCTTGCCGAAACCGCAGCAGCATTTAACCTCAAGCCTTTGGGACAGCTTCCTATGGATGCAACCTTTTCGCAGATCGCCGATAAGGGAGCCTTTAGCACCGAGCTTCCTCAAGGTCTTGTCCCTGACGCAACACAGAGCGTTCTTGACCTGTAAGCCCTAAAAGCTGGTGTTTACACAACACAAAAGGTAATTCTTACTATGGCTCAAACAACGCGCATTAAAGAACGACAAGCAGCACAGGCTCAGCGTATTAAGCAAGCTCAGGCGTTCATGGTGCCAGACAACATTGATGTAGCAATTCTAGGTGGCGGCGCGGCAGGACTCTGCGCTGCCATCACTGCCGCTGAGGCTCTTGGTGCCAATAAGCGCGTCGTTATCTTTGAAAAAGCACTGGAGAGCGGCAGAACTATCCTGGCAACAGGCGGCGGTCGTTGTAACTTCACCAATGCAGATTTGAGCTTTGAAAATTTCTCTCATCCAGAGTTTGTGCAGGCTGTTTGCAAGGACAAAGGCACCTTCCTTGCAGACATTCTCTCTTTCTTTAGGTCCAGCGGTCTTGCGTGGGCAACTGAAGATGAGGGCAGAATGTACCCGCTTACCAGGCAAGCAAGCTCCATCCAGTCACTTTTGCTCAAGCGAGCTCAAAAAGCTGGTGTGCAGTTTGCTTTAGGTCGAGAGGTAACATCAGTAAAGCCTTACCACAACGGCTTTACCATTCGCTTCCAGGACTGTTTTGCTGGCGAGAAAACCCACAAGGTCCACGCATCATCGGTAGTTCTAGCCACTGGCGGGCTCACAACCACAGAACTTGCAGAGAGCCTTGACTTGCAGACCACTTCACTGCGACCTGGGCTCTGTGCACTCACCTGCACGCCTGAACCTCCGTCAAGCCTTGATGGAAAGCGCGTTCGCGCTCATGCAACGCTTCTGAGAGACGGTAGTGTGCTTAAACAGGAATCCGGCGAGTTGCTGTTTAGACCGTTTGGACTCTCCGGCATTATGATTTTCAACGTATCCCGTACAGCTCTTCCAGGAGATACACTTGAGATTGATCTTCTCCCCCAGCTTACAGATGAAGAAGTTACGGCAGCTATAGAAGCTCACACCACCGACGGACTTCTGGACCCACAGATTGCCGCTTACCTGGGAGTCAATGACTCAGTTGAAACCACGGTTGCCAAAGCTCACAGAGTGGCCTTTACTGTTACGGGTACGTCTTCCAAAGTTGTCCCACAGGTCTGTGTTGGTGGTATTTCCGTTGAACAAGTGAGTACAGACACACTTGAGGCGCACAGCATTCCAGGTCTGTTTATCGCTGGAGAAGCTCTTGACATTGATGCTCAATGTGGAGGATTTAACCTCTCGTGGGCGTGGAAGAGCGGTATGGTTGCCGGTCTGGCTGCCGCAAAAAGCGCTGGTCAGAAAAATGCACCTTTGAAAGAGGACAACTAGCATGCTAGAAGTATCAAACATTAAAGTTCATGTTGCTCCTCTTCGTAAGCATCCCGCTAAAGAATCAAAGGTGGGATTTGATGCGCTTCTTCGTACCCTTAGGGTTTCAGCAGATGACATTGACTCATATGAGCTGCATAAACGCTCAATTGACGCCCGTAAAAGAAACGATATTGTTCTTATCCTCACCTATCACGTAAACCTTAAAGGTGGGCCTGCTGCGGAACAAAAACTTCTTAGCAAGATTCAAGGAAAACCTGTCGCAAAGCACATTAAACCTGCTGAGCCAAATACTTTTACGCTCCCCAAAGCAACAAAACCTGTTCCCTCAGAGAATCGCCCTGTTGTTGTAGGAGCAGGATGTGCTGGTCTATTCTGTACGCTTACGCTTGCTCAAGCTGGTCTCAATCCCCTGCTCATTGAGCGCGGAGATGACGCAATAAGAAGAACTGCTGCAGTGGAACACCACAATCAAACGGGACAGTTAGATCTTGAAAGTAATATTCAGTTTGGCCTTGGTGGTGCTGGTACATTCTCTGATGGAAAGCTCAACACGGGTACCAAAAGCGCTGCACACCGCTTTATTCTGGAGACTTTTGTTAAAGCAGGTGCGCAGAAAAATATTTTGTGGGATGCAAAACCCCACGTAGGAAGTGATATTCTTCCCGCTGTTGTGACCAACATTGTCACAATGATTGAAGAAGCGGGCGGAACCGTTGTATTTAGGACAAAGCTCACCTCCCTAGAGCGAGCCTCAGATGGCTCTCTTTCTGCAATTCAGGTTGAGAAGACCAATCCAGACGGCTCAACTCAAACTGAAACCATACAGACTCGCACGGTAATTCTTGCAACTGGTCACTCCAGCAGAGACACGTACGTCATGCTCAAAGACAAAGGTATTTCTATGGAGAGAAAAACCTTTGCTATGGGTGTGAGAATTGAGCATCTTCAGTCTCAAATCAATAAATCGTTGTACGGTCCCGAGGCAACCAATCCCGTACTGGGAGCGGCCTCCTACAAACTTTCCGTCCATCTTCCCTCTGGAAGAAGTGCTTTTTCGTTCTGCATGTGCCCTGGCGGCTATGTCGTCTCCGCAGCTAGCGAGAAGGACGGTGTGGTCACAAATGGAATGAGCCTGTCCAACCGTGCAGGACAAAATGCCAACTCCGGCCTGTTAGCTAACGTCTATCCAGAAGATCTACCAGGAGATGACGTACTTGCTGGAATAGAACTGCAACGCTCTTGTGAGCGGGCGGCCTTTAAAGCAGGAGGTGGCGCTTATGTTGCTCCTGCTCAGCTGGTGGGTGACTTCCTACACAAGAAAGCTTCTACTGGACCGCGCTCGGTAAAACCGACGTATCCACGTGGTGTTACCTGGACCTCACTTGAAGACTGTCTGCCACCCTACATCTTAAATACCTTGCGAGAAGCCCTTCCTATTATGGACAAAAAGCTTCATGGCTTTGCACATCCTGATGCTGTTTTAACAGGCGTTGAAACAAGATCAAGCTCTCCTGTAAGGATTACTCGTGACGAAACAGGACAAAGCATTAACACACCTGGTATATGGCCTGTAGGTGAAGGCGCTGGTTATGCAGGTGGCATCATGAGCGCAGCTGCTGACGGTATTAAAATGGCAGAACTCATAGTGGAACACTACAACAACGCCTAGTGCTTACCTCGATAGCGTCTACGAGTAGCGTGTGCACTACCCTTTCTAGCGCCCGTTTTAAGCCTTTTAATAACATCATCTGAGGTAGTACCCTCAAGCTGGCTTCTGATAGCAACAATTTGGTCTCTAAGCTCTGCTGCACGCTCATAATCCATGGACGCAGAGGCCTCTGCCATTTCTGATTCCATACCAGCAAGCATTACTTCTACCTCAGATTTTGGTAAGCTCTGTAATTCTCCTACTAAATCCTCCGCTGACAGTTCAGAAAGAGAGTCTTCTCCTTCATCTAAATTGTCATCATTAGACGCAGTATAAAATTGTCCATTTTTGCGTTTTCTTTTGCTTAAGTTTTCAGAAGCTTCAGCGATAAATCCCGCAACATCAGTAATAGATTTGCTCACCGTCTGAGGAACTATGCCATGTTCTACATTAAAAGCTTCCTGAATATTTCTACGCCTCTGTGTTTCATCAATTGCTATACGCATAGAATCAGTTATCTTATCGGCGTACATAATAACCTGGCCATGAGCATTTCTTGCCGCTCTTCCCATAGTTTGAATAAGCGACCTTCTGTTTCTTAAAAATCCCTCTTTATCTGCATCCAAAATAGCTACAAGAGAAACCTCAGGAATATCAAGGCCTTCTCGCAAAAGATTAATACCAACCAACACATCAATTTTGCCAAGACGTAAATCTTTTATTATCTCTACACGATCTAGCGTTGCAGTATCCGAGTGCATATAATTAACTTTAATGCCTTCATCAAGCAAGTGATCTGTTAAATCTTCTGCCATGCGTTTAGTAAGCGTAGTTACTAAAACGCGCTCCTTTTTAGAAA
>ERZ772956.1984-NODE-1984-length-13355-cov-4.600977_pt1 | contig 13355 bp, 7 predicted proteins | sample MGYA00580683_ERZ772956 | MGnify/ENA primary metagenome ERZ772956 (study PRJEB29015, sample SAMEA2738077) | human oral metagenome | biome: human oral; feature: human-associated habitat; material: saliva | place: China | collected 2212 ... | reverse complement strand
TAGGCCACAGCCGCACGGTATCCGGCGAGATTCGACTGCTTCGACAAGGAGTACAAGACGATGACCCCACTCGGGTCGCCCTCGCACACTGCCTCATCGAGGATCGAGGGCACGCCCTCGTGGATCCACGGCGTCGTCCATGGGAGCGCGGCGTAACACTCGTCGGAGATGATGACGGCCTCGTGTTCTCGCGCCCAGGCGAGAGCGGCCCGGAGTTGAGGGATGGACAGGACGTGGCCGTCAGGATTGCCTGGGGAGTTGAGGAAGACGAGGGCGGCATCGGGCCAAGTGTCGGGCCGAGTCGGATCGACCGGTACCGGAGTCGCGCCGGCCAGGCGCGCGCCAATGTCATAGGTTGGGTAAGCGACCTCGGGAACGAGAACGGTGTCGCCTGGGCGAACACCCAGGAGAGTCGGGAACCAGGCAACCGCTTCCTTCGAGCCGATCGTCGGGATGACGCCCTCTACTCCGACATCCGTCATGCGCCTACGCGCACCCCAGGCGAGGATCGCCTCCCTCAGCTGCCGGGTGCCGATGACACTGGGGTACCCGTGTGCGTCAGAGGCTTCGACAAGCGCATCACGAATGAACTGCGGTGTCGGGTCGACCGGGGTTCCGACGGAAAGATCGCAGATCCCATCGGGGTGCGAGTTCGCCAATTCCTTCGCGGGGGTGAGGAGGTTCCAGGGGAACTCGGGAAGGGCGAGCGGACGGGGAAGAGCAGTCATGACAAATGACTTCGTCTTATTGCGCGTTCTGCGGGGGAAGGGCAGCGATCATCTCATCGTCGAAGTCCTGAGCTCCGGTCCTCTGGGCACCTCCCGGGGAGCCGAGATCCTTAAAGAAGTCGACATTCGCACGATAGTAATCCGACCACTGCTCAGGAAGATCATCCTCGTAGAAGATCGCCTCGGTCGGGCACACCGGCTCACAGGCACCACAGTCGACACATTCCTCGGGATGAATGTAGAGCGTGCGGGCCCCTTCGTAAATGCAATCGACGGGGCACTCATCGACGCACGCGCGATCCTTCACATCGACGCAGGGCTGCGCGATGACATAGGTCATGACTCCTCCTTGACGGGGTCGGGTGAATACTCTGGCTTTATTATCGCCCTCATGAAACATGAGGAGCATACCCACAGCGCTGATCGCCCTGCGATCCGGGAGGATGCGGCCTTCTCCTCGAAGTCGGCGCCCACTCCGAAAGCGTCAATTCCCGAAGGCGCGTACAACGCAAATCAGACTCCACCTCCCCTGCCTTGGCTCAAGTGGAGCCCCGGTGAACGCGTCGTCGTCCGATATCGCCTCTCCGATGGGCTGCATGATGCCCTCGGCACTCTCCTGGAAACCAGCTTCGATCATGTCGTGGTCGAAACTCGGCGCGGCCCGGTCAGGGTAGAGGCGGCGACGATGGTGACGGGGAAGAAGGTGCCGCCCCCGCCCTCGTTCATAAGCTGAGGGAGGCGTTCATGAGCTGAGGGAGGCGTCCATGAGCTGAGGGCGGGGCCTTTGCGAACTGAGTGTGAGGCTTTCGCGAGCTGAAGGGAGGGCATTCATGAGCTGAAGGCTGGGCGATACTGCAGGCGCCGCATTGGGCATTGCCCCTCGTTGAGCACTCCCCGCCAAGCAAGGGAGGCCCTACCCCGCCAACAAAACAAATGGAGGAGATAACGACAAGTGGAGGGGTTATATCCCCTCCAAAAGTCGCCAACCCCTCCACTTATGGGGCGAGAAGCCTCCGCTTCTGGGCGCGCCGCTCCCGAGCTGCATTCATGAAACGCCCCTTACTTCTGGGCGCGCCGCTCCCGGGCTGCGATCTTGAAACGCTCCTGGGCATCCAGCACAACCTTGCGGACACGAACCGCATCGGGGGTCACCTCAACGCATTCATCATTCGCCGCGAATTCGAGGGACTCTTCAAGGGTGAGCTTGCGCGAGGGAGTGAGCGACTCATACACGTCAGCGGTCGCTGAACGGGTGTTCGTCTGCTTCTTCTCACGGCAAATGTTCACATCCATGTCCTCGCCGCGAGGATTCTCGCCAACGACCTGGCCCTCGTAAACCTCCGAGGAGGGCTCAACGATGAAGGAACCGCGCTCTTGCAGGTTCGTCATCGCATAGGGTGTCGCCTGACCCGCACGGTCTGCGACGAGTGAACCCGTGAGGCGCTGCTCGATCGCTCCTTGCCAGGGGGCATAGCCCTCGGCAATGGAAGAGGCAATGCCGGTTCCGCGCGTCTCCGTGAGGAAGCGGGTGCGGAAGCCGATGAGGCCGCGGGCGGGGACGACGAACTCGAGGCGGATCCAGCCAGAACCGTGGTTCGACATGGTTTCCATGCGCCCCTTGCGCGCCGCCATGAGCTGAGTGACGGCACCGAGGTGCTCCTCGGGAATATCGATCGTCATGCGCTCCATCGGTTCGCAGCGCACGCCCTCGATCTCCTTGGTGACGACCTGCGGTTTGCCGACGGTCAGCTCGAAACCCTCGCGGCGCATCTGCTCGACGAGGATCGCGAGGGCGAGTTCGCCTCGCCCTTGGACCTCCCAGGCGTCGGGGCGCTCGGTCGGGAGAACCCTGAGGGACACATTGCCGACGAGTTCACGGTCGAGACGGTCCTTCACCTGACGGGCGGTGACCTTCGCACCTCTGACACGACCCGCCAGGGGCGAGGTATTGATGCCAATGGTCATCGAAATCGCCGGGTCGTCAATGGTGATGAGCGGCAGAGGACGCGGATCTTCGAGGTCGACGAGGGACTCGCCGATGGTGATGTCCTCGATGCCTGCGACGGCGACGATCTCACCGGGGCCGGCCGATTCGGTGGAAATCCGTTCAAGGCCCTCAGTGCGCAGCAGTTCGGTGACGCGCACGTTCGCGATGGTGCCGTCATGGCGGGCGAGGCCCAGGCTCGCGCCCTTCGTCAAAGTTCCGTTATGAATGCGCAAGAGCGCGAGGCGGCCGAGGAAGGGCGAAGCATCGAGGTTCGTGACATGCGCCTGCAGGGGGGCCTCCTCCTCGTAGGAGGGGCCGGGGATCCTGTTGAGGATCGTCTCGAACAAGGGCTCGAGGTTCTCAGTCGGAAGAATGCCATTGCCCGGGTTCTCCAGCGAGCAAACACCGGCCTTCGCGGAGGCGTAGATGACGGGCACGTCCAGGAGGGAATCGACGTCGGTTTCAACGCCGTCGTTCATGAGGTCCTCGCCAAGCGAGAGGAGCAGATCAGTCGTTTCGGAGACGACCTCTTCGATGCGTGAGTCTGGGCGGTCGACCTTGTTGACGACCACGACGACGGGCAGCTGGGCCTGGAGGGCTTTGCGGAGCACGAAACGGGTCTGCGGCAAGGGCCCCTCGGAGGCGTCAACCATGAGGACGACGCCGTCGACCATGGACAGGCCGCGCTCGACCTCGCCGCCGAAATCGGCGTGTCCGGGTGTGTCGATCACGTTGATCGTCACCCCGCCTTCCAGGCCGAGGGCTTTCGCTGCGGGGCCCGAGTAGTGGACGGCGGTGTTCTTCGCGAGGATCGTGATGCCCTTCTCGCGTTCGAGATCACCGGAGTCCATGACGCGCTCGCCGGTTTTCTCCACGGTGTCGCGTTCGGAGAATGCGCCCGACTGCCATAGCATCGCGTCAACCAGTGTCGTTTTGCCGTGGTCGACGTGGGCGACGATCGCGACATTGCGCAGGTCCTGGCGAACTGGCATGGATTCTCCTCTGATTGGGCGCGTTCAAGGCTCGTGTGCACCCTTTCGGCGCACATGAGCATCCCCGAGTTTAGTCCGTGCTCTCGCCCCTCCCCCGGGTCGGGCGTGCGACATCGGACACGCGAGACCTGGACGATGATGCGCGAAAGGCTTCGCCTGCGTAGAGTCGATTCTCGTCCGAGAGCGCCGCCCACACGAGGGCGACGCACCCCATGACATGCGGGCGCTGATCCGCTTCAAGACTGTCTGAGGTCCCCCATGAAGATCCGTAGATTCATCGCGCGCACCTACCTGCGTTTTTCCCGATGGAACTTCGCAGGCGAACCCCTCGCTGATAAGACGATGGTGATCGGAGCCCCGCACACATCGAACTGGGACGGCGTCTTTATGGCGCTCTCGTTCTGGTCGATCGAGCGACCCTTCCATTTCCTCGTGAAGGACTCGATCGTGAAGAAACCGATCTTCGGCGCTTTCGTCAAGTGGATCGGCGCGATCGGCGTCGATCGGACGGCTGCGCACGGCATCGTCGGGCAGGTGGTGGATGCCGCTAACGCTTCTGAGAGCTTCACGATCGTTCTCACTCCGAAGGGGACGAGGTCGCCGCGCGAGTACTGGAAGTCTGGTTTCTACAGGATCGCTCAGGGCGCGGACTTGCCTGTGGCACTCGGTTTCGTTGACCGCAAAACCATGACCTTCGGATGGGGGCGTTCGATTCGTCTGAGCGGCGATCCTAGAGCCGATATGGACGTGATCCGCGAGTTCTACTCAGACAAGGTCGGCGTGAACCCTGAGCTTGCCTCTGTTCCTCGTCTTCGAGCCGAGGACGATCCTGCTGAAAGCGGGAAGGCCTGTTGAGGGCGGGACCCCTTCGGAGGCTCAGGTCTGAAGAACAGTGCCTTCGAACTCGCAGGACCAAGCAGTTGTGAACAAGCGCTCGCAGCTCTAAACCCTCTCTGATGTGTGCGTGGAGCTTAAAGGAGCCCCTCCTTTAATCCTGCAGATCTAAAGGGGCCCTGCCTTCACTCTTCCGCCTGAATCACCTCTCTGTGACTCGCACACTCCTTCAGCTTGTATCGGCCCTGCTCTCCCCCGTCCCACCAGCCCGTATCCCTCTACTCCTTTCCTTCATCTCCCCTTCGCCTCATTACCCCGTCCTTCCTCAGCTCAACGCCCTTCGTCCCATTGCACCCCCTAGGGGATGTACTCGGGGATGTGCTCGAAGGTCCCACTCCCCATCAGCTAACAATTCACACAACGACAGGACGCACCCCTTATGTCCTCCCCCACGGCTCCCGCACCCACGGGTGACAACCGCTCTTTGAACCGCTCCCTGAAGTCACGCCACCTCACGATGATTTCCATCGGAGGCGCGATCGGTACCGGTCTTTTCGTCGCCTCCGGCGCCACGATCTCTAGCGCAGGCCCAGGCGGAGCCCTTCTCGCCTACGGCCTCATCGGATTCATGGTGTGGCTCATCATGCAGTCCCTCGGCGAAATGGCAGCCTTCCTACCCGTCTCCGGGTCCTTCGGCGAATACGGACGCCGCTTCATGTCCCCTTCCTTCGGTTTTGCGATGGGATGGAACTACTGGTTTAACTGGGCGATCACCGTCGCAGCGGAACTGGTCGCAGCAGCTCTCGTCATGAAGTACTGGTTCCCGCACGTCCCTTCGATCCTGTGGTCCGGGCTCTTCCTCCTCATCCTCTTCGGCATCAACGCCCTCTCAACGAAGGCCTACGGCGAATCCGAATTCTGGTTCGCAACGATCAAGGTCCTCGCAGTCATCGTCTTTTTGATCCTCGGCCTCGCAATGATCCTTGGGATCATCGGAGAAGCTCCGGGGGCTCAGAACTGGACCGCAGGTGAGGCACCCTTCGTCGGCGGTGCCGAGGGTGTTTTCCTCGTCATCCTCGTCGCCGGATACTCCTTCCAGGGCACCGAACTCATCGGCGTCGCCGCTGGAGAAGCCGAAGATCCCGGGCGCACGATCCCGCGTGCGATTCGCACGATCTTCTGGAGAATCCTTCTGTTCTATATCGGCGCGATCGCCGTGATCGGTTTCCTCATCCCCTACACGGATCCGAGCCTTCTCAACTCCTCGGAGACGAACATTTCGGTCAGCCCCTTTACTCTTGTCTTCGACAAGGCCGGAATCCTCGCTGCCGCCTCGCTGATGAACGCCGTCATTTTGACTTCCGTCCTCTCGGCGGGCACCTCCGGCCTCTACGCCTCCACGCGCATGCTTTTCGCACTCGCTGAGAAGGGCCACGCTCCGCGTTTCCTCAAAAAGCTCTCCAAGCACCAAGTCCCGGTCAATGCGCTCCTCGCGACGACCCTCGTGGGTCTTGCGGGCTTCATCACCTCGCTCGTCGGCGACGGCAAGGCCTATGAGTTTCTCCTCACGGTTTCCGCGCTCGCGGGCTTCATCACCTGGATGGGCATTTCCTGGTCGCATTACAGGTTCCGCAGGGCGCTCGTGATTCAGAGGATCTCGCTCGATTCTCTCCCCTATCGTGCCCGCTTCTTCCCCGCCGGGGCGATCGTTGCGCTGGTGGCCTGCGTCCTCATCGTCGTCGGCCAGTCCTACGGTCCGCTCAGGGATGGGGCGCCGCTTGGCGAGCTTCTCCTCCCCTTCATCGGCATTCCTTTCTTCCTCGCCCTGTGGGCAGGGCACAAGCTCGTCACAAAGGAGCCCGCCGTCGACCTCGCGACTGCCGACCTCGGCCGCGAGTAAACGAGGGGAACTCAGGATTCAGGCGTGGGGCAAGGGCGCGCGACCTCGGGATTCGGGGTGCCTGAGGGGCGCACCGGCCTCGGGATTCGGATCTGTCTGGGAGCGCGCGGCCGGGGATCCGAGCGTGGGTGAGGATCGCCCCCGCGGACCCGGTGCCTGTCTGAGGGAGTACCGCGAACTCAGGATTCGGACGCGGGTGAGGAACTCAGAAGCAGTTCAACGAACCGCCTCGGGCTCCCCGTCCATGACTGGGAGGCTCAGAGCCAGTGGGCGCGGAGCTCCTCGGGAGTCTTCGCGGAAAGCTCGGAAAGGGAGACGTCGAAGACAGTGCGCGCACCAGTCTCTCCCCGGGCGGATTTCCGGGCGACCGCGCGTGCCATCGCAGTCAGAACCGAGCCGGTGAATTCCGGATTCGACTCGAGGGCGAGTTCGAAGCCGATGGACTCGTGGACACCCTCAGAGGTGGTGCCACGGCGGATCACGGTCCCTCCATGCGGCAGACCGGAGTGTTCGCCGGCCAATTCCTCAGCGGAGATGAAGGTGACGGTGGTGTCATAGTCGGCGAAGTAGTTCGGCATCTCAACGATCTCCCGTTTAATGCGCTCACGGTCCGCGCCCTCCTCGGCGACGACGTAGCACGCGCGGGTGTGCATTGAGCGGGTCGTGAGTTCGACCTCCTCACCGTTCTTCACGGCATGAACGGTCGACTCAACGGGGAGCGTGTATTGGCGCGCGTCAACGATTCCTTCGATGCGCCGGATCGCATCGGAGTGCCCCTGGGAGACGCCCGGGCCCCAGAAAGTCGTGGAGGCTCCATCTGGCAAGACCGCGTCGCCGAGGACGCGGAGCATTGAGAAGAGCCCCGGATCCCAGCCGGTCGAGATCAGGCTGACATGCCCCGCCGCTTTCGCGGCCTCGTCAACGGCGGCGAAATAAGTGGGGATCTTCGAATGGGTATCGAAGGAGTCAACGGTATTGAAAAGCCTCGCCGCGGCCGGTCCCTGTTCTTCGAGGTCGGTCGCCGAACCGCCGCAGTTGATGCAGACATCCACGGTGTCGGCCCACTCGGCCATCGTGTCCACGTGCGCGACCGGCGCGCCGAGGGTTTTGACGGTGCTCGGATCGCGGCGAGTGAAGACGACGGCGAGTTCGAGGTCGTCGTTCTTCGAAATGGCCTTTTCCACGCCTCGTCCGAGATTGCCGTAACCGTTGATGGCGATCGTGATCATCGTGCCTCCATATGCGAAAAGTCCATTGAATCAAGCTTGATCCGCTCCCCGAGTGATTGAAGAAGGCGTCTCAACGGCCGGACGAGGGTCGGGTGAGGTTGCTCTGCGGGAGCGGGACTTGAAGACCACGTGCTTCGGGATCATTGCAGGCATTCGAGCGTGCTCGCAATACGAGAACGGGACATTTCAGTGCTCGAACGAGGCTCGACCGGCCCCCTCTTGTGCAGGAGTGGGGGCACTCCAGCACCCGAACTCAGATCGCTGTGCCTCACGCGCACGGAAGCGGGGTGTTTGCACAGGTCAAACCTAGGTGAAAATCACCGCACTGCCTCGTGTGTGCAGAAGCGAGAGTGCAGGCGTCTCATGACTTTCGCGAACCTCTGCGCCCACAAGACAAGGAAGGCCACACCCGCGCAGGTAATCCGCTGCGACAGGCACAACGGTGATGTCGCAAACGCAATCTATAAGACGGGAAGATAAACGACCGCGATCCCGAGCCCTATCGCAGCCCACAGCGAGACGTTGTCCAGCAGGCCAAGGAAAGCGGATGGTCAAGCCCTGGGCGCCGCGCCCCGTGTCATCTGCGCAGCACCACACCAAGCCCTTGGACCGACACGCCCGGACACATCTGGAGGCTTTGCTCTGCTCGTCGTATCTGGGGCCCTTGCACATGGGTGAGCGCCCTCATCCCGGTGTCCCGGGATGAGGGCGCTCACTCCTTGCCTCAGCGACCAGTCAGCAGTCGCCTTGGCCGGGCGTCATCAGACCTGGTCACGTCGACGCTTCACTGCGACAAGCACACCACCGGCCAACGCCAGCACCGAGCCGATCACACCGAGCATCAGCACGTTCGACGCACCCGTCTTGGCCAGTGTCTTGCCCGGAGGCGTAGGTGTCGGCACCGGCGTGTACGTGTTCGTCGCGGTCACGGCCACGACCGTGTCCTTGTCAGTGATGGTGACCTTGCCACTATCGGAGAGCTCGCTCACAACCGTGTACCCCTCACGGTTCGCCGTCTGAGCGCGCTCAGTCAGCGCGCACTCCGTGCCCGTCGGCACTCGCGGCCCTTCCACGGCGGTCCCGTCACCCAGAACGTCAAGGCGTCCCTCGGTGCCATCCGTGCAGACGTAGTCGAACACGAAGGTGTCGCGGGTGAAGGAGTCCGCGCCGCCAACAACCGTCTTCGCGACCGAGAAGGAACCACGATCAAGCACGTAGGTATTGGTCGCAGCAACCTTGACGGTGGTGCCGTCCCGCACGTCGAAGACCGCGGTACCGTTGTTCACGCCATTGGTAGAGCCGTCAACGGTGAGGACCGTGCTGAGGCTTGCTCCATCGATCGTGGCGTCACGTTCGGACACCGAGCACGAGCCGACTGGCACGTCCGTAACAGCACCGATTTCTCCGCCCTTGATGACGACGGTTCCCTTCACCTGGGCAGCACCGGTGAGCGGCGTGCAGGTGTAGTCGAAGGTGAACTCCTTATCCTTGGCCAGTGCGGCTCCGTCACCGTCCACGGTCTTGGAGATGTCGAATCCACCCTCAAGCGGCGTGTAGGTGTTGGTCACCGTGACCTCGGGGCTAGGAGTCGCGGTTCCCACGGTCACCTGACCGGCGGTGTAGGCGGTCGCCACGGCGTAGCCCGCACGCTGCGCACTGCCGTCGGCCTCCTTGATTGTGCAGGAGGTGCCGAAGGGAAGGGAGGGGCTCGTGACAGCCGTCCCGTTGCCCGTCAGCGTCAGGCTGCCAGCCTTCTGCTCGTCGGTGAGAGCGACCGAGTTGTGCGTGCAGGTGTACTGAACGGTGAAGGTGTTGTCCGCACCGGTGAAGGTGGCGCCCTGGACGACCTTCTTCACCGAGAAGGTTCCCTTGTTGAGCGTGTAGGTGTTGGTCACGTCGATATTCGGGACCGCACCCTTGGCGATGGTGACATCGGGGCTGGCGACAACGTCCAGGGTGTAGCCCTCAAGGTAGGCGGTGCCATCCTGGCCCTGGTCGACGCGCTCCTTGACCGTGCACGAGTAGCCCACGGGAATCTCGTCGGACTTCTTCGACTCGCCCTTGCCGACGATGATGGTGCCCGTAATGGGGTCCTTACCATCGGCCTTGCACGTGTAGTCGAAGGTGTAAGTATCCGGCGCCTTGTCGCCCGCGTCACCCGCGACCGTCTTCGTCACCGAGAAACGACCCAATGTCGCGCGTATAGGTGTTGGTGAAGGTGGCGGTGACCGTCGGCTCGCTACCCATGCCGATCGTCACGGACTGGGCATCGTGGCCAGCCGGGTCAAGGGTGTAACCATCAATGCCGACACCTGCAGTGTCCTCAGTCACCTCGCAGGTGGTGCCGACAGGGAACTTCTCAGGGCTCGCCACGGGGGTCTCGTCACCCGGGACATCCGCGATCTGTCCGTTCTTCTTGGTGTTGTCCGGCAGGGTGCAGGTGTAGCTGAAGCTAAACTTCTTCGCCGCGGCGCCCTCGGCACCACTGGCCTTCTTGACCACCTGGAAGCCGTTGTCCGCAGCTCCCACCGTATTCAACAGATTGACCTTCGTGGTCTTCTGGTCCTCAATCGTCAGGCTCGTGCCTGCAACCGTGCCGATGGTGAACTTGGGGTCTTTCCAGGTGTATCCGGCAGGCAGGGCAGGATTAGCCGTCGAGGTGTCCTCACGCAGGTTGCTAATCGTCGTGCCCACCGGGAACGGCGTAGCGAAACTGATTTCCTCGCCCCGCTTGACAACCATCGTGGCCGTACCGGTGCGCTTGTCAGCATTGAGGGTACTGCTATTGTCTTCATTCACAGGCGGCGTCCACTTCGGGTAACTGTCCGCGGTAGTGCCTGCGGGAAGCTCGTAGTCGAAGGCGACCGTGAAGGTCACACCTGCATCCGCTTGCTGGGCGTAGTCCGCGGCAATTCGTTTGGTCACGCTGAAGGTGCCCTCACCTTGCCTCATCGCCACCTGCACCGACCCCGCCTTGACAAACTGCGTGGTCTTGCTCTCGGTGATCTGGGTTCCGGCAACCGTCACCGTGTTGGTGTAGTCAGTGCCCGGAAGCGCGGTACCGCCGACGAAGAGGGTCCTGTAAGAGAGTGAATAGTTGGTCTTCGCTCTGAATGGGCCTTTCGCCACCAAAGTGATCGGTGTCGTCCCGTCAGCTGCCATCTCCCCACACTCGCCGGTGACCTCGAAAGTCCCCTGGTCGCCCGTCGTCGGGCCCTCCTTCGTTCCTGAGTCTAGAAGGAGTGACTGTGAGGGATTCTCCTCAGAGTCAATGGCGTGGAGGTAGATCTGCTGCAGCGGACAGGTCATGCCCGCACCAAGCGTGTCATTAAAAGTGATGGTATGCGAGGTCTGGCCGTCGAAGGTCACGCCAAGCGCCTTCATAAGCCTCGGCCCACCGAAGTTGAAGTACCACAACGCCTGCGTATCACCCTCCTTCATGATGCCGTTGTAGCTCTTGTAGAGACGCATGTCTGGGCGGTAAGTGCCGCCGGATGGCTTTGGGATTCCGCCGGCCCCGGGGAGGTCAACCTTGACGGTCTTGTCATGGTTGACGGTGAAGAGCAGCTCCTCCTGGGTGGTGTACGAAACGACATCAAGTTGGAAACTGCCGACCCCATGAATGTCCTTGTTTCCCGCCTGGATCAGCGGGGTGATCGCAGCATCGAAGGTACAGGTGACGATCTTTTCAGTAAAGGTACACTGCCCCACATGCTGCCCGTCGTAGTCCATGGGCACCACGAGAGTCGAGTGGAACTTCATCTCCTCGGGCAGGGTGATTGTGAAGGAGTCGCCCTCCTTCGGCGTTGTCTTCGAGGCGTCCCAGTCAAACGTCAGCAGGGCCAGGCCTTTCACGTACAGCTGGCCATCCTGCTGCTCGTTGGCAGAGTTCACCTTGGTGAGGGTGAGGTTGGTGACCTCGATCTGGGGGTTAACCTCGGCCGCGGCCGGCGCAGCAAGCCCTTGGACCACGATACCCAGGGCCGCCAGGAGCGCCACGGCAACACCGGCCACTCTTGAACTCACCGCCCTAGATAACAGGCTCCTGATAGACGTCTGCATACTTTCACCTTTCTCCATCATCCGCTGGAACTGGGACACGCCGCAAGGGACGACACATACACGTACCAGATCCTGCTACGCATAAGTTGTAAAATTCTACCACAACTCACGATCGAACAGCCTTCTACCTGCGGCGCAGGGGTCGGCGAACACCCTCAGGCACACCTGGCCCGGGCCGTGCGCAGCTTCGAGGGATAGTGGACCCTTTACCCGGTTTTTGGATCTGGTGCATTGTTTGCCTACAGCGGGGGTTAGGCGATTTGTGCCTCCAGCGTCACGATGATCCCCCACTTGCGATGCGAGTCAAACGGTACAGGCAGGCTTGTCTTGGATGCGGGTGGTACGCATGAGCGGTCCTATCCCGGAACACCGGGATAGGACCGCTCACTCCTTGCCTCAGCGACCAGTCAACAGCCGCCGTGGCGCAGCGTCATCAGAGCTCGTCACGTCGACTCCTCACTGCGACAAGCACACCACCGGCCAACGCCAGCACCGAGCCGACCACACCGAGCACCAGTACGTTCGAGGCCCCCTGCCAAGCCCCCGTCCTCTTCGTCAAGGCCGGAGCTAACTATCAGGAGAAACTCACACGTTGAACTTGAACTCCACAATGTCGCCGTCGGCCATCACGTAGTCTTTGCCCTCCATGCGGACCTTGCCTGCGGCGCGCGCCTCCTGCATGCCCCCAAGTTCAACCAGGTCGTCGTAGGACACGATCTCCGCCTTGATGAAACCACGCTGGAAGTCCGTGTGGATGACACCGGCCGCCTGGGGAGCGGTGTCGCCGCGGTGGATTGTCCACGCGCGAGCCTCCTTCGGGCCCGCCGTCAGGTAGGTCTGCAGGCCAAGCGTCGCAAAACCGACGCGGGCGAGCTTGTCGAGGCCCGCCTCCGTCTGCCCGGAGTCTTCGAGCATTTCGCGGGCATCCTCTTCGTCGAGTTCGACGAGTTCGGACTCGAACTGGGCGTCAAGGAAGATCGCCTCAGCCGGGGCGACGAGGTCGCGCAGTGACTGCTGGAGAGCCTCATCCTCCATCCCGGTCTGATCCATGTTGAAGACGAAAATGAAGGGCTTCGTCGTCATGAGCTGGAAGGACTTGAGCGCATCCTGATCGAGGGCGGCGCCAGCAGGTCCCGACAGCAGCTCGCCTTTCTCCAGTAGAGCCAGGGCCTCTTTCGCGGTTTCGAGGACGATCGGCTCGGTCTTCTTGCCGCGGACTTCCTTCTCAAGCCTGGGGATCTGCTTTTCCAGGGTCTGCATGTCCGCGAGGATCAGCTCGGTCTGAATGGTTTCAATGTCCGAGGCCGGGTCGACTTTGCCATCGACGTGCACGACATCAGGGTCGGAGAACGTCCTCGTCACCTGGCAGATCGCGTCGGCCTCGCGGATGTTCGCGAGGAACTGATTGCCCAAGCCCTCACCCTCGGACGCGCCGCGCACGATGCCCGCGATGTCCACGAAGGACACGGTCGCGGGGATGGTTTTCTCCGAGTGGAACATTTCGGCGAGGACCTTCAGGCGCGGGTCCGGCAGGGGCACGACGCCAACATTCGGTTCGATCGTTGCGAAGGGGTAGTTCGCGGCGAGGACGGTCGCGCGGGTCAGCGCGTTGAACAGGGTCGA
>ERZ772956.1983-NODE-1983-length-13356-cov-4.019322_pt1 | contig 13356 bp, 19 predicted proteins | sample MGYA00580683_ERZ772956 | MGnify/ENA primary metagenome ERZ772956 (study PRJEB29015, sample SAMEA2738077) | human oral metagenome | biome: human oral; feature: human-associated habitat; material: saliva | place: China | collected 2212 ... | reverse complement strand
TGCACGCCATCGTCGAGTTCTGCGCACAGTCGGGAATCCTGTGCCAGGGGAGAGGATCGGCGGCCAACTCCGCAGTCTGCTACGCCCTGGGAATTACCGCGGTCGACGCCGTCCGGCACCGGATGCTCTTCGAGCGTTTCCTGTCCCCGGGGCGAGCCGGCTACCCGGATATCGACCTCGATATCGAGGCCTGTCGTCGAGAAGAGGTCATCCAGCACGTCTACTCCCGCTACGGCCGTGACTGCGCCGCCCAGGTCGCCAACGTCATCTCCTACCGACCCCGATCCGCCGTTCGGGATGCCGCCCGGGCCCTCGGCCACCCCGCCGGCATGCAGGACACCTGGGCCAGACAGATGGACCGGTGGGCCACGGTGCGCCCCGGAGGTCTGACAGGACAGGGCGACGAGGTTTCCGAACCGGTTCTCGATATCGCCGAGAAGCTGCTGCGTCTACCCCGTCACCTGGGGGTTCACCCCGGAGGCATGGTCCTGTGTGACCGTCCTGTCACTGAGGTGTGCCCGGTGCGCTGGGCGGCCATGGACAACCGCTCGGTCCTTCAATGGGATAAGGACGACTGCTCCGAGGCCGGCCTGGTCAAGTTCGACCTTCTAGGCCTTGGTGCGCTCACCGCCCTGCGCCTAGCGTTCACCACCCTGACCGAGCGCGGCCAGGCCGTTCCCGACGTCGTCGAGGAAGGCGAGGCGGGTTCGCAGGGTGTCGACGTCGACCCAGAGCAGTTCTGCGGCCTCGAGCTCGCTGCGTGCCTGGGTGAGTGCGTCGGCAAGCTCATCGATGGGGATGAGGCGTTGGGCGGCTTCACGTGCGACGTCGGCCTCGACGTCAGGAGGCTGGCAGGTGCTGTGCCCGCGCTCGAGGTGGATGAGCTCGTGGACGAGGGTGCATCGCGCTTCGGCGACGGTCTGCTCGACGGTGAGCCAGATAGAGGTTCCGTCGGTGCACCCTAGGACGGTGGGCGGGAGGGAGCTGGTGGGCCAGACGTCGGTGTTGGGATGGGCTGGGAGCAAGGTGCTCCAGGGGCGCTGCGTGCGCGCCCCGCAATCTGTTTGGGACATGTTAGTTAAGGAGGGGGAAGGCCCGGAGGAAACCGGACAGGTGAATAGGTGGGCTCATCTTGCCCCCGCACCGTCTGACATGGGCCGATTAGACCGTCTTATTTGAGGTTGTATCTAAATTGTTACCCATAAGTTAGTCGCCTTCGTCGCTCTCAGGCTTCTGCCCGCAGCAGCCTGGAGGTGCGTCACACGCAGCTCATCGCAGGCTGCTCTTTCACAGGGAGCGCGCTGACGAGGGAGGTCAGAGCCCGATCCAGGTCATCAGGCTGGTTGTACTTGACGACCTCGGCGACTGTTCCCACTTCTTTCAGTAGGCTGCGGTCCCAGGTGTCAGGATTGCTGATGACCGCGTAGCGGCGATCAGGGGGCAAGGCCGATTGGCTGAAGATGGTGAAGGCGTGGTCGTGGGCCTGTTCGCGTCCCTCTTTCGAGCGCCCTCCGAGCGCCTGGACGGCGGCGATGACTTCGCCCTCGGACATGATCGTCTCCGTGACCTTCTTCGCCCTTCCAGATGCCAGAACGATCTCGCCGTTCCCTCGGGTCAGTCCTCGCGAGACGAATAGGCTTCCTGCGGCGAGGTAGCGCATGCGTTCGCGAATGGTTGTGGAGAAGCGACGCCTGTTGTTGCGGGATTCACGTACATACGCGAGGCCTTCCGCTCGTATCGCGGCGACGGCGACGTCGTGGATGGCCTCTCCGAGCGAGGCGTCATCGGTCCAGGTCTGGATGGACTCCGCGTCGGTGGATGAGGCGGGGATGAACTCGTTGGGGCAGGCTAGGGAGTTCCACGCCTCGGTGAAGACCGCTCCATCGACACTTGCGCCCGAATCGATGAGGTGGCTGAGGGTGGACCCCTCATCGGTGATGAGCCAGCCACCGGCGTCGGGGTAGACGCTCAGGACGACGCCATCGCCGTCCGAGTAGAAAAGAGGTGCCCATACGACGTAGCCGGAGGGGGTCTCGGTGATCTCCATGTGGCTGCCAACGGCTGAAAGGTAGGCAGACCGGAGCTCGTCAGTGTTCATCGAGGCCTCCTTCCAAGTCAGGCGGGTCCTTCCACTGTAACCCCGCGAGGTCGACTCCTGACAGAGTGGCGAAGGCGGCGAGCATCTCACGGTAGGGAACGGCCCTGGCGGGGACGTGAAGCGGGCAGATGGGAAACTCGGCAAGAGCGACGGCGGCCTCCTCGCCTGTCGCAGGTATGTACGTGTGCATGTGGCACGGGCCGGGAACCTTCTGCTGGTGCCCGTTGACGCAGACGCGTCGTAAGGGGACGCTGTTGCCGATCATTGCCAGGCTGACGGCCCAGGGGCGTTGCTTCGGAAAGGTCAGTTGCAGGAAGGTGCCTTCGATCGTTGGGATGCACGCTTCGACGTCGCAGCGCCCCTCGTGGCGCTTCTGGAATGTCCAGGTCAGAGTGCCGATGGCTCGGGAACGTGGTGGCGGACTGAACAGGTATCCGAGGTCCGCGACTGAGACCGCGTTAACCCGATAGCGATGCCCCACCCTCAGCTCCTGGCGCGAGAGCCATCGCCACCGACATCGCCGTCCTTGGCTTGCCCACTGACCTCGCGCTCGCGGCGGGCCTTCTCCGCCTCCCACTCGGGACGGTGGGCCACGATACGGGCCGCAGCCGCAGTAAGCGGCGGTGGCGGAGGTGCGTCAGGGCGAAGCGACAACACTCGTGCGTCATCGGAGACACCTGCATCACTCCCCGAAGCTTCACGGGTACCGTTACCTGGGCTTAGTGAAGGTGCAACCGAACCGGTACGGTCCGAGCTCGAACGAGTCGCCGCCGACACCACTTCCGCTTCAGCAGCGGCTATGAACTCCGACCCACTCCGGCCGATCGCCCGCGCGATCGCAGAGATCTCACCAACCGTCGCAGGAGGCGTTCCGAGGCGCAGAATGATCGAAACCCGGTTCTGCGACATGCCAGCCTTCTCGCCAACATCCGCGTGCTTGGCGCCGGTCTCACGCACCGCGTCAGCAAGCAGTGACTGGGTTAGGTGATCGACGGGCCTGAGCTGCTTTGCACGTGCCATGGCTCCACAGTGACACAGCCGTTACCAAAGCGCAACCGAAGTAGGTTTGACAAAAACCGAATTGGGTTTCATCGTGTTGCCATGACCTCAAACCCAATTCGGTTCGCCGACCTCGACCAGGAGGTGTCAGGCGTCGTCCGAGCCGAACTCGGACGTGCCCGCATCAGCCAGGGAGAGATGGCCTCCGAGATCGGCATGCATCCCAACGTATTCGGCCGCAAATGCCGCGGCCAGGTCGCCTTCTCCCCAGCGGAACTTGCCGTCGTCGCGGAGCGCCTCGGCCTCACAGCCGCCACGCTCACCGCCGACGCGGAAGAGCGCTTCTTCAACACATCAGCAGGCTCGCACGTCATGGACACAACGTTCGCGGCTTCTTCTTCGTCGGTTACTTCCGGTGAGGAGGTGGCGTGATGCCTGACGTGACTGGATGGTCCGAGGAAGAGCTCCTCGACCACGAGAACGGCTTGGCTGCGCAGGAGTTCCTGTCTTCCCCTCGGCAGGAGGCCTACCTCGACGCGTACCGCGTTGCCGCTATGCGGGCCATCGACGAGGGGCTCGGTACCCAGTGGCTCAGAGACGAGGAACGCAGGCTTCGTAGCCTCAACCTCGCGGAGCTCACTGCTTACAGCGCCCAGGAATGTGACGCCGCTGGCACCGTCGGCACTGACCATCAGGGCCTGCTCGACGATAGGGGCAAGCGATGAGCGCGATGACGCTGGACGCGCTCGCGGAGCGCCTGGATCGCCTTGAGAAGCTGTTGCTGGCGGGTGCCGTGGAGGAAGTGCGCACTCTCAACGTGACGGAGGTGTGTCGCCTGACCGGGCTGCCTAGGAAGGCGGTGCTGGCTGCCATCCGAACCGAGGATCTGCCCTCGATCGAGTTCGGGGAGAGGACCAAGGTGGTCCGTCCTCATGACCTCGACCTGTGGATCGAGAGCCACGAGCTGCGCGGGTGACCGCGTGCACCTGCCCTGGCAGGAGGGCGCCCCGCGCTGTGTGCGTCAGCGGCGGGGCGAAGGAATCAACCAATGAATCCGCGAAGGAGTATACCCATGGAAACCCGTTACACACCGCGTCACCAGCGCAGGTCCCGGCTGTCGGCCATAGCCGCGTCTGTTCGTAGGGCCCTGCGTCTGCGCCGGGAGTACCGAGAGGTGAGCATTCTTGATGTCCTGGCCGAGGAGCGCGGAAGCGTTCCGACGCCGTCCCTATCGTCTCGGCAGGCCCGGTGGGGCTCCGTCCTGCTGGCCTTGGGAGCCCTGTTGATCTTGGGGAACCTGGTCGTTTGCCTGACCCGAGCATGGGCCTTCTCCGGGCTGGCGATCCCCGCCGTCGTCCTTGTGGGCACTGGAGTGGTCATGCTGGAGCTCTCGCCGGAGGCCGGCGTACGCCCCTGGTGGGACGACCCTGGCATCGGTGACACCAGCTCTGTTGAGACTGCTGGTGAGGGCGACCCGTCGGGGGCGGCGGCATGAGCCGGCGGAGGTCTACGAAGATCGACTGGTCCCACGGCCCGGTCCAGTGCGTCGCCCGAGGCTGCACCACGATGCTGCGCCCCCGCAGCCAGCGCGCCGAGGGCGAGTGGGCGAACACCGTGCGGCACAAGAGCCATGGCATGTGTTTCAAGCACTGGCAGCAGGCCGCCATAGCCGAGGAACGTACCTCCGCGCGGCTGCGCACCCGTTGGGGGAGACCTGAGACGACGATCCGAGGCTCTGCGGCGACGGTGTTCTGGCCGCTGCCGGCTGAGGGGACCTGGCTCGGGGGTGAGAAGCGGGATCTGGAGCGTTGGGCACGAACGGAGCTGGAACGCCTCAGGTACCGGGTGACGGGACAGGTGGTGTTCACAGTTCATCACGGCCAGGACCCGTTCATCTCGGCGGTCTTCCGCGTCCGGGACATTCCTTCTCACCAGCCCTCACGAGCGACGCGGACGGCGGTGGCAGCGTGAGTGGGCACGCGCGTCACGCGATGACTGCGGAGGAGGCGGCATGGGTGCGGGAGCACGCATGGCTGCCTCCCATGCGGCGCGCCTACACCCAGTGGCCGTTCCTCTACGACCGATGTATGTGCCGCCGCCTCCTCGCTGGCGGTGGGGCCTGCGGTGGTTGCCAGGCGGGTGACCACGCCGCCTGCACCCAGCGGATGGAACGCTGGCCAGCCAACGCGCCCCTCTGCTGGGTCACTGACACCCAGGGGCGCGTCCCGATCCTCGACGGCGTTGACTCCTGGCAGGTGTGGGACGCCACCGTGGTTCACGACCCCCGCTGCACCTGCTACCTCAACGGGCACCCGGGTGCTGTCGCCGAGGAGGCTTCTAGCGGCACTGTTCAAGGGGATCTTCTGTCCCTGCTGGAGGTGGCCTGATGACCGCCCGTCCCTGCCTGGAGGTCCGTCACGTGCTCATGCCGTCGCGTCTCTTCCGTAGGCACATCTGCCAGGTCAGCGCCCCGCACTCCTTCCAGGGCGGCACGTGGTGGGACCTGGTCAGGCTCTGTGACGGTGGGAGCCGTCGCTGCTCGACGTCGTTCCTGGAGGACTTCTGCGCCGAGGTTGCTGACCTGGACGATCCGCAGGTCTGCCCCGACTGTCGGCCCGTCTACCGCTCCGCAGCGCCCCCCGAGGCCGATGAAGGCCTTGATGAGTACGGCACACCACCATTCGATCTTTTCAACCAGGCCGAGGAGGGCCAGTCATGACACCAACAATGGCACCGGGGCTGAGGGCCACGGTATCGGCCGTGTGCCGGGCAGAGGACCTGATCGCAGCGATCAAGGCGGTCATCCCGCACACGGGTAAGGAGAAGGACGGTGGCGGGGTGGAGCGCGTCCGCGTGGTCGCCGACGCCGAGCGCATGCGCCTGGCCCTCATTGCGACCAACCGGCAGCGGGCGGCGGTCGCGCTGGTCCCGCTGCTGGAGGTCGATGACCCCACCGAGCAGGGCACCGAGACGGACACGACCGAGGGCCTGGACTTCACCGCTCCTGCGCTGAAGGTCATCACCCAGGTGTTCAAGTCCACCGGCACCGATCGCCTGCGCCTGGACGTCACCGCCCAGACCCTGCAGGCCACCGACGTCGACGGGCTCCTGGAGGGCCGCACCATCCGTATCCGCGCCCAGGGCGAGTACTTCGACGAGAGCGGCCTGGACCGCGTCGACGGTGCCGCCGCTGTGCTGCGCGTGTGCGCCGAGCCGATCGCCCAGGAGGCCTCCTTCCTAATCCCCGAGGACCAGCTCGCCGCCTGGAAGGCCACGGCCACCGCCCTGGGCGGTCTGCCCCTGGTGGCCACCGCCACCGGCCACCTGCTGGTGGCCTCCGGGGCGCTGGAGTCCCTGATGGGCCTGACCGTCCTGGCCACCGGCGCCGTCTACGGCACCACCGAGGCGTCCCTGGGCGTGCCCGCCTACAAGGGCCCCGCCGTTGAGGCCCTCATGGACCTTCTCCTGGATGGCACCCCACCCGGCGGAGAGCCTGCCCGCGAGGCCGAGCACGCCCTGGTCACCGAGATCCAGAACTGGATCCACACCCAAACCAGCACCACCGAGACCTCCGGGAACACCAAGGACGCCGAGGGCGACGAGGGCCCGTTCGGGGGCGACGCGGCATGAGAATCACTATCCGTGTCGAGCTCGATCACCAGGATGGGATCGAGGCGACCCTGACCGCTCCCACCCAGTCCGTCGGCTCCTCCTCGCGCTCCGACGTCGTGGCCACCAAGGACTGCGAGATCGCCCGGGCGTTCTCCTTCCTGAGGTTCCTCGATGACGCCCTCCAGGGACGTGTCCGTGGCGGCGACTCCTTGGGGCAGTGGCTGCGTGACAACGGTATCCGGGTCGACTTCGGCCCGCTCAAGCCTGCCCCCTCAAGCCAGGTGCAGGAGGTGGCCTCATGAGCCCGGAACCTGCCTGGGAGGCGGTGATCCGCCTGGCCGCCAGCGACGTGCTGAACCTCAACGACCGGGAGCACTGGCGACTGAAAGCCAACAAGAGCAAGTACATTCATCAACTCGCCGAGCAGATCGCAAGGGCCTCGCGCGCACCGCACCTTAAGCGCGCTCTTCTTACTGTCGAGATCGCTTTCCCTGACCGTAAGCGCCGGGATCCGCACAACTGGATGGCCACGGTCAAGCCCATCGTCGACGGTCTAGTCAAAGCGGGTGTCCTGCCCGACGACGACGCCGAGCACCTGCTCGGCCCGGACCTGCGCCGCGCCCCAGCCGTCAGCGAGAAGAACCTGGGGCAGTCGATGTACGACTTCCGGCTACGTCTCTATGACAAGGAGGTCCAGCCGTGAGTGCCTCAACAGCAAAAGGTGCCCGTCGAGTGCTCATCAACTTCTCCTCCTCCGGCCCCATCCACTGCCGCTCCTGCGGCGCCGTCATGCGCCCCAGTGCGGGCATCACCAACGGCTGGCCGATCTCGACCGTCCCCTACGGGCGCGCCGGAGAGTGCAAGAGCTGCGCCACCCAGACGAAGGACGAAGGCAGATCTACTGGCGAGGGGAAGGCTGCCGTCGCCGTCGAGCAGCCCCTCTCCCCCACCAAAGCCGCTCCGACACCCAACGCGGTTCCTCGACGTCGACCGCGCCACCGTTTCGACTACCGGCTCCCGACGGAGAACCTCTGTTTCTCCTGCGGACGCCCCATCAACCCCCTCACTGGCGAGTGCCGGTGCTCCGACTGACCAGACAAGGAGACCTTCATGTCCACCTTCACCGTCGAGGCCATCAGCGCAACTGAAGTCGTCGGTACCTGGCGCAAGTTGCCCATCACCGTCCAGGCAGCCCAGTTGGAGGCTGGGAAGGCATGAGCGTCGCCGTCATCGTCGCAGTCGTGGTCGTCCTGGGCCGCCTGGTCCAGCGCTCCTACACCACCCGTGAGGGCGAGAACCGCACGATCGTGGAGATGCAGGTCGATGAGATCGGCCCCTCCCTGCGCTACGCCAAGGCCCAGGTCACCCGCCAGCCGCCCGGCGGCGGCCAGGGCGGCTTCGACGGCGGCCAGGCCGGCCCCACTGCCTTCGGCTCCGGCATCGGCCAGCCCCAGCAACAGGCCCCAGCCCAGCCGCCGGTGGCCGGGTCCTGGCAGGCGCCCCAAGGCGGCACCCCGAACGACCCGTGGGCCACGGGCGGCTCCACTTCCTTCAGTGACGAGCCTCCGTTCTGAGTGGAGTCCCCATGGGACGCCATCGCGCTCGCGGCCGGGATCCGCCTGGTGCTGTAGATGTCCTGTTGTTTTGTGAGTAGAGAGATCCCCGTTCCATGCCTTGGGCACGTTTGACTGACACCGCGGCCACGCACCCGATCGTGCTGGCGGTCGCGGAGCACCCGGATGCCGATGACAGGTCGGTCAACGAGGTGTTCGGGTTCATGCTGCGCCTGGCGGCGATGAGCGCGCAGTACCTGACGGACTACGTGTTCTGGTACTCGTCGGCTGTGCAGATGGCCGGCTCGAAGTCTCAGGCCGATCACCTGCTCGAGCTGGCGGCCTTCGCCGGCTACGGGGTGCAGGACGTTGAGCCCGGATCCGGGAGACGCTTCTTCCGCCTGGTGGCGGATCCGGACTTCGTCCACATCAAGACCGCCGAGGAGGTCGCGTGGGAGCGCGACCGCAAGGCGAACAACGGGGACCTGTCGATCATCGTGCCGGTGCGCTGGCGCGATGGCGACGCGTGCCGCTACTGCGGGAAGGTCGTCAACTGGGCCGACCGCAAGGGCGGCAAGGGAGGCACCTACGACCATCGCCTGCCCGGCCAGTCGGGAACGTGGCACAGCGAGGTCGTGGCCTGCCGGTCGTGCAACTCAATCCGGGGCAACGCCTCCAAGGGGCTGCCCCCATCGGAGGGAATGGCGGCGGCCGATCGCATCCGGCCGCTGCTGACTCCTCCGGACCGCCCGTACTACTCGCCTCGAACTCGTGAGTGGCTCAACGGCCACGCCGACGTCCTGGCGCTTCACGACATGCGCCCGCCCGAGCTCGCCGCGGAGGGGACCAAGCCCCTGCGTGCGGGTAGCGACGTGCGGACATCCTCGCAGACCGTCGACGGAGTCGGGGCCGGCAGCCAGCCACCCCGGCCTGGACCCGTCTCCACATCCCACCTGCCCGGCAGCCAGCCGGACCAGGCAGCTCATCGCAGGCTCCCCGGACGCGCCGACAGCCAGTCGGACCGCGTTGGTCGGGTTGAGCCCCTCACCACCGGTGAGGAGAGGCCCGCCCCAGCAGCCGAGGCCTCCCGCGCGCCAGACACGTTCCCCAGCCGACCTGCCAGCCAGGCAGGGACACGGTCGGGTCGAGCACCCCAGCTCCACTGGGGCAGGCCGTCCAGCAGCCAGCTGGGCAGCCCGTCAGCGCACGGTGATGATGAGGCACGAGTGGAGACGGTTGACCCCGCCGGCGGGCCGCAGGACGCCGCACGCGCAGCCCCTGGGGCGCGGTCGACTCCCTCGATCTGTCCGGATCTGCCAGATCAGGTCAGATCCGGACAGATCGAGACAGATCCGCCGGGTACGGAATCTGGATACGCCGGGTCGGGTAGGAACGGGCAGGGCCGGGCCTCGGGTCCTGGGACAGGGCTTGGGAGGGGTCTGCCCGGGACTGGGCCCGGGCGGGGAGGCGCGCCCCCTGGCACCGGGCGGAGAAGACCACGACGACGGAGAAGGGCCAGAAGATGAACCGAGTGAAACTGCAAGGAGACATGCGATGAGTCAGTGCGCGTCGGGCTGCACGATTCGTGGCCACCACATGGCCGGGTGTAACGGCTGGGCCTGGGGCAGGGATGAGTGCGGGCAGCCGGAGGAGGTTGAGTGCGCCGGTTGCCTGCCTCGTCAGGCGGAGTTCGGGGTGTTGTGCCCCTGGTGCTGGGGACGTCTTCAGTCTTCGATCCGGACCCTGCCATCCCTGGTTGAACACCTGTTCGACATGGGTGCTCCCTCGCTGAGGAGCCCGCTGGGCCGGGCTGGTGGCGGCCGGTCGACGCCGGGGTCTGGGTGCTTGTACTCCGATGCGTTGGTGACGGCTGATGAGCTGCACGCGATCCTGGGTACCTGGGCCCAGGAGGTTGCGGTGGAGCATCCAGCTGCTGGCAGCCTACCGGTGGGGCTGTGCCGCTGGTCGGAGGGGCGCCCGGCGGCCGGGCCGTTGGGCTGGGCCGATGTCGCCGACGGCGGCGCCGACCCGGTGATCCTCGGTTCCCGGGAGCAAGAAGACACGCGCCGTCTCGTTGCCTGGCTGATTCCTCACCTCGAATGGATCTCCTCCCGTCCTTGGGCCACCGATATGATCGCCGACCTGGTCTCGGCTGCGAGCAGGGCGCTAGCTCGTTGGCCGATCCAGGAGCCGGAGCGCAGGATTACGAATGTGCGCTGTCCATCATGCGGCGCCTGGTCGCTGGTGCTCATCCCGCCCTCGGTGCCGGGAGCGGAACGCCTGGTGCGTTGCACTCTGCCTGCTTGCGGAAGCGTGCTCACCGAGGAGGACTGGAACAGGACCCGGAGCTGGGCGCTGGCTGTCGCGCAGTCCGCTCAAGCCGAGGCGGCCGCGTCATGAGCGTGACCGGCCCTGACGGGGTGGAATGGGTTACCTGTATCGAAGTGGAAGAGCGAGTACCAGGGCTGAGCGCTGACACACTGCGATCCTGGATAAGGCGCCGGTCCGTCCGCTCGCGGAGGGTTGGCCGGCAGGTGTGGGTCGCCTGGGCCGACGTTCTTGAGCATGAGGTAACTGCGAGTCTCTCGGGCTGGAGACGGGGTCGACGCCGCCGTCAGTAGCCCGCTCCCGACACGCAGCTCCCCTTAGACATAGGGTCAGGGGAGCCGCAGCTCGTCCTGCAGCGGCACAACGCCCCTTCGGCCTGAACGCGACACGCCGTCCACACTGACTTCTGGACAGACGCTTTCCCTCATTGCACAATTGATGCCAACGGGACACTCGCGCCTTCCCACGCCAGCCAAAGGCGGCCGACACGACATGATAGTGGCCACTACTTTTGGCATGACTAACACCTACGTCGTTTTTTCATCGCGCAGTGCCCAAGCGATCGACACAGAGACGTCACAGACGTTAGTACGATGCGCATCGAATCCCGCACGGAAATGACCCTACCGACGATTTAATCGACCTCGATTGGGTGAACCTCCAAACCGCAGCCTCCGACGAGAATCGGGTCACATCTCACGCACGAACTCACATGTCCGCTATTGAGTTCTTACCACAACTGCTCTTCACGACCCCTCCTCCATTCGGTGGCGGGGATTTTCTTCACCCAAAATTAGGAAGGAATCGCATGTCTGTTGCAACTGTTGCCGCTCGCATCGCTCGACGTATTTGCGACGTTGAGAATGTGGGATACAGCCAGCCGGACCGCAGGACTTGGTACACAAATGCCGACTGGGAAGGACACGTCAAGAGCCCCCAGAACGCGGACTGCTCCAGCCTCGTGTGCGGGGCGATCAACTACGGCTTGCATGACACGTACAACATCCCTTGGGGTCATAAGGCCCTTCTCGAGATCAACGATTTCTGGACCGGAAACATGCGTGGTGGAATGGAGGCCCGAGGCTTTAACGAAGTCCCTTGGAATGACTCAGATTCCCGTCCCAACGGCGGCTTCCAAACTGGTGACATCATTCTCTCCGCCGCGAATGAAGGCGGGGCAGGCCACGTTGCCATCATCACCGACGCCGCCGCTGATCTCGTGTCGGAGGCATGGATCGCCGAGGACGGCGGCATCGACGGTTACCTCGGCGACCAGACCGGCGGGGAGACTCGCACAGTCGCCTACTCCAGCCACCCCCACACAAAGAAGGGAGCTTGGACATCCTGCCACCGTTTTAGCGAGACGAAGTTCCTGGCTCAGTGGCCCAACTTTACTAAGACGGCAGCCAAGCCCACCCTCACCCCGCCTAAGCCCTCAGGTGAGCCGGCTTATGCTCATGGTATTGACGTGTCCTCACACCAAGCGGGTATCAACATCCCGGCTCTATGGGCAGACTTCGTCATCGTCAAAGCCACCGAGGACGACGACTACATGAACCCCCACATGGACACACAGGCAACCGCCACCCTTAATTCCGGCAAGCGCCTGGGCTTCTACCACTTCGCCCGCCCCGGCAACGCAACAACACAAGCCCACTACTTCGTCAACACAATCCGCCCCTACATCAGCCGCGCCACCCTGTGGCTTGACTGGGAGGCAAACGCCCCCGTCCAAGGACCAGGCTGGGCCAACACCTGGCTCGACACCGTCGCGTCCCTGACTGGAACCATACCGGGCATCTACATGAACGGTTCCACAGTCAACGGCTACAACTGGACCAGCGTCGCAGCCAAGTACCCCCTCTGGTACGCCGGCGGCCCAAACTACTCCAGCTGGGGCACGTCCTACACGGACCCAGCAATCCCATCCCTGCGGTACTGGGGCCAACCATTGATCCATCAGTACACCGAGGACGGACGCCTACCCGGCTACGGCGGCAAGCTAGACCTCAACCGGCTGCGAGACCGCACCACTTGGGATCGCATGGTGGGGAAGGCCCCCGCCAACAACGAGAACACAACCAAGACAGGAGATGATGAAGTGCTATTCATCTACACCGAGCGAAATGGCAAGAAGGAGTACAAGGTACTTCGAGGAGGCTTCTACCCAATTTCAGTCGAGGGAGTCATCGCAGTTTCCTACGAGAACGCGATCGGGAAGCCCAAGAAGCTTGACCCCAACTTCTATGACCGAACCTGCTACGACTGGGAAGTTGCCTACAATAAGCTGGTAGCCGACGTCGCGGCCGCCTGCGCTAAGGCAGCCAAGGCATGAGACAACTACCCCTCGTCGCCACTGTAGTCCCGGAACAGACATAACCCCCATCAAGGTCAACTAGGACCAGCCCTAGCGGGACCAAGTCGCCAGACTACTCAAGGCCGGGGCCACCCCTCATGGTCGGAGCGTGAGCCATTACGACCCACGCGCCGACCATGAGAGGAAACCGGCTCTTCGTGTTTGGGTGTGTAGTAAGTAGAGCTTATTGGTGTGCCTGGGGTGGGCGGGTGAGTCGTAGCGGTGAGTGGGGGTCGAGGTCCCTCGATGATGGGAGCTGCTAGACAACCGTCACGAGAGACCTCGACGTGCCTGAGGCTACCTTCGCCTGCCCTGATCTGACGACCTTCCTGGGCCCGGCGCCCTGGGGCTGACCGCGGTGGGCCAGCACCTCACAGCCAAGCGCGCGGTGATCGAGTGCCGCATGCCGA
>ERZ772956.1982-NODE-1982-length-13358-cov-3.509359_pt1 | contig 13358 bp, 13 predicted proteins | sample MGYA00580683_ERZ772956 | MGnify/ENA primary metagenome ERZ772956 (study PRJEB29015, sample SAMEA2738077) | human oral metagenome | biome: human oral; feature: human-associated habitat; material: saliva | place: China | collected 2212 ... | reverse complement strand
ACATTCGTGAAGATGCTTATGAAGCCGCAAGAAATACAGTCAAAAAGTTAGAAGCGCATTTACGCAAACATAAAGAGTAACACTAACTAAAAGCCGGTCATTTACCGGCTTTCTTCATTCTTAACAATCACTTGGCATCGCCAAAAAATTCAGATAGCTCAGTATCCTCATGGATTTCAGCAAACGGAATCCGTTTCAATAACTTCACACCAAAGTGTCCCTCATGAAAGATTTCGTGTTGTTTGTCCGAATAACGGTCAAATTCGCTGCTACACGACTCGGTATTACCACCAATGTAAATCTCAAACACTTCCTCATCCAAGTTCACCACATAGGCATAGCCGACTACTTTGGACATCAACATGCGTGTAGCGAAACTGATGTATACAGGGAAACCTTCGAGATAAATGTAAAGATTGCCCGCCTCAGTGGAAAAGAAGTCTCCCCAATATTTGCAATTCAAGCTGTCTTTCGTACCTAGTCCGCATTCCTCATCAAATTGAACCAAGAATCTCTTGTCTTCATCAGAGATACGGCTATCAGCAGAAACACGCTTCAATTGTGACAAATTGTGTTTCAAATCAGCAATTAAGGTTTCCTTTTGTTCGGTAGCAACCAAGTCTTTCACAAAACTGAAAATGTGTTCGCCAAAACCAATTCCGTTTTGCTCTTCGGAAAATATTCCTGAATGCCCGCTAAATAGAAAAATGTAATCCTTGCCGTTAAAACGAAAACCGTACAGGCCGTCTGTGTGATTAATATTCATTGTCATCCTTTCTAAAAGAAACAAATTATTGCACAAACTCATAATATATAGCCAACAGAAATCCAAAAATCAGCATGCTAGACATCATCAAAAAAATGATTAAAGGTTGGTATGGTGAATACCAGATGACCAACGCCAACAGAGAAATTGTTGCACTGGGCGACTTTGTTGAAATCAATGACTTGTTACTGGATGACTTAAATCCCGATAGTAAAACAAGTACATTCCAAATCGACTCACTGCTGATTTCCATGAAAACCGGCATGTTTATTGCAGTTGAGGCAAAAAACTATGACGGGGTGATTGAGGGTTCAATCTACTCTCCACAAGTAAACATCCGCTACGGTAAAAATGTATTTGAGTCTTACAACCCTATATATCAAAATCGCGGACATATCTTAAAACTGCAAAACTACATCAAAACCAAAACCGGCATTGAAATTCCGATGGAAAAATTTGAATCCATTGTATTCCTCACCGGCGCTGGGCACAACATGAAAACTTATGGACGAGAAAACTTAAAAACGCCACCAAGCCATAACCATTTGTTTAACTTGAAAAACATTATTCATGGCAGGGATACAACAGAAACCATTAAAAACTATGTCTACCGTGTTAAAGAAATGGAGAAGAACACCACTATTGGTGAAACGATGGAGAAAAAGTTTGATTACGCTTATGAGTTAAACGATATAGCCAATATGCTCAAAAAGGATAACAAAACCGAATCCAAGCTATCCTTGTCCTACTTTATCGAGGCATACAAGCACGCCAAAGAAGTAAAACAATTCGTGCGAGATAAAGAGAGAAGTAAAACAATTCGTGCGAGATAAAGAGAAGAATGTTGACTTCCTCCCGCCCTAAAGGGCGGGGATTCCTACTGTAGTTTTCCAACTACTTCGGTGGGTTCGTGTTGCTGACTGCCTTACTGCACAGTTCACTTGACACGCGCTGCGGGCAAGTCCTGCCCTGATTAAAGTTTATCCTGCCACAGCTAGTGCACGTCCGCGTTGCAATACATTCATTGCGCCAACCACGTCGGCATTATTAGAGTATCCGCATTGCACACAGGCAAACAAGGCTTGGGTGGTGCGGTTTTCTTTCGCCGTGTGGCCGCAGGCAGGACAACATTGGCTGGTGTATTGCGGTGAAACCGGTATCAGTTGTCCGCCGCGCCAGCGCAATTTGTATTCCAACTGCCGCCGGAACTCATACCACGCTTGGTCAAGTATGGCTCGGTTTAAACCGGATTTCTGTTTGACCATTTTGCCATGCTTTTCCACTGTGCCTTTGGCGGACTTGGACATGTTTTTCACCTGCAAATCTTCGACATACACGGTTGCGTGGTTCTTGCTAATCGTGTTGCTGATTTGATGCAGGAAATTCTTTCTGATGTTAGCAATCCGATGATGCAGTTTGCTGATTTTAGCAACCAGTTTCTTCCAGTTATTGCTGCCTTTGGTTTTCCTTTTTAGTTGGCGTTGCAGTTTTGCCAATCTCCCTTTCAGGGAATGAAAAGCGTTGATTGGCTCGAAATACCTGCCGTCGGATAAAGTGGCAAAACGGACTATTCCCATGTCGATACCGATGTCGCTGCCGGAATGCACAGGTGTTTCCTGCTCGTATTCGGTTTGGATGGAAACATACCACTTACCACATTTGGCGGTCACGGTTACGTTCTTGATTGTACCGATAATGGTTCTACTATTGCGATACCGCACCCAACCGATTTTCGGCAGATAGATACGGTTGTTATTCTGGTCTGACTTAATGCTCTGTGGGAATCGACAACTGTCTTTCCTGCCTTTGGCTTTGAAACGTGGGAAATTTGCCCGACCGGCGAAGAAATTCATTAATGCCCGCGACAGGTTTTTCATACTCTGTTGCAGGACTTGCGCGTTGCAATCCTTGAGCCAGTCGGCATCTTGTTTCCATTTGGGCAGGAATGCGGCTAGTTGGACGTAATTCAAGAAATGACCGGTGGTCTCGTAGTATTTCTTCACTTCCTCCAAGCCTTTGTTAAACACGAAACGGCAACAGCCGCAAAACTGTTTCAGTTTGCGTACTTGTTCTCCGTTTGGGATTAACTCGTATTGGTAAGACTTTTGAATTAACATCTTTTTTTGATAAAGAAATACTGGAAATATCATTTTATCTGGTTTTACTAATTATATCTAATGGTCATGAAGCGAAAATATTAACGCCTTATATCCACGCCCTAAAGGACGTGGTTCTACGGCTATATTTCATAGGCTATTCTGAGAATTGTGAAACCTAGCCAGATGAAAATCGAAGACATGGTGCTTACGTCAGAAAACTTAAAAGCCCTAGACGAACACGTCCAACGTTTCAATGAAGTGCAGAACCTTTATTACAAGAGGAAAAAAGAGCTTGCCGATATTGTTGCGGTCAAACCACAACAGGAACACGATGAAGATGTGGAACGGTTGGAGGGTGAAATACGCTCTTTGCGCGAGAATCGCGGCAACATGTATTATGATTTGGGGAACATGGTCAAAACCATGATTTGCAGCAATCCGCTCTATCAGCGTTTAGTGGAAAAGTATTACGACTTTTGCGCCTATACGGACAACGTGATTGAAATGCACAAACTGCAAATCACATTAGTCAAAAACAAGAAATACCTTGATGATTTCTTTGATTCGGTCAAGCGTGAACTAGAACGAAACACGGCTGTCCCAGAAGCAAAATTGAAGCACTACAACTTCCTCTATAAAGACATCATCAAACTGCTTGGCGAAGTGTTTGGAGACATGGAAAGCCAGAACAATACCGGCAGAGAAGAAGAAAACGGCGGGTTCGGCTACCAATTCAGCGATGAGTTGGATTTCTCGGATACCTACAACTTGCTATCCATTATCAGCTTCTTTTACAGCAACATCATCAATCCTGTGTATAACAATTTCAATGACATGTACATCGATTATCAGGAACGCAGGCATTACATTAAACGATTCGATGCTAGAATTATCAAACTTTTGAACAGCGTGATTTAGTTTGATTTAAGATTGCATCGCAAATTATCTTGATTTCCTTTTAATTCATTTAGCAGAGGGAATTAGGAAATCTGCGGAATAGGCGTGGTGATTGCTGTTTTAGAACGGATAGGGTTGAATTGCTTTGGTATTGTGGTGGGTATTGCACGTCGGGCAGATATGAAAGGAGAACTGAAAAGTTCTCCTTTCATCCGTAGAAGCGTGTAACACTCACATTAGTCTCACATCGAAGTCAAATTCACCTCCGCGACTTCATCAGCAACTTTTTCTTGATGTGTCTGAATGACATATTGCAACCCATTAATCACTTTTTCTGCCGCACTTTGATTGTAGAGTTCATATAGCGACTTGAAGGCATCAAAGGCGCGTTGCTTGAACTCAAAAATTGGATTCTTGTTCGCCATCACCGATAATCCAGCCCCACTGTGTACCAATTCTAAAGCAGACAAGTGGTCTATCCATAAACGGTCAATGACCTCCAACAACGCAGTGCGCTCGTATTTTTCTTTGTCTTGTTCGGATATGACATCGAATTGACAGTACAGGTTATCCCACATGGTTGAGTATATCTGTTTTAGTTTGGTTTGCAGTGCAGGTATGTATTTCTCTGCATCATACGCATCCAAAATGGTATCGCCATGTTCTATCGACTCTTGTTGAACTGACAAACTACTACAAACCGCTTGCCATACTTCAGACAAAGTATGCTCATTGCCATCGGCTAAAAACTCGTTTGCTCGCTCGGCCACGTAAGCATCCAATATGTGTCCTACTTCTACATCCGGTCGGTGATACAGAATGCGTGTGCGCCAACTGTCTATCACTTTACGTTGCTCGAACAATACATCGTCTAGTGCGCGTGTGTTTTTCCGATAATCGGCAAACAACGATTCAATCCGCATTTGCGTTTCGGACAAGGTTTTATCCCACGAGGATAACTTGATGTCCAGTTCCTCCTCCGCCATTGGCGACTTGGCAAACATATTGCGGGCGCGAACCAGCATTTCCGGTTTGGCAGATTTAACCAGCATGCCGTCTTCCAGAGAAACAAAGAATACGCTTTCGCCATTATCGCCCTGCCGTCCAGAACGCCCGCGCAACTGATTGTCAATGCGGCGGAAATAGTTCTTCTCCACTCCAATCACACACAACCCACATTCTTTTAACACTCCCATCATTTCCTCGTCTGCGCAGGCGTTGAAATTGAGTTTAATGTCTGTTCCACGTCCTGCCATATTGGTAGAAATGGTAACAGCATAAGGTTGCCCAGCTTTGGCAATTATTTCCGCTTCACGTTTGACACGCTCAGGCTTGGCGTTCAGCAATTCGTAAGGAATCTTGGCTTTGTCTAATACTTTGGCAACCTCTTCTGACACTGAGACTTCTGGTGTGCCAATCAAAATAGGTTGTCCTTTGTTATGTCGCTCACGAACGAATTTGACCAAATGTTTGTACTTCACTTCTTTGGTCAAGAACATCTTGTCTTTCATATCTTTGCGGACAACAGGAGCGTGGGTAGGAATGACAACGGTGTTCAATCCATACACATCATGTAGTTCGGCACGTTCAGTGTATGCCGTTCCGGTCATACCAGACACAGTTTTAAACAGTTTGAAAAAGTTGCCGTAAGTAATGCGTCCCAAAATTTCATGTTCGTCCTTAACTGCTACGCCCTCACGAAACTCTACTGCCTGATGTAGACCATCTACCCATCGGCTACCGTCTTTGATACGCCCATTATTGCGGTTGATGATTTTCACTTCACCATCATCAATTAAGTAATCCTCATCGCGCTTCACGCCGTATTTGGCGCGAATGGCACTCTCAATGGCTTTCATATAGTCCAATTTATCATTGTAAAGTTCTTTGACGTTCTTGATTAACCCACGTTCCAGCAGGTATTGCTCAATCTTACTAAATGCACTTTCAAACAAATGAATGGATAGCTTTTCTGCGTCAAAATAAAAGTCACCTTTGACTTTATCAAGTCGCTCAATATCTTCTCGGGACAAGGAAGCCAGTGTTTCAAGTTCGACAATCATATTGGCATAAACCGTCTCATCGACATCGCTGCGAACCAACACATTATCAGCAATCTTTTTGGCGTGTTTCAGAAATTCGGTATCCGTCATGCGCGGGCGTGACAAGATAATCGGCTCTTTAGCTTCATCAATTAAAATTGAATCAGCCTCATCAATCACTACAAAGTCAAACCTTTTAGTATCGGGTTGTGTGTCTAACACAACCTCTTCACGACTGATTGCCAACTGATTGCGCAAATAGTCAAAGCACAACTCGCTGTGCGAACTGTACACCACCGGACAACGGTGAATGAATTGTTTATTAGGTTTGTACTTGGTGGTTTCCGACTCATTGAATGCTACTTCAAGATTGAACAATTGATAGAGTGTGGCAAGCTCATCGCAGTCACGTTTGGATAGGTAATCATTGGTGGTAAGCACATAGCACATTTCACCATTTAAAGCTCGTGAGATGACAGCTAATGCAGCAGTGATGGTTTTACCCTCGCCGGTCTTCATCTCGGCAATTTGCCCATCTTGTAATACAAACGCACCCATTAGTTGTTCATCATGGTAAGTAATGCCGTACAAGTGCTGCACTGCACACATGATGTAAGCGTAATCGGTCTTTTGACGAATAAGTGGTTCTAACTGTTTGCGTTTATGCAGATATTCTTGAATAGCCTGTTGCAAGTCTTCTGTCGTAATATTGACTAAACCGTGTTGCGCATAAATGGCATGTACATCGAACGCCCATTGACGCAGTTTGGCGAGATGACGTTTATCTTTTGAAAATAATGAGAGAATGTCAAACATTCCATGTGCCTTAATGTGAGAAATTTTGACAAATTGTATCAATTTGTAGAGGGTTCACCAAATATGGAAATAAAAAAGAGAGCAGTCTTCCGCTCTCTCGTTTTGATGAAAATCAGTGCTTGCGCCCTATGTCTTCTTGGAACTCATCATATATCATCCATGAGAAAAGCACGGCGATTGAGATGAGCATATTCACGCCAAAAAACGGGAGAACAAGCTGGGTCAGTGGTGTAATCATGGTAAAACTCCTATATATTGTTTTCAATTATTTTAGCAAATGAGAACGCACAATGCACGATTTTCTTTTTAAAACAATATGATGCAGTAAACAGTAATCATTTGCGTCTAACGGATTGAATATGGATTAGCCGGAATGGGCTTTGCTTCAAATGTTTCAAATGTGGTTCTGATATGTTCGATTTTAGACAAATAGATTTTGTTGGCTTTTTTGTTTAAGCCAAATAACTCTTTCCCATGTTGTTTACGCAAATCTGATGGTGTATCAATCCAAGCATTCTCGCGTACCAGCAAGGCATCCAATAAAAACGTTTTGAAATCCATGCTTGACCATGTATCTTCCGGATTGAAATTCGCGTTGTCGCGCATGTGGCAAATTTGTTGGACAAAACAGTTATAATCTTGTTCCGGTACGGCAACCAAAGCGATGGCGGTCAGTAAAACTTCGTCTACGTCAGACGGCGCATAGTTAAAGCGATACATATCTATACCAAATAGGACGGAAAAAAGCACTTTTTGCAGTGAGAGTATGACAGTATCGTTTGCATTTTTTCCAAGCCGTAGCATTTGCTGTTGGAAAGTTTCACCGAAGAGTTCTTCATCGGTGAGCTTGTCCGCCTCTTCGTTGATAAATCGTATCACTGTATCCAACTCGGCACTGAGCAAGCCTTCCGATGGGATGTCTTCGTTCCCAAAATTGGTAGGGCTTGCCACCATAGCCAAGTTTTCCGATAACAGGATTAGCCAGTCATTTAAATCCACATTCAAATAACTCTTGTTTTTTTTGCCAAAGCCGAACATAAGACTTACATTGGTTGTTTGAAAAGATTATTCTAACACGCGAAAATGAAAAAAATCCTAATTTCCGACCGTAGCCGTATGTTTTATTCGCTGATTGAACGTTGGGCGCACGAGGAATACCCTGATTTGGAGGTTTCTTTTGCCTCTGACGGTTTTGATACGCTTCTGCGTTGCACACACACACCGCCTGATTTGCTGTTCGTTGATATTTCGATTGACCAATTATCTGGCATGCAAGTGTTGCGTACATTAAAAGAACAGCGCAACGGATTGGAAAATGTTCCAGTCGTTGTAATTACGGATAACCCGAACCGTTTTGACCGAGAGTATGTCTTGATGTGCGGTGGAGCGGATTATTTGGCGAAAACTGGCAAAATAGATGACATTAAACGTGTAATTGAGACCTGTTTGTTTGATGAATAGGCAAACACACAATTATCCATATTGCTGCCGGTTAGGCGATGTTTTAGTTTATTTTCAAATTTGGACTCTGATATGAAAAAGAAAAGTGTTGCTATTGCCGCATTGGCACTGGTTTTACTCACAACAGGATGTGCTTCTGGACGAAAGCCGGACAAAATTGATGATTTCAGCAAGCAAATCAATACCGAAATGGTACAATCGGCAAGGCGAATCGAACAACAGCTTGAACTCCTGAACGAAGTACAGGCACGAAACGGTATGCCTGCCAATTATCGTGTGCCACAGCATCACAATCTGAAAGAATTGGATGACACGGATGCTGAATTGATGATTACACGCGGTATTACCCGCAATCACGCAAGTCCTGATTTGTATGAGGTTGGCGAAAATGGTGTGAAAGGCATTCCTATCAGCCAACCTGCACCAAAAGTAGAACAAACTCCTGCTGTTAATGTTGCACAACGAACACAAACACAAGGACAACGTGTTGCAGTTTCAGGAAAACATGATTTGGAACGTCGTGTGTTACTCAACGGTTCGTACACCATTACCAATTTGGTACGTCAATTGGCAACCGGCGCGGATTACCGTTTTGTGTTATTGGGTAAAGATAAACATTTGACTGTGAACGTTGGTTCGTTTGACGGTACTGTGAAAGACGCTATTGTCGGAGTGGGTAATGGTTTAGGCGAACGCGGCATGATTCGGGTGGACAGCCGTCGCCGCATTATTACATTGGAGTACAAATAATGAATAAAAAGTTCTACATTCTCATGTTATTGGCATCGATTGCATCAACCAATGTGTATGCCAAAGAATCGCAAGACATCACATTGGATGACATTCGCGCCAGCCATATTAAACGAACGCAAAACGACCAGCGCAAATCAAGAGTGCCGACTATGCGTGCAGAAGTATTGCGTGATGTGGCATTACGTATCGGTACTAGCCACTCATTGAACCACTACTACTCACGTCTTTATGCCGAGAACATCAAACCGCGCGAAGCCGAGCTTGACCGGATATACAATTTTGAAGCGTTGGCAATCAGTCCCGGTGTGATGCCGCCGGTTTTGTCGCAAAACTTTTCTCATTATGAGTTAAACAGCGATAACATGGTCACTATTTCCGACCAAGACTACAAGATTGAAGAACCGGCCCGTATGGTCTCCACCTATCCAAGTTGGCGTGACTACCTGTCTTTTGACTTCAAGCCTGCAGAAGTACCGGCGACCAATTTCTTGCCCAAAACACAAGGTGAGCGTTTGATTTGGGATGAGTATGTTGAAAAGGGTTGGAATGAGGGACGACAACAAGCAATGGATGTGTACAATCAAGCCAAAGCTCGACTTGACCGTGATTATCAGGGTATGATTTTGTACAAGATTGCATTGGCGAATGGGCAAATCACACCGACTGTGGTAGCAAGCTCCAATATGGGCGTAACCGGTGATGGTAAATCCATCAGCATCAACAAACGTGTGATTAACATCACCAATCAGTCAGAATTTATTGTCGACCAAAGCAAATGGAAAACCGGTTCGCAGAAACCAGCCAGCTATAAAGCAGGACAAGGGCGTTATTTTTAAGATGGTTGAACAAAAAAGAACCGCTTAATGCGGTTCTTTTTTTTGTGTCAAAATTGAATGCCGTGATGTTTGGCGCACATCTTCAGGTAGTCTTCCAATCCATCTTCCGCTCCTAAATATAAATATGCCAAACGCAATTTGTGAAAATCGGCGTTCTCTATGTTATCAAATGAGCTTTTTGATGTGAAAGTGTAATTGAATCCATCTGTTTCAATGTAACTCAAGATAATTTCGGTATCCTCTTTAGACAAAAGTATCGGGTCGGCATTTGCAAAATCAGGGGCAGATTGTGGATTGTTATCGATGAAAAATGCGGTAATGTTGTTCCGCCTGCCTTCTTGCACAATCTTCCCAGCGATTGCTTGGGCTTGTTTAAGCAGTTTGTCATACTCTTCACGATTTCCATCCTCGTGAAGAGTGACTTGCAATGTGAAACTGGTATTACTCATGGCTTTTTCTCCTCGTTTTCGTTTTGTACAGGTGCTTGTGCTGGCGTAGGTTTTGGCAATTCAATTGGCTTAGTGTTGGTGTTCACCGGAATATTCAAATTACCTTTGAAATCCACAGGCACAACAATGACATTACCACGCTGTCCCATTTGCACCAACGCATCTAATTGTTTTTCAGCCAAAATTTTGCCATCAAGCGATTGTGAACGCACTTGGTTTTCAAGGGCTTGGGTTTTGGCGATTTCCAATTTATTCAAGGCAACCTGTTTTTGGTTTTCAGATTCGGCAATCTGCTGAATAGAGGATTGGATTCTGTCATCCAAAAGCAAGTTGGAAATTGTGACGCGGCTTACTGTAAATGTATTCGGGTCATTCTTGTCCAAATCACTTTGCAGGTTTTTCATAATAATGCCTTCCAATTCGTTACGCTTGGAGGCAATAGACAGAACATCGAATTGCGATACGGCATCAGCAACCACAGATTTGGCTTGCTTTTCAACCAGTTGGTAAGCTGGCAGAAAACCTGCTGGATTGTCCATGTGCATATTGACGTATTTCACAGCCAATTCTGGCACAACAGACGGATTAACCGAATATTGGATTTCCACATCCAAGTCTTTCAACACAGAACTATTGTTCTTGGTAGTCGGGCGTAAGTCATTCAGTTTGACGGGAATTTCACGCACTGAGAAAGCGTAAATCGTAGAGGTAAACGAGCTATGCCAACCGACATTCAGTGGTTCTTTTTGAAACTCACCGGAGAAATTTCGCTCCACACCAACTTGTCCAGAATCAACTCTGGTACAGGCGGCAAGAGCAATGGCAGACAGAACAGCGATAGCAATTTTGGATTTCATTTGATTTCCTTTTTAGTTAGTTGGCTTTTTGAGACATTAAAAGTAGGTCATATACAGAAAAACGGTTAGCAAGCGCATTCAGCACTAAGTTAATATTCAATCCGTCTGCCTCACAGTTCACAAATGACTTTTTGATTGCTTGTGAAACAGCATCAAATTCGTAATTCTCCTCATCCATAGATGACAGGAAATTAGAAGTCGGTAGAAGGTAAAATTTTTTAAACCGTACAGATGTTTTGCTTTTCATCATCGGCTCATCAGAAACCTCAAAAAACAAAGACGGTAAATCATCCAATATAAACATATGTTCGGTATCGATATGGTTTTGTTCAATGTAATGCTTCACTTCTAACAAGCGATTGTCTTCCATAAAACATTTCTCTACAACCAACCCATCGGAAGAATACCGTTCCCCCAAAGCGACTTGAATATATTGCCCAGTGCTATGAACCGTAATTCGTCCATCTTCTGCCCACTTACACAGATAACATGATTTGTCATGTTGCACCAAATCAGAAAACACGTTTTGCTCGCCGCGATGCCGCCAAGAAGAGGAAATCACCAGTTCGATTTTACGATAACTGATTCTCTCTAATAACACGTAGCACATGACAACGAAGTTGGGCAACAGGTGAAACAATGGAGTTCCTGTATGCAGTACGCCATCTATATCCAAAAAGATGGTAAATGTTTTTTGTTTGACGTTTTCCATTAAAAATGTTGCCCTTTGTTGCTTACCTTCGCATCATCACCTTGCGCTTCCGCATCCACCAGTGTCCCATGCGGATTACTATTCGAGGCTTTCAAGCGAAGCAATGAGTTAACCAGTTTGTCTGTCAAGGCAGTCATGCGCCCAATAACAAACGACAGACCAATTGTATCTGAAAAACGCTCATACCACACAGTTTCCGCATTTTTGTTTGGGTAAAAATAGGCAATTACACGTTTTAAGGTCAAACCTTGTACTAAACCGGACAGCATTACTGTTATGAAAGTAATAGCAAGGATGGTTTCACCATGTTGCCATTGGCTGACCGCGAGTGCCAATGCCAAAGAAATACCACCGCGAATACCGCCCCAAGACAACAAGGGACTCGTTCCTTTGAGCAAATGTTTGCGCAATGGAATCATAGTCAAAACTATACCAAGAAGGCGACTTGTACACACAATGGTAAACGTAATCACACCGGCAACCACCAATGATGGCGTAAATTTGACTAAAATGATTTCCATACCCATCAGTACAAATAGGGAGATGTTCATTACTTCTTCCAAGAACTCCCAAAACAGATTCACATGTTCATGCAGATGATGGTCTTCATTCTTACGCAAAGCCTGTCCAGCGAACAAACCGGACACCACTACCGAAATAGGGGCGGACAAGTGTAACTGACTTGCTCCGGAATACGATGCCAAACACAGGGAAATTGTGAACATCAACATGGTTACAACGTCGGTTTTCCTACTTAACAACAAGGAATAAGTCCAACCAAATGCCCCGCCAAACAGTACAGCACCTACAATTTCTTTGAGCAGATTGCCACTCACACTCAACAAGCTAAACTCACTCGTGCCAATAGCAATTCCGAAAATCGTGAGATACATTACGATGGCTGTTCCATCATTAAATAGAGCCTCACCTGCAAGTTTCATTTCTAACGATTGTGGCGATTTTGCAGACTTTAAAACCGCCAGTGCGGCAATTGGGTCGGTGGGCGCAATGATTGCCCCGAATAAAAAACAATAGATGAATGGCAATTCAACACCGAGCAAACTTGTGGCAGTAGATAGCAATACGGCTATCAATAACGCAGTGAAAAACACACCGACTGTTGCTAACAGGGAAATTTGTCGCCAATAGTTTTTCAATGCCGAGACATCAATTTTAATGGCAGACGCGAACAGCAAAAATCCCAAAATGCCATTCAATAGAAAATCATAAAAATTGATGGACTTAACAATAGATAAGGTTTGCCCGCCAAATCCATTAGGAATGCCAAAGATTTCCAGTGCCAAAATAGCGACAGAGGAAATCAAGGTAATCCCAATTGCCGGTGGCATTTGCAGAACTTTGTTGTTGAACAATCCTGCCAGCGCGGCCAGAGTAACACAGATACAGAGGATGAAAAGCATAGGTTTTAAAACCCTGTTTTGGTGACAGTCAGATTTTGACGAAGAGCGCAAATACACTCTTGCGCCTTCCGAATGGAATACAGAACTTCCTCCACACTTTCAACAACGGAAATATCTTGTCCATTGTTTAACCGAACATTGACTTCCTCCCCACCCTAAATGGTGGGGATTCCTACTGTAGTTTTCCAACTACCTCGGTGGGTTCGTGTTGCTGACCGCCTTACTGCACGGTTCACTTGGCACGCGCTG
>ERZ772956.1972-NODE-1972-length-13371-cov-17.696906_pt1 | contig 13371 bp, 9 predicted proteins | sample MGYA00580683_ERZ772956 | MGnify/ENA primary metagenome ERZ772956 (study PRJEB29015, sample SAMEA2738077) | human oral metagenome | biome: human oral; feature: human-associated habitat; material: saliva | place: China | collected 2212 ... | reverse complement strand
GTCACTACGCACACGTAGACTGTCCTGGTCACGCCGACTATGTAAAGAACATGGTAACTGGTGCTGCTCAGATGGATGGTGCTATCTTGGTTGTAGCTGCTACTGATGGTCCTATGCCTCAGACTCGTGAGCACGTTTTGCTCGCTCGTCAGGTAAACGTACCACGCTTGGTTGTATTCTTGAACAAGTGTGATATGGTTGATGATGCTGAGATGCTTGATCTCGTTGAGATGGAGGTTCGTGAGATCCTCGAGCAGTACGGTTATGAGGAGGATACTCCTATCATTCGTGGTTCTGCACTCGGTGCTTTGAACGGTGTTGAGAAGTGGGTAGACTCTGTAATGGAGCTCATGGATACTGTTGATACTTGGATTGAAGAGCCAGAGCGTGAGATTGACAAGCCATTCTTGATGCCTGTTGAGGATGTATTCTCTATCACAGGTCGTGGTACTGTTGCTACTGGTCGTATCGAGACTGGTATCTGTAAGGTAGGTGATGAGGTTCAGTTGCTCGGTCTCGGTGAGGACAAGAAGTCTGTTATCACTGGTGTTGAGATGTTCCGTAAGAACCTCCCAACAGGTCAGGCTGGTGACAATGTAGGTCTCCTCCTCCGTGGTATCGATAAGGCTGAGGTTAAGCGTGGTATGGTAGTTGTGCACCCAGGTGCTATTACTCCTCACGATCACTTCAAGGCATCTATCTATGTATTGAAGAAGGAAGAGGGTGGTCGTCATACTCCATTCGGTAACAAGTATCGTCCACAGTTCTACCTCCGTACAATGGACTGTACAGGTGAAATTCACCTCCCAGAGGGCGTTGAGATGGTTATGCCAGGTGACAACGTTGAGATTGAGGTTGAGTTGATTTACAAGGTTGCTCTGAACGAGGGTCTTCGTTTCGCTATTCGTGAGGGTGGTCGTACAGTAGGTTCTGGTCAGATCACAGAGATCCTTGAGGACGTTAAGTAATCGATAATTAAGATTACACTATATTAGTTCCCGATTCTTTCGGGAGTCGGGAACTAACTTACGGGTTTAGCTCAGTTGGTAGAGCACTGGTCTCCAAAACCAGGTGTCGAGGGTTCGAGCCCTTCAACCCGTGCTAAAAAAAGATTATATGTTTAAGAAAATCTTAGAATACTGCAAGGATTGTTATAACGAACTTGCGCATAAGACGACATGGCCTACACGTGCCGAACTTACACATAGTGCAATGGTAGTATTATCTGCTTCCCTAATCATTGCGCTTATTGTGTTTGCTTTTGATTTTATATCACAGCATGTGATGGAGTTTGTTTATCCAGGCTAAAGCATTAGGAAAGAATGGCTGATACTGAAAAGAAATGGTATGTACTTCGTGCCATCAGTGGTAAGGAAGCAAAGGTGAAAGAATACATCGATGCAGAATTACGACAGAATGCGAAGTTGGCAGAGCGTGTTTTCGAGGTTTTATTACCTACCGAAAGTCACGCATCTTTGCGTAATGGCAAGCGTGTTGTTACCGAGAAGTTAAGTCTTCCTGGTTATGTGCTTGTCCAGGCCAATATGAATTCGGAGATAGCTTCAATACTCCGTTTTATGCCTAATGTATTAGGATTTCTAGGTGGAATGGCTGAGCCAACGCCTGTTCGTCAGGCAGAAGTTAACCGACTACTTGGAAATGTTGAGGATTCTGTACTTGAAGAAGTGCCAGATATTCCATATACTGTTGGAGAATCTGTTAAAGTTACTGATGGTCCATTCAGTGGTTTCCATGGTATTATCGAAGACGTAAATACCGAGAAACACAAGCTGAAAGTTATGGTTATGATATTTGGACGACAAAATCCTTTGGAGTTGAGTTTTATGCAAGTATCGAAAGAAGAATAAATTGTTACGAGTATTCTTCTTTTATATATATAAATTTTAAATATTAACAAAGAAATGGCTAAAGAAGTTGCTGGATTAATCAAATTACAGATTAAAGGTGGCGCTGCGAATCCTTCCCCTCCCGTAGGCCCTGCATTGGGTTCTAAGGGTATTAATATTATGGGTTTCTGCAAGGAATTCAATGCCCGCACCCAGGATAAGGCTGGAAAAGTTCTTCCAGTTGTTATTACATACTACAACGATAAGTCTTTCAGCTTTGTTATCAAGACACCTCCTGCTGCTATTCAGTTGCTCGAGGCTGCCAAGGTAAAAGGCGGTTCAGGCGAGCCAAACCGTAAAAAAGTTGCTTCTGTAACTTGGGAACAGGTTAGAGCTATTGCAGAAGATAAGATGCCAGACCTCAACTGCTTTACAGTTGAGAGTGCTATGAAACTTATCGCTGGTACTGCACGTAGTATGGGAATCACTGTAAAAGGGGACTTCCCTGGTAAATAATATTAAACTTCAAAAGTAAAAATGAGTAAACTGACAAAAAATCAGAAATCAGTAGCTGAGAAGGTTGAATTAGGGAAGGCATACACTTTAGCAGAGGCATCTGAACTTGTTAAGGAAATTACCACAACAAAATTCGATGCATCTGTTGATGTTGATATTCGTTTGGGTGTAGACCCACGTAAGGCAAACCAAATGGTTCGTGGCGTGGTAACATTGCCAAACGGAACTGGAAAACAGACACGTGTGCTGTGTCTCTGTACTCCTGATCAGGAAGCTGCCGCTAAGGAAGCTGGAGCTGATTACGTTGGTCTTGATGAATATATTCAAAAGATTAACGGTGGATGGACAGATATTGATGTAATCATTACTATGCCATCTTGCATGGGTAAGGTTGGTCCTTTAGGTCGTGTACTCGGTCCTCGTGGATTGATGCCAAACCCTAAGAGTGGTACTGTAACTATGGATGTTGCGAAGGCAGTTAAGGATGTGAAGTCAGGTAAAATCGACTTTAAGGTTGATAAGGCTGGTATTATCCATACCTCTATTGGTAAAATCAGTATGTCTGCTGAACAGATTTTTGGCAATGCAAAGGAATTTATTTCTACCGTTGTTAAATTGAAGCCTGCTGCTGCTAAAGGTACATATATCAAGAGTATCTTTATTTCAAGCACAATGAGTAAGGGTATCAAGATTGATCCTAAATCAGCTGAATAACTCTAAAAGTTTTGTAAAATGAAGAAAGAAGTTAAAGATACGATTATCACTGAACTCGGTGAGAAACTTAAGGAATATCCTCACTTTTACCTTGTAGACGTTACAGGGTTGAATGCAGATGCTACAAGCTCTCTCCGTCGTAAGTGCTTCAAAAGCGAGATTAAAATGGTTGTTGTTAAGAACAATCTTCTCCACAAAGCTTTTGAGGCTTCAGAATTAGATTATGAACCTCTCTATGGTTCTTTGAAAGGTAATACAGCTATTATGTTTACACAGGTAGCTAATGTTCCTGCAAAGCTCCTTAAAGAATATACAAAGGAAGGTATTCCTGCTTTGAAAGCGGCTTACGCTGAAGAGTCTATGTTCGTTGGTGCTGATAAACTCGAAGAACTTGTAGCTCTCAAGAGCAAGAACGAACTTATTGCTGACGTTGTGGCATTGCTGCAGTCTCCAACAAAGAACGTGGTTTCTGCTCTTCAATCTGGCGCAAACACTATTCATGGTGTGCTTAAGACTTTAGGCGAGCGTCCTGAATAAAACTTAATAAAGTCGAAAATTACATTAATAACAGAACAAAATTAAATATTTAGAATAAAATGGCAGATATTAAAGCTATTGCAGAAGAATTAGTAAATCTTACTGTTAAGGAAGTAAACGAGTTAGCAACTGTCCTCAAGGACGAGTATGGAATTGAGCCTGCTGCTGCAGCCGTAGCAGTTGCTGGTCCTGCTGCTGGTGGTGGCGCAGCTGCTGCAGCTGAAGAAAAGACAGAGTTCGATGTAGTTCTCGCTGAAGCTGGTGCAAACAAGCTTAAGGTGGTTAAGGCTGTTAAGGAAGCATGTGGTCTTGGTTTGAAGGATGCTAAAGATCTTGTAGATGGGGCACCCTCTACTATCAAGGAAGGAGTAGCTAAAGCTGAGGCAGAAAACTTGAAGAAGCTCATCGAAGCTGAAGGTGCTAAAGTAGAGTTGAAGTAAGACTCTCATATGTGGTTCATGCTTTTATTATAGCATAAAATCACTTTTTATAAAATGGTTAGGATTTACTAAGTAGGTGAATTCTAACCTTTTTGTGTCTTTTGACACTTTACGCTTGTATTGTGGTATTACCACGAACATTATAAATGATATTTATGGCAACAGAAAATAAACCCAGAGTAAACTTCGCCAGTGTACAAAGTCCGTATCCTTATCCTGACTTTTTAGATTTACAATTAAAGTCGTTTCGCGATTTTTTACAACTTGACACTCCGCCTGAGGAACGTAAGAATGATGGTCTATATAAGGTGTTTGTAGAAAACTTCCCAATTACTGATACACGTAATAATTTTGTACTTGAGTTCCTTGATTATTATATTGATCCGCCTCGATATTCTATTTCAGAATGTTTGGAACGTGGGTTAACTTATAGCGTACCATTGAAGGCAAAAATGAAACTCTATTGTACCGATCCTGATCATGAGGATTTTGGTACATTTATACAAGATGTTTTCCTTGGCACAATTCCTTATATGACATGTAATGGTACATTTGTCATAAATGGTGCCGAGCGAGTTGTTGTATCTCAATTACATCGTTCTCCGGGTGTTTTCTTTGGTCAAGGAGTCCATGCGAATGGAACAGTACTTTATAGTGCACGTATCATACCATTCAAAGGATCTTGGATTGAGTTTGCGACAGACATTAATAATGTAATGTATGCTTATATTGATCGTAAGAAAAAGTTGCCTGTTACAACAATGCTGCGTGCAATAGGATTTGAAAGTGATAAAGATATACTTCAAATATTTAATCTGTGTGAAGAAATTAAGGTAAATAAAAAGAACATGAAGGCTGCCTTAGGTCGTAAGTTGGCTGGTAATGTTATGAAGAGTTGGAATGAGGATTTCGTTGATGAAGACACTGGAGAAGTTGTGTCTATTGAACGTAATGAAGTAGTTGTAGAGCGTGAAACAGAAATCACTGATGATAATCTTGATATTATTCTTGAAAGTGGCGTATCTTCTGTGCTTTTGCATAAAGACGAAGATGTTGCAAACAAATACTCTATTATTTTCAATACTCTAGCAAAAGATCCTAGCCATTCCGAAATCGAGGCTGTAAATTATATTTATCGTCAGTTGCGAAATGCAGATGCTGCTGATGATGCTAGTGCAAGAGAAGTATTCCAAAACTTATTCTTCTCTGATAAGCGCTATGATCTCGGTGAAGTAGGTAGATACAGAATCAATAGAAAGTTAGGACTAGAGACCGATATGGATGTTCGTGTCTTAACCAAAGATGATATTATCGAAATTATCAAGTATTTGATTAACCTCGTAAATTCAAATGCAACTGTTGATGATATTGACCACTTATCAAATCGTCGTGTACGAACAGTCGGAGAACAACTAGCTAATCAGTTCTCAATAGGTTTGGCTCGTATGAGCCGTACAATTCGAGAACGTATGAATGTACGTGATAATGAAGTATTCCAACCAACTGATTTGATTAATTCAAAGACAATTTCCAGCGTTATTAATTCATTCTTTGGTACCAATCCATTAAGCCAATTTATGGATCAAACAAATCCACTGGCAGAAGTTACTCATAAACGTCGTCTTTCAGCATTAGGTCCTGGTGGTCTTTCTCGTGAACGTGCTGGTTTTGAAGTCCGTGATGTTCATTATACACACTATGGACGTTTATGCCCAATTGAATCACCTGAAGGTCCAAACATTGGTTTGATTTCTTCCTTGTGTCTTTATGCAAAAATTAACGACCTTGGTTTTATAGTTACGCCATATAGAAAGGTTACAGATTCAAGGGTAGATTTAGCTAACGAGCACGTTGTTTATATGACTGCTGAAGAGGAAGAAGATCTTCCTGTAGGACAGGGTAATGCGCCATTGAATTCTGATGGAACATTCATTCGAGACTATGTGAAGTGTCGTCAAGATGCAGATTATCCTGTTGTGGAACCAAGTCAAGTAACTTTAATGGATGTTGCTCCTCAACAAATAGCATCAGTTTCAGCTGGTTTAATTCCGTTCTTAGAACACGATGATGGTCACCGTGCTTTGATGGGTTGTAACATGATGCGTCAAGCCGTTCCTTTGCTTCATAACGATGCTCCTATTGTAGGAACAGGTTTAGAAAAGCAAGTTTGTGATGATTCACGAACGATGGTAACAGCAGAAGGTGATGGCGTTATAGAGTATGTAGATGCAACAACAATCCGTATACTTTACGATCGTACAGATGATGAAGAGTTTGTAAGTTTTGAGCCAGCTTTAAAGGAGTATCATATTTCTAAGTTCCGTCGCACCAATCAAAATATGGTGATAGACCTTCGTCCTATTTGCAATAAGGGACAGCGTGTTAAGAAAGGTGATATACTTACCGAAGGTTATGCAACCGAGAACGGTGAATTAGCACTTGGACGCAACCTTCTTGTAGCTTATATGCCTTGGAAGGGCTACAACTACGAAGATGCTGTTGTTATTTCAGAGCGAATGGTTCGTGAAGATGTACTTACATCTGTGCATGTAGACGAGTATTCTCTTGAGGTTCGCGAAACAAAACGTGGTGTTGAAGAGTTTACAGCCGATATTCCTAATGTTAGCGAAGAAGCAACGAAGGATCTCGATGAAAATGGTATCATCCGTATTGGTGCACGCGTTGAGCCCGGAGATATAATGATTGGTAAGATTTCTCCAAAGGGAGAAAGCGACCCATCACCTGAAGAAAAGTTACTCCGTGCCATCTTCGGAGACAAGGCGGGTGATGTTAAAGACTCATCTTTGAAGGCCAACCCGTCTTTGAGTGGAGTTGTTATTGACAAGAAATTGTTTGCACGTGCTATCAAGACACGCGAAAGTAAGCGTCATGATAAAGCTACATTAATACGTCTTGATGAAGAGCAAGAAGCAAAAATCAATGATCTAAAAGACTTGTTAGTTGATAAACTTCTTGAATTAACTGAAGATAAAGTATCGCAAGGTATTAAAGATTATTCAAATGCAGAGATTATTACCAAGGGAACAAAATTCACTATGGCTGCTTTGAAGAATCTTGACTATGAAGGAATTCAGTCAAATGGTTGGACAGATGATGAACACACCAACCTTATGATTCAAAAGCTTATCATGAACTACATTCGTAAGTATAAGCAAATGGATGCTGAACTTAAGCGTAAGAAATTTGCAATTACTATTGGTGATGAATTACCATCAGGTGTTTTACATATGGCAAAAGTATACATTGCTAAGAAACGTAAGATTCAGGTAGGTGATAAGCTTGCTGGTCGTCATGGTAATAAGGGTATAGTTTCTAAGGTTGTTCGTGCAGAAGATATGCCATTCCTCGAAGATGGTCGTCCAGTAGATTTGGTATTGAACCCTATGGGTGTGCCTTCTCGTATGAACCTTGGTCAGATTTTTGAAGCTATCCTTGGTGCTGCAGGGCAGAAGTTGGGAGTGAAGTTTGCTACTCCAATTTTTGATGGTGCTAAACTTGACGATTTAAATGAGTGGACTGACAAGGCAGGCTTGCCTCCAATGTGTTCTACTTATATCTATGATGGTGAGACTGGGGAACGTTTCGACCAACCAGCAACAGTAGGAATAACCTACTTCTTGAAGTTAGGTCATATGGTTGAAGATAAGATGCACGCACGTAGTATTGGTCCATACTCACTTATTACACAACAACCACTAGGTGGTAAGGCACAGTTTGGTGGACAGCGATTTGGAGAAATGGAAGTTTGGGCTATTGAAGCATTTGGTGCTTCACACGTACTCCAAGAGATTTTGACAATTAAGTCAGACGATGTCGTTGGACGTTCTAAAGCATACGAGTCTATTGTTAAGGGAGAACCAATGCCAACACCAGGCATTCCTGAATCATTGAACGTATTGCTTCACGAGCTTCGCGGTCTTGGATTAAGCATCAAACTTGATTAATTTGCTCACCCCCAAAATTAAAGAAACATGGCTTTTAAAAAAGATAATAAAGTTAAGAGTAATTTTAACAAGCTCACTATTGGACTTGCTTCTCCAGAGGAAATTCTTGAAAATTCATTCGGAGAAGTAACAAAACCCGAAACGATAAACTATCGTACTTATAAGCCCGAACGTGACGGCTTGTTCTGTGAACGCATCTTCGGTCCTACAAAAGATTATGAATGTGCTTGTGGAAAGTATAAGCGTATTCGTTACAAAGGAATTGTTTGTGACCGTTGTGGTGTTGAAGTAACAGAGAAGAAAGTGCGTCGTGAACGAGCAGGACATATTGAACTTGTTGTTCCAGTAGCACATATTTGGTATTTCCGCAGTCTTCCAAACAAGATTGGTTACTTGTTGGGTCTTCCAACAAAGAAGCTTGACAGTGTTGTATATTATGAAAAATATATTGTTGTGCAACCTGGTGTTGTGGAAGGTATGAAACATCCTGATACTGGCGAAGACTTAACTGGTTCTCACAAGTTTGATCTTCTCTCTGAAGATGAATACTTAGATATTCTTGATAATCGTTTACCAGAAGGAAACGAAAAGTTGGAGAATTCTGATCCAAAGAAGTTTATCGCAAAGATGGGTGCAGAAGCTATCTATGACCTACTTACTGATATAGACCTTGATCGTTTGGCTGGTGAACTTCGCGATCGTGCAACAACTGATTCAAGTCAGCAACGTAAGACCGAAGCTTTAAAACGTTTACAGGTTGTTGAAGCTTTCCGTCAGTCGGAAGGTATTAATCGTCCAGAATGGATGATAATGAAGATAGTTCCAGTTACTCCTCCAGAGCTTCGACCATTGGTTCCACTTGATGGTGGTCGTTTCGCAACTTCTGACTTGAATGACCTTTATCGTCGTGTGATCATACGTAATAATCGTCTGAAGCGATTGATTGAAATAAAGGCTCCGGATGTTATTCTTCGTAACGAGAAACGTATGTTGCAAGAGGCGGTAGACTCATTGTTTGATAATAGTCGTAAGTCTTCAGCTGTTAAGAGTGAAAGCAATCGTCCTTTAAAGTCATTGTCAGACTCATTGAAAGGAAAACAAGGCCGTTTCCGCCAAAACCTTCTTGGTAAGCGTGTAGACTATTCAGCACGTTCTGTTATCGTAGTAGGTCCAGAATTAAAGATGGGAGAATGCGGTCTTCCAAAACTTATGGCAGCAGAGCTTTACAAACCATTCATTATTCGTAAGCTTATTGAGCGTGGTATAGTAAAGACAGTAAAGAGTGCCAAGAAAATTGTAGATCGTCGCGAACCCGTTATTTGGGATATATTAGAGAATGTAATGAAGGGACATCCAGTGCTCCTTAACCGTGCTCCTACACTTCACCGTTTGGGTATACAAGCTTTCCAACCTAAACTCATTGAAGGTAAAGCAATTCAGCTCCACCCATTGGCTTGTACTGCGTTTAATGCCGATTTCGATGGTGACCAAATGGCTGTGCATCTCCCATTAAGCAATGAGGCTATCCTTGAAGCACAGGTGTTGATGTTACAAAGCCATAATATCTTAAATCCGGCTAATGGTGCACCTATCACCGTTCCTTCTCAAGACATGGTATTAGGTCTCTATTATATAACTAAAATTCGTCCAGGTGCTAAGGGTGAAGGTTTGTGTTTCTATGGAGCAGAAGAAGCTATCATTGCACACAATGAAGGACGTTGCGATCTTCATGCACAAGTGAAGGTCATTGTAGATGACCTTGTTGATGGAAAACTTCAAAAACGTATGGTTGAAACTTCTGTTGGTCGTGTAATCGTCAATCAGATTATTCCAACCGAGGTAGGTTTTTTTAATGGTATTATATCTAAGAAATCACTACGCGGTCTTATTGCTGATGTTATTAAATGCGTAGGTATGGCACGTGCTTGTGCTTTCCTTGATGGTATCAAAAACTTAGGTTATCGAATGGCTTATACCGCAGGTCTTTCATTTAACTTGGGCGATATTATTGTGCCTGAAGAAAAAGTAGATATCGTAGGTAAGGGGCAGGCTGAAGTAGACCAAGTAAAGGCTAACTATGAAATGGGTTTCATTACTGATAAAGAGCGTTACAATCAGGTAATTGATGCGTGGACACACGTAAACAATAACTTGAAAGCAAGCGTGATGAAGCACATGATAGAAGACGACCAAGGTTTCAATGCCGTTTATATGATGCTTGATTCTGGTGCCCGTGGTTCTGCTGACCAGATTGCACAGCTTGCAGGTATGCGTGGTTTGATGGCTAAGCCTCAAAAGGCAGGTGCTGAAGGTGCCCAGATTATTGAAAATCCTATCCTTTCTAACTTTAAGGAAGGTATGTCAGTGCTCGAATACTTTATTTCTTCACATGGTGCTCGTAAGGGTCTTGCCGATACGGCTATGAAGACTGCCGATGCAGGATACCTTACTCGTCGTTTGGTAGACGTTTCACACGATGTTATCATCAACGAAGAAGATTGTGGATCTCTCCGTGGTCTTGAGTGTCGTGCATTGAAGAATGGAGATGAAGTTATAGCTTCTCTTTATGAGCGTATTCTTGGTCGTGTATCTGTGCATGATGTCATCAATCCTTCAACAGGAGAACTCATAGTTGCTGCAGGCGAAGAGATAACAGAAGCAAAGGCGAAGATTATTGACGAATCACCACTTGAAATGGTTGAAATTCGCTCTGTACTTACTTGTGAAAGCAAGCGAGGTGTATGTAAGAAGTGCTATGGTCGTAACCTTGCAACTGCTCGTATGGTACAGATGGGAGAAGCAGTAGGTGTCATCGCAGCACAAGCTATTGGTGAACCAGGTACTCAGCTTACACTCCGTACCTTCCACGCTGGAGGTATTGCTTCTAACGCAGCTGCTAATGCTTCTATTGTAGCTAAGAACGATTGCAAGATAGAGTTTGATGAGCTTCGTACAGTTCCATTTATTGATGATGAAGACCGTAATTGTCAAAAGGTAGTAAGCCGTTTGGCTGAAATCCGCTTCGTCGATATTAATACAGGTATTGTTCTCTTGACCGAGGGTGTTCCTTATGGTAGTGCACTTTATTTCAAGAGTGGCGACAAGGTTAAGAAAGGTGATCTCATTTGTCGTTGGGACCCATTCAACGCTGTTATTGTTAGTGAATATGCTGGTGTTCTCCGTCTACATGATGTTGTAGAAGGTGTTACATATAAGGCTGAAACCGACGATGCCACAGGTCTTACAGAGCGTATTATTACAGAGTCGCGTGACAAATCACGTGTTCCTACAGTCGATGTTGTACGTCCAGGTGCTAAGAAAGGTGCTGATGGACTATATGCAGCAGAAGATATATTTGGAACTTACAACTTACCTGTAGGTGGTCACTTGGAACAAATTGTTCAAGATGGTGCAGAAATTAAAACAGGTACAACTCTTGTTAAGATCCCACGTTCTGTAGGTGGTGCTGGTGATATTACCGGTGGTCTTCCACGTGTAACTGAACTTTTCGAAGCTCGTAACCCTTCAAACCCAGCTGTCGTATCAGAAATTGATGGTGAGGTAACAATGGGTAAGGTAAAACGTGGTAACCGCGAAATTATTGTTACATCAAAGACAGGCGACCAGCGCAAGTATCTTGTTAGCTTATCAAAGCAAATTCTAGTTCAAGAACATGATGCTGTGCGTGCTGGTACTCCACTTTCTGATGGTATTACAACACCTGCTGATATTCTTTCTATTAAGGGGCCAACGGCAGTACAAGAGTACATAGTTAACGAGGTACAAGATGTTTACCGTCTCCAAGGTGTGAAGATTAATGATAAGCACTTTGAAATTATCGTTCGACAAATGATGCGTAAAGTTCGTATTGAAGAGTCTGGCGATACCACTTTCCTCGAACAAGAACTTGTTGATAAACTCGATTTCTCGGAAGAGAATGATCGTATTTGGGGTAAGAAAGTAGTTACTGATCCAGGCGATTCAGAGAATTGCTACAAGGGACAGATTCTTTCTGTACGTAAGCTACGTGATGAGAACTCAAATCTTAAACGTCGCGACCTCAAACTTGTTCAAGTACGTGATGCAGTTCAGGCTACTGCTACCCAAATGCTTCAAGGTATTACCCGTGCAGCACTTGGTACAAAGAGTTTCATGTCAGCTGCTTCGTTCCAGGAAACAACCAAGGTACTCAATGAAGCTGCTATTCGTGGCAAGAATGATGACCTCGAAGGAATGAAAGAAAACGTAATCTGTGGACACCTTATACCAGCAGGTACTGGTCTTCGTCAATGGCAAAAGCTTATAGTAGGTTCTAAAGAAGAGCATATTCGTTTAGAAGCTAATAAAAAGAGCATTATTGATTTTGCCGATAAAGAAAACTCAGAGGGTTAAATCAACCATCTCTATACAACCTAAAATGGCTCGCAAGTATTTCTTGCGAGCCATTTTTGTTTTTATTGTAGTAAACTTATTAAAGAGTGCCAACTTCTCATTGGTTTATATCTGCTGCTGTTTAACAAAAGTATGTAAATCTATTTTTTTAAACGTCGTATTTGAGAAAAGTAATATCTTTATGGTACCTATTACAAAAATAAAATGATAGAGATTACTCTATTTTAATTACTTAAACTTTCCTTAATTTATTGTTTTGTATTTTTTTCTTTCAGATAGAAAAACTATCTTTGCAAAGAAAGAAAAAATAAGTATGTAATGATAGAAGAAGTTCCCTCAATCAAAAGCGCAAAGAAGCTGAAAGGAGTTTTGTTTAAAATCTTATCAATAGTAAGTCCTCTTATTATTCTTGCATTTTTGGGCATTATGCAAGGTGCATGGTTTGACATTGAAGAGTTTGTTGAGAAGGGAGATGCTGAAATCCATCGTCCAACAATTCTTCAATATTTATTGTATTACTTGACAAGCATAACCTTGTTAATATTCTCTTTTCTATTGCTAAAATATGAATATAAAAACGCATCGAATAGTTTTTACCGAATATTTTGTGTTGTTCTTTTAATATTAGATATTAGTATTATAATAATATGTTCCTTTCAAATTTAATATGAGTAACTATTGAGCCAGAAATAAAAAGTATTGGTGGGCGGTATTATTTAGTTGCTATCCACGCAAAAAATGATATGATTATAAATTTAAAACCTCTAATATTGAAGATGGAAATATCATAGGAAGAGTGGAATTTCCAAATAAGATTAGTTCCGTTCTCTTCATAAATAAAAGGTAGATTATTAATACAAAATAGTAACAGATAAAATTGACTTAACAATGAAAAATCACAACATTTGGCCTATATGACAAAAATGTGCTTAAAATCCTTGTAACTATCTAATAATCATT
>ERZ772956.1967-NODE-1967-length-13390-cov-6.366404_pt1 | contig 13390 bp, 10 predicted proteins | sample MGYA00580683_ERZ772956 | MGnify/ENA primary metagenome ERZ772956 (study PRJEB29015, sample SAMEA2738077) | human oral metagenome | biome: human oral; feature: human-associated habitat; material: saliva | place: China | collected 2212 ... | reverse complement strand
TGTGTGTGCCGTCGTTGTTGTCTACGACTTGCGCCAATGATGGCTTACCATCTTCGCCTTTAGCTCCAGTCGCGCCTGTTGCTCCAGTTTCACCTTTATCGCCTTTGGCTCCGGTCGCACCTGTAGCTCCGGTTTCACCTTTATCGCCTTTAGCTCCGGTCGCGCCTGTGGCACCGGTTGCACCAGCTTTTCCATCTTTAATGACTGTAGAAGATGTCACTTCATCTGGATCAAGCTGACCATTATTGTTCTTATCAAGTCCGACTTGAACAGTATGGGTACCATTGTTGTTATCAACAACCTTAGCTAGTGGAGATTTACCATCTTTTCCGTCTTTAACGATTGTTGAAGAAGTTACTTCGTCTGGATCCAATTGGCCGTTATTGTTCTTATCAAGACCAACTTTAACAGTGTGTGTGCCGTCGTTGTTGTCTACGACTTGCGCCAATGATGGCTTACCATCTTCACCTTTATCACCTTTAGCTCCTGTAGCACCTGTGGCACCTGTAGCTCCGGTTTCACCTTTATCACCCTTAGCTCCTGTAGCACCAGTGGCTCCAGCTTTTCCATCCTTACCATCTTTAATGATAGTTGAAGATGTCACTTCATCTGGATCAAGCTCGCCATTACCGTTCTTATCAAGACCGACTTGAACTGTGTGGGTACCGTTGTTATTATCGACAACTTTAGCTAGTGGAGACTTACCATCCTTACCGTCTTTAACGATAGTAGATGATGTTACTTCATCTGGATCCAATTGACCATTGCCGTTCTTGTCTAGACCCACTTTAACAGTATGAGTACCATCGTTGTTGTCTACGACTTGCGCCAATGATGGCTTACCATCTTCACCTTTTGCTCCAGTCGCTCCTGTAGCACCAGTGGCACCTGTTGCTCCGGTTTCACCTTTATCACCCTTAGCTCCAGTTGCGCCTTTGTCACCTTTCGGGCCTGCAGCGCCGGTCGCTCCGGTAGCGCCAGTTGCGCCTTTATCACCTTTTGGTCCTGCTGCACCGGTGGCTCCGGTTGCGCCAGTTGCGCCAGTTGCGCCCTTATCACCTTTTGGTCCTGCAGCGCCGGTCGCTCCTGTAGCTCCAGTTGCGCCTTTATCACCTTTCGGGCCTGCTGCGCCTGTGGCTCCTGTAGCTCCTGTAGCTCCAGTTGCGCCTGTAGCTCCCTTATCACCTTTTGGTCCTGCTGCACCGGTGGCACCTGTAGCTCCAGTTGTGCCCTTATCGCCTTTTGGTCCTGCTGCGCCTGTGGCTCCAGTTGCGCCTGTAGCACCCTTATCACCTTTTGGTCCTGCTGCACCGGTGGCTCCAGTTGCGCCAGTTGCGCCTTTATCGCCTTTTGGTCCTGCTGCACCGGTTGCACCTGTGGCTCCAGTTGCGCCTTTATCACCCTTAGGCCCAGTTGGTCCCGCATTACGTTTGACAACCATGATGGTATCTACAGGATCAACGTAATTGTGCCCCTTAAATCCTCTTACAGTTCCACCATTTTTAAGTGTCTCAAGTTCTTGAGCTGTAAACTTAGGATTTGGTACGTCATTTAGGTTTTCTGGTTTTGGTCCTACAACAATAACTTGTCCGTCTTTACCTTGTTGGTAAACAATCTGAGAACCAGTTTGATTGTCAAAGGCGCGTTTTTGATCTGGAGTGGCATTCTCATAATCTACGACTCTGACATTATGTGGAATATCCATGACAAATCTGTCATAAGACTTTTCTGGTTCTGGTGCTGGAACTTCATTGACATATGCTGCAGGAGTATAAGTCAAATTAGGGTTAGTTACGACGTTATTCGCTTTTACGTTGGTATTAAATGAGAACCATTGGCGAATTGGACGTGGCCAGTGCTGACCAGGATTAGTAGTAGCAATATCAAAGCTCAATGATGTACCACTTGTAACTTTTGCAGCACCCGCTCCCCAGAATTCATTTGGATTCCCTTGTTGGTCCCATTGATATTCAGTTTGGCCTTTATAAGAGTTATTCTTACCATTTGCATAGTACCAACCATTTGCCTGTGGAACGATAGAAGAACCTACAATTTGTACATTCTGCATATTTGAGCTCAAATTACCATAAATCTCAGCGTAAATATCATTCCCGTGGTGGTTACGTGAAGCGAAAGAAACAACACCTGGTGTTTTACCGAAGTCCACCTTAGTACCATCTGCATAATAGAATTCCCATTCCATATGCAATTGGTTACCAGTTCCTTTACGATCATAGCTAGAGCCATTCCAAACTGTCATAGTTGGGTCTTTATGGATAGCCATGACCATACTATCATCATAAGCAGAACTCTTCTTAGGCGTATATCTAGCAATAGCTTTCGTAATAGGTCGACCACCGGCAAATGAGTTGTGCAAGGTGTACTCTACTGTTGTAGTTCTACCAACTTGCGTATGAACCATGTAGTAAGCATCTGTTTGATCCTTGATGATTCGCTCTGCTGCCGGTTGGCTTGTATCGGCTCTAGTGATAACTGCATTCGGTTGAGTAGTTGTCCCGTCTCGCCACTCACTGTAGCTTCGACTATCCAAAGCTTCACGAACATATTGATTTCGAGATGTGAGCGTACTGTCTTTGACAAACCAGTCTCCTTGTGCCAGCCTAATCTTAGCCGTTGCGTTTGGCTCATCAGAGAAAACGAGGTTTTGAGGAGCAATTTGTTGCAAGCTTCCTTCTCTACCTGTTAATTGTTGAGCTCTTTGTTTAGCCGTCAAGTAATCAGAGATTTTTTTATTCATTGCCTGAGCTTCAGCATTTTGAAGATCAGCTGCTTGACGTTCTAATCTGCGTCTCTCTTCGTCAGTTGTTGCGGTTCCAAAATTTCTAAGCTGGTTCGGTGTAACTGGCAAGTTCTCTGACGCTGCTCTATCCAGCTGAGTTTTCAAGGCATTAGCTTGAACTGTAGCTAGATTACCATCTTGAGTAACAGTATAGTCAGATCCTTGGCGAGCAGCACCAGTATTTCGGAATCCTGATGTACCACTAACACTTCTGAATCCTGATGTGCCTGAACGCTTAGGTTGTGAGGCTGCATTAGCTTCAGAACTTGGTGTTTTTGGTTCTGTTTTTTCTTCTTTTAGCTCAGCCTTTTCTTCTGCTTTAGCTTCTTTCGGAGCGCTTGTTTCTTCTGACTTCTCGTCTTTTGAAACAACTGCTTCTTCCGTTTTAGCTACTTCTTCAGTGCTCGGTGCAGCTTGATCTTTGGATTCAGTTGCTTGATCATTTGCACTTGCTGACACAGCATTCTTTTCAGGCTCGGCTTGCGCTTCAGTTGCCGGTTTCTCAGACTCTTTTTCATCTGAAACTCTAGCAGCTTCTGCTACTTGAGATGCTTGGTCTTGTGCAGAAGGACTAACTTCTTGCGCACTTGCAACTCCCCCTCCTAGAAAGAAAATACTTGATCCTAGAAAAACAGAACATGCTCCCCATGCTCTCGTCTTACGAATCGTAAAACGTTGCCTTTCTATCTTCTTCCAGTCTTGTCCCATGTATTGGAACCCTCCTTATTATTCTAAAATTGTCACTCTCCCAAGTGTACCATATAAGTAGGATTTAAGCAATGATAATCCCCTGTTTTTTCTCTATCATTTTTTACCAAAATGCCTAAATTTGGAGTATTCTTATTTCAAAACATGTACTAAGATATACAAGCGTCTTCTATGCCTTTTAAGACAAAATTTCTGACCATTTTTAACTTCAATATTTATTTGATTATTCAAGTTATATAAAAAATCCTGAAAATAAATTTCAGGACTCTGATATTTTCATATGATCAAAGAAAAACTTTTTTAGGTTTATAAGCTTCTTCCCTTTTTTCTAAGATGGCGATAAGCTTACCTTTATGAAAAGCTGCTAAGATAATCTCGGCATTTTCAATGGGAATAAAACGCCCGTGGCGCACTTCTTCGAGCTGTTCTTCCGTTAGTTCAATCTTTGGTAGATCACCTGTCCCCAACTCCAGAGGCTGTAGAAATGTAAAATCCTCCACTGCTACTCGCTCCGCTATTTCATCCAAGGTCAAAGCATCATCTAAGCTCATACCTGCTGAAGAAGTCCGTGTCAACTGAGACATGTGACTGGCTAAGCCAAGCTTTGCTCCCAAATCAACAGATAGAGTTCGGACATAGGTCCCCTTGCTACACTTGACTCGAAAGCGGAAGCGGGCTTGTTCATCTTCATAGAAAATCGGACTGATGCGCTCGAAACTATAGATGGTCACCTGCCGCTCTGGCCGCTCCACTTCTTGACCCTCTCTTGCATACTCATAAAGCTTGCGGCCATTGACCTTGACTGCTGAGTACATGGGCGGAATCTGACGAATCTCACCAGTCATGGACTCCATCGCTTCATCGATGAGGGCTTCTTCTAAAAGCTCCGTCACTGGCGTTTGCTCTAGGATATCCCCGCTGGCATCCTCTGTCGTTGTTGAGCAGCCCAGCGTGATTTCTCCCTCATAGACCTTGCCTTCCTCCTGCATGAACTCAACCAAGCGCGTCGCCTTGCCTACAGCAATCGGAAGCACTCCAACCACATCTGGATCCAAGGTGCCCCCGTGACCAATTTTCTTGGTTTTTAAAATCTTGCGCAGCTTAAAGACCGCATCATGCGAGGTCATGCCCGCTTCTTTTCTTAAGTTGATAATTCCGTTCATTGATTAACTTTCTAAAAATACTAAAACTCTCTTTTGGAAATCCTTGTCTGCTCTTGCATCATATTCTTGAAAGGTCTGAGCCTGAATCAGCAGTCACTTTTTATTCTTGATTTTCTCCAAAAATTTCATCAGTTTATATGGATGTTAATGATTGACTTCAAAAACTTAACGAAACCGTCACACTTCTATCCGACTTTCAAAAATCTGATAAAGCTGTTCAAGGCGGTAGTCCTCAGTAGTCACCATTTCTTCCTCCGATAGGAGAACATTTTCCAATATTGGAAAAAAACCTTGAGCCAGTTCTCGACTGTTCAGCCAATCTGTCATCTGCTGGTTAAAGGCAGGATTATCCGAAAAAATATAGTCAAAGTGAGCATAATTCTTGGTGTAATAGTAGTAAATCTCCTCCAGAGCAAGTAGTGCCTTGATGGGATCAACTTCCTCCAGCCAAAGACTCCTATCTAGCAGATGGCTGGTTTCAAGGCCAGCCAGATCAAACATAACCAAATAAACCGCCACACCATCAGCTTGACTGGGTCTAAAATTAATCGTATCAAGGATAAACTGACGTGAGAAGCGCCGCATAAAATCTAACTCCTGTGGCTTCCAACTGTCACTTTCAAAGTGACACCGATCCAGATTAAGAGAATCATCGACTCTGATTTCAATGTAGTGAGCAATCATCTCTAAAATCCGAGGCAGAAAATGCCTGATTTGGTAGTCGTCATCACTCTTAGTAACCACCGCGTTGAGGTATTCATAGATTAACACCTCACTCAGTTCCCTGACAGGAATGGTTTGCAAAGCTCTGAGATTCTCCTCGGAGATGCAGACGGGGCAGGTACAAAGGGTCAGAGGAAAGTGTAAATCGCAACTAAACAGGGTGTAGGCCTCTTCTAAAAGGGCTTGCATAGCAGGGCTGAGGTCGGGCTCCTTCGGTATTTCCGGTCTAGTCTTAGCTTTTTTCTTTCCCATACTCATCCTCCTCTACGTTCATCGCAAAAGCTAGGCTAGTCTGACGAAAGCCATAATTTTGGGCATGCGCAGCCAACCGTTCATCATTGGCGCCGTCTTGACTAGCTATCTTCTTGACCTTGTCCATCAGAGATGTCGCAATTCCTTGCCGCCTAGCATTTCGACTGACCGCCAGAGCTAAGATCCGATAGTAGAAAGCTGTGGACTCGAAAAAGTAAAGCTTAGCATAGCTGATAAAGCCAAGAATCTGAGATTCTCTCTCAGCAACTAAACAACCGTAAGCTAGATTAACAAGAATATCCCTGAGTCTACTTTGCAATTCATCTTTTTCTGCTGAATAGCCCAATGCTTTATACAGGGGTGGTAGAACTTTTGTATCTTCTTTCTCATATTCTCGAACAGTCAATTGATCTATCATTTTTCTATTTTTCTTTCAAAATACTGCTTATAAATAGTTACTGCTATCTGACGTTTTTTCTTAATAACTAAGTCAGTCGCCTCTTCATCGTCCATAAAACTAATCCCTGAAAAAACTAACAAACCTAGTCCAAGATAAGGTAAATCCTTAACAGATAAGGGCATCCCTTGAAAAAAGACTAAATAGCAAAGTAGTAAAAAATAAAGTACATTAGCTAACAGTACTTGTTTGCCTCGTTCAATCCAAATTTCTTTACGTAATTCTGAAGAAGCAGCCTGCCATTGCTGATAAAAAGTTTCCTTCCCTTCTTGTGGCAGTCTTTCTATAATTCGATCAATCTCAGCAAATTTGGTTGATTGTATCCAACGGGTTGTTAAGTCCATTTTTCTCACTCCTTCAAAGCTTCAAACTTAGCTTTCATGGTTGGATTTTTGCGTGTCAATTTTTTGACAGAGACGTCGTCCAGTTTGTTGTTTGCTAAGCGCAGCTGGTTTTCAGAGGTTGTCAAGAATTTCTTGATTTCTTCCATCCGACGGATAGCCTTGTCAATCTCATCGATGGCCTTGCCAAAGTTGGTCGAAGCAGACTGATAGTTCTTGGCGAAAGCTACTTTAAAGGCATCCAAATCTTCCTCAAAATGCGTAATATCAATATTCTGCTCCCGCACCAAGGCCAGTTCCTGCTTGTACTGGAGCGAGTTAAGCGCAGCATTGCGCAAGAGGGTAATCATGGGCAAGAAGAACTGAGGCCGGATAACATACATCTTCTCATAGGCGTAGGACACATCGACAATACCCGAATTGTAGAGCTCGCTGTCAGCCTCAAGAAGTGTCACCAGAATAGCATACTCGCAGCCTTTCTCACGCCGGTCCTTATCCAGCTCTTTGAAGAAATGCTCGTTTTTCTTCTTGGTCGCTGTCTCATCGCCTTCATTTTTCATCTCAAACATGATAGAGAGGATTTCTACACCATTTTCATCCACCTCACGGTAAATGTAGTCACCCTTGCTGCCTGTTCTGGCATCATTGTCCTTGCCAAACTCCGCTCGCGGAAACATGGCCATACGGTTCTTGTTAAACTCGTACTCACAGTGCTGTTCCAAACTCTCGCCAATCATTTTAGTAGATTGCTTGGCTTTGAAATCCTTATAGAACTCTATGGTCTCATCTTTCTGCCGCAGCTCTACCTCATAGCGCTCTTTAAGCGAGGTCTGAGCCAGCGCTGCTTCCTTTTCTTGCAAAACTAGCTGATTCTTAACCTCGTCGCGCTCTTTTTCCAGCGCAGACAAGGTCTTTTGAAGTTGATTTTCATGCTCCAAGCGCAGAGTTGTCAGCTGACTTTCCAATTGCTGAACTTCCTTATCCTTCTCCTGTAATTGAAGATTAGCTGCCTGCTCCGCCTCTTTCTTTGCTAATTCCTGCTGGGTCTCAAACTGAGCAATCTGACTTTGAAGATTGCTAATTTCCTGCTCTTTCTGCGATAGCAGAGCTTGTTGGGCATTCTGGGATTTTTGCTCTGCTAAAGCCAGTTCCTGCTCAATCCGAGCATGAATTTCCTTGTCAAACTCTGCAGTCCGAACCTGCGACAAAAGCTCACTGTACTGGCTCTCATTGACCGTAAAAATCTCCCCACAGTTGGGGCATTTGATTTCGTTCATGGGGTACCTCTTTCTCTGTAGTTAAACTCTTTATTCTTTTTCTTTTCCGACACGACAGTTCATGCAGCCTTCATACATTATTTGGAGCTGACAAGGAAAAATCTTATTTCCCATTGATAATTCTCCCTGCCAAAGACACTTTTTATCACTGTAATATTCGTGAATAATTGTAATAATAAATTGCGGATATTCTTTTAGAAAATGTTCTAATGGATAGTAAACACCAGTGAATGCCGGATTTTCTTGACTGTCCAAAATGTAGATTTGACAATAATCAAGCTCAACATTTTCAAAGCAAATGCCAGCTTCATAATACTTTTCGCCCTCCTGACTATAATCAATCATATAATCAAACTGAACATGCAAATGATTGCTTTCCAGCCAAATCTTCCGAGTGCTCAAATCATGCAAACTAAAGGCCCGGCCAGGAGGTCGCTTCTCTGCTCTTTCCATCTTTCTCCTACTTCTGCTCGTTAATCTTTATGATTATTATACCATTCTTTGATCAGATAAAAAACAGCAAGCCAAATAGCCTGCTGTTTCAAGTTATCACTCCTCCATCTCAATCCGCCAGCTGGCGGCTGTTTTTCTTTCTTGGATAAATTTGCTGTAGATACCTTGTTTGGCCAGTAAGTCTTGGTGTTTGCCTTGTTCGACAATGCGGCCTTGATCCAGCACCAAAATCTGGTCTGCATGCTCAACCGTCTTGAGTCGGTGGGCAATCATGATAATGGTCTTATCGCGAGTCAGTGCCTGAATAGCCTGCATGAGGGCTTCTTCGTTTTCTGGGTCAACATTGGCTGTTGCTTCATCCAGAATGATAATAGGCGCATCCTTGATAATAGCCCGAGCGATGGAAATGCGCTGACGCTCACCTCCAGAAAGACTGGCACCTCCTTCACCAATCTTGGTGTCATAGCCATCAGGCAGTGAGAGGATAAAGTCATGACAGGACGCTTTCTTGGCTGCCTCTATTACTTCTTCCTGACTGGCCTCCGGCTTGCCAAAACGAATGTTATTGGCAATGGTATCCTCAAAGAGATAGACGCTTTGGAAGACAAAGCTGAAATTACGAATCAGGCTGTCATAGCTGTAATCCCTGACATCATGCCCGTCCAAACTGATACTTCCCTGGTCCACATCCCAGAAGCGGGCAATGAGGTTGCAGAGCGTTGTTTTGCCTGATCCAGAAGGTCCGACCAGAGCAGTTGTCGTCTTTTCGGGAATGGTAAGGGAAACCCGGTCAATGATTTTCTTATTTCCATAAGAGAAGCTAACATCTCTCAGCTCAATCCGGCTGCTCTTAGGCTCAATATCCTGACCACTGATGTCCATCGGCTGGATAGCCAAAACTTGATTGACCATATCAACGGACAAATCAACAATGCGCAGGAGAGAGGAGAAAGAGCCAACGCCGTCTAGATTTTCATAAATCATAAAACCACTGACAATCATCATAATGGTTACCAGCAGCTCCATACTGCCATTGAGATAAAAATAGATAGAGAAAAGCCCCATAAAGAGACCGGTCAGCTTGGTCACTATGCCTTGGAGGGCAATGTAAGGTGAGGTCACGAGTGTCATTTTGGTATCTAGCTGACTCTTGCCTTCAATAGCCTTGGACAGCTTCTTGGCAGAACGGTTGACCAGATTGTAGTTCTTAACTTCAGCAATCCCTTGGCTGTACTCCAAAACAACGGCTACCAGATCCATATCCGCCTGATACTTGTCATCAGAAACCTTGCCAACTTGCCAACGCATGAGGGTATTTGGCAGGAGAAAGAGGACAAGACCCACCAAGAGAACCAGACCAACCCGCCAGTCATAGAGAAAGACCAAAACGGTGATGAGACCAGTCGTTAGAAATCCCTGCACAGTCATCATAACCACTCGCGTAGCCACATCAGACAACCCTTCCAGCGTATTAGTTGTAACACTGGTAATCTTGCCCAAGCTATTTTGATTAAAGTAACCCATGGGTAGATAGCGCATGTGCTCGGCAATTTCAATCCGCTTCTGAGCACAGGTATGATAGCCTGCTTCCGTCTGCAGCATGGTGATTTTCAGGGTAATCCAGACGTTTAGCACAGTGGATACCAGCATAATAGCCAGAGCCAGCCAGAAAGTCTGCATAGAGAGATTCTTCTCAATCAGTCCCATAACGACTAGGCCGATCGCTGGGATACGCAGAGCGATGATAAAGGACTTGATGATGCCCAGATAAATGGATTGATAAAATTTTCTACGGTCCTCTGCCGTACAGAAATCAAAGAATTTCTTCAGTATATTAAGCATGAGTCAGCCCTCCTTCCATCTCACTATTATCCCTGGTAGCTATATGGGCTTGCCACATGGAAGCATAAAGCGGACTTGCTGTCAGCAATTCTTCATGCCGACCTCTAGCTTCAATCCGACCATCATTGACCAGAACTATTTGGTCTGCACTCATAATCGTAGACAGCCTGTGAGCAATGACAATCAAGGTCCGTCCCTCAATCAGACGAGCTAGACTGGACTGAATCCGTGCTTCATTTTCCGGATCAGTATAAGCAGTCGCTTCATCCAAAATAAGAATTGGCGCATCCTTAAGCATGGCACGGGCGATGGCAATCCGCTGACGCTCCCCACCAGATAGATGACCGCCGCCAGAGCCTACTTGAGTTTCAAAGCCGTCTTCTAAGTTCATGATAAAGTCATAACAGCCACAGCGACGGGCAATTTCGATGACCTCTTCATCAGAAGCTGCTGGATTTCCCATCCGGATATTTTCCATAATAGTCTCATCAAAGAGATAGTTATCCTGGGTCACGTAAGCAATCTGCCGACTGTAATAATCTAGCGGAAGCTGGCGAATATCCAAGCCACCATAGGTAATCTGACCAGAACTGACATCCCAGAAAGAAGCTAGAAGCTTGGCAATTGTAGACTTACCTGAGCCTGATGGCCCAACTAAAGCATTGATGCTGCCAGCCTTAATATCTAGCGAAATACCATGGAGTACTTCCTCTTCATCTGTATAGCCAAAGCTGACATCTGTCATGACCAGATCCCTTCCTTTTGGAAGTTCTCGCAGCTCCTGAGGCCTTTTCAAATCAGGCTTTTCCAAAATATCAATGACTTGGCCAAAAATAGTCCCGATTTTCCGTAAATCGTCCATGTAACTAGCCACTAAAATCAGAGGAGTCAGAAGACTGAGCGAAAGAATAATCATTAGAATGAAATTGCCGGCACTCAAACTGCCTTGCAGATAGAAATAACAGCCAGCCGGCAGCAGAAAGAGCAAGCCTGATGGCAGAAAAGCAGTCACAATGCCCATCTCCAGATTGAACTTGCGCATCCACTCAATAAAGCAGTCTGCTCCTTCTCTAGCAGCCGTCACAAACTTATCGTAAGAAAATTTTTCCTTACCAAAAACCTTGATGACTTCGATCCCGTTGATGTATTCCACCGCTGTATCATTGAGCATTTTGGTCTTGACCAAAGTATTTTGATAGTCCGCTTCGCTATTGACAGCCATTCGCATATAGGCCAGCACCACGATGGGAATAGTTAGGAGAGACAGCAAGGTCAGCCGCCAATCAATGACTAGCATGGCAATGAGAACAATAATCGGACCAAAAATTCCAGCAGTAAACTCTGGAATCAGGTGAGCCAAGGTTGTTTCAGTCGCATCCACCCGCTCAACGATAATGTTCTTATAGCTGCCTGATGACTGACTAAGCACTGTACCAAGAGGTAGCCTAGCCAGCTTGTCTGTCAGGCGACGCCGCATTTCCGCTAAAATCTTAAAAGTAGCCGTATGAGACAGCATGGTGGAAATACCGTGGAATCCCCAGTAGCCAATCCAGGCCAGACCTGCCCAAGCTGACTGCTGCAGGTAGAAATCCCAGTTTTTATTGCCCGCCAAGAGCTGATTAATCATTCCGCCAATAAAGAAATAAGGCAGAAATCCTGAAAGCACAGAGGCAAAGGCAAAGATCAGACTGAGCACAAAATATATCTTATGAAGGGAGACAAAGTCCCAGATCCAAGCAAGAACAGATTTTTTCTTCATAGAATTTCCTTCTTTCTATCAAAAACCTAGCAAACCTCCCCAGTCAAACAAGTCCATGATGGAATGGCAAAATTCCAGCGCCTGCTCTTGGGGCCAGTCTTGAGCCAAGGGCTCAAATACAGCTGTGTAATAAGCTGTCACGCACGATCGCAGAAACTCGTGTTTGACCAAATGATTGATCTTCCCCTCTTTGTAAGCCAGCTCCAAATAGCGATAAGTCTCGTCTGCAGCCAAATGAGGCAGACGCATCCTGAAGTCCGCTTGCGAAGAACCCTGAGATTTAAAGAGCAAGAGCTGCATAATATCCTTATGCTCATAGAGAATCCGCATCAGGGACTGGAGATCCTCCAAGCGATGGGCCCACATATCAGACAGGTGTCCCTCTTCTAGGAAAGCATAGTCACGTCGCTTCTGCTCTTGTCCATACTGGTCTAAGGCTGTCAGAGTAGGCTCAAGCAGGGCAACAAAGAGACTGTCCTTACTCTCATAGCGCTTATAAAGAGCCCCAGTCGTCAAGCCAGCAGCGCGACAAATTCTCCGCAGTGAAGCATCCTGATAGCCATAAGCTAAGAACTCACTCCTCGCGCTTTCCAAGATTTTTTCGTTTAACTCATCTGTTTCTTTTTTCATGATTTCAACTCGATAACACTGTTATCACCTTTCTTCTTTTATTATAAATTCTGACAATTTAACTGTCAAGGAAAAACAAAAAAGCCGAAAAATATTTTCATCTGTCTAGTTCTATACCTTATCCCCTTGTAAACATGACAAAAGGAGCTTATTAACAAGCTCCTCCAGAATTTTACTTTTTATCAGGTGCATAAATCATGCCAGTACAGTCGAAATCTTCCTGTCGGCGAAAGCCGAGCTCTTGATAAAACGCTAGATTTTTATCTGACTGCTCCGTTGCCAGCTGGATTTGGTAAACATCCTTAAATCTTCCCAACGTCTGCTGAAGAAGGCTCCGGCCAATCCCCTGACGCTGGTACTGCGGATACACCAACAAATCCTGAATAAAGACAATGGTAAGCCCATCTCCGACCGCTCGAATCAAACCAACCAACTCTTCACCATCATAGGCCGCCATCACAAACAAGGACTGATGGAAGGCTTGCTCTAACTGCTGAGGTCGATTAGTGTAATTGCTCCAACCAACCGAAGCGTAGAGGTCTAGCACTGCCGCAAAATCTAGCTGAGGATTTATTTTATAATGAATCATGGCTATCTCCTTGTTTTTTCTCTGTTTGATTGCCTAAAGCTTCTAACGCTTTATCGAACTTGAGTCAGTACTCCGTCCTGCATCTCATAAACCTTGTCAACCTCGTCCAGCAAGCGGGTATCATGAGTAATCATGACCACGCTCTTATGGAATTTCTGGGTCACCTCTTTGAGCAGATGGACCACGCGCTTGGCCCGCTCTGTATCCAGACTAGCTGTCGGCTCATCAGCCAAAATAATATCTGGGCTATTGTAAAGCGCTCGGGCGATAGCAGCTCTCTGCCGTTCTCCGCCAGACAATTCTTTCGGATACTGCTTGAGTGTTCCTTTTAGATCCAGCAACTCAATCAGACTGTCTAGATCCGTTCTTTCCTTTTTAGATAAGCGGTCAATCAGC
>ERZ772956.1965-NODE-1965-length-13394-cov-3.401379_pt1 | contig 13394 bp, 11 predicted proteins | sample MGYA00580683_ERZ772956 | MGnify/ENA primary metagenome ERZ772956 (study PRJEB29015, sample SAMEA2738077) | human oral metagenome | biome: human oral; feature: human-associated habitat; material: saliva | place: China | collected 2212 ... | reverse complement strand
CGATTGCCGGTGCATGTTTCACATTAACATAAATCCAACTCGTACCGAACATCAGCAAGATAACCAGTCCGGCATGGAGTAACAGAAACTCGGGGCACATCCAAATGGCACGCAGGATATGTTTACCCAACGTTTTCTCATCGGATTTAATGGTCAGTAAGTCGTTAATGTTAGTATTCATTTGTACACAATATAATTTCTCAATTTATTAATTAAAAACAACAGGTTAAGCGCATAACACAAGATGTTCTGTTGCTTCTGGAATTTATTTTCGTCGTTGCCGCTCTTCTTTCTTAATACGGTACGTCTTACGTGCTCTCGTCCGCGCGATTTCCTTTTTCTGTTGTTGCTCGTCTTCATATTGTTGTTTCAGCAACAATAAGCTGTCCACAATATCACGAATGCGGAACAGGTCATACTCTTTGCTCTCACTAATAGATTTCCGAGTAGGATAGGGTTTCAAGCGTTCCTGTAACGGTACAATGTAATCCGGTATTGCATCTATCAAGCGACGCATATTGAATTTATAGGCTTTCGCTGCGGCAAGCGGATTGGTACAATGGATAAATGATGTCATCATGTAATCCAATGACTTACGCCGTTCGGCGCGTTCACGCTTGTTTTTCGCGCTTTGCAGTTTCGCTGCGGCTCTAGCCCCCTTAATCACGTTGCTCATTTTAACATAACGCGCCCAAATCACATCACTGTTGTGCCGATAAACAGAGTAATGCGGGTGTTTACGGTCAAACCATGTTTGGTCACGCCCATACCCCAACACAAAATCGCGTGTCGTACTTTGCATTGCAATAAAATCATAACACGGCACATGTGTCAAACCGTTCTCGTAACACAAAGAATACAAGGCAAGCTGATATAAATTGATGCCCATCATGCGAAACATGTGCGCATACTGCAAGGACACCTCAACCGGCTCAAAGACAAACTTTTTCGGTGCGTCTTTATCACGCAATACCGAATTTAAGGACAGCTTGAACTCATGCCACATCGCCACACGCTTCTCTTCCATAAAAGCGACATATTTTGCATACGCCTCACGGTCTCGCTCTTGCAAATTGATGGCTTTGAAGATTGCCTTTTCTTTTTCTTTAAATACTGCATAACGGTTCAGTGCCGCGCCTTGCAGGTGGTAAGCGGAACGCTCACGAGTCACATAGTCAAACACTTCTGGAATGGTCTTTGTCACCTTTGGCATCAAGGTTTGGAAGTGGCGGAACGGTGTTGGCGACACATATTTGGCGATATGTTGTTCAATCTCAGCGTTTTTCAGTGCGGAATACTTGCGTTGACCGGTATGCAGTAAAACGGCAGGCGGCAATGGGTTTCTTGCACGTTCTTCTTCCTCTTCCTGTTCTACGGTTTTCACCTGTGACAAATCCCGCGCCTGTTGTTCACGGTGCTGTTGTTCTTTTTTCAGCAAACTCGTGGCTTTACGCGCACGGTAGCGTTCCAGCGTATCTGTTTTCCCACATTTTTCAAGAAATTCCTCATAACCCAATGGTTTGCGAATCGCTGAAATACCGCCGTTTTTGTAATACTTGTAGTATCGGCAAATGGTTGGCACGCTACAACCGGTTAGGTCGGCAATATCTTGATAAGTTTTCCCGCCTTTGGCGTAAATTTCAAGGAACGGTTCAAGTCGTCGATAAGTGGCAATCAGCTTACGATAAGTTTCCCATTGTGAAGAAAGATTGGCTCGTTTTTGATAATAAGCAAATCCTTCAGGGTTTTCCTCTTGAAATTTATGAAAATCTACATAGTTATCCCTGACTTTTTGAGGCTGCGACAACTTACCTTCCATTTTCATTTTTGTGCAATACTGAATACAGTGTTTCAGAATGTGCTTCAACTCAGAATATTCCAATGGCGGCAAACCGATTTTGGTAAAGTCGTTCAACTCACGCAATTTGTCTGTCATCATGGTACGCATGATTGCCAAGTCATGTTCTTGCGCTACTTTTGAACCAAAGCGCACCAAGTTGCGCTGGATATAGCAATTGCGGCCGGGAAATTCTTCCATGTGCTCTACATAGTAATCCAAGTCTTTGCGCACAGCGCTTTTGTACTTCATTTTTCTGCGTTTTTTTTCAGAGGTGTCACACCATCCGCTAAAGTCGCGCAATTCAAATGTGTTAGTATGGATAAACTCTGTATCCCATTTGGCATGGAATGGGTTTTTGGATAACAAGCCTGAATAAGCAATATCAGCCTTAAACAAGTCCACTAAACCGAAATACACGCGCTCCAATAACTTGATTGGAGCAATACGTCCTTTCTCACAGACAACAACCGGTGTGCCCAGCATAAAATACAAATGGCAGTGTCCGTTTTTTGGGTTTTTCACAATCATGTTAGGCACAGGAACAAGCCCCCAGCGTTCTTCCTTGAACTTCTCAAAGTCAAACTTGCGGTCAATGTCCAACACGATGAACATCTTATTGTTGGTGTTGTTGTGCTGCAAGTGTGTGTGTGTCAGTGAATCTGTACGAGAGACACACTTGCTGCCATATTTGAAGTTGGAAGAGCAACGCGGATAAAAACCTAAATTGTTGGCGAACTTGTAAAACATGCGTGCCTCTTTCAAATTACGAGGCATGCGGAACTTGGATGATTTATGATTGTTGAAGTGACGCAGAATCGCCCCTGCATCGGGAATGTGTCCCCAATCTTTCTTGGTTTTGCTTGATTTACTTTTTGCTTCTTGTTCTTTTTTCAGCAGTTCCGCTTCGGAGTAAATAGAGTATTCCTCACCAAACACATGACGAAAGTAATCCGCATCTGTGCGCGTCCAATATTGCACACGTTTGTTTTTCTTTTTTTCAACAGAAACATTGGACGAATTACCGTCCAATACATTATTTACAGGCAAACCCACCGACTCTGCGTCGGTGTGATGGTTGTTGGATGAGATTAAAGATGCAGTCTTGCTGCGAGATGCTTTTGATGCGGTTTGTGTCATAGTAAAACAAGGAAAACAGACTAACATTGTATTCCTTGTTAAAGAACAGGCTGTTTGCCCCAAGACAAACAAGTCAGCACCAACAAAGGAAACCCATGAATTGAAATGATAGAACTAATTTGTTTGCCTTGCAATAGACAAAACACACAGAGCGTGGCAACATCATGTCTGACAAAGAAAAAAGTTTTCCTTTAAGTCACCCATACAACATACTAACCAGATGTGAAGCATCGCCAGTGAAAAGCAATTCGTTTTGCATATTTGTTGTAAAACAACGGGTTACATTTTTAAAGGAATACATCCACTCTTAATTAAGGGAATAACTATGATTGACCAAGTAGAACAAAACAGCACCAGTCAAACAGATAACATGGCAAACACCAATGAACATGTCGAAATCGTTTTAGATGGCGTGACATCAAGTGTCGATTCTGACCCAGACCGCATATCAGAAGAAGTTGTGTATCACATGGATATTTCGGAGATGGTTGGCGCGGACGGTCAACACACTCACTCTATATATAATGATGAACAAACCAAACAGGCGGGCACTACTGATTGTGCAACCAGTGAGACTAATGGTAATACCGATAAAGATGCAACGGATACGATGGAAAAACTTGAAGTGCCAATCCAATTGGTTGATGAACAAAATGAAACTGCTGATGAACAAGTTGCTGCCTATTTAAAAGAAGAACAAGGCAAGCGGTCATTGCGGCAAAGATGGCAAGCCCTCCCGGCTCATCAAAAAAGTCTTTCCATTATAGCATTGGCAGTATGTGTCAGTCTTACCATGTTCTCCTTGTTAAATGTAAAGCAGAACAAAAGCGACAATGCAGTCAAAACATCAACTGCTGCATCAACACCATCTGCACAGCAATCTATCCAGCAAGTTAAACCCACACCGGCAAAAGAAAACTGGTGTCCTGATTTGGCGCAAATTGGCTCTTGCCTCGTTCCTATTCCAGAGCAATTGCAAGATGCTCAAGTAGCAGAGCGTATGAAACTGTTGGAAATCAATGGTAAGCAAACTTATGATGGGATTGTCCGTTATATGGATATGAGCAGTTTCCTTGCCCGTCAGCAAGACAAATATGGTGATTCACTATATCACCTGTTCCCGCGACAATTGGGCAATCTTTATCGTTATATGGCAAACCATCGTCAACCAACCGTTGACGATGCACTGTATATCTTGGAACTCCATCAGCGCATACTCGCCGCAGCAGATGTGAATATTGTTGTCAGACAGGATGACAATACTGGTAATCACGAAACTGAATCACAGTCTGTCGGTAATCCGCAAACAAACAATGATGCAGCGACCAACAATAGAGCACTATCTACGCAAAGCGGAATCATCAATTATGGTCGTGTAACACCTAATACCCAACAATCGGCACAACAAAATCGCACTCTGCCCAATACCGGCATGTCAAACAGTGGTGAAACTGTTATTCCTCAGACTGCTATCCCTCCGCGCACAGCATCACGCGGCAACTTTAATGAAAACGCTCGCGCGTTAGAGGATGCCATCTTAAATATGGATAGCGGTTCATCTAATCGAGCCATTCCGGTTACACCATCAGTAACTTATTATCCTCAAGGCTTGCCACCCAGCAGACAACCACAGCAAAACTATTCTGCACCTATGCAAAACGATAGGGTGGAATACGGCGGCATGAATTTCAAAGGTTCGCGTGGTACTAATGTGGCAAATGAAAACAAGCAGAACGAGCATTCCACACAAAATAATCGCACGACAAAACAGGAAAGCATGGAGATTCCTGAGCATGAAGAACCGAAACAACGCAGTTGGCTGGGACGGATTTTCAGAGGACGTTCAGAAGCAGAGTGACACGTAGCAACGATAAAAAAACAGGACGATTTTCTCGTCCTGTTTTCCTTTTCAGCATTTCAAGCCGGTCTATGTAATATATTGTTTTAAAATCGTTTTTCCTTTAGTTGATATAGAAAATTGGTTTTCAATGGCGATAAATGTATCTGGTAAATATGTTGTATGGGGTCTCCTACTGAGTACCATTATTCTAGCAAAAATGAAAACATTTGTCTCTCATGGCAGAAAGTTCATCGTTTTCCTTTTTTGTTAAATGGCTCACGCCAGTTCTGACATTAGTCATACAGGGTTTTCTCATAAGCTGTCACATAATGATTGATGAACGAGCTTCTGGACGCATCAAAGATTGCCGCTGTCAAACTCATGTTGCGAATGGCAAGCAGTCTGTCCATCATCAGTCTTGCCGGTGAACAGAATAAGTATTCTTCATCATTGTTAGACTGAATCTTTGCTGTGTAAATCAGTCTGGCAAATACAGTATTCCTGTTTTCTTCCAACCATTTGAGCAAACGAATGACCCATGATGTGGGAATGTAGGCAAGAATAAACAGTAAGTCATTGGCATACCTGTTCCACTCATCGTCTGAGATTTCGTGAACAAGACGCAGATTATCTGCCAATTGGGATAACACATTCTGTACACCTGCGTGGTTGACCACTGTCCATGTGTCTTTGTTGTCCATCTCATGTAATACTGGTGCAGACAAATCTGGGTCAGTGTCCGCCCAGTAATTACGGATGGCGTTTTCCTTGAATACCAGTTTTCGTGCGCGTTTGATTTTCTCGGCCATTGTGTGTCTGATTTTAATAATTGTTGTACTTAATTTAATGATTGATGGACTGGTTGAAAATGTTTCACTATGATGTTGTTAATCTTGTCCTTCCATAGGTTTCCATGTGAAAACAGAACAGCTTTCTCATCCTCCGTTGCATTTAGATACACACTTGTTGTCTTTGACAAATGTGCACTGCAATACCAATGTGTTATCATTATTTCCGCATCTATCACCAATGAAATCCTTGATAGACGATGTTGGATTTGTGAAACCGTTGACTGATATTCTGTCACAACAGGATTTCTCGGTTTATCAACCGCGTGATTACCTGTTGCTCTTTGTGGGTTTGCTGGCTGAAAAACATGGTGTGTCACAACAAGACTTCCTTAAAACAAACAAGTTCACCCACACAAACAGATTGACTGATTGGGCATACAGTAAATGCAAAACTCCTGATGCAATGACCATGTTTGCCTATTACATTGATGAACCGGTTTTAAACCGTTTAATTGGATTTACTGTCGGAAGTCATTTGGTGGTACAAGCATTACACGATATTCGTCATGCGTTGGACGAGGCGCTGAAAGGATTGTTGCTGCATGAGCGCAGCAGTGGTGGGGTTAACTTTGTTGAGCGTGTGAGCAATATGCGCAATTTGCATATTGCCTATCCGGAACACATCTGTGTGTTTGTGGATTGGATGTTGCATACCATACGCGACATGGTGCGGCGTGATGTGTTTACTGATGAAGATGTCAGACTGATGCTGTATATGCGTGATATGACACGCATACCCTTCTATTTGACCAATGAAATGCCTGCCAATATCCGACAATATGTTTTACCCAGCTATCATCAGACAAACAGGTTGTTACGCTGTTATCAGGAACAGTTTGTCAATCCTTTGATTAGAAACGGTTCTATTTTAATACATGGTCATACTGATAAAGCATGTTTGGATTTGGTATTACCAGAACATCTGGTGAGTCAATATCAGACTGCTGTTAACGCTCTGCTTTCAGTGTGTGCTTTAATAGAAAGTGATGATTTTGGTTTGTCAGAACAATTGGGTGTTATCGCGGACAATGCGGATAATGTGTTACAAACTCGGACTATAATGGTCGGAGACCTTATGTTATTCGTGAATGAATTTAGGAAAACTTTGAAATGAAAAACAAGTATATCGACCGTTTGAACAAAGCGATGCTTGGAGAATTATCTGACATCCATGTGATTGTTGAAGACATTCTTGCAGGTCAAACACTGGATGCGACATCGTATGAAAAGAAAGCCAGTACACTGGAACGCTTTGGTCTGAAACGATTGTCATTCTTGTATTTAGCAATGGGTTTGTATACCAGCAATGGTGCGCGTAATGATTTAGCAGATAGTATTGTGCGTCAGACTGATGCTGCATTGCCCAACATTGTTCAGCACATTACCAGTGCGCCTACAGCGGACATTGTGTTGGATATGGAAGGCGCAAATCCGTTGTTTGATGCCGTCGGTTTGTCTTTAAAAGAGGCGGGTTTTTCTCCTACTCGACAAAAACGTGTGTTCGGCTTTGATTTGGAATACAGTGATACCATTGGCGGCAGCGATACAAATACGCATGAAGCACAAACTGACGTATTTCAGCAAGGACAACCGGTTGTCGCAGAACATGCAACAAGTGAGACGGTTGAGCCTGTTCAGCCACAAAATACAGAGACTGACTCTGAAATTATAGGCAGCATAACCGACAATTTGCTGCAGGGGGTGCAATCCAATCGCACCACCAACACACAAGAAATTCAATCTGATTCACAGGTGACAACACAAGAACTGGTGTTTGTCACACCTGATATGGAACAGCAAACACAAACACAAGAACAAGGATTGCCGTCAACAAATATGCAAAACAGTTACACACACAACACACTTGAACAAGTTTCACATGCGCAACCATCGCAACCGGCATTACAACAAGCACATGCGTCAATGCCGCAACAAACAACATTTGCGTCTTACATGAATGACCAAGTGTTTGTTCTTAATGCGCAAACACAGGAATATTTCATTAATGGACGAGTATGTCTGGATAGTAATACTTTTGTCAGCCATATCAGGCAACTGTGTGAAACAATTGAACGTTTGTTGGAACACAATCAGGAATTGGCAAACTTTACTGCCGGTGGCGAGGAGGTTTACTTTAATCCTGATTGGGAACTAAAATGGGATGAAACCTTGTTGGGTTTGTCAGGTGCATTAGAAGATGTGGCACTATTTAAAACTTCGGCGCTGGTACACAAATTGCGTTTCTATATCAGCTACCTGATTGAAAAGAACATTATGTTTGACCGCCACACTTACACGCTGATGCAAGCGGTGTTGATGCCGGTGTATTCATTCCTGTCTGCCAATGTTTCCGGCATTAACCGTGAAGAATTTGTGCATTTGGAGGTTCAAATCGACGGTGTGTCTGCTATGTTTAAAGAAACTATGAACCAACAAGCCATCAGCACTGTATTACAGAACGGATTGACCGCATTTGAAGAGAAACTGGATACCAAATTAAACAACATAGCAGAAACAGTAAAACAAAGCAATAAAGTGCTTAACCAATTGGAGCAAGGATTCTCACGCTTTACTGTCGGATACAACACCCATATTTCTGCTCTGGTCAGCACAATTGAACAATCAAATAACTCCGAGCAGATTGCCAATGTGGAAGAACGTCTGGCAAACATGATGTACAAACAGCGTCAAGAAATGATAGCCTTGTTTGAACAATTGGCGAAAATTGCCGACCAGCGCGGTAATCAGCAAGTCGGTCTGTTGAGTATGGTGAAAAATTTGTTTAAGTGATGGGTGCAAGCTGGTTTCAGTCAAACCCTCATTGACATCGAAAGAGGACTGCTGCGTCCTCTTTTCTTTCGTCTTCTACACTACTTCCCTCAGAACGTTAGATTATGCGTATCTTTTGTGCCCATTGACATGAAAAAACTGTTACAAAAACTAGGCAACCTGTGTACGCGCAGACGTGCATTAATGATTGCAGGAGGTTATATCGTTTTCTTCTTGGCAACATTCAGTCTGTATTACTTTCTGAGCAACAACTATCCGCAATTCGTTGCTGGTGGTGAAAGTAATCAAATCAAGTATGACTATAAAATCAAAGCCCAAAAAGCACCTGAAGCCGGTGCGGACGATTTCCATGCCATCGTAATGGACGATGCGGATACTTGTGGGCAGAATGCGCCTTTGGGTATTCCTGATGCTTCACGGCGTGATGACACCAGTAATTTGTATTGCTTTAACAAGTATTTGTCTGTGTATAGCGAGAGTGCAAAAATGCCGTTGGTTGTGGCTTACTCTTTGGATAAAAATAATTGGGTTGGGCGCAAACCGCTTCAAGTTGGCAATGTCGGATTCCAACGTTTTAAAAATGTCACCCCTGATGCAGCGAGCTTTAATGGCACGCCATATGTATTAAAACAACTCGCGCCACTGGACAATTTTCTGTATGACAAAACGGCAGTAGGTGAAAGTCTGTATATGACCAATGTTGTACCCATGAATCCGGTATTGGCAAACGGTGTGTGGCAACAGGCTGACTATTTTGTACGTAAAATGTTTGCCGAGCAAAATGAGGTGAAAAACTTGTATGTACTTGTTGGCCCGTTGTACTTGTCTGGTCGTACTGATGATAATGGCAAACGTATTCCCAACAATCTGGGACAACTGGCAAACGGTGTGGTTGTACCGACTCACTATTACAAAGTCATACTTGAACCGCGCGGTGGCGCATATTCGGCATTCATTTTCCCTAATACAGCAATGGCGACCGGCAATTTTAAAAATTATCAAGTGGAGCTTGCCAGTATTGAAAAAGAAACCAAACTCAAACTGTTTCCTAATTTGGATGCCAAACAGCGTCGTAGATTGGAAGACTTGACGGAATACCTGAAATAACGCTACTATCTAATTGATTTCTTATCTTGGAGCAAATGAAATGGGATTTTTTGACGACATCAAAGAAAAAGGCACACAACTTTGGAAAAGTGCCAGTGCAACCGTGGAAAAAGGCAAAGGTATGACGGTTGGCGAAATTGGTGATGCTATCTCCAGTACGGTTTCGGAGGCTTACGAGACTGTGAAAAAAGAAATGTCAGACGTTTCCGACAAAATTGTTGCCGGTTTTAAGGATGGTGAAGCCATACATGTTGAAAAACGTATTGAGGTGGATGAGAATGGGCAGGAATATGAAGTGACTGTGGTTCGCAAGCCTGTTGCCAAAGCCGCATCAGACGAAAATGATGTACAACAGTCGCAAGAACTCAATCCGTCTTCAGAGGAAAACCAAATTGCAAAAAGTAAATCGGAAGCCTTTGATTCAACCGCCGCAGTCGATTCAGACAAGACTGAAAAAACTGCTGAAAATTTGGTTGGTGTTGCAAGTAGCGCGGATAAAGTGGTTGAAAGTGTGGTTGGGCAACCGGCTGATACCGAAACACCGTCAGGCGGTAAAAATGAATCGGATAAAAAAAAACGGTTGATTGACCGCATGGCGGACAAGTTTAATGCCGCACTGGATAACGCTGAACAAGCGGTTGAAAAAAAACGTATTGAAATTGAAGAAAAACGCCGTGCTGAAGAATTGGCTCGCCTACGCACACCGATGCAGAGAGTGAAATACAGTGTGCGCCATTTTTGGCAAACTGTTACCAACAGTAAGCGTGGCAAATTGGTGGAAGACAGCCTATTTATCGCCAAAAGTAAAGTTCCGTTTCGTATGAAGAAAGTAAAACGCTTCCTGCAATTCGGTGTGACGGTTGGTTCAATGTTGTCAGTAAAACAATGGTTTGGTATTGCTACTGCGGCAGGTGGTTTATTATGGAGTAACCATAAACGCAAAGTGTTGTGGTTTGGTGGGATTGCTTCGGTGCTTGCCTTTATTTATTCCGCCTTTAAGGATGATTAACGGGTGTTGTTATGAATGAAATGGAAACCGTTCTAAAACAATTGTTGCGCAATCTTGATGTGGAAGGCTGGCGGGAAAGTTTGCGAGACAAGCAGTTCGCCTACTTTCTTGGTGGCTATTTGACTGAAAAACGGGAAAATGTGTATCACCTGTTGGTTAAAAATATTGGTACGAAAAACATTGAGTTGATTCAGGAAATTATTTCCTTGTTGATTGCAAACAATGTTTCCATTTTAAATGCAGATGTGAACAACCGTTTGCCCAGCGATTTGGTGAAAAACAAATACACGGCTCTATACGTCATTCTCTCTGAATATGAAGGGCGCGAATATCGTGACGCTTATGAATACCGCGCCAAATATGAAGCAGAGTTAGAGCAAAATTCTTGACCTCCTCCCAAGCAGTTCGTTTCAAAGCAGACCAGTACGGTCTGCTTTCTTTTTGTCCGCATGTTCCGTGTTGGCGCATTATTTGTTGATTGAAAAACATCAACGATAATGGCGTTAACCCACCGAAAACATTAAAATATGGCATTATTCATTGAATGACGGAGTTTCTGATGGGTTTGTTTGATATGCTTGGGCGTGGCGGCGATTATGTGAAAAACAAGAGTAAAGATGTTGCCAATGCCGGTGTGAACAAGGGTAAAGAAATCGTCGGGTACGGCTTGATTAAAGCCAATGCCAAGTTTATTGCCGACAGTTTCAAAACCATGACACAGCCGGTTAAGGTGCGCTCGGCACAAAAGTTATCCTTTGAACAGTACGTACAAAAGAACAACATTGACCAAGCCGATTTGGTCAAGAATTACAAAAGCCTTAGTATTGCCTTCTACATTACTATGTGCGGTTCGATTGGCGCATTACTAATGATGCTGTTTGCTTTTGCCAAACCTGACAAATTGATGTTGATTGGACAATTCGTGTCCTCCTTGTCTATCAGTGGATTTTTTATCGCCTCCATGTTAAACTTCGGATGGCGTGCTTACCAAATCAGGAAGCGCGATTTCGTCCGCTTCAATGTTTATCTCAAATCAGGAGCGGAAATTTTTCCACGATTCAAGTTGAGCCATGACAAATGAAAAAGTTTAGCGTTTATGAAATTCAGGGGGATGTCACCCCTGATGAACTGATTGCCCATATCACGGATTCGGAAAACGTTTTCCGTGATTTTTCTTCATCTTTGGACACCATTACCGGCGGGTTTTTGCCGTTATATGAAGAAATTGATGCCAATGGCGTGATGCAGCCCAAATACTATGTATCCATTGACGGCAACCTGATGACATTCGCCTATAAAATGCTGAAAAAGAATGTTCCTGCCGCACAAGTGAAAGACGTATTGGAAAAACGTGTTCAGGAAATCCTGTTGCGCGAAGGGCGTGTAGTCGGGCGCAAAGAGAAGAACGAATTGAAACAAATGGTGTTTGACGAACTGCTGCCCCACGCTTTTGCCAAACCTTCCGTATTCCATTTCATCGCCGATTTTGAGCGAAAACGCCTGTTTATTGATACTACCTCTGAATCACAATTGGAATTGATGGTAGGACAGTTGATTAGTCCTGATTATGAAATTGGTTTGCACCCGTTATATCCAAAGAACCCCTTTGGCAGCACTATGTTGAGGTTATTGAAAGAAGAGGTGTTTGATGCGGAAAACACACCACTATCCACTGCTACCGAATGCGTGATTGAAATCGGCGCAACAGACGGTACGACACCGCTTATCAGCTTGCGTGATATGGGTATGGGGTCAAGTGATGTGCGCCACAGTATTGACGGAGAAAACCGTTTCGTTCGCAGCATTCGTCTGATGTTGGATGACATTGTATTTACAGTGGATAGAAAGTTTGCCTTTTCTGGCGTACAAGGCTTGGAAGATAAATCCGAAGATAAAGATGAGTATGACAGTCAGGAAGACTTCTTGCGCACCAAGTTGTTCTCTGAAGCACAAAATATGAATATCTTGGTGGATGCGGTGATTGATGTCATCGATAATTCGTGAGTTCCAATATGAATATGTGAAAAGGAAGCCCAAAACGGCTTCCTTTTTTTGTGTAATCAGCAATCACTCAGCGACAGCAACGATTTCCTTACCCTCGGTGACTTGTTCGGTTGGAATCTCATATTGTTTGTTCACAACCGCTTGCACCTCGTCATCTACTTTCATCATCACGGCGACAATATCACTGTATCTCAGGCACACACGGCACAAATCATTTTGACAGACAGCAAGGCGATGGTAATTTTCATCACTCTCGAACATCTTTAAGTGACCTGATTCACAGGCCGGACAAAGTATGCCGGTATGGTCGCCAACCGGCACAAGGTTTAAATCATATTCTTCGTCATAGGTAATCGGACGGTACATATTGGTATTCCATAGGCTGTTTATATTTGGATAGTCTACAAAATAAAGCCTCAAGCCCTGTGCCTTATGGCGTGGATATAAGGCGTTAATATTCTGTTCCATAACCATTGGATAGGATTAGTAAAACATGATACAATGATACTTCCAGTATTTCTTTATTGACAAGATGTTAATCCAAAAGTCTTACCAATATGAGTTAATTCCGAACGGAGAACAAGTCCGCAAACTAAAACAGTTTTGCGGCTGTTGCCGTTTCGTGTTTAATAAAGGCTTGGAGGAAGTGAAGAAATACTATGATAACACCGGTCATTTCCTGAATTACGCACAATTAACCGCCCTTCTGCCAAAATGGAAACAAGATGCCGACTGGCTCAAAGACTGTCACTCGCAGGTTTTGCAACAAAGCATGAAAAACCTGTCGCAGGCGTTAATGAATTTCTCTGCCGGTCG
>ERZ772956.1964-NODE-1964-length-13394-cov-7.147387_pt1 | contig 13394 bp, 7 predicted proteins | sample MGYA00580683_ERZ772956 | MGnify/ENA primary metagenome ERZ772956 (study PRJEB29015, sample SAMEA2738077) | human oral metagenome | biome: human oral; feature: human-associated habitat; material: saliva | place: China | collected 2212 ... | reverse complement strand
CAGAACAAGAGCATCTTGATCGCCAAAAAGAAGAAGAGGAAAGCATCGCCCTCGCCAGTGAAAAAGCGAAAGAAAAAGCTAAACGTGCTAAAACTAAAAAGACACGTGATGCTGGTAAACCAAGCTCAGGTGGTCGCTTCCTTGGAGGTCTTGCCCTTGTAGCTGTTTCAGCTCTCGTTGGTGCAGGTGCTATGTATGTTTCTCTAGGTAACAAAACAACTGAAGAAACAACTTTGGTATCTATGAAAGGTGATACTGTTACTGTTGGTGATGTTTTTGATTCACTTAAAGGTAGCAGCCAAACACAACAAAGTGTTTTGAGTGCAACTTTGCAAAAGGCTCTTGAAAAAGAATATGGTAGCAAAGTCAGCAAAGAAGACGTTGACAAAGCTTATAAGCAAGCTTCAGAACAATACGGAGATCAATTCTCACAAGTACTTGCAGCCTATGGTCAAACAGAAGAGTCATACCGTAATCAAATCCGTACACAAAAATTGGTTGAGTACGCTGTTAACCAAGCCGCACAAAAAGATTTGACGGAAGCAAATTACAAGGCTGCCTATGATAACTACACACCAAATACAGAGGTGCAAGTGGTTTCAACTACTGATAAAGCAGTGGCAGATAAAGTAGACTCTGAAGCTAAGGCAGAAGGAGCAGATTTCTCACAAGTAGCTAAAGATAACAGCTTGGAAGTGACTTCTAAGACAGTTAACTCAGCTTCTCAAGACTTCCCAGCAGATGTTTTGACAGCAGCCTTCAAACAAGATGCTAATGCCGTTTCTGACGTAGTGACTGTTTCAAACAGCTCAACTGGTGCTGCAACTTACTACATCGTCAAAACTGTTTCAAAATCTGAGAAAAATGCAGATTGGAAAAACTATAAGGATGATTTGACTAAGGTCATCATCAATGGTAAGAAAGCTGATACTAACTTCACTAACTCAGTGATTGCTAAGGTCCTTAAGAAATATAATGTTAAAGTTGTAGACAAGGCCTTTAGCGCAATTCTTGACCAGTATGTGACTGGTTCTGGGGCTTCATCAAGTTCATCATCAAGCTCTAGCAAATAAATCACAAGATAGAGTTGATAATGCTATTATCAGCTTGACCTAAGACCTAAAACACGTTAAAATGGAGAGTGGCTGAAAGTTCTAATATCATGACATTTTTAGCCTTCCCTTTGAGATTGGTAATCATCGCTTCTGATACAGAAAAATGGCGGTCGCTGCGAGCCATGGACGAATCTGGTTACTTGCTACTCAAAGTTCACAATTAAAGACAAATAAGAATGACAAGTTCATTGAATGAAGGTGGTACCGCGGTTCACGTCGCCCTTCGTTTAGTGGTCTTGTCTTTTATTCTTTGGGTATTTTCTGAATGAAATGTATGGCAATATTGGAGGTGGCGTATGAAAACCTATTTTGTCAAACAGAAGTTTCGATTGGGTGGCGAACGCTTTGATATCAAGGATGATCAAGGTAGAGTTGCCTATCAGGTTGAAGGATCCTTTTTCAAGATTCCAAAGACCTTTACAATTTTTGGTGAGGATGGTCGTGAGATTAGTCATATCACCAAGGAGCCGCTTAGTCTCTTGCCTAAGTTTACAGTAGACTTGCGAGATGGTTCGAGTTTTTACATTCGAAAAAAATTAACCTTTCTTCGTGATAAGTATGATGTCGATAATCTTGGCTTGCGAATAGAGGGGAATATTTGGGACTTGGATTTTCAACTACTTAATAGTCAAAATCAGGTAGTTGCTAGGATTCAAAAGGAGCTCTTCCATCTGACATCGACCTATACTGTTACTGTTTATGAAAATACTTACGCCGATTTGGCCATTTCCCTGTGTGTTGCTATTGACTATGTGGAAATGCTCGAGAATAGCTCAAAATAAGAAACATTTATTTAAGGAGAAACAATGAAACAACTTACTTCAGCACAAATTCGTCAAATGTGGCTTGATTTCTGGAAATCAAAAGGTCACGCTGTTGAACCATCAGCTAACTTGGTTCCAGTTAACGATCCAACCCTTCTTTGGATTAACTCAGGGGTTGCCACTTTGAAAAAATACTTTGATGGCTCTGTGATTCCTGAAAATCCACGTATCACTAACTCACAAAAGGCTATCCGTACCAACGATATCGAAAACGTTGGTAAGACAGCTCGTCACCACACAATGTTTGAAATGCTTGGTAACTTCTCAGTTGGTGACTACTTCCGTGATGAAGCTATCGAATGGGGTTATGAGCTTTTGACAAGCCCAGAGTGGTTTGATTTTCCAAAAGACAAACTTTACATGACTTACTATCCAGATGATAAAGATTCATACAACCGTTGGATTGCTTGCGGTGTTGAACCTAGTCATTTGATTCCAATTGAAGATAACTTCTGGGAAATCGGTGCTGGACCTTCAGGACCAGATACTGAAATCTTCTTTGACCGTGGCGAAGACTTTGACCCTGACAATATTGGTATCCGTTTGCTTGAAGAAGATATTGAAAACGACCGTTACATTGAAATTTGGAACATCGTTTTGTCACAATTCAACGCAGATCCAGCTGTTCCACGTTCAGAATACAAAGAACTTCCTAATAAAAACATTGATACGGGCGCAGGTCTTGAACGTCTTGTAGCCGTAATGCAAGGGGCTAAAACAAACTTTGAAACAGACCTCTTCATGCCTATCATTCGTGAAATCGAAAAAATGTCTGGTAAAACTTATGATCCAGATGGTGACACAATGAGCTTCAAGGTCATCGCTGACCACATCCGTTCATTGGCATTTGCCATTGGTGATGGTGCCCTTCCAGGTAATGAAGGTCGTGGTTATGTCCTTCGTCGTCTTCTCCGTCGTGCCGTAATGCACGGCCGTCGTCTCGGCATTTCTGATGCTTTCTTGTACAAACTTGTTCCAACTGTTGGTCAAATCATGGAAAGCTATTACCCAGAAGTTCTTGAGAAGAAAGACTTTATCGAGAAGATTGTTAAACGTGAAGAAGAAACCTTTGCACGTACCATCGATGCAGGTTCAAGCATGCTTGACGAGCTTCTTGCTAACCTTAAGAAATCTGGTAAAGATACGCTTGAAGGTAAAGATATCTTTAAACTTTACGATACTTATGGATTCCCAGTGGAATTGACAGAAGAGTTGGCTGAAGATGAAGGCTTCAAGATTGACCATGAAGGTTTCAAAGCTGCCATGAAAGAACAACAAGAACGTGCGCGTGCTAGCGTGGTTAAAGGTGGTTCTATGGGTATGCAAAATGAAACCCTCGCCAACATCACTGAACCATCTGAGTTCTTGTATGAAGCGGAAACTGCTGAAAGCCATTTGAGCGTGATCGTTGCTGATGATGCTCGTCATGATAGTGTTAACTCTGGTCAAGCACTCCTTGTCTTTGAACAAACACCATTCTACGCTGAAATGGGTGGACAAGTAGCAGACCACGGTACTATCTCAGATGCAGCTGGTACAGTCGTTGCGCGTGTTGTTGACGTTCAACGTGCACCAAATGGACAAGCCCTTCACACTGTTGAGGTTGAAGGTGAACTTGTTGTAGGTGCTAACTACAAACTTGAAATTGACCACACACGTCGTCACCGTGTTATGAAGAACCACACAGCGACTCACCTCTTGCATGCTGCCCTTCATAATATCGTTGGTGATCATGCTGTTCAAGCTGGTTCTCTTAATGAACAAGAATTCTTGCGTTTCGACTTCACTCACTTTGAGGCTGTAACTCCAGAAGAATTGCGTGCTATCGAAGAACAAGTCAACGAAGAAATCTGGAAAGCAACTCCAGTAACAACTATTGAAACAGACATTGACACTGCTAAATCAATGGGAGCTATGGCCCTCTTTGGTGAAAAATATGGTAAGAATGTTCGTGTCGTTTCAATCGGTGATTACTCTGTTGAGCTTTGTGGTGGTACGCACGTTGCCAACACTGCTGAAATCGGTATGTTCAAGATTGTCAAAGAAGAAGGTATCGGTTCAGGAACACGTCGTATCTTGGCAGTGACATCACGTGAAGCTTACCTTGCTTACCGTGAAGAAGAAGATGCCCTCAAAGCAATCGCAGCAACACTTAAGGCACCACAATTGAAAGAAGTACCTAACAAGGTTGCTAGCCTTCAAGAGCAGTTGCATGCTCTTCAAAAAGAAAATGCTGCTCTTAAAGAAAAAGCAGCAGCAGCAGCAGCTGGTGATGTCTTCAAAGACGTTAAAGAAGCTAACGGTGTTCGTTACATCGCTAGCCAAGTGGAAGTTTCTGACGCAGGTGCTCTTCGTACCTTTGCTGACCAATGGAAACAAGCAGACTACTCTGACGTCCTTGTCCTTGCAGCTCACATTGGCGAAAAAGTTAATGTCCTTGTAGCAAGCAAGTCTAAAGATGTTCACGCAGGTAATGTTATCAAGGTTCTTGCACCAATCGTATCAGGTCGTGGTGGTGGTAAACCAGATATGGCCATGGCCGGTGGTAGCGATGCCAATGGTATCCAAGATCTTCTTTCAGCAGTAGCAGAACAGCTTTAAGATGTGATACAATAAAAGAAACTTGAAAAGGTAGGATGAAAATCCTATCTTTTTTTCTTTAAAAAGTTTAGTAATAATATTGAAATAATTGTAAAAAATATTTCAAAGGGGTATAATAGAAATGTGAAAACGGTTCCAATTTTTATCAAACAGCCTAGAAAGTGAGAGTGATCAAAATGAGAAAGGCATATGTTTTTAAGGAACGTCAACGTTACTCAATACGTAAATATTCTTTTGGAGCTGCATCAGTCTTGATTGGTGCGAGCTTGATGCTTGGTGGACATGCTTTGGCTCAGGAACAAGCCAATGGCGCAAGTTCCAGCAAGGATTATGAAGTTTTTGTAAATAATTCTGAACCACTTCAAATCGACCAGGCAACTTCAGAAGCTGTTACCGATGTCCTCAATCAACCAGCTTCAAGATCTGAAGCGCCAAGACCTAAGCTTGCCAGCAGTGAAGTTGCTTCTTCTGAAGCTAGTAGTGTAGTGGCTAGCGAGGCTGCTTCTTTGGAAGTACCGGCAGAGGTTGCTCATTCTGCATCTGCTGTTGCTACTGTTTCTAGATCAGAAGTGGCTAGTCCACGTTCTGAAGTGTCATCAGTAGCTAGCTCTGAAGCAGCAAGTGAGACTAACCGTTCAGCAACTTCAGAAGTAGCAGAAGCTAGAGTTACTGACCGTGAAGCTGTGGATACTCCTCAACCTGGTGTGGATGGTCCAGTGACTGCTGATGGTTCTCTTGATATCCCATCAAACGGTACTTTCTATTTCCGTCGCACAACTGAAATTCGTACAGCGCCTATCATGGATATCAAACCTGCCTTCGTCTTTAGTGCAGGTGACCATGTTATCTATGATAAGGTCTTGAAGAGAGACAATCATCAATGGATTTCTTACATTGGCTACGACTATGAACGCTACTACGCTGATATCGCAGCATTGAAGGCTGAAAACACTAATAGCACCACTGAAGCAACTAGAGATGAAGTCATCCCTGAACGTGGTACTTATTACTTTACTAAACCTGCAGATGTGAAGAACCAACCTAGCTTGACTGCCAAGACTGAGTTCAATTTTGATCCAGGCATGTCAGTCAACTACGATAGATCTTTGCTTGCTGACAACCACCGTTGGATTTCTTATGTGTCATACAATGGTACTCGTCGTTACGTTGACCTAGGTGCTGCTGCAGAGGCTGTAGCTAAACCAAGAGGCGATATCGCTATTGAAAGTCATGACAATGGTGACTTTAGTGTAGTTATCAGTAATGTTTCAGACCAAAACGGTGTCCTCGGGGTATCTGTTCCAATCTGGTCTGAAAAGAATGGTCAAGATGATATCATCTGGTACAATGCGACTCGTCTTAACAATGGCAACTACAAGGTTAACGTCAGTCTAACTGACCATAAGAATGAACGTGGTCTCTACAATGTTCATCTTTACTATGTTGAAACTAATGGTAAATTAGTTGGTGTGGGTGGCACAACTTACACAGTTCCTGCCAAGGTTGAAGAAACTCATACAACTACTAGTCATAGCCTTCCTGACTCAGGAACTTATACCTTCAAAGAACGCTCTAGCATTAAGGCAGAACCTCGTGTAGCAAGCCCAGAGTTGGCCTATTACGATGCTGGTATGTCAGTCAACTATGACAAGATTGTCAGTGGTGATGGTTATCAATGGCTTTCTTACCTCAGCTACAATGGCAACCGCCGTTATGTAGCCGTGGCTAAACTTGCTCAACAAGAAAGCAAACCAAGCGGTACTATCAATATTGAAAATCTCTCTAACCTTGGTTTCGACGTTCATATCACTAATGTTTCTGGTGGTGACAAGGCTATCCAAGGCGTGAGTGTTCCAGTTTGGACATCCAAAGATGGTCAAGATGATCTTGTATGGCACAAAGCTGACAGACAAAGTGATGGTAGCTACAAGGTTCGCATCAATGTTAGTGACCATAAGGCCGAAGCAGGCGAATACATCGTCCATCTCTACTATGTTCAAGATGGTAAGATGGTAGGTATCGGAGGCACTAGCACAACTGTTCCAGTTCAAAATGCAACCCGCCACAATCTTCCAGCTTCAGGTTCATATACCTTTACCGCTCGAACTGGCATTAAGACTCAACCTTTGGTAGCTAACCCAGATGTTAGCTACTACGATGCTGGTATGTCAGTCAACTATGACAAGGTTGTCAATAATGACGGCTATACATGGCTTTCTTATCTCAGCTATTCAGGACATCGTTTCTATGTGGCTATCGCACCAACGAGTGTGACTAAACCCGTAGAACAACCAGTCCAACCAAACACATCTTCATCTGGTACCTATACTTTTAAAGAACGTTCTAGTATTAAAGCAGAACCAAGTATGGCAAGTCCAGAGTTGGCCTACTATGATGCTGGTATGTCTGTTAACTATGACAAATTGGTGACTGCAGATGGTCATACATGGCTCTCTTATGTCAGCTATGGGGGCAATCGCCGTTACATTGCTATTGATGGTAAGGTAACAGCAGTTGCTCAACCAGCAAGCCCAAGCCTAGCGGCAACTGGCACCTATACCTTTACAAAACCTAGCTCTATTAAGGCTCAACCAAGTGTTGCTAGCCCAGAGTTAGCCTACTATGATAAAGGCATGTCCGTTCGCTATGACAAGGTCCTAACAGCTGATGGTCACACCTGGTTGTCTTATGTAACTTATAGTGGTGCGAGACGCTATGTGGACATTTCTTAAGATTCGTAACATCACTCTCTTTTGAGGGTGGTGTTTTTTGGTTGATTGAAGCAAAAAAAATGTTACAAACTATTGCTTTTTTGTAATAAAAATGTAAAATAAGTAAAGAGAACAATAAATCTCATTTTGAATAAATAAGAGAGGTTCATTAATTAAAGAAATGCTCTTACTTAGAATTTCTCTTAAGATTATGCTAAAGGAAGTTATGCCATGCTTAACATCTATGTTTTAGAGGATCATTTTATCCAACAAAATCGTATTGAAGAGGTTATTCATACGATTCTTAAGAAAAATAACATTAAAGTTGGCGACTTTGAAGTTTTCGACAAACCCAATCAACTGTTAGACTCTATTACTGAGCGAGGATCTCATCAGCTCTTTTTCTTGGACATTCAAATTAAAAACGATACTAAAAAAGGTTTGGAAGTGGCTAAGCAGATTCGCAAGAATGATCCCTATGCCAATATTGTTTTCTTCACGACCCATTCAGAGTATCTTCCCTTAACTTTTCAATATCAATTGGCAGCTCTAGACTTTATTGACAAGTCTTTGGAGGGCGAGGACTTTCAAAAGCGTGTGTAAAGTATTATCTTATTAACCTGCAAAAAGATACAGAGTCAAAATCCAGAAGACGCTTTTCGGATTGAGAATGTTAAGACCGTTATTCAGGTTCCCTTTCATGATATCTTGTACCTTGAGACCTCGGATATCGTTCATAAGGTTATCCTTTATACTAAAGAGGAGCAGATTGAGTTTTATGGCAGTCTCTCTCAAATTGAAAAGAGCGACCCTAGACTGTTTAAATGTCATAAGTCCTTCCTAGTTAATCCAGAAAATATTATCAAATTAGATAAAAGTACGGGGACGGTCTATTTTGAAAATGGTGGCATTTGCTATGTTTCAAAGTTGAAACTAAAGAAATTGCTTGAGAGAATCAGCCTATGACAGCAATCAATTTTTTGTTGGATAATCTAGACTTTTTAGCGGAGATTATCCTCTTTATTCTCATTTATCAATACATTACCTCCGAGAAGATAAAGCTAAGATGGTATATCATCATCCCCTTGATTATCCGATTTTTGTTTGTGCTTTCTCCAGCACTATCCTATGTTTTAGGGCATGCCTTCTTGGTTGTTTATTCCCTCTACAGAAATCGTTATGGCAATAGGTTATTAGATATTTTCTATGGCTTGTTTCCAATCATCATAGAAAGTCTTGTTCACAATCTTATTATTTATGGGATTGCCTTGGTCATCAATCGTCATTATCTGATTGTACTTAACCATTTTCATTTAAACCTTGTCATTGAGTTGCTAGTCTTTCCTGTGTTTTGGTTAATCATTAAGACCTTAAAAGTGGATTTCAAAGCATTGAACTATGGTTTTCGAAAGTCATTTTCAAAGTACTTTTTATTACTTATAGATATATCAATGTTATCTTATGCCCTCCTTCTCCAATATATTACCTTTTTTGTGCAACAGAGCCCTGGAGGAAGAGATTGGCATGTTTATCTCGTGGTGACCTATGCTTTACTCTTTCTTGCGACCCTTGTTTATATCAATGCGACCTTCAGTGAGAGACTAAAAGAAGAAGTCCTACTCCAAAAAGATAGGCAAATGAGTGATTTGGCTCATTATAGTCAACAAATCGAGCAACTCTATACGGATCTTCGTCGCTTCAGGCACGATTACCTAAATGTCTTGTCTAGTATCAAATATGGCATTGACTCCAAGGATATGGCTATTATTTCCGATATCTACGATAACATCCTTGAAAAAACAAAGACTCGGATTGAGGGGAAACAGTACGAAATTGCCAACTTGATTAATATTAAAGATGAAGCCGTTAAAGGTGTCCTGGCTAGTAAAATTTTGGAAGCACAGGGACAGTCTATTACCATTCACCTTGAGGTCAGTGATATCTTTGAAGTATCGAGGATGGAATTGTTGGATTTCATAACAGTGTTGTCTATTTTTTTGGATAATGCTATTGAAGCTAGTCTGGATAGCAGTGCTAAAGAAGTAAACATTGCTCTTATCAGTGGAGAGACAAAGGTGGTAATAGTGGAGAATACCATTGCTCAAGAATCTATCAATACAGTCGGTATCTTTAAACTTGGTCGCTCAAGTAAAGGAGAGGGACGTGGTATAGGTCTGTCCACTGTTCGAGAGATTTTAGGGAAGTATCCTAATTGTTCTTTGTCAACACAATCTAAAGACTATCGTTTTAAACAGACACTAAAAATAGAAGATGTGGTTTGATTATGACGAAAAAACCACCGTTTATGACTTCAATGAAAAATTTAGCTGTCTATATATTATAATAACCTAGTAAATTATCAGAAAAGGAATATCACTCATGAAAAATACAAGTAAACTCATTGGTATCGTGGCAGCTCTTATCGTAGTTATTCTTGCCATCTTCCTGGTGACTAAGTTTAACAGCCATGAATCAGCTCGTGTTAGCACAAGTAGCAGTCCAGTCAAAACGGTTAAGAAGTCATCTTCAAGCTCAAGTAAGGCTGTTAAGAAGGATAAAAAATCAACTCAATCATCATCTTCAGCAGTTTCAAATGAAGAAAATGGAAATCAGGCCTCAGCAGTAGCACCTAAAGCTTCTTCTCAAGAACAAGCTCAAGCAGGCGCTACAGATGGTGGACAAGTGGCTGAATCTGCAGCTGGAACAGATAAGGCTAAATCTGAGAAGAACACAAATAATAGTCAATCATCGCTTGACTTTGGTGCCCTTGACAATGGTGATATTAGCTCTCTTGTGGGAACTTGGACTAATGCGAATGGTGAATCAGTTACAATTAACGCTGATGGTACAATTATCAAAAACTCAACAGGTTATACTGCTCAATTGAAGCCTCAAGGAGTTTCAGATAATACATTCAATGCATCAGTTGTATCTCAAGATGATAGTGTAGCTTTGTCTGCAGTTGCCGGAGTATCTGGAAGCTCAGATTATCTTGTTATTGGGGCAAACGGACCATATTACCGTAACTAGTACGAAAAAGATTGCTATTTATTTAGTAATCTTTTTACTTTTCCTTTTGCTTTTTTGGAAAAATAACGAAAATGTAAGTATAAGTCGGTCATTTTCCGATTATGACAAAAATTGGACAGTTTATGATTTAGGTGTGAACAAGTCAAATAAATTTGGTATACTAATGGTCAAGTGAGAAATATTTAGTAATATTCTGTAAAATACTTGTAATATTTGTCACCGAGTGTTACAATCAAACAGTAACATCAATTCGATAGAGAGAATAATTGATATGAAACGAGAAAAATTTTTACACGAACAACAACGTTTTTCCATTCGTAAATATTCATTTGGGGCAGCATCAGTTCTTTTAGGAGCTAGTTTGGTCTTTGCAGGTCAAGCTTTGGCTGATGAGCATCATGAGGTTTCAACATTTTCAGATGCCACTTTGCGTGCTACCTCAGATAGTGATGCTGTGACAGCAGCTGATATTTTCAGTGGTGTAGCAACAGATGGGGCGGCGTCAAGTGAGAAGGCTAGCCAAGTTTCAACAACTAGCCAAACTGCTAGTGAAACTGCTACTAGCGAGGCTAGAAGTGAAGTGAGTGCTAGTACCTCACAAGCAACAGATAAAACTTCTGAATCAACAGCTGCCAGCTCAGAAGCAACAAGTGCTACAAATGCTTCATCTGAAAAAGCCACTAACCTTGATGTATCTGCCTTAACGAGAGCAGCTGTCAATACTAGTTTGGTGAGCCAACCAGCTACAACTACAGACAGCGACCTTCCAAGCCAAGGAACTTATGTCTACAAGGAACGTACAGAGGTTAAGAATCAACCTAAGGTATCTGCCAAGGCTGAATTTTATGTGAATCCAGGGGATAGCGTCCTTTACGATCAAGTCGTGACAGCTGATGGCTACCAATGGATTAGCTACAAATCATACTCTGGTGTGCGTCGTTATGCGCCAGTGAAACCAGTGGCAGCTGGTAGTGGTAACGGTAATAGTGGTAATGGGGATGGTAAACCTTCTAATGGCGCTCAAGCTACAACAGGTGCTCTGGATATCCCAGCGACAGGAACTTTCTACTTTACACGTAACACAGATATTAAGAAAGAACCAAAAGCAGACCTCAAACCTACTTTTGTTTTCGGTAAGGGTGACCATGTCATCTATGATAAAGTTTTGACAGCTGATAATCACCAATGGATTTCTTACCTTGGTTATGACTATGTTCGCTACTATGCAGATGTTGCGACTTTGACACCTGCCAAAGCTGAAACACCAACTGTTAAACCAACAGAGACTAATCAAGCAAAACCAGAAACTACTGGTGCTGAAAAGCTTCCAGCAAGTGGTACTTATAATGTGACACGTAGCTTGAATGTTAAAAATGAACCTAAGGCTTCTGCAGAAACACTTTATACCTTGGAAAAAGGCTACAAAGTGAACTATGACAAGGTCTTGACTGCGGATAACCACCAATGGATTTCTTACATTAGTTATAGTGGTACACGTCGTTATGTGGATATTGCGACCTTGAAAACTACTGAGTCTAAGCCACAAGAAAATCGTGTTTCTGGTAACCTTACCATCAACAATCAAACCTATAATGGTTTTGATGTAGTCGTAACCAATGTTTCAGGTGGTGGCAAAGAAGTTAAAGAAGTGCGTGTCCCAATCTGGTCAGATAAGAATGGTCAAGATGACCTCACATGGTATCATGCTGACAAACAATCAGATGGAAGCTACAAGGTTCATGTAGATACAGCTAGCCATAAGGGTGATGCTGGTACCTATTCTGTGCATCTTTACTATATGTTGAATGGTAAGAGAACTTATATTACAGAAACTAAAGCTACAGTCCCTCAATCTACAGAATCTCAAGTGACAGGGAAATTGACCATCAACAATCAAACCTCTAATGGCTTCGATGTAGTCGTAACCAATGTTTCAGGTGGCGGCAAGGCAGTCCAAGAAGTCCGTGTCCCAATTTGGTCAGATAAAAATGGTCAAGATGATCTCACTTGGTATCATGCCGATAAACAGTCAGATGGAAGCTATAAGGTTCATGTAGACACAGCTAGCCATAAGGGCGATGCTGGTACATATTCTGTCCATCTATACTATATGTTGGACGGCAAGAGAACCTATATCACAGAAACCAAAGCTACAGTGCCTCAATCTACGGAATCTCATGTAACAGGAAAATTGACCAATAACGGTTCTTACTACAGTGTTCGTGGTAAATACGATGATATTATCATTGTCAATAAAAAACATGGTCTTTCTAAGGACTATAACCCAGGTGAAAATCCTACAGCTAAGGCAGCCTTTGTTCGCCTTCGTGACGATATGATTAACCAAGGTTTGAATGTTGGACGTTCATACAGTGGTTTCCGTTCTTATGACTATCAAAAGACTCTTTACGACAACTATGTTAGCCGTGATGGTCAGGCAGCTGCGGACCGTTACTCAGCTCGTCCTGGATATAGCGAACACCAAACTGGATTGGTCTTTGATTTGACCGATAAATCTGGTAATTTGCTTGAAGATTCACGTGCTAGCCAATGGCTTAAAGACAATGCACATAACTATGGCTTTATCGTGCGTTTCCAAGCAGGTAAAGAAGCTTCAACTGGCTACATGCCAGAAGCATGGCATATCCGCTATGTGGGTAAAGAAGCTAAAGACATCCACGATTCAGGATTGAGCTTGGAAGAGTACTTTGGTATTGAAGGTGGCGATTATGCTACTAGCAGCAAACCTGCTGAAAGCAAACCAGCCACTACAGGTGCCATCAACCTTCCAGCGACAGGAACTTATACCTTCACAGGTCGTGCGTCAATTAAGGCAGAAGCTAAGGTTTCAAGCCCAGAGTTGGCCTATTATGACAAGGGCATGAGTGTTAACTATGACAAAGTTTTGACAGCCGATGGTCATCAATGGCTTTCATACATGACAGCAAGCGGTGCCCGTCGTTACGTTGATATTGCAACAGTTAAAGCTACAGAAACTAAACCAGAAGTTAAACCAGTTGCTAAACCAGCGGACCAACCAAGTCTTCCAGCGACAGGCACTTATACCTTCACAGGTCGTGCGTCAATTAAGGCAGAAGCTAAGGTTTCAAGCC
>ERZ772956.1954-NODE-1954-length-13432-cov-2.788891_pt1 | contig 13432 bp, 10 predicted proteins | sample MGYA00580683_ERZ772956 | MGnify/ENA primary metagenome ERZ772956 (study PRJEB29015, sample SAMEA2738077) | human oral metagenome | biome: human oral; feature: human-associated habitat; material: saliva | place: China | collected 2212 ... | reverse complement strand
GAGATTTCCTAATATTTCTCATAATAAATAGATACAAAAAAGACCTTGTTATTCGGCATTCAAGAGTTCTGCTCCGCTTGATTGTAGACTTCTCACCAGAGTTAAGAAGGCACTTATCGCATCATATATTCAATATCGCACAAACACTACATCGATATTACCAAGTTTATATGATTACTGCAAAAGCAGACCTCTGGAAGCACATAATGAACCATATAAATTCGTCATATGAATCTACCGGTACACATTGTAAATCTGATTACTCGGAATGATAGACGAGAATCCATTCTCAACGAATTTCGCACAAAGACTATTTTCAGTCCGACTATTCATGAACCAATTTCTCATCCTATCGGCTCTTACAGTTTATGGAAGACCTTCCGTCATATAGTATCAATATGCAAGGATGCACAAGTTCCATATTTTATTTTCTGCGAAGATGATCATGTCTTCACTAAACATTTCTCTGAAGAAAAATTGATTGCAAACATTCGTATGGCACAGAATTATCATGCAGATATTTTACTTGGAGGAGTGAGCTGGTTTGATTTGCCTATACAATGCGAACATAATCTCTTTTACGTAGATCAGTTTAATGGGATGCAGTTTTCTCTTATTTTTCAATCATTCTATGATACCATATTGGCATATGAGGATTCTGAAGAGACTGTGACAGATATATGCTTATCCAACCTTAGTGCCAATATCTTTGTGATGTGGCCTTTCTTATCTATCCAAAAGGAATTTGGATACTCAGATGTTACATCATTCAATAACACGCCAAATTATGTGAATGGTTTATTCCAAAAAACATCCAAGGAGCTTTTTATTCTAGATAAAGTGAAAAAATATTACGACCATGAAGAGTGAAACATATCAAGGCTTTCAAATTACGACCTACGTAATAAATCTTCCAGAACGTGTGGATAGAAAGACTCATATTGAGAAACAATTTTTCAACAAGCCCGAATTTCTTCTTCAATTTATCACAGCGGAGACTCACCCTATAGGAGCGGTTGGTTTATGGAAATCGATAGTAAAAATTGTCTATCATGCGCTACATAATACAACAGATGATGTAATTCTCATCTGCGAAGATGATCATACCTTCACGGATAAGTATGACAGGGAGAAGTTCTTTTATCAGATTCTTCAAGGAGCAAAATATAACACACATATAATTTTCGGAGGCATCGGAGGAGGACACAATATAGTCGCTACTACCAAGGATTTATACTGGGTAGATATGGTGTGGTGTACTCAATTTATTGTCATTTTTAGGGAAGCTTTCCCTATTATTCTTGAATCCTCATTTACAGAATCGGATGTTGCCGATGAATTTTTGAGTAAGATATTACCAAATAAACTTGTCATATGGCCGTTTATTTCTGTACAGAGTGAGTTTGGGTACTCCGACGTTACGGAGTGCAATACTCGCGCGGGGAATATAACACAATTATTCGAGAACATGAATCAAAAGTTCGAAAGATATAACGCAATAACCCAAAGACTTAAAGCATTATTATAATGAAAACATTTTCTATTATTCTCTTATCTACCCTGTATTCAATATGTCTACAAGCAGCAGATATACAGGGCGTTATAAAAGACTCATCTAATACCCCTATAGTTGGCGTAAATATAACTATACGCACATTGGAGGGAGCACAAGTAATGGAAAGAACACAATCTCTTTCTGATGGAGCATTTATTCTGAAAGGTGTCAATCCGGGAAATTACACTCTTGTGTGCACACATATGGGGTATACAGACTACATTGCAGAAGTACAAGTAAACAAGGAAGCATCTTTATCCTTAGGCACCCTAATAATGTCTCCTCAAAGTGTGCAGCTGAAAGAAGCCACGGTTAGCATCAGTCGCAATGTTTTTACAGCAAACAAGCAAGCTATCTTTCCCTCAAAGCAACAAACAGAGACCTCGGGAGGGGGACTGGATTTATTACAAAAACTCCCCATTCCACTATTGGATATTAATCCTTTTTATCGCACCATAAGCTCTCTTGATCCTTCGGGTGGGGTGGCGATATTGATTAATGACATCCCTGCCGATGCCAATGAAGTGGCAGTGTTAGACCCTAAACAGATACGATACGTGGAAGTCGTACGTAAACCAGGCATGAGGTATGGTGATCAACTCGCGATGGCAATTAATATCGTGCTCAAACAAGCTAGAAATGGAATATCATTGGGAATGAACACCACCAATTCTATCCTTCTCAAGAGAGGAAACAACAATATCTTTGCCACTTACATTCGTGGTAAATCTCAGTTCTCCGTTAATCAAAATGAGGATTACCAAAACTATTCACACCAAGAGTCGGAAGAATTACGACAATATCTCTTACCCAATAATTCTTGGCATAAGATTGAACAACAAAGTCTATTGACGCGTACGCTATCGGCTACACACGGTACAACGGTTAAATACAATTTTACACAGCCAAACAATTTCGTATTTCAAGTACAAGGCTATATCACATCGTATCGTACTCCTAAGCTGGAAAAATCGTTCCTCGTTCGCGAAACCGGAAAGAACGACTATATTTATCACACCCATAATCGAGACGAATATAATTCAACTGCGCTCAACTTGTATTTTAAGAAATATCTACCTAACGAGCAGATGCTCATGTTTAATGCGGTGGGCACATCTATCAAATCAGACTACGATTATCGTTATAACCAAGAGGACAATGATTTTCAAACTAGCTATGGTGTGGAAGGAAAGAAATCATCTGTTATTGGAGAAGCGAGATACAGCAAAGATTTCGAATGGGGAAGTTTGACTTCTGGTATACGTTCCTTCTATGAGCACACAAACAACCACTATACGAGTAGCGCATCTAACGAAGGAAAGATGATAAACATCAGTTCCAATGCCTACGTTCAGCTAGATGGTCGATGGGAAAAATTTTCAGGTAGTGCAAATTTGGCCATAGAAGATCAGTATTACAAACAACAAAGTGATCGTTACCACAAGCAGATGTTTAGCCCAAGCGGTAAACTCAACTATGCCATCAATCAACGTCTGAGTTTGGGGTATGATTTCAATCTTGCATCTCGTCTTCCAGACCTGAGTTCTATGAATAATGCTGCATATCAGATTGACCAATGGGAGCGTCGCGTGGGAAATTCTGGTTTGAAGCCATTTAATCACATTGAGCATTTGCTAACGTTCGCTTATTACAATCAAAAGTGCTATGCTATGTTACAAGGGGCATATGTGTACAACAAAAATGCAATTATGCCAACCCTAATTCGTACGGAAGAAGAGAATGAACACGTCTTTTTTGACAATGGTGTCGGAAATCAACGTGACTTCAAGCAATTGGTTTTGACGGCATATTTGCGCTATGCATTGTTTCAAAATAAACTAGTATTGAGTGGCACGGGAAGTTACATTCACTACCACGCTGATAGCGAACTTTACAATAATCGCCGTGGTTTTTTCTTTGGCAATTTGGGAGTTGAGAGTTATTTAGGTAAGCTTTATCTCTCGGCTAACATACGTAGTCGCTATAATGCCCTATACGCTGAGAGTATTTGGTACAATGAATACGCTAGCTCTCTTAGCGCGACGTACAAGTGGAAGAGCTATCAAGTAGGATTAGTATGGGAGCAACCTTTGCAATCTACTGGAACGAATAGTAGTGTCATAACAACGAATAATGTTGTGCGAAAGACGTTATATCAACGCAATCCTGAAGCGGGTAACCATATTCTCCTTACTTTCTCGTGGAGGTGGGATCATGGTTTGAAATCAAAGGCTCAAGATGTAGAGCTAGATAATAAGGATACAAATGCTGGTATTCTCAAATAAATCGACTTATGAATCAAACTACTGCTACCACAATTGTAAACAATAAAATTTGGGAGATTGTATTGACTCGTTTTAAAGGATTGCCTGTATGTTATGCCGATAATGTAGAAGAGTATCGTATGTATCTTCCTATTATAGAACGGTTAAATAGAGGCATAGTAATCCTTTGCCGGTTTGAAACTACGAATGAAGTAGAATCTCCTAATTCAATTCTAGTTGAAATTAACGATGAAAGTAGTGTCGTATTGGCATACATTCTAGACATCCTTCAACCTGTAAGTGTTTTAAGGTGGACGTCTGAAAATGCAAAGAAATCCCAATGGAACTCCGTTATAGAACACATAGGTCTACACTGTATAGATGTAAATGTGGAAATAGATTCTATTGATGAAATTTGCCAGGAAATTAATCGCAAATTATGGCATGTTGACTATGAGAAAAATAAATCTATATTAGGTTTGAATATTGGTTGTGGTACAAACCCTATTTCTGGCTGGATAAATGTAGACTTGGATTATAAATATCCTCAGATTGCCTATATGAACGCAGAGTTACCGTTTCCATTTCCCGACAACACCTTTAAATATATCAACTCTGAACATATGTTTGAGCATTTATCTTTTCAAGTAGGTCTTCATATGCTGAAAGAGGTCTATCGTATACTTGAATCTGGAGGAAAATTTATACTTTCAGTTCCAACACTAGATTTTCTATTACAGTTGTATTCAGAACCTGAATCAGAATTACATCAACGCTATATGAAATGGAGCATAAAGCAATTTGATTCATTGACCGATGAGTTCTACTCTGATGAACCGCTCCCAGCTATGTTCATTGTTAATAATTTTATGCGTTTTTGGGGACATAGGATGATTTATGACATAAAGACTCTAAGTAAATTGTTGTACCGAGTGGGTTTTTGTAATGTAAAATGCCTAGATATAGGAGAATTTAAATTAGATGATATGGCTTTAGAGAGGCATGGTGATATCATTCCTGCTTGGGCTAATCGTCTAGAAACTAAAACATTTATTGCTCAGAAAGAATAATACAAAAATGCGGATTTTTAAGAAAAGATTTCCTCATTACACTCAGCTAAATTCTAGTGATTGTGGACCAACTTGTCTGCGTATGATTTCCAGTTACTATGGTAAGGAATACTCAGCCGAAACATTACGCAAACACAGCTTTATCTCTAGAGAGGGAGTTTCTATGTTAGGTATCTGTGATGCAGCCGAATATATTGGAATGCGTACTCTAGGAATGAAACTGACGTTTGAGCAATTAGTCAACGAAGTGAATTTTCCTTGTATTCTTCATTGGAATCAAAATCATTTCGTAGTTTGTTACGGTGTTCGTCGTCAACATAGGACAGGTACCTACATCTTACATATAGCAGATCCAGCTTCCCAATGTCTGACATACAATGAACGAGAATTTAAACGTGCTTGGCTTCACGGAACATTTGATGGAGAGCCCTGTGGAATAGTTTTACTACTAGAACCAGGAGGAGAATTTGGAATGCGAGAAGATGATAGTGTTGTACAAATAGGACATAGAAATTTTCGTACTTTCAGTCACTATTACATGCCATACAGAAAAATGTTGATACAACTTGTTGCTGGTATGATTGTCGGAGTGGGGATGCAATTTATTTTCCCCTTTTTGGCTCAAGCCATGGTTGATATTGGCATTGGTCATCGAGACTTGGGCTTTGTTACATTAATATTGCTAGCTCAGGTCGTGTTGTTTTTGACACAGTTATCTGTTGGATTTATTCGCAGTTGGGTTTTGTTGCATGTCAATGCTCGTGTAGATATTGCTTTGATATCAAACTTCCTTCTCAAATTAACGTGTTTACCTCTCAATTTCTTTGACACAAGGAAGCTCGGAGATACTCTACAGCGCATAGATGATCATGATCGCATAAAGAATCTCCTTATGGGGAATAGTCTAAACATGCTCTTTTCGGCCTTTTCTTTTTTAATATTCTCTGCTGTATTAGCTTACTATGACTGGAGAATTTTTCTCATCTTCATCGTGGGAAATACTTGTTGTTTAATTTGGGTTTCGTCTTTCTTGCGTTATCGTCGTGAATTGGATAGTAAACGATTCGGAATTTCTAGCGTAGAACAGAGTCGGCTTATTCAACTAATTCAAGGAATGCAAGATGTCAAATTAAATAATTGCGAGAGACAGAAGCGATGGGAATGGGAGCACCTTCAGATTAGATTATTTAGGATCAACGCAAAAGGCTTGACTATAGAACAGATTCAACAAACAGGAAGTATTTTCTTTACTCAAATTACCAATATACTTGTTACATATCTTTCAGCACGTTCTGTTATCTTAGGGGATATCACATTCGGTATGATGATGTCGATTTCATATATTATAGGGCAATTATCTGCTCCTTTTACTGATTTTATCAATTTCATATATACTCTGCAAGACGCACGCATTAGTCTAGAACGCTTGAATGATATATACGAACAGGAAGACGAAGAGCAGAATATTGAAAATAAGGTGATTAACATACCATCTGATCAAAGCATCTATATTGAGGGACTATATTATAGTTATACTGGCAATAATAGGAACTATACACTTCAAGATATAAATCTAGAAATTCCAAAAGGAAAAGTAACAGCTATCGTGGGTGAAAGTGGAAGTGGAAAAACAACATTGTTAAAAATGTTGCAAGGTTTCTATGTACCCAATGAAGGGAAAATACGCGTAGGGAATACATTATTAGATAACATAAATCCACATGTTTGGAGGTCTATGACAGGAAGTGTTATGCAAGAAAGTTTTCTGTTTTCTGATACAATCGCACATAATATAGCCTTATCAACAGAAGAAATTGATATTGAGAGATTGCATAGGGCTGCGAAGCTTGCAAATGCCGACTCGTTTATTTCAACTATGCCATTAGGATACAATACACGAATCGGAATGGAAGGTAATGGAGTGAGTCAAGGACAAAGGCAAAGAATCTTAATTGCAAGAGCAATTTACAAGAATCCCGAATATATATTCTTCGATGAAGCAACAAACGCTCTAGATACGAGTAACGAGTGGGAAATAATACAATCACTTGAGAAATTTTATCAGGGAAAAACGGTAGTTATAGCAGCTCATCGTCTAAGTACGATTCGACATGCTGACCAAATAGTCGTAATGAAAGAGGGACGGCTAGTGGAAGTGGGAACACATCAACAGTTACTAGAATTACAAGGTGAATATTGTCGCCTAACAAACCATCAAATAGAAAAAAGCACATATGGCTGATAACATCAAAGAAAAACAACACCAGACTCTCTCTCACCCCACAATAGAGCTGAGGAGCACAGAAGTTCAAGAAGTAATGGGACGTATGCCCTCTGCGATTATTCGTATGGGACAAGGGATCATTCTATTAATATTTGTGTCCTTGTTATCTTATTGTTTGTTTCTTACATATCCCAATTACACTGTGATCGATTCCCACATGAGCAATGTAAACAATTTAAGATATGTATATGCGAAATATATGGGTCAAGTTGCTAGAGTCCACAAAAAAAACGGTAGCTTTATACGTCCAGGTGATACCTTATGTCTGATTAAAACCGAACAAGGAAATCAATATGTGATAGCTAAAAATAAAGGATACCTGTATATTTGTAATGAAATGCAAGAAGGGCTGTATATTAAGCCTGAAACCGTATTGTCTGTTATTGCAGATACTCTATATACATCACCTTTCACCACACTTTATGTATCAGAAGAAGAAGTTATCCACCTCAAGTCAGGTCTCTCAATTGTAGGAAAATGTGAGAATAAGCCTATACGCGGAAAAATCACCAATATTTCAACGCTTCCAAACCCACAAACAGGAGTTTTTCTAGTCAATATACAATGGGAGAAATTAAATTTCCACTTTACTTATCCCTTCTATAGGAGAAAAATTACTGTAGAATTGCGATCGTCAGACATAAAGATATGGAAAGTACTATTCCAACAGAGAAACATACACTTTTAAGAATAAACACATTGTTGATAAAAATAGGAAAGTATGACGCTTTTATCAAAAATCATTACGAGTAAATATCGGGAACAGAATAAACACGAAGCAAATGGCCAATCTATTATTCTCTAATCAAATATTTCAACGTGGGGTCGTTCTTGATTCGCTCAATCTCGCTAGCGACAAGGGATAGGATGTCCTGCTTCACACACTTATAATTGGCTTCGATAGTCTCTTTGAGATTGTCGGAGCCATCTTCGTTTGTAAAGTCAGCGATGATGGGAATGGGCTGATACGCCTTCATTTCAGCGGAAACCTTGGCGGAATCCACCACAATCTCAGCGTGGAAAATCTTCTGCTCGATGCGCTCATCAAAGTTGTCGGAGACGGCTCCGACAAACATTCCTTGTGTGAGGTTGGAGATTTTGGAAGCAGGAATGAGGCTATCGAGTTGCGTGGAGATGGAGGTAGACTTGTCGTTGCGGTTGATGGTCATCGACTGTCGCTGTTGGAGGACTTTTCCGAAGCGTTCGGAGAGAGTCTTGGCTGTTTCGCCCACCACCTGCCCAGAGAAGACGTTGCCCACGGTGTTTTGAATGACCTTACTCTCCTTGTCGCCATAGTCGCGCGTAAGCTGAGAGAAGTCTTGGAAGCCCAGACAAACGGCTACTTTGTTACTTCGGGCTGTGGCGATGAGGTTGTCCAAGCCACGGAAGTAGATGGTCGGTAGCTCGTCTATGATGACGGAGGACTTGAGTTGCTTCTTCTTATTGATGAGTTTTACGATGCGCGAATTGTAGAGTCCAAGTGCAGCCGAGTAGATGTTCTGTCGGTCGGGATTGTTGCCCACCACCAAGACCTTTGGCTCACGTGGATTATTGATGTCGAGAGAAAAGTCATCTCCCGTCATCACCCAATAGAGTGCAGGAGAAATCATACGCGAGAGCGGTATCTTTGCCGAAGCAATCTGTCCTTGCAATTGGTCTTGCGCACCACCCTCCCAAGCATCCATAAAGGGTGAAAGATAGTTTGCCAATTCATCATAGGCGGTAAGGATGGGAAATATCTGCGCATAGGGGCGATTGAGGAACTCAATGGCGTGTGGAAAGGTGCAATACTTGCCATTCTCGTAGATTTTGAGAAACCAAATGATAGCTGCGAGTAAGATGATAGGCGACTCCACAAAGAAATCTCCTTGTTTTTGAATCCACGAGCGGTTGAGATTGAGCATTATGGTGTAGGCACTTTCATAAGCATCCGAGATGTCCGTCATAAAACTAGGATTGATGGGGTTACATCGGTGCGATTTCCGAGGATCATCAAAGTTGATGACGAAAAATTGCGGCTTCACCTCATAGGCATCGAGATGCGCCAAGAGATGATTATAGGTAATCTCTGAGAGGTCGGGGAACTTGTAGTCATATATGTACATCGCAAAACCTTTTTCAATCTGTTGCTTGATGTAGTTGTTCACAATGGCATAGGACTTACCCGAACCCGGTGTACCGAGTACCATTGAAGCACGGAAGGGATTGACGATGTTGATCCACCCTTTGTTCCATTTCTTTTTGTAGTAAAAGCGTGTCGGCAAGTTCACTGAATACTCGTTTTGCATCAGCCGTGTTTCTTGCATAAAACTCTCGTTTTCCATGTTGAAAACGTCATCCATCAGGTTGTTTTTGAGCAAACGACTCATCCACACTCCAGCCATCAATAGGCAGATATAACCTAGGGACAAAGAGAAGATGTAGAGTGATGCTGCACCTACTGCCGATATGGGCAAAACGAGCACCCACCAATTGAGAAAGAAAAGCACAAAGCCCACGGCAAGGGCTGAGTAAATCATTCCCCACGTTATCTTTTCTTCCTTGACGCCCTTGGTGCCTAGGCAAGAAAGCCCAAGGAAGACCACGCAAAAGAGCTTTGTCCAGAGAATGGAGGAGAACAGACCTGTCGTGCGTTGAAAATTGAGTAGGATTCTGTCGATTATAGCCAGCGTGAAGTGCCACGAAGTGAATGCGCTATAGCAAAACCAATAGCAGTTGATAAGGAGAAAGAGTACGGATATGCCTCGCATAAAGTCCATAATCTTTCCCAATGCTCGTAAATCGTCTTCTTGTGCCATAGAGGTATGTGTTTGTTTGAATGGTGTTTGAATTCTATAATAATGCCTTTAGAACTAGTGCTTTCTTCTTCCCAAACGAACCTTACTCTGTCTGCGCAGTTTGCGTTGCCAAGCCGCTTCTTTCCAATCATCATTCCCTGCCGGTGCTGCCAAAGTTTCTAGGGTATCGTCTAAGAGTTCGTCAATGAGATTGTCGCTTTCTGAGTTGTCGTGAGAAACGTGGGACTTTTCTGAAAAAACGTCGGACTTTTTTGGAAAAACGTGGGAGACTTTTTGAGAAATGTCCCTTGTTTTTTCTCTTCCTTCAGCACCTTCCCAAAGGCTGTTGGGATAACGTCTTTCATCCAAGAAGGGATTCTGTCTGGTGTCTTGCAGATATTGAGCAAAGACGTTGGCAGAATATCCCTTGCCCAAACGTGAACCATTGAGGGCTATCCCTTCTTTGTCATCTATAAAGGTGATGCCATAGATGCGTCCTGCCTTATTCCTGCGAAGCACCACTCGCAAGCCTTGTTGTATAAGGCTTTTCTTCAAATCGGCTTCTGACGAGGGGGAAGTGCGCATTGCCATAAGTACGCGTTGCCTTACCTTCGGAATATCTGATTTTAGCGCAGATTTTGAGCGTTTGAAGTGGTTGGTAATAGCGGTATGTCCCAATCCTCGACCTAGTTCAGAGGCTGCAACGGGCATACTTTCTTTTCTGCCCTCATCATCTGTGAGGAGGTAGACCAGACCATCATAGCGTTTGCCTCGAATTTCAGTTTTCACTTCTTCGGCTGTGAGATGATAGTGTGCGAGTATGGCATTGAGTTCTCCCAAGGAAGCGAATTTGTAGTGTGCAAGTACGGCACGAAGCACTTTTTCTACCTTTGTTTTTCTATTCTCCACGGACTCATTGAGCGTTTCTTTTGTACTTGCTTTTTGAAGTACTTGCTCTTGGGTCGGTGTACTGGGTATCAGTCCGTATTTTTGCTCCAGAGCATCTGTGATACGCTTGCTTCTTCGCTTTTCAAACCCATCATTGATTTTCTCTCCTTGCTCATTTACGCGCAAGGAAACTATGTGAATGTGTTCTCGCTCGATGTCGTGGTGCTTAAACACAATGTAGGGTTGTGAGCCGTAGCCGAGTGCCTGCATATATTCCTCTGCTAAGGTGGCTAGCCTCTCATCTGACAAACGTTCATCGGGGTGAGGATTGAGGGAACAATGGAAGACGGTCTTCTTTGTTCGGCAATGCGTAGGGATAAGAGCCTGCATATCTCGAAGTACTTCTTCCATCTTAAAATCCCCTTCTGCTGGTTGATAGAGTCCTTTGGATAGAATGACTTCGGCATCTCCTTTTTCCACTTTCTTAAAGTTGTAGCCAAGCGCACCACCTAGGTTATCCGTGGCAGAAATTTTGGCAATCATCGTTTGCGATAGTCAATGGTGAGGGCAATAACTTGGGATTGCAGCGCAAGGATTTGCGTGGAATAGTGCGTCAATTTCTCTAGCATCACCTGTGCTGTCTTAACGGAATGATAGGTGTTGAGGGTGCGTACTGCTTGGTTATAGAGGATGCCAATCTTATGTAGCTGTGCTGTGAATTCCGATAGCTTTCGGTTGTATTCAACAGCTGTTTTATCCACGGAAATGACCTTAAATTCTTCACCAAACAAGCGAGCGCGCACAAAGTCAGACTTTGTTTTTGCGCCCGAACGTTGGAACAAATCAATGATTTTCTGTTGGTCTTTGGGATTAGGTAGGCGTACGTGCCAATTGTCCCACCGAGGTTTATCGGAGTTTAAGCCCTCAGTAGAGGGATTGCTTTGCTGTTTCATGTGTTTCTTCTTTACTGACGACTTTGGAGTTCAGCGTTTCCTCGCACCGAGGTAAGGAGTTTTTGTGAGACAAACCGCGGTTTGTGTTACAAAGACACACCTTGCCGGTAAAAAGAGTTGATGCTGAGGAAGCATCCAGCCCTTAGTGGGCTGTTTCCTTCGGTCGTGTTAGGGGTTGTATTTGTTCGTCTGCAAAGTTACATCCTAAACTTAAATCATTCAATACGAAAGGATTATCCAATTCATCCCTATTTTTCCCTCTTTTCTCCTTTTCTTGTGAGTGGACTAAAAACTAAGTTCTTTTGCAGAGTCAAAAGGTCTGTATAGACTGAGCTAAAGACATCCAAATGGACTGACTCATAGACCAATTGACTAACTGACTCACTGACTCACTGACTCACTGACTAACTGACTAATTGACCAACTGACTAATTGACCAACTGACCAATTGACTAATTGACTAACTGACTAATTGACTAATTGACTAACTGACCAATTGACTTAAGTCTATGAGTCTATACAGAGAAAAGTCTAAGCATTACGACCTATAAACACGATTCATTATGCAACAAAAAGTATCACGACCTCTATTTTTAGGCTTCGCTTCTCAAAAAGGTGGAGTGGGAAAAAGCAGTTTAGCCGAAGTCTTGGCTGCGGTGCTGTATTATGAGCGTGGTATTCCTCTTGTTGTTATGGATTGTGACGCAACACAAGAGTCGTTCTATAAGTTACGAGAGCGCGAACGCGACCTTATCGAGTCGGATGCTAAGATACAAGCTGAGATGAAAGCCTATTTCACGCGCTTAGGGAAGCCTTCCTATACTATATTACGCGCCAAACCCGAAGATGCTCTCACGCTGGTGCAACAATATCTCGACACACAAGGAAGAGGAGAACGACTTGTGATTTTTGATTTCCCAGGACACGCCAGCACAGAGAGTTTGTTACGCTTTTCTGTGGTGATGGATTTCATCATCTCTCCCATCGAAGCCGACCCTCAGTCCTTAGCGTCTTCTTTTGCCTATGCTCGCACCATCCGTGATTTGGGATTAGGCTTTGAAGATGCACGCATTGAAGACTTCTTCTTTCTCTGGAATAAGGTAAATCGCAGTGCAAATCCCACGATTCAACAGGTTTTCACGGACTATGCCAAGCAAGAGGGTTTGAGTATGTTTGATACTTGCATCTATCATTCGGTGAAGATTGCACGAGAATTACAAGCCGCAGGAGGAATCAAAACTTGTTTCCGCAGTTCTTATCTTGCGCCTGCTCCGATGTATCGCGCTACCCTTGGCATTGATGCGTGGGTGGATGAGGTGATGGAGAAGTTACACCTTATAAATCTAAAGTCTGATGAGTAGTCTAAAGGAACAACGCGATAAAATTTTCCAAGAGAAGCTCCAAGAATTGGGAGATATGGGTACGAAGGAACGAACACTAGAAGATGCGCCCTTCTATGACAAGCCCGTAACTTCCCTTGCGCTTCCTCCCAAAGAGAAAAAGGAGGAGGAAATCACGAGTGAGTCCACATCAACTTTTTCATTTTCTCAATATGCAGACCTCTATTTGACCATCAATAGTACCAAAGGTGCAAAATCGGGATTCACCATTCGCACAGAGGTGTTGCAAACACTGCGGCAC
>ERZ772956.1950-NODE-1950-length-13441-cov-5.995069_pt1 | contig 13441 bp, 10 predicted proteins | sample MGYA00580683_ERZ772956 | MGnify/ENA primary metagenome ERZ772956 (study PRJEB29015, sample SAMEA2738077) | human oral metagenome | biome: human oral; feature: human-associated habitat; material: saliva | place: China | collected 2212 ... | reverse complement strand
GTCCCGTGGCCCAGCTGACCATCGTGGTCCGAGCGATCAGACGGTCCTGGGCACCGATCTGGGGACCGGTGCCCTTGATGAGGATCTCTGTGGACACTCGAGTCGGTGCAGGAAGTCCGGCGCTGCTGACGGTGATGGAGCCGTCCGGTCCTTCGGTCACGGTGGGGGCCCCTGCCGCCGGTTGCTTCGTCTCCCCTGTCGCAGTGGTGGGTAAGAGGTCGACAACGGTGATCTTCGTCGTCCGGGAGCCATCTTCCTCCTGGGCCGGTTCGCGCAGAACGACGCGTGCGCCTTCGCGCTGGCCGGAGACCGCCGCGTTGATGTAGTCGCCCACCTCGGGACCGAGCAGGCCCTGCCAGAGCTTATACCCTGCCTCGTTACCCGTCGTGTTGCTCCCGTTGAGACCGGAGAACTGTGAGACCTGCAGGATCACAGGCGTCCCCGTGGAGACAGCGCGCCCCTGCCCGGTCTGGACGACGTCGGTCAGTACCGAGTTGGGGGCTGACAGAGAGGCGTCGCCGTTCAGCTCGACGGAGGGGGCCACCCCTGATCCGACCCGTCCGCTGACCGTCAGCAGCTGACTGAGAGGTGCGTTGCCATCCAACACGGTTGACTGAGCCGCGGTGCTGGTGCCCGCTCCGTTCCTTCCGGAGACGAGCTTGTTGACAGCCAGCGGCACCAGGATCATGGCAAGGACGACGACACCGATGAGGGCGACCGCCAGGGGCCCCCGCGGCATACGCCCCAGCGGACCGCCCAGAGTACGTTGCCGCTGCGTCGGTTCGGGCTCCTGGGTCTCGGCGACCACCTCGTCCTGTCGGTACCCGGGCTCATGAGGGTGATTGCGTCGATCAGTTCGTGCGGACGGCCTGTGCGCGTTGCGACGATCATGGCTGATACCCAGCTCCTGAGGCTGTGGCGGGGTCCGGGGCTGACGCTGCGGCTGCGGTTGCAGCTCAGTGCGCGGCGCCGGTGTGCCGGTTGTGGTTCGAGTGCCGGGGGACACAGTACCGGCAGGGCGTGTCTGCACAGCAGGTTGAGACAGTGCCGGCAGGTCCTGGGTCGCTGCCTCCTGCTGGGCCTGCTGAGCACGTTCGAGCGCACGGCGCTGACGCCGTGTCAGGGGCATGCCCGCTTCGGGGTCCAGAGGGGAGGTAGTACTCATGTTGCGTCTTCCGTCTGTCGCCTGACCAGTGCCGTGAGCCTCACCGTTCACACCCCGTTGGGAAGGTCGGTTGCCGAGTGCTCCATGCTCTCCAGGAGTGCATCGATGCGCTCGTCTACGGCACAGAAGGGATCATTCAGCGTAACAGGTGAGCAGACGCCGTCGTCGAGTCGAACCCGCACCCAGTCAACACTCACGTCACGGCGCAGGTCCTCGGCCCGGCCGACGACGGCACCACGCAGGCGCGCACGCGTGGTCGCAGGTGGGGTATCCACCGCCCGGCGGCAGGTCGCCTCGTCAACGAATCGGTGCAGGAGACCAGCGTCCTCCAGACGCTGTCGCAGTCCCTCACCGGGAGAGACGTCGTGGTAGGCCAGGGCCAGGCGGCTCACCCGGGGATCGGTCAGATCGGTGTCGTGCCGCTGGCAGTAACGGGTCAGCAGCCGCTGCTTGACCGCCCAGTCCAGCTCCGTGTCCACGAGCTCGGGCTGCTGCAGGCGCAGGGCCTGGAGTCCTCGTTCCCACAGTTCCAGTGCGGCTTCGTGCAGAGCAGTGACCTCGATGCCCTGCGCAACGTGGTCACGGAGGCGCCCGAGGTGCTCGGCCTGCATCTCCAACGGCGTGATGGTCCGCCCGTCAGACCGTTCCAGGAGCACCCCTCCAGTCATGTCATGGCAGGTGTCGCGAATGGCCCTCATGGGATCGGCCAGGGCCAGGTCACCAAGGTCTCCCCCGTGCTCCAGGTAGTCCAGGAGCAGGTCCATGCCCGCCACCTTGAGCAGGGTGGATCCCTGAGCGATGTTGGAGTCCCCGACGATGACATGCATGCGCCGGTAGCGCTCGGCATCGGCATGCGGTTCGTCCCGGGTGTTGATCAGTGGCCTGGCCCGGGTCGTGGCTGAGGAGACGGCGTCCCACATCTGGTCGGCCCGCTGGGAGAAGACGTAGCCCCTGATCCCGTCGCCCGCTGGACCGGTGTCCCCGTCGGCCGCGATATGGCCGGCGCCGACGAGGATCTGCCGGGTCACCAGGTGGGGTACGAGAGTGCGGGCATCGTTCCAGAAGTCTCCCCGACGACGCACGAGGTAGTTCTCGTGGCACCCGAAGCCGTTGTCCTCAGCGTCGCGGTTGTTCTTCAGCAGGTGGATCCGCCCGGGGACACCCGAGGCTGCCAGGTGCGCATTGGCCTGCTCGACGAGATCGGCCATGACGAGCTCACCGGCGCGGTCCTGAGCGAGCACGTCCTCGAGGCGGTCGCACTCGGCGGTGGCGAACTCGGGGTGGGAGCCCACGTCCAGGTAGAGGCGAGCGCCCCCACGAGTGAAGACGTTCGAGGAGCGCGAGCGCTGAACCACGGGATCGAAGAGCTCACGAGCAGCGTGGTCGGCGTCCATGGGAGGAGGGCCGTCGGTGGTGGGGGCGCAGGTGATGCCGTACTCGGTCTCCACCCCGATGATGCGCCGCGCCAAGGGCCGTGAGCTGCTCATGCTCACTGGCCGCCCTTCTGAACGAAGCCCTGGACGAAGGCCGCGGCATTGGTCTCGATGACCGAGTCGATCTCGTCGAGGATGCTGTCAACGTCACTGGCCTGCTCGGCCGACGCGGATGTACCGGTGCTGATGGCCTGGTCGGCGTCGGCTGCAGTGGTCTCGACGCCGGTGCGACGGACCTGCCCATGGGACTGACTGGCGTGCTGCGGCGTCATGTGCTGCTCCTTCACTCGTCCTACCCAGCTGCGCACCGCTGGTGAGCGTGTTGCAAGGCTCAGTGTCTCTCAGGTTCCGCCCGGCGACCAATTTCCTCCAGGATGGTCGCCGTCTCATCGGGGCCGACGACCACGTCGTCGGGCAGGCGCAGACGCGCCAGCTCGGGGGCGCCCGGAACGTCGAGGAGGAGGCAGGTCCAGGAGGCACCCACGATCTGTGGGTGACGGCGGATGGCGGTTCCCCGGATGGCGGCACGTGTGCCCTCGGGTGGTGTGTCGGCCGCGCGCTGGATCTCTGCCTCGGAGACCAACCGGTGGACCCTGCCGGCGGCGTCGAGCCTGTCAACGACGGATCGCCCCGGGCGCAGATCGGCCCACTGGATGTCGAGAGCAGCCAGGCGGGGATCGTCCCAGCCGGTTCCCGACCTGCGGCGCAGTCCCTCACAGAGCTCGTACTTGGCGACCCACTCCACCATCTGGGCGGCCGGGCCGGCTCCGTCGTGGCGCCACTGCTCCAGGACGTCGAGGACCTGCCTCCACAGAGCCAGGGCGCGATGGGCCTGAGCATCCTCCACACGTGTGACGGCTGGGCTGATGACATCGAGGAAGGCGCGTTGAATCGCCAGGGCGGTCAAGGCCCCGGCCTGGGTTCGCAGCTCGTGAGACAGGGTGGGGTCGTGGGAGAGGGCCCAGTGCTCCTCGACAGGATCGCCGATGATGGCCAGGTCCTTGAGGCGGCCCAGGGCCTCCTTGAACCGGCCGGAGCCCTCGGTGCACGCCTGCTCCAGGAACCACAGGAGCAGGTCGGTGGTGGCGACCTTGAGGTAGATGGGAACGTCGAAGCGGTTGGCGTCACCGTTGATGACGTGAAGGCGGCGCCAGCGGGCGCTGTCGGCGTGCGGCTCATCGCGGGTGTTGATGATGGGGCGGTTGAAGGTGGTCTGCAGGCCGATCTCGGACTCGACGTAGTCGGCGCGCTGGCTGATCTGGAATCCGGGGCGCTCACTGCGCTGCCCGATCCCGACCCGGCCGGCACCGGCGATGACGGGCCGGGTGACGAGGAAGGGGGTCAGGACCGCGGCCAGCTCCTCGAAGGGCACATCACGCCGCACGAGGTAGTTCTCGTGGGAGCCGTAGGCCGCACCCTTGCCATCCACATTGTTCTTGTACAGGACGATCTCCGCCGGTGTCCCATCCCGATCGCCCTCGTCGTCCAGGGCCGTCATGGCGCGCTGGGCGACCACCTCACCGGCGCGGTCCCAGATCAGGGCGTCGCGGGGCGTGAGGACCTCGGGTGAGGAGTACTCGGGGTGGGCGTGGTCGACGTAGAAGCGGGCGCCGTTGACCAGGACCGCCGTCGTGGCCCGGGGCAGGGCCGCCTCGGCGGCACTGGGGCGGGCGCGCGACCCCCAGGGAGCCGGCGGAACGTCACCTGACGGCGCCGGGCGTGCGGGGTCGTCGGTGAGCTGGCTGGGGTGGGCGGCGGAGCGCCGGAGCCTGCCGCCGCGCAGGTCGGCCAGGGGATCCTCGCCTTCGTAGTCCCACCGCACGGTGGGCACGCCGGCGCCGGCGCAGTAGGCCTCCACCACGCGGGTGGACAGGACCACGGGGTTGGCGTAGGCGTCGCCCGGGCGCAGGACCCCGAACTCGGTCTCCAGGCCGACGGGTCGCGTCACCGGACCGGGCTGAAAGCCGACATCGTTCATGTGCTCTCCTTGCCGAGTCTGCGCACGTTGAGGATCTGCGAGGTGCGGGTGCCAATGAGCCGGGCCCACCCCTCGGGGGTGGTGGCGCCGGTGATCTCCTCGTTCTGCCGTGCCTCGGTCTCGACGGCCGAGCGGAGCCTGGCTGCGCTCAGACCGCCTTGTCCCCCGGCGAGCTCGTCCTTGATGGAGGCGGTCTTGGCGCGCGAGACGATGGCGGCCAGCATGGCGCCACTGGTGAGGTCGGCCAGGTGAAGGACGCGGGTGGAGGTGCCGCCGGCCGCGTGGGCCTCGGTGATCTCCAGGACGGCGGTGGCCTCGTTGCGGGCGTAAAGGGCATCGATGACGACCCGTCGCAAGGAGGCGGCAGTGGCCTCACGGTCTCCCCCATGGGCCGCGAGCTCGCCCGGGGCCAGGGGCAGGTCGGCGGTGAGGTGCCGGGCGAGGATCTCCTCGGCAGCGGCCGCATCGGGCCGGTTGATGCGGATCTTCACGTCCAGGCGCCCGGGGCGCAGGATGGCGGGGTCGATCATGTCCTCCCGGTTGGAGGCCCCGATGATGACGACGTTGCGCAGGGACTCCACGCCGTCGATCTCCGCCAGGACCTGGGGCACGATCATGGTCTCGACGTCGGAGGACACGCCGGTGCCACGGGTGCGGAAGAGGGCCTCCATCTCGTCGAAGAAGATGACCACCGGCCGGTCCTCGGCGGCGGCCTTGCGGGCCTGGTCGAAGATGGCGCGGATCTGGCGCTCGGTCTCGCCGACGAACTTGCTCAGCAGCTCAGGACCCTTGATGTTGAGGAACGCCGCCGAGCGCCCCGTGACGCCGCAGGCGCTGGGAGAGCCGGCCAGCGAGGTGGCCACGGCCTTGGCGATGAGGGTCTTGCCGCAGCCGGGCGGGCCGTAGAGCAGCAGCCCCTTGGGGGCGCGCAGGCCGTAGGCGTGGAACAGCTCGGGGTGGGTGAAGGGCAGCTCGAGGGCATCGCGGATCTGCTCGATCTGCGGGCCCAGGCCGCCGATGTCCGCCCAGGAGACATCGGGTGTCTCGGCCACGACCAGCTGCTCGACGCTGGTGCGCTCAATGAGAGCCGTGGCGACGTCGGCGCGCAGGTCGGCGGCCAGGGTGTCACCGGGTTTGAGCCCCTCACCGGTCCCGGCGATGCGGCCAAGAGCCGAGGACAGGGTGAGGATTCGGGCGCTTCCCCCGCCGGTGGTCACCAGGACGCGGGCGTCATCGAGCCTCTCCTCGAGAGTGACGGCCTCACCGGTGCGGGGCTCAGGGAGGGTGGCGACGACGAGCATCTGGTCATTGACAGCCACGAGCCGCCCGACCTGCAACTCGGTGTCATCGACGCCGGGGTGGACGTGCAGGAGCATCTGTCGGCCAGAAAGGCTCACGGCGACCTCGCGGGGCTGGGTGGCGTCGGCGGCATCGACGGTGTCACCTGCGGCGCCACTCGTGCGGAGCGGGCCAGTGAGCAGTCCCAGGGTGACCGGGGGGTGAGTGACGGCATCGAGCTGTTGGCCGAGCTCGGCGATGCGCTCGCGGGCGGTGCCCAGAGCGGTCACCAGGCGCTCGTTCTTGGCCGCCAGGCTGATGGCCCGGGCGCGGGCCTCACGCAGCTGGTGGCTGGTGAAGTCCGTGGCCGGCATCCCCAGTGGCTGGGGCGTGCTGGCGTCGGCCGCAGACGTCTCAGACATGGTCGCCGCCATCCTGGCTGTCATCTGCGCTCCCGCTGAGAACGGGTGTGGCGTCGGAGGGCTGCTTGGCCCGGCAGTCTCGCAGAACGCGGCGGACCTTCTTGTCAGTGCTGGTGCGCTCCTTGACGTCGTCGGGCAGCCAGTAGCCGCCCTCGTCGTAGGCGCCGCGGGCGGGCGGGCGCTTGCGGGTCAAGGGCCGGGAGCCTGCGGCCAGGCGACGGGCGGTCAGCAGGAAGCCGGTGTGCGCCACCATGCGGTGGTCGGGGCGCACGGCGAGCCCGTCGACGTTCCAGGTGCGCACCATGGACTCCCAGGACTCGGGCTCGGTGAACAGGCCGCTGTGTCGCAGGGCCTCCACGGTGCGGGAGAGCTGGGTGACGGTGGCCACGTAGGCCAGGAAGAGCCCGCCCGGGGCCAGGGCCGAGGAGGCGGCCTCGACGTTCTCCCAGGGGGCGAGCATGTCCAGGACCACCCGGTCGATGCTGCCGGGTTCCACCCGGGCGGCGACGACGTCGGCGAAGTCCCCGGTGCGCAGCTCCCAGGCGGGATGGTGGCGGCCGAACCAGGCGTCGACGTTGGAGGCGGCGATCCGGGCGAAGTCCTCACGACGCTCGATGGACAGCAGGTGGCCGCCCTCCCCGATGGCGGAGAGCAGGTTCATGGTCAGTGCACCGGAGCCGACGCCGGCCTCCAGGACGCGGGCGCCGGGGAAGATGTCCCCCATGGCGACGACCTGACCGGAGTCCTTGGGGTAGACCACCTGTGCGCCGCGGGGCATGGACAGGACGTAGTCGGCCAGGAGCGGGCGCAGCAGGAGCAGCTCGTGGCCGGTGTCGGTCTCGATGACGCTGCCCTCGTCCATGCCGACGACGTCTCGGTGGTGGAAGGAGCCGCGCACGGACTGGAAGTAGCCGTGGGGGTCGAGCAGGAAGGTGTTCTTGCGGCCCTTGGTGTCGGTGACCTGGATGCGTTCGCCGTAGCGGAAGGGGCCACGGCGACCGGCCTGTCCCAGGATCTCCTGGGGGGCGGGACGCTGGGAGGACTCCGTGGGTGAGTTCACCGTGTGCTCAGTCTGCTCGCTCATCAGGGCGAGTGTAGGACCGGTGTGCGACCTCAGTGCGTCAGCACGACACTCGCCTCAGAGGTGTACGGGAGGAAAGTGAGCGTCTCTTGGAGATAGAGCTCAATCGACTCGGCATCGTGTGAGAGATATCCGATGGAGAGGTCCTGGCCGAGGTGCAGCTCGTAGTCGCCGCCCCGCGTGCTCAGCAGGACAGCTCCCTGGATGGCGGGAGCCCACAGGACCTCACCTTCCAAGAGACGATCGATGTGCTTGCGAATGGGGTAACCGTCATCAGTGGTCTCCGCAACCGCGGTCCACAGCTCGGCGGAGAGCAGGAGGGCGTAGGGGCCTTCAACTCCGGCGAGGCGGAGCTCCTTGAGGGCAGCGGCAACGGCGTCAGGAAGATCCTTCGGCTGTGGGAGCGATACGGCAGGGTTGGAGCTTGAGGGAACCAGTCCCTCAATGCCCGCGCTCGCCAGCCCGTCGAAGACAATGCCGTCCTCGGCCCTGGCGATCTGAGCAACGGCGTCCTTCACGGGTTGCCAGTCGGAGTCCTGGGCTCCCCGGTCGACGGCATCGACGGCCTCGCGGCTAACCCGGAAGGGAACCCTCAGCTCGACGATCTGGCGGACCTGACGCTGGTGGGCCTGAACACCTTCGAAGGGGGTGTCCACGCGGACCTGGTGGCCGGTGCGTACTGCCGCGAGGTCCTCTCCGTCGGGTCCAACGACGTCGACGACGCGTCGTCCGGCGATCCAGCGGATGAAGGTGCGCCGCGCCTCTTGGTCGATCTCACTCCAGGCAGCCTCGGAGATGGGGGCGAGCTGTCGATGCAGATTGTTCATACTCGGCCTTTCAGGTTTCCGATCCCGAGGGATCCGTCGGACGGTGCGGCAGTGGAGCCCGCACCATTGCTGTGGTCGTCTGATGTCTGGTCACGCGGCGCCTCAGAAGATGCGTTGAACCCTAGGTCCTTGGCGGCGCTCAGCTCAGTGGCGGGCTGGGTCGGGTCCTGCGGTCCCGCCTCAGGTCGGACAGAAGGCTTCGCGTACTGGTCGGCGTCGTCGAGGAAGGCGACCGGCGGAGCGAAGAAGAGACATCCTGTCAGAGGCGTGGAGAAGTCGAGGATGCGGTCGTAGTTGCCCTCGGGCTCCCCCAGGAACATACGCCGGAGCATGAGCTCAGTGACGCGTGGGTCTGCGGCGTAGCTCATGAAGAACGTGCCCTGCTCCCCGGAGGCCTCACCGAAGGCGAGATTGTCACGCACGATCTGGAGCTCGTTGCCGTCGGCGTCCTCAATGGTGTTCATGGTGACGTGGCTGTTGGTGGGCTGCTCATCATCGGGGAGCTGGGTGTCATCGAGCTTGGTGCGACCGATGACGCGTTCCTGTTCCTCGACACTCAATGAGTCCCAAGCGGTGAGGTTGTGGACGTACTTCTGCTCAATGATGTAGCTGCCGCCCGTCCACGCGCCCTCGTTGATGAGCGCCGCGGCAACGGCCGCCTGCCCCCGTGGGCTCTCAGTACCGTCGACGAAGCCCAGAGGGTCCCGATTATCGAGGTAGCGGAAGGCGTGAACCTCATCGTAGGTACTGACCGCAGGGCCCAGTCGGCGCATGATCTGACGCGCCAGCTCGAAGCACATGTCGAGTGTTGAGGCGCGCAGGTGGAAGAACAGGTCTCCCGGCGTCGAGGGGGCACTGTGCGTTCCCCCCTGAAGTGCTTCGAAATCGTGCAGGTACTCAGGCCGAGGTACGTCGAAGAGACGGTCCCACATGCCTGCCCCAATGCCGACGACACAGCTGAGCATCGTCTCGGGATAGCGGAAACCAACAGCCCGGGTCAGCCCGGACACAGCAGTCAGCAGATCGATGACCGCGGACTCGCCCCCACTGCGTACGGTCACAGTGAGGAAGATCGATGCCTTGGCCGGCGAAGCCAGAATCTCTTGAGAGAGGTCCTGAGAGTTGACGTCGCTCATGGTTTCACCTTCAAAGATGACGCTGATACGGATGCCCGGAGGCATTTCATCCTCTGTGAAGGTTAGCATCCTCAGTGCAGTCGGAGCCGGTGAGCATCATGATCCGACGACATGGTCGGGCGGCTTGGTCGTCGTGGTCGCCTCAGTCACCGCTGCCTCTCAGCGCGCGCCGGTGGGGACCGCACCGGCCAGGCTCCCCGCCTCCACGAGCACCAGCCAGCGTGAGACCTCCCGGGCTCGTTTCATGGCGTCGGCCGCCTTCTGGCCGGTCAGGTCGGTGGTAACCGCCGCGGCCGGCAGCACCGTGCAGACCTGCCTGGCGCTCACCCCGAGCGTGGGGGTTGAGCCTGATGCGTCTGGCAGCCCGAGCTCCTGGAGGGCGGCCTCATCGATCGTGCCCACCAGCTCGGGCCCGTCAGTGACGAGGACGAGTGCGGCTCCTTGCGCCAGCGCTTCACGCACCTGGGACACAGACGTGTCGGGTCCGACGACGCGCAGGGGCCTGGCCAGCTCGCGCAGGTCCAGCTTCGAGGCGGCCCGGGCTCCTCCCCCGAGCTCGAGGACCTGCCAGCTGGAGGCCACGATCGACCAGCCCACCATGACAACCAGGATGAGGCTGAAGGCGTCGGGCTGGCGGCCGTACAGCACGAGTGGACGCAGGATCCACCACCACACGACACCGCCGACCACCGCCAGCCCGCCCCAGCCGGCCACTTTGAGACCGAGCCGACGATTACCGGTCACCTGGACCACGAGCGCGGCCAGGGCGTAGCCGCCGTCGAGGGGAAGACCCGGCAGGGCGTTGAAGACGGCCAGGGCCAGGTTGACCAGGGTCACGGCCCATATGGTGAAGGCGACGGGAACCGGCAGACTGACGAAGTCCTGCACCCACGTTCCAATGCCCCAGATGAGCAGGTTGGTGGCCGGTCCTGACAGGGAGGTGACCAGGTCCTTCCACGCGGTCCACTCGCGTGCCGGCCCGAAGGAGGTGCGCCCGCCCCACAGGTAGAGCTCGTAACGGGTGGGTCGCCTGCCCATGAGAGTTCCGGACAGCCCGTGGGCCAGCTCATGCAGCAGCACCGAGGCCGCAACGCCCAGGACCGTGGAGACCACCACCAGCAGCACCGTTGTGGTGCCGAAACCACCCAGGGCCGAGGAGACCAGCGGGTACCAACTGCCGGCGATGAGCAGGCCGAGCAGGAGAGAGGTCGGCGAGATGACGACGGGGGCACCGCCGACGCGGGCGATCACCCACTCGCCGGTCGATGTGGAGGCAGGCATGGGCGCGAGCCTAACGCCGTCGGCAGCCGGGAGCCGCATCCACTCGGCGGCCACAGCCGCGGATGTCTCTCCCCGCGGGTGCGGCATGTGGAGGAAGGCCGCGCCCTCCGGCCAGATCCGACGCCGCGTCACCTCCTCACGGTAGCGTCATCCCCATGTCCCACGAGCCGCTCACCGCATCCAGCTCATCGCCTCAGACCGGCGTCAGGCCCACCGGTCCAGGTGCCAGTGGCCGTCCGGGAGCGGGCGCGGGCGGCGGAGGCCGCGCGGCCCTGTCCCCCTCCCGGGCCAAGGACTTCATGCAGTGCCCGCTCATGTTCCGTCTGCGCACGGTCGACCGCCTCCCCGAGCCCGGTTCGCTGGCGACGCACAAGGGCACCGTGGTCCACGGCGTACTGGAGCGTCTCTACGATCTTCCGGCCTCGGAACGCCTCCCACAGGCGGCCCTCGAGCTCCTGCCCGGCCAGTGGGCCTCCCACCGGGAGAAGAACCCGGAGGTCATGGACCTGTTCGAGGACGCCGACCAGGTGGAGACCTGGCTGGAGGAGGCCCGCGGGCTCATTCGCACCTACTTCACCCTGGAGAACCCCCAGCGCCTGGAGCCGGCCGAGCGCGAGCTCTTCGTCCAGACCGAGACCGGTGACGGCCTGCTCCTGCGAGGCTTCGTGGACCGTCTGGACGTGGCACCCGACGGCGCCATGCGAGTGGTCGACTACAAGACCGGGCGCAGCCCCGGCACACGTTTCATGGAGGAGGCGCTGTTTCAGATGCGCTTCTACGCGCTGGTGCTGTGGCGTCTGCGCGGTCGGGCGCCGGCCCGTCTCCAGCTGGTCTACCTCAAGGACGGGCGGGTCCTGACTCACGATCCTCGCCTGGCCGAGCTGGAACGCACCGAGACGCGCCTGGCGCACCTGTGGGACGAGGTCGAGGACTGCGCTCGCTCCGGGGAGTTCCGCCCCCGCCGCTCCCGGCTGTGCGACTGGTGCGCCTTCCAGGCCCAGTGCCCGCTCTTCGGCGGCACCACGCCGCAGGTACCCGATGACGGGATCGCCCGCCTCCTGACCGCACGCCGCTCCGCTGCCTGATCTCGGCCATTGTTCAGGAATTGCCACGGCCAGAGGCCGTCGATTACAGTCCGTGACGGCTGACAACCGTCGCCACGCACTTCCCAGATCCTCATGGAGAAGCACATGAACGTCGTCCAGGCCCACGCAGCCCGCACCGCCTCGCGCGGAGCCGGCATGTGTATGCGCTGCCTGGTTCGGGCGTTCTGAGGCGGTCTCAGACAGATCGTTCTCCCCGGCTCCCGGCGCCCCTGAGACGGCGCCCCATCAGCCACGTCCAGCCAGGCCTCCACCTCACTCCCCCACCGGATGACGTGGCCTGTCTCTGTCTTTCCACCTGTGCTGCGTCACCGGTCCCCACACAGGCTGCTTGCACCTGACAGCAGCAGCCGGACAAGGACCGCACCGTGCCGTCACCCACCATCCTCACTGGGCTCATCGTTGGAGCCGTCCTCGGTTTCATCCTCCAACGGGGCCGTTTCTGCATCACCGGCGCCTTCCGGGACCTGTGGGTCTCCCGCTCCTGGCGCTGGTTCACAGCCTTCCTGCTGGCCATCGCCGTTCAGGCGGTCGGAGTCGCCGTCCTGACCTCAGCAGGCTCCATCACCCCTGAGATCCCCAAGCTGTCGGTGGTTGCCACCGTTGTCGGTTCCTTCCTGTTCGGAGTCGGGATCGTCCTGGCCGGCGGCTGCGCCACCGGGACCTACTACCGCGCCGGCGAGGGCCTGGTCGGTTCCTGGTTCGCGCTCGTGGCCTATGCCACCACGGCGGCCGCGTCGAAGACGGGACTCCTGTCGGGGGTGGCGAACTGGGTCAAAGGACTGTGGGTCACCGACCTGACCACCATCCCGGCCACCATCGGTCTGCCGAGCTGGGGCGGCGTCGTCATCCTGGCCGGCGTCACCGGGCTCATTGTGCACCGCTTCATCGTCCTGGAGCGCAGCCGTCCCGCTCAGATCCAGCTGCCCGCCCAGCGCACGGGCCTGGCTCACCTGCTGCTGGAGAAGCAGTGGAACCCTCTGGCCACCGGATTCCTCGTGGGCGTCGTCGCCGTCATCGCCTGGCCCACATCCTGGGCCTCGGGGCGCCCGGACGGGCTGGGGATCACGACGCCGTCGTCGAACCTGGTGAACCTCATCGTCACCGGGGACGTCAAGCGACTCGACTGGGGCGTGCTCCTGGTCCTGGGCATCCTGCTCGGCTCCTACCTCGCGGCCAAGGCCTCTGGCGAGTTCCGTGTCCGCGTGCCCAGCGCCCAGGTCATCCAGCGCTCCATCGCCGGCGGTGTCCTCATGGGTATCGGCGCCGCCTGGGCCGGTGGCTGCTCCATCGGCAACGCCCTGGTGCAGACCTCGCTCCTGTCATGGCAGGGCTGGATCGCACTCGTCTTCCAGGTGCTGGGGGTCGGAACGGCCGCCTGGTTCCTCCTCATCCGTCCCCGGCAGCGTCGTCGCACCGAGCGCGCCGCCTCGCGGGTACCGGCCACCGTCTGAGGCTGTACTGGCACCCCCGTCACCATCTCACTCACCCCCAACCGATCCGCGCCCTCATCACATCGTTTCAAGGAGTCACTCATGCGCACTGTTCTGGAGACCACCGGCCAGGTCTGCCCCTTCCCCGTCATCGAGGCCGAAGAGGCCATGGAGGAGCTCAGCGTCGGCGACGAGCTCGTCATCGGCTTCGACTGCACCCAGGGGACTCAGACGCTGCCCGCCTGGGCCGCCGACAACGGCTACACCGTCACCGAGTTCGAGCGCACCGGCGACGCGGCCTGGA
>ERZ772956.1948-NODE-1948-length-13455-cov-5.302388_pt1 | contig 13455 bp, 10 predicted proteins | sample MGYA00580683_ERZ772956 | MGnify/ENA primary metagenome ERZ772956 (study PRJEB29015, sample SAMEA2738077) | human oral metagenome | biome: human oral; feature: human-associated habitat; material: saliva | place: China | collected 2212 ... | reverse complement strand
CCCGACCCGCTGCTCACGCCACCGCAGCCGGCTGGCTGACAGTGGCCGTGGCCTGCGCCGCCTGCGTGCGCCTTATGGCGCCCTCGGGCGGAAACGGGCGCGCCACCCTCGTAGCACTTGGCGCGGGCACGACCATCGGGATGACGGTGGCTGGGGTGAGTCTGCTGGCGGTCCTGGCTCGGATCATGGGTAGCCGGGTGCTGCGTGCGACCCTGACCGCGCTCGTCGTGGGACTGCCCGTGGCCCTCGCCCTCGGGCTGGCTGTCCGTGCGGCGACCACCCGCGTGACCTTCCTGCCGCTGGCCGTCATCACCGCCGTGATCGGTGCCGCCGCGGCCGCAGCCCTCGTCCTGGCGGCCATCCACCTGGCTGACCGCAGCCTCCTGGCATCGATACGTGGCGGGAGGCCAACGGTGACGACGGAGGATGACAAGGAGAGACCATGAGCCCCAACGGCGTCGACAGCAAGAACGAGCCCGGTGCCCCGCAGAGCCCGCACGCAGTGCGCCGGCGGATCCTCCAGGTGTGCGGATCGGCCGCCGGAGGGGTGCGGGCCCACCTGGCCGACTGCGCCCGGCTCCTGGCCGCCGACGGCCACGACGTCATCGTCGAGGCGCCCGCCGCGGTCCTTGACACACTGGATGTTGAGCCGGCTCGCGCCGAGGCACTCGAGATCGGCCCCCGCCCCAGCCTCAACGACTCCCTGGCCGTGGCCAGGCTGCGTCGCCTGGGTCGGCGCGCCGACGTCCTTCACGCCCACGGCCTGCGAGCCGGGGCCCTGGCCGCCCTGGCCCTGGGGCGACGCCGCCGCGGACGCACACGGCTGGTCGTCACCCTTCACAACCTCACCGTCGGGGGGCGCCTGACCACGTTGGTGGGGGACAGGCTCGAGCGGCTCATCGCCCGGCGCGCCGACCTCGTCCTGGCGGTCAGCCCCGACCTGGCCGAACGGGCCCAGGATCTTGGTGCCCCACACGTCGAGGTCGCCATCATCCCCGCGGTGTCACCGCAGCAGCCCGCCGAACCGAGCACCTCCGACGCGGCCGCGGCGGAGGATGCCTGGCCGCGAAGCGGGGCCCGCCTCCTGACCGTCGCCCGCCTGGCTCCCCAGAAGGGCCTGCCGCTGCTGCTCGAGGCCGCCGCGATCCTCTCCCGCGAGGTCGACGCCGGCCGGCTGACCGCCTTCACCTGGGCCCTCGCCGGTGACGGCCCCGGCCGCGAGCAGGCCGCTGAGCGCATCGCCGCCGAACAGCTCCCGGTCACCCTCCTGGGGCGGCGAACCGATGCTCCGGCCCTCATGGAGGCCGCTGACGTCGTCGTCCAGACCAGCCTGTGGGAGGGCCAGCCCCTCACCATCCAGGAGGCCCTGCGCTCAGACACCGCGATCGTGGCCACCGACGTCGGCGGCACCGCCGTGACCGCCAGGGGAGGAGCTGTCCTCGTGGCTCCCCAGGCCCAGGCCATCGCCGAGGCGCTCGGAACCCTCCTGAGCGACCCCGAGGCCCGCTCCCGCGCCGCCGAGCGCGCTCACGAGGCGGCGGGGCGCCTTCCCGGGCTCGAGGACCTCGCGGTCCAGTTGCGTCAAGCAGCTCTGGCTCAGGACTGAGCGCAGATGACGTCAGCAGGACGCTCGTGCGTCGGGCAGGTTTCGCCGGGCCTGTTACCTTGAAACTCCGTGATCAACGCAGCCTCACGTCTTCAGTCCACTCAGGTCCCTGTACCGCGCCACATCTTCGTCACTGGCGGCGTCGTCTCCTCCCTCGGCAAGGGACTGACTGCCGCTAGCCTCGGGCGACTCCTACGGGCCCGCGGCATCAGCGTTGTCATGCAGAAGCTGGACCCCTACATCAACGTCGATCCCGGCACAATGAACCCCTTCCAGCACGGCGAGGTCTTCGTCACTGACGACGGCTCTGAGACGGACCTCGACATCGGGCACTACGAGCGATTCCTCGACGTGAACCTCTCCGGCAAGGCCAACGCCACCACCGGACAGGTCTACTCCACCGTCATCGCAAAGGAGCGGCGCGGAGAGTACCTCGGCGACACCGTCCAGGTCATCCCGCACATCACCGACGAGATCAAGCGTGTCATGCGCGCTCAGGCCGAGCCCGACGACGACGGCAACCTCCCCGACGTCATCATCACCGAGATCGGCGGCACCGTTGGAGACATCGAGTCCCAGCCCTTCCTCGAGGCCGCCAGACAGGTGCGCGCCGATCTGGGGCGCGACAACGTCGCCTTCGTCCATGTGTCCCTCGTCCCCTTCCTGCCCGCCGCTGGAGAGCTCAAAACCAAGCCCACCCAGCACTCGGTGGCCTCACTGCGCAACATCGGGATCCAGCCCGACGCCCTCGTCCTGCGCACTGATCGGCACCTTCCTGAGGGGATTAAGGGCAAAGTGGCACTCATGTGCGACGTCGACCGTGACGCCGTCGTCGAGTGCAAGGATGCCGCCAGCATCTACGAGGTTCCTCCAACCCTCCACCGTGAGGGCCTGGACGCCTACCTCGTCCAGCGGCTGGGCCTGACCTTCCGTGACGTCGACTGGACCGAGTGGAACAGCCTGCTTGAACGTGTCCACGCCCCCAAACACCGCCTTGAGGTGGCGCTCGTAGGCAAGTACGTCGACCTGCACGACGCCTACCTGTCCGTCTCCGAGGCGATCCGTCACGGCGGCTTCGCCAACCACGCCCGCGTCGATATCCGCTGGGTGGCCTCCGACATCTGCGAGACGCCTGAGGGAGCCCAGCGGGCCCTTGCCGGCGTCGACGCGATCGTCGTACCAGGAGGTTTCGGCGTGCGTGGGATCGAGGGCAAAGTCGGTGCTCTGCGCTGGGCTCGGGAGCACCGCGTCCCGACCCTCGGGTTGTGCCTGGGACTGCAGTGCATGGTCATCGAGGCCGCTCGCAATCTCCTGGGCCTGAGCGCGGCCTCGTCCACTGAGATGGAGCCTGACACTCCTGATCCGGTCGTAGCCACCATGGACTCCCAGCGTCAGATCGTCCACGGTGATGGGAACCTCGGAGGCACCATGCGCCTCGGCTCCTACCCAGCGGTTCTGACGGAAGGTTCGATCGTCGCCGAGGCCTATGGAACCAATGAGGTCAGTGAACGCCACCGCCACCGCTTCGAGGTCAACAACGACTACCGGGAGCGCCTGGCCTCGGTAGGGCTACGAGTCAGCGGAACCTCCCCGGACGGTCGCCTCACTGAGTTCGTTGAGCTCGACCGCAGCCAGCACCTATATTACGTTGCCACCCAGGCCCATCCCGAGTTCCGGTCCCGCCCCACCCGGGCCCACCCGCTGTTCACCGCGCTTGTGCGCGCAGGACTGGATCGTCGTCGGGAGGTCTACGCCTCTCACCGGAGTGGGGAACATGTTGTCCCAGGTGATGAGCTGGCCGAGCGCTTCACCGGTGCCAGCAGCGATAACGGCGATACCATCAAGGATGCCGATGCGCGCAGCGACGACGCGGACAGCGAGTGAAGGAGCTAGACGTGGATAGGACGGACAGCAGGGCCGCCAAGAATGGCGACGTCGTGAGTGACACGAGCAGGCTCGTCGACGTACGCGAGTCGGGGCGGGAGCTGGTCTCCAGCGAGCGGGTCTGGAGCGGGCCGATCTTCGCCGTCGACGCCGACCAGGTGCGTCTCGGCCCCGGTCAGGAGCCGGTGGCCCGTCAGGTCGTCGTCCATCACGACGCCGTTGCCGTCGTCGCGCTGCGTGAGGGCGATACATCCTCCCAGCCCGACGGCGCCGCGGAGATCCTCATGATCCGCCAGTACCGTCATCCCGTGCGCGCCTGCCTGTGGGAGATCCCGGCGGGGCTGCTCGACGTGGCGGGGGAGGAGCCGGCCGTTGCCGCTGCCCGCGAACTCGCTGAGGAGACCGACTACGAGGCGGCCACCTGGTTCACGCTGGCCGAGTTCTACGCCTCGCCAGGCTTCACCACCGAGGGAGCCCGGATCTTCCTCGCCCAGGACCTGAGCCTGCTGCCCGAGGACCGGCGCACCGTCCGCGAGGACGAGGAGGCCGAGTTCGTGCCCACCTGGGTCCGCCTGGACGAGGCCCTCGACGCCGTCATGGGCGGCCGCCTGCACAACCCCTCCACGGTGCTCGGAGTCCTGGCCACGGCCCAGGCCCGCGCCCGTGGTTGGGCTGGGCTGCGTCCGGCTGACGCCCCCTGGCTGCGCAGCCCGGAGAGCCTGTAGGACGAGTCAAAGTACTTGTCTGTCACCAGTGGGAGCACTTTCGGACCGGTGTTCCTGGGCAGGATAGTGACCAGGATTCGGCGAGTCTGCCCGCCATGGTGAGCGAGGGCCGCCTGACTCAGGTGAAGAACACCTTGAACATCAATCGATTAATCGACTTGGCTCAATGTGGTTAACCGGTTGACTCATGAGCGTGTTCTGAGTCATGATCTCTCTGTGTCCGGTACCGATGCCGGGCCTCCCGACCAGAAGAGGGGAGGGGAGATGATGACGACTCTCGCCGATGTCGCTGCCGCGGCTGGTGTCTCCAAGGCTGCGGCCTCCCTCGTGCTCTCCGGCAAGTTCGAGGGGCGCGTGAGTGAGCGCAAGGCTGAGCGGGTCCGTATGGCCGCTGATGAGCTCGGCTACGTCCGTGACGCCATTGCCGGTGGCATGCGCAACGGTCGAACCCGGACGATCGGGGTCATCGGCGAGCGTGTCCTGTCCACGCCCTACGCCGTCTCCATGATCGACGCTGTTCTGTCCACCAGTCAGAGCCTCGGGTGGTCCGTCCTTCTCACTGACGCAGGACGCGACGGCGTCGCCGCCAAGGAGGCAGTCCGCGAAATGGTCGCCCGGCGCGTCGGCCAGGTGGTCATTGCCTCGATGTATCACCGCGTTGTTCCGGTTCCTGAGCAGATCAAGGATGTCGTCGTGCTCAACGGCGTTGCTGACCGCCCTGGGGTTCCTGGTGTCGTTCCCGATGAGCGTCAAGGCGCCAGCGATGCCGTTGCCCACCTCGTCGACCTCGGCCACCGCCGTATCGGCTACCTTGGGCACGACGACGCCGAGAGCATCGCTGTGCGTGAGCGTTCCGACTCCTACCGCCACAGCCTTCGAGAGGCCGGGCTGGCGGTGGACGAGTCGCTCCTCGTCACCGGGGGACTCGACCCCGATAGCGTCGACGCCACTGCCCGCCGTCTCCTCGACCGGCCTGATCGTCCGACCGCCGTCTTCTGCTACAACGACGCCCTGGCGGCCGGCGTCTTCCGGCAGGCGGTACGCCTGGGGATCTCCATTCCCAACGACCTCTCTGTTATCGGCTTCGACGACCTTGCGCTCATCTCTACGAACCTCGATCCCAGGCTCACCACGATGCGCCTGCCGCACTGGGAGATGGCCGAGTGGCTCACTCGCGAGCTCGCTGCGGGCCGTACAGCCGAGCTCCCGGACGTCACTCGTTTCCCCTGCCCTCTTATCGAGCGAGCCTCCACGGCGCCTCCCGCCACCTCGCTGCCGTAGTTCGGGCGCCGCACACGAGGTCGGCCCCACCAGCTCTCCGCCCGATGGGTGGAGTCAGATCCCCACCTCTCACACTGATACACAAAGGAGTGCCATCATGATGACCACCCGCCGTATGTTTCTTGGCGCCAGCGCCGCCGCCTTGACCACGCTTGCCGCATGCTCCTCTCAGTCCGGAAAGGGGGCGGGCGGCCTGACGCTCTGGACCCACAACGGAGGCAACAAGGAGGAGCTCGACGTCGTCAACAGCGCGGTCAAGGACTTCAACGCCGCGAACCCCAACACCCCGGTCACGGTGAAGTCCTTCCCGCAGGAGTCCTACAACGATGCCATCGCCTCAGCCGCAGTCTCCGGCAATCTGCCCGACATCCTCGACCTTGACGGCCCGATCATGTCCAACTGGGCCTGGGCCGGATACCTCTCGCCACTGACAATCTCGCAGGATCTCCAGGGAAAGATCATCGACTCCGCTAAAGGCGTCTGGAACAACAAGCTCTACTCCGTCGGCCCCTACGACACCTCGCTGTGCTTCCTCGGACGTAAGTCGGCCTTCGACAAAGCCGGTGTCACCATCCCCACGGTCAACAAGCCGTGGACGAAGGACGAGTTCATGGGTGCCCTCGACAAGCTCTCCAAGCTCGACGGCTTCAGCTACGCCATTGACATGTCGGTGTGGGACACCGCCGAGTGGTGGCCCTACGCCTACGCTCCCATGCTCCAGTCCTTCGGTGGCGACCTCATCGACCGCAAGAGCTATGAGACCGCCGAGGGCTTCCTCAACGGGGACAAGGCCGTCGAGTGGGGCACCTGGTTCCGCTCGCTGTTCACCTCAAACTACGCCTCTCAGACCCCGGCCAAGGACGGCCAGGACTTCCTTCAAGGCAAGGTGCCGCTCGTCTATGCCGGCGGATGGAAGGTCCTCAAGGCTCAGGAGACCTTCGGCGAGGACGAGGTCCTCATCCTCCCCCCTGTCGACTTCGGCGCGGGTGCTCACGTAGGCGGCGGCTCCTGGCAATGGGGTGTGTCCTCCTCCTCGAAGAACGCCGACGCTGCGAACAAGTTCATTGAGTTCCTCATGCAGGACAAGTACCTCGTTCAGTACTCCGACGCCATCGGCAACTTCCCGTCAATCGAGTCGGCCACCCCGAAGACGAAGTACTACGGCGAGGGCAAGCCGCTGGAGCCTGTTTACGAGATCGGTAAAAAGTACGCCCTCCTGCGTCCTGCGACACCCGGATACAAGGTCATCTCATCGACTTTCGACAAGGCCGCTCGGGACATCGTTTCCGGTTCCGATGTCAAGTCGACCCTCGACCAGGCCGTCAAAGATATCAACGCGGATATCAAGTCGAACGATGGCTACAAGGCCAAGTAGGTCAAGTAAGCCAAGTAGGTCAAGTGCGCTACTGAGTACCTGATCGTGCGGCCGGTCAACAGCCGCGCCACCTTCCTACACCACCAGCACCGATCCGGCGTGCGCGTAAGAGTGCGCCGCCGGGAAGGGAACAGATATGGCAGCCCCCAGTACCATGAGGCGCCGCGGCAGGACCGCCGCATTGCGCAGAGAGGCTAGGACGGCGTGGCTCATGAGCTCGCCGGCCCTCCTGCTCCTCCTGCTTTTCATGGGCATTCCGATCCTGCTTACCTTCATCCTGTCCTTCACGAATACGCGTCTCATCTCCCCCAACCCTCCGCAGTTCATCGGGATGGAGAACTTCGTACGGGCGTTCACCGACGACCCGACCTTCATCCGGTCTCTGGCGAATACTGTCTTGTTCGCGCTCGTTGTCGTGCCCTTCCAGTCCATCCTTGCCCTAGCGCTGGCGATTCTTGTCAACCAGAAGGTCAAGGGAGTCACTGCTTTCCGGACAATGATCTTCATGCCCGTGGTGACCTCCATGGTTGTGGTCTCCATCCTGTGGAGCTTCTTCTATCAGGACAATGGCCTGTTCAACTCGATGCTCAACACCGTCACTGGCGGCGGGTGGTCCACCATTGCCTGGCTCAACCACCCTGGCACCGCGATGCCTGCCATTATCGTGCTGTCTATCTGGCAAGCGGTCGGTTTCCATATGATCATCTGGCTCTCCGGCCTGCAAATGATTGACCCGGTTCTCTACGAGGCCGCTGACCTCGACGGCGTCAACGGTTGGCAGCGCTTCCGCTACATAACATGGCCGGGGCTGCATTCGACGATGGTCTTCATCCTCGTCACCATCACGATTGCTGCGCTGGGCCTGTTCGTCCAGGTCGACGTTATGACATCCGGAGGTCCCCAAGATGCCACCTCGACAATCGTCTACCACGCGGTGCGCAGGGGTTACCGTGAGCAGGACATGGGGTACGGCAGCTCCATCTCACTCATATTCTTCATTGCCGTCCTGCTCATCAGTCTCATCCAGCGCTGGCTCACCAGGGAGAAGGACTGACATGCTCACTGAGACAACTAGGACCGATGCAGTACCTGCGACTACAGCCGTCGATGCCCTCGAGGCTCCCGAAAGGAGCCCGCGTCGCCGTGGCCGCGCCGCCACCAGGAAAAGGTCCAGGGTGCTGACGTACGTCGGCCTTGTCTTCGCCTCGTGCGTCGCTGTGTTCCCGCTGCTGTTCATGGTCTTCTCATCCTTCAAAGAAGACCACGAGATCTTCGCTGATCTCGGCTCCCTTAAGGCGTTCCTTCCGACCGGTCACCTATCACTGGACAACTACTCCGGAGTATTCGAGCGGGTCCCGGCTGTACGGTTTATCACAAACTCGCTCATCGTGACCGTTGCGATAGTATTGCTCGGTCTCATTGTCAACTCCATGATCGGATTTGCGATATCGCGTATGCGCTGGAGGGGCAAGAACATTGTGCTCTCGCTTGTCCTAGCCACCCTCATGGTTCCTTTCGAGACCATCGCTGTGCCGCTCGTATACTGGGTCGCCAAGTTGCCATCGCTGCAGTGGGTCGTTGACGGTTTTCTTGTCAAACAGGGAATGCTCAACACTTATCAGGTGCAGATTCTGCCCTTCGTTGCCAATGCACTCTCCATCTTCCTGTTCGCCCAGCACTTTGGTGATATCCCCAAGGAGATCGACGAGGCGGCCCGCGTTGATGGCGCGTCCTGGTGGGTGATCTACTCACGAATCATCGTGCCACTGTCTGGTCCGACCTTCGCCACAGTCGCCATCATCACGATGCTGCCGGCGTGGAACTCCTACCTGTGGCCGCTCATGGTCATCCAGGAGGAGTCTATGCGGCCCGCGAGTGTCGGTATGCAGTACTTCTTCCAACTCAACCCGGTATGGGGGCAGATCATGGCTTACGGCACACTCATCACTCTGCCTGTTCTTATCATTTTCGTTCTGTTCCAGCGCTCGTTCGTAGCGTCGTTGGCAGGTACCGCCGTCAAAGGCTGAGTGTGGGGTGCTTAACGAGCGGGTCATGGGGCGTGTTCCAATCTCGGCCCTGCTACGTAAGCGTGCACTTCCCACTGCCCTCGTGTCCGGTAGCGGCTCCGCTGCTCAGTTCATGCCTGCCTGAATATCTCAGCCTTGATCTCAAAGGAGAGACCTGTGAGCACTGAAGACCCCGGCTTTAGCCGAAGGACCATATTGAGGACGGCGGCCGGAGTGGTCGTCGCCACAGCCGCTGGAACAGCCTGTGGCATGGCAACATCAACGTTTGCAAGCGCAGCTGTCAGCCGTCGCGCGCTTCTTCATCTCACCCCTACAACCGGGTGGGCCTGCGACCCCCAACGCCCGTACTACCTTGGTGGTCAACTCCAGCTCCCACGCCTCCAGGCCGCCCGGACTGCAGGACCAGGAGGGTGGAGACTTGCGACCTCGACCGACGAAGTCTTTTTCTCCGACGTAGGCGATACGATCCCGCTCGTAGGTGACACTCCTGCGTGGAGCGGTTCGGTCGTCGTCGACACCGACAACACTGCCGGTCTTGGGGCCGGGGCGGTCGTCGCGCTCGTGACGCACGTGCCCCACGGCGACCTCACTCGCCAGGCCCAGTATCTCCACTGGTCAACGGATGGTGGGCGCAGCTTTTCGATGCTCTCCGAACCAGTTATTCCGAACCCGAATGCTGATAATGCATCTACGGATGAGGAGATCGATAATGCCAGGTGGTTCCGTGACCCGAAGGTTGTCCGAGACGAGGTGCGCAGCCAATGGGTGTGCGTCATCGGTCGGCGTAAGTATCTCTCATTCTACGTCTCCACTGACCTACACCACTGGCGGTGGACCTCCAACTTCGACCACCTCACACCTGGGGCTACCGATCTCGGAGGCATGGAGTGCCCTGATCTGTTCCGCATCATTGCCGATGACGGAACAAGCCACTGGGTCCTCGGCGCCTCAATGGACGGATGGGGAGCAGGATCGCTCGGCACCTACGCGTACTGGATAGGGAACTGGGATGGAACTCGGTTCGTGACAGACAACCTCAGACCGCAGTGGCTCGATCATGGGTATGACTGGTATGCGGCTGTTACTTGGCCAAGTGCCGACTCACCCCAGAACGTGAGGCATGCTGTCGCCTGGATGAACAACTGGAAGTACGCTGCCAGGCACGTTCCCACTCTCGACACCGATGGGTACAACTGTCAGTACTCCGTCGTTCGTGAAATCCGACTCTGTCGGCAGCCCGGCGGCTGGTACAGCCTGCTGAGCGCTCCCAAACCTGTGCTCGCGACCAGTATCCTCTCGCAGAAGTCCCTGGGCGACGTCAATGTCACCGGCCGCCGGGTACTCGACGTCACGACTGAGGCCTACGTTCTAACCACTGACATTGCCTGGACAAATGCAACTAACGTAGGCATAGAAGTCCTGCGCAGCTCAGACGGAACTCGGCACACCAACGTCGGCGTCTTTAATGGCCGCGTCTATGTCGACCGAGGTCCGAGCGAGAGCATATCGGCGCCCTTCGCTCCGTATACGCAGTCCGAGGCGCCTATCGACCCCGCCGCCCGTCATGTGCACCTCACTGTGGTCGTTGATCGCAACAGTGTCGAGGTCTTCGTCAATGCGGGCCACACCGTTCTGTCCAACCAGGTCTATCCCGCCGCCGGCGATCATGGCTTGGCCCTCTACTCCGATAACGGGAGCGCGGTGTTCTCGGACCTCTCCCTTAGAACCGTCTGACCCCTGAGGAGACCGATCACATGGCACTTGCACTGAATGACCACTGGCTGTGGGACCACTGGATCTGTGACGACGGCGATCGTTATCACCTCTTCTTCCTGCGGGCGTCGCGTGCGTTACACGACCCGGAGCGGCGGCACTTCCGTGCTTCCATGGGGCACGCCGTTTCCAGCGATGCGCGTACGTGGCAACTTTTGCCCGATGCCCTAGTGCATTCCGACGGGCCGGCGTTCGACGACAAGGCCATCTGGACCGGCTCCACCATTGTCAAGCCCGACGGTGCTATGCGTGTCTTCTACACCGGTATCTCTCGAGCAGAGGACGGGCTGGTTCAGCGCATCGGCTGGGCTGACTCCACTGACGGAGTGACGTTTGAACGCACGTGCGATGTTCCTCTGGAGGCGGACTCCAGGTGGTACGAGAGGAGGGAAACCGACGTCTCTGGCGCCGAGCACTGGAGGGATCCCTTTGTCTTCAGGCACGACGGGCGCTGGCACATGCTCATCACCGCCAGGGCGAAGGGGGCTGAGCACTTTGGTGCCGGCGTCATCGGTCATGCCGTCTCCGATGACCTGGACCACTGGCAGATCGGGCCGCCGCTGACCAGCCCGTCGGTCTTCGGTCAGCTGGAGGTTTCCCAGAGCCGGAGCGTTGACGACCGTCATCTCCTCGTCTTCTCCTGCGGTGACGACATGAAGGCTGAACCTGGTCCGGGCGGGGTGTGGGTCGCCGAGGGGGAGGGGGCGCTGGGGCCCTGGGATATCGACGGCGCCAGGTACGTGCGCCCAGAGCACCTCTATGCCGGTCAGCTGCTTCAGCTGCGCGACGGGGCGTGGGTCTTCACGGGCTTCGAGGACATCGTCAACGGTGAGTTCGTCGGTGCGGTTCCGGACCTTCTGCCGTGGGCTGATGTCGAGCTTCTCCCAAGAGGCGGGCGCTAGGAGGCTGCGTCGTCGGTTGCCTGGACGGCGAGTGATCGAGGTGCCGTCCAGGACCGGGCTCGTCTCTAGCTCACCGTGCTGTGTCGGGTGACGGTGCAGTTTACGGTGCGCGAGGCCGGGCGTCCCGACCAACGACTAGTTAGGTATTCCTAGGTAAGGATTACCTTTGATTAGGTGGCGTGTTCAATGCCACCCTGCGACGCTCCGTCGTGAACTTGCCAGTGTTGAATTCGGCAAGCAAGATCTTGGTTAAACTCGTGGCACAACGACCAGCGACGCCTCGCAGGTCAGTGCCTGGAGCCGGTCCAGGGCATGGCCGAACCGGCCGCAACGGGGCAGGCCGTGAGGCGTCGGAAGCGACTAGGGGAGGAGAACCGTCATGACGCAGAGCGACGACGACTCTACCCGGGCACGCGTTCTCGACCTCATCGCTGAGAAGGGACCGGTGTCGGCGGCGCAGCTCGCCAAGGTCCTGAGCCTGACGCCGGCCGCCGTGCGCAGGCACATCACGGCCCTTGAGGACGCTGAGCAGATCGAGGTTCACACTCCGGCCCAGACGGGTAAGCGTGGGCGCGGTCGCCCGGCCCGGCACTACGTCCTGACGTCCAAGGCCCGCACCTCCTTCGCGGAGGGCTACTCCGACCTGGCCAACCGCGCCCTGCACTACCTGTCCCAGGTGGCCGGTGACAAGGCGGTCGACTCCTTCGCCGCGGCCAGGGGCCGTGACCTCGAGCGCCGCTACGCCACCGTCGTCGAGGCGGCCGGCAAGGATCCCTCGGAGAGGGCCCGCGCCCTGGCGGACGCCCTGACTCTCGACGGCTACGCGGCCTCGGTGCGCGACGTCGGGGACGGCTCCTTCGCCGTCCAGCTGTGCCAGGGCAACTGCCCGGTGCGCGATGTGGCCGGGGAGTTCCACGAGCTGTGCGACGCCGAGACCCAGGCCATCTCCCGGCTCGTGGGCGTCCCGGTCCAGCGTCTGGCCACCCTGGCCGGAGGCGAGCACGTCTGTACCACCCACATTCCGATCGCCATGCCCGCGCTGCGCAAGCGCGCGGTCCGGGCGGCGGCTAAGACGCGAGGCCTTGAGACCAAGCGAATGGAAGGAACCCGATGACACTGCCGACAACCGAGACCACGCGTAGCACCGACGACGAGATCATCGACTCGATCTCGACGAGCTACGACTTCGGCTGGCACGACTCCGACGAGGCCGGTGAGAAGGCCAAGCGAGGCCTTGATGAGCAGGTGGTCCGCGAGATCTCCGCCATCAAGGGCGAGCCGGAGTGGATGCTGGCCAAGCGTCTCAAGGCCTACTCCACCTTCGAGCGCAAGCCCATGCCCACCTGGGGCGTGGACCTCTCCCAGCTCGACATGGACGCCGTCAAGTACTACGTGCGCTCCACGGACCGGCCGGCCAACTCCTGGGACGACCTGCCCGAGGACATCAAGAACACCTACGACCGCATCGGCATCCCCGAGGCCGAGCGCGAGCGCCTGGTGGCGGGCGTGGCCGCCCAGTACGAGTCGGAGGTCGTCTACCACCAGATCCGCGGTGACCTGGAGGAGCAGGGCGTCATCTTCGTGGACACCGACACCGCCGTGCGCGAGTACCCCGAGCTCGTCAAGGAGTACTTCGGGACCGTGGTGCCCGCCGGCGACAACAAGTTCGCCGCCCTCAACACGGCCGTGTGGTCCGGGGGCTCCTTCATCTACGTCCCCAAGGGCGTCCACGTCGAGATCCCGCTCCAGGCCTACTTCCGCATCAACACGGAGAACATGGGCCAGTTCGAGCGCACGCTCATCATCGCCGACGAGGACTCCTACGTCCACTACGTCGAGGGCTGCACCGCCCCCATCTACTCCACCGACTCCCTGCACTCGG
>ERZ772956.1935-NODE-1935-length-13518-cov-3.096858_pt1 | contig 13518 bp, 8 predicted proteins | sample MGYA00580683_ERZ772956 | MGnify/ENA primary metagenome ERZ772956 (study PRJEB29015, sample SAMEA2738077) | human oral metagenome | biome: human oral; feature: human-associated habitat; material: saliva | place: China | collected 2212 ... | reverse complement strand
GTGGTGGGATACGCTTGCGCGAAGAAAATTTGATCTTATTAGAGACGCTGTGCGCTATGCTGCGAGTGTTCCGCACGGTTATGCGCGTGCCCTCGCCGACGATGGGAAGTGGGAGTATGCTGTCGCCTGCCCAAACGTTCCGAGTGACGTGCTGGTGGATGCCGTGGAAGGTGTCATTAACGAGCGCGAGTGGCGGGGAGAGCAAACGCTCAGGAACATGTTAACTGACGTGATTGCGCATGAGAATATGCCGCCGGAGGTGAGGCGCGCGTGCGCCCGGTGGTCTCACAAGTCGTTGTGGTCGGTCGCGCGTGACGGGTTTTTGGGGCGCGCGTAGCGCGATAGTCGGGGCGCGACCTCTCGGTGCGTTCTCTTGTTGGTGTGTTGTTTGTGTGCGCTTTCTCGTCAGCGTGTGGTGTCGTGTATCACTTTCCGCGTGCTTGTCTCGCATAGTGGGCGCGCGGGGTGTGCTACGCGTGTTTCCCGGCGGTTTAGCCGCTTGGCGGCGCATACGAGGTGGGTTATTGTGCGCGTGGCGGACACGCTTCCGTGAAGTTTGCGCTCACCTTTGCCGCACATGTACGGTGTGGGTGTGAGCTTTTTGTTGGCGTGTCCCCGAATTGTTTGATTGTACGATTGTGCGCCAGTCCGCCAACTATTTTTCCACGGGCGGGGTGGCGCTTTGCATCCGGGAGGGGATAGTCACATATGAGTAATGTCAACAGCAATGAGACCATGATCGTGGCGCGTGGTAGCGCCGACCATGCGGGTGATTTGCCCGCGCCGCTCATTACCCCTACCGGCGATAATGCTGGCGGCAACGCGGGTGAGGAGACGATTGAGCAGCGCCTCGGTGGCCTGTTTGGTGGAGACGAGACGAAAACGAAAGAGAACGCGAACAAGGATGCGCGCCTGTTCTCGACGTTCCGCGACCTTGAAGCTGGCGAGGTGAGCCGTTATTACGCGCTGCAACAGCTACCCGAGCGTGTGAGTGCCGCGCATGTGAGCGGCGACATTCACTTCCACGATCTTGACTACACGGTGCCGGGAGGCATGTTCAACTGTATGCTCGTGGACCTGCCGTTCATTCTCTCGCGTGAGGACTTCCCCATCGGCAACACGCGCGTCAACCGCGTGCGCAGCGTCGAAACGGCGACGGACCTGATTCCGCAGATTGCCGCGCAGGTCAGTGTCGGCCAGTACGGTGGGCAGACCTACAGTAAGCTCGATGAGGTGTTGGAGCCTTACGTCATGTACACGTACCGGCGGGAGTTGGCGCGCGCCCTCGAACACGCCACAATGGTAGCGAGCGAGATGGGCGTCGCCGGGGTGGAACCCTTGGACAAGAGCGTCGCACTCATGGTCGCCACGGGTGAGCGCGACCGCATGGCCGTGGGCGTGAGTGAGAAGCTGTGGGACATGAGCGTGGCCGAGGCCAAGAAGCGCACAGAAAGCATCGTGTACGACAGCATGGAAGGCGTAGAATACGCGCTCAACACCGTGCAAGGCAACGGGCAGACCCCGTTCGTGACCATCAGTTTCGGCCTGTCTACGTCGTGGGCTGGCCGCGTCATCCAGAAAGCCATCCTGAAAGTTCGCATCAACGGGTACGGCGCACAGAGTAAGACGCCCGTGTTCCCCAAGCTCGTGTACATGCTGAAAGAAGGCGTGAACATGCGTCCCGGCGACCCGAACTATGACGTGAAGCGCCTCGCCCTGTATTGCGCGTCAAAGCGCATCTACCCTGATTTCCAGTCGGTCGATAACACGGTGCGCGACCTCGGTTTCAACCCCACCAGTATGGGGTGTTTCGCTGGCGACCATACCGTGAGGGTGAAGCGCGAGGGCGAACAGGGTTACCGCGTTGTGACCGGAGAAGAGTTGTGGTCGTGGGCTGAGGGCAAGTATGGCGTGTGCAAGCAGCCTAACGGCGTTGACGAGTATGTTGACATTCCGGCCGGTGCTATCCAAGTGGCGGACTCGCACACCGGCACGGAGCAGGATGCTCGCGTGCTGCGCCTGGTGAAGAACTACAACAACAATTGGGTGCGCATTAAGACACGCGACCCGGAGAACAGGCATGGCGGGTCAAGGTCGCTACTGGTAACAGATAACCACCCGCTTCCAGTAGAGGGCAAGGGGCGTGTTTTTGCCGGTGACATGAACGTTGGTGACATTATTTTCCGCTCACGCGCAGGAGATACAGAGGGTGAGAGTATGTTCGGCGACGAAGGGCAGGCGTGGCTTGCTGGCGTCATCTTGTGCGACGGGTGTATTCACTCTCATAGTGAAATGCTCGTATCCTACGCAGATAGCGAGTTGGAGATTCACGAAGCTATCGTGTCTGTCGTCGGCTCCTCGAAGGTGCGCGTTAAGCGACATGAGAGGGGGCAGAAGGGAACCTACAACGAAACAGCTATCAAAGATTCTGCCATGAGGCGAAGGATGGTTGAACTTTTCGGAGGCGTCAAAAAGAGCGACAGGTCACTACCCGCTGGCATCCTGAACGCTCCAAGGTCTGAGCGCGTCGCCTTTTTGGCTGGCATGATTGACGCTGACGGTTACATTCACACATCAACGGGCGAAGCTCAGTTGGGAAGCGTCAATAAGTCAATCGCATACGGCCAGTTGGCGCTCATTGAGTCGCTTGGAATACCTGCAAGCGCATCTGTTAACAGGTACAACAAGAGTGACCAGAGCAAGAGTCGGATTGCTGTTCGTTTCTATCCAACGCGAGAAATTATTGACGCAATTAAATGCGAAAAGAAGAAAAAGAACTACAACGAAAGCCGCGATGTGCGAAAGATTGACGAATCTTTCAATAGGCTGATTGTTTCCAGTATCGCACTAGAAGAATATGACGGCCCATCATACGACCTCACAACCGACACGGACTACTTTGACCTAAACGGTGTCGTGTCCCACAACTGCCGCTCTTTCTTGTCCTACTACGAGAACCCGGAAACGGGGGAGCCGGTAGAGTACGGCAGGTTTAATGTGGGTGTGGTGACGTTGAATCTGCCGCGTATCGCCATGCAAACCGAGAGCACAAACGATTTCATGCGTTTGCTAGAGGCGCGCGCTGAGATTGTTCGCGAGGCGTTGGATTGGCGTTTCGACCGTGTGCGTGAGGCGACCGCCAGCCAGTCCCCTATTCACTATGTGACGGGCGCTGCGGGTGTCGCCATGTCCCCGTCCGATAAGGTGGGTGATCTCGTGGAGGGCGGTTACGCGACCGCGAGCATGGGCTACATCGGCGTGTATGAGGCCGTGGCAAGGTTCTATGGGGGCGACTGGTACGGTAACCGTGAAGCGGTCGAGTTCAGCGTGAACATTGTGCGCAGGTTGGATGAGTTGGCGCGCTCGTGGAAGGCTGAGAGCGGTCGCGGCTATGGCGTGTATGGTACGCCGAGTGAGAGCCTGTGTGACCGTTTCGCCCGCTTGGACACCCGTCTGTTTGGTGACGTGGAGAACATTACCAGCAAGGGATACTATCAGAACAGTTTTCACGTGGACGTGCGTAAGAACATGAGTCCGTTCGAGAAGTGGCGTGTGGAGGCTCAGTATTTGCCGTACACGACTGGTGGCGCAATTGACTACGTGGAAACGGAAACGCTGCTGAAGAACCCGGACGCGTTGGAGTCTATCGTGGACGCTGCGGTCGCTGCGGGCGTCAGGTATTTCGGTGTGAACCAGCCGGTGAGCCAGTGCTTCGAGTGCGACTATTCGGGCGAGTTCGCGGCCGACGTTCGCGGCTTCTACTGCCCGGACTGTGGGGAGCGCGACGAGGAGAAGATTAGCGTGGTGCGCAGGGTGTGCGGCTATTTGGGGTCTTTCGCTGACCGTCCCGTGGTGGAGGGGAAGCGGAAGGAGATTGTTGCTCGCGTGAAGCATTTGCGCGTGGGCGACGCGGCGGACGCGGCCGGTGTTGCTGACGTTGTGTCGCCGTCCGTGTAAGAGGTTCTGCCACGCGAAAGGTCGGGCGCTGGCCGCATCGCGTGACTTGTAGCCCTAATGCTGTCGGGGTAATCTCATTGCGATTACCGTGGCGGCGTGAACAAGCGAGGCGAGACTGGTCGTCGCTGATGGCGTGGAAACAGGGGGGCACCCCACGAGAGTGCGCGTTAACTCGCGTTCACTCTCGTGGGGTGCCCCTTATTCCTATTTGCCAGCGCCGCGACGGTCGCACGCGAGAGTCGCCTCTTGTTTCTCGCGGGCGTCTCTGTCGCGTCGCCGTGCGCACTGGCTGTTAGAGTACGGCGCTCATGCGGTCAGCGGCATAGTCGATGAGTTCTTCTACGGTGGTGATTGTGTTTCTCCACACATCGGGGCTTATGACGATTGTGAGTATTCCTCCGCTACTGGTGGGGGTTTGCATCGTGTCAATGAGTGCTGCTAGTTCCCTGTGGGGGAGACTGCGCCTGTCCATGAGTGTGAGGCAGAGGTAAGCGTGTGCGCGCCTCGCCGCCGCTTCCATTTCGTTGTCGCCGTGTTCTTCTGCCCGCGCGATAGTGTCACGCCACCGCCGCGCGGCTTCGCGCACAAGGTTCGTGTCGGCGTTTATGAAAAAGATTGCGTCGTCGCCGATTTCTTCACATGCGATAGCTTCGCATCGTAGTATCTTGTCTCCCAGCCTGGTGAAGGTGGTTTCCTGCTCGCCTGGCGCTCGTGTGATGTGGTCGGCGATGCTTTGATGGTGCAGGAATGGGAGGGAGCGCGTGACGCGTTTTGTGTCACGCTCGCCGATGGGTGGTGTCCTTGCAAGAATGATGCTGGCCGCGTGTTCCATGATCGTCAGAGAGTTCGCGCGTTCCGTGTCGTCGCCCTCTCCCAGGGCTTCGATAACGAGTTCGAGCGTCATCGCCGCGTATTCGGCGGTGAGGGGTGCTAGTGAGTCGAGAACCATTCCAGTGAACGCGTCGTTGTCGAATACGCTGGTGTTGATGGGTTGCGTGCTCCATTGTAGCTTGCTGATGGTTTCGGTGAGAATAGCGCCTGTCAGTTCGTCACAGTCGTCGTCTCGTGGTTTTAACGCTTCGTTGAGTGCTTCCCACATGTGCGCGTAGTCGCCTTTACGGTACGCGTCCGCGACGATTTCGGCGCACGCGTCCGCGTGAGCTTCGTAATCAAGCTCCCACGAGCGGTAGTCCTCTGGCTCATCGTAAAACGGTGAGCTTGCCCAAACTGCGGCGTTGTAGTCGCCGCGTAGACGCTTGATGTGTTCTTTGTATTGGTTCACTGTTTCTCCCCCCTTTTTTTATCGGGTCATGTATGGGCTGGCAGCGTCGATAAGTTCTTCAACATTAGTGACGTGCTGCCGCCCGTGTGGCGTGTTCAACGTGAGGTCGTGGAACGTGTGCTGTCCGCTCATTGTTTCGATGAGTTCCGCGAGGTCGCTCGCGGTGATGTGGTTTCTGCCCGCGAGTTCGCAGCATACGAGGGCGTGCGCCGTCCTTGCGTCCGCTTCGCGTGCGGCGATTTCGTGCCGCCACCGATGTGCGGCTTCAATGAGGCGACTGGTGCTGACTGTTTTGACGGGTGGGCACAGGCTGGTGGCGATGTCTGGTTCTGACCGTAGGCGTATTCTTGCGAGGAGCGCCCGCTTGCCTGCTGGACTCGCTGCTGGCGAGAAAATGTGCTCTTCGATACTATCTTTCTCATCATCGTCGTACCGGAATTGCTGCACGTATTTCCACATGTACTTGTCGTCGCCGCTTTTTGCTGCCGCGTCAACGAGATAGTGTAGGGCGATGGTTTCGGCGTTACGGGCGGCTACCCCGCCCATTTCCTCTAGCATTTTTACGATTGCCCACAGTCCGGCGACGCTCGGTCGCTCCACGTCAAGACAGGAGTCCAGGTTGATGTACTTGTGGAAGTCGTCGCATGTGAAAAGGGGGTTGTTGTCGCCGATTGGTGCGCTGTCCCACCCGAGGGCGCGCACCAGGTATTCCATCACGAGGTAGTTGGTGTAGTCGTGCGAGTCGTCCTGGTTAATCTTGTCCAGGTCAAGCATGGACAGGTAAAATGCGCTCCACATGCGCGGACGTTCGGCGCGGCTCTCACGACAGATGAACGACACGCTACGGTTAATGAACTTGTTGCGCAGGCTGTCAACGTGTTCGAGCTGACGACTGTATCCGTTTGACCTTTTTGACATAGAGTGCAGCGCCAGCTTGGCTGTCGTGTATTCGTCTCGCGCAGCTCCGACGTTTTGCCAGTAGTCCCACTTGATCGAGTTCACGCGATAACACCTCCATCTTTTCGTTCGTGTTTGCCGTAACAGTGTGGCCGCAGCGCCCTTGTTGCGCATATGCTCAAAGATGGTGCGGCCGCGCCAGAGCGGCTTATTGTGTCACTGTCCGCCCATATGGCGTGCCGCGTAGTCGATGACCTGTTCCCCGGTGCTCAGCGATTCGCCGAGCCTACTGTTGTTGTCGCGCACGTACAGGCAAATCGGCAGCGCTTCCTCACCGTCATACCAGGTGCCTTGTTTGCCGCTGAGCGTTACGGTTTCGAGGAGGACACTCAGCATGTCGGGTGTGATTGCGTCACGCCCCATGAGGATGGAGCATGTGATGGCGTGCGCTGTCCTGGCTTGCGCGGCACCGTTCTTGTCGCCCTCGTCCTCACGCTGTTCAGCCAAGTGCCCCCAATAGTGGGCGACGCAGGTGAGCGTGTCTGTGTCGTGTGCGTCCAGCCCGTAAGCGTGGCCGTGCGCGGCTGTGCGTTGACGGCGCGTGAGAGTAAGCATTTCGCCGCTGAACGCCAATGCGTCGTCTCCATCCTCGCGGTCGGCGGTGGCTGCTTCTGTGATGTAGTGTCCGGCGAGTCGCGTTGCCGTGTCGGGGTTGTCGGCTGCGAACACGGTCATGTTGCTCGCTCCGCGTCGGATAGTGTCTGCCGCGTAGTGGAGCACGCCGCGAGCAAGCCGGTCCACAGCCTTATCATCGGTCGCGTACTGGAAGATGTATTCGAGGGGTGTGCGCGTCATGCCACCCATATTGGATGCGCTCACGGAGGCGAGTTCACGGAACCCGTCGCAGTCGAAAAGCTCCGCGTCGGTGAGCTTGCGTGCTGCGCTGCTGCCGATGGTGTTGGTGAGTGGCGCGGCGCACGCGTTCTTCCCGTTATCGGTGCGCGTGGCGAGCATGTTGGCGAGTTCACGCCAAAACGCGTTAGCGCCATCGTTGGCAAGCGTGGCTGCTAGGCGCTCGGCGTGGGCTTCTGCGTCAATCTGGTCCATCGTGTTGTTGTTCACGGGTGGCTCACTCTCTCTTTCCATTGCACGGTTGCCGTTTGGCTCTTCTTTCTTAGTGTAGCATACGCGCAGCCGGTTAGCGCGGTGGCGCAGCTTATTGTGCTCGTTCTGTCCCGCTCATGCGCTGAGCAACGTAGTCGATCAGGGTTTCCACGCTGTTGATGAACCCATAATGGCGCATGGGGTCACAAAAGCTGAGCGTGAGAGTATGGGCATCCTTACCGGCCTCGCGCGCCTGCTCCTGCTCGTTGAACATGTCAATGAGCGCCGACAGGTCGCCTGTTGCGATTGTGCCCCGGTAGGCGAAGAGCGTCGCAGCGATGGCCGTGTGGGCGTACCGCGCCTCGCGGTGCTCGGCCGCGTCTACATCCGCGCCGTCAATGATGCTGCGCCACCGTTCGGCTGCTACGGTGAGCGCGTCGGTGCTGCACGTGTCGAGCTGGTATGCCCCTGCCGTGATCGAGCGCAGCAGGAGTCCATTGGTGTCTTTCCAGATAATGAGACGACCCAGCGTCGCCGCGCTGTTTTCCGCGAACATGAAGTATTCGCAGGTGCACGTGTTGGTGAACAGGCTGTGCTCTGTCGGGATGAGCGCGTTCGGTTTGCTCGTTTTGCTCATGTTTTCGAGGATGACGCGCGCCGCGTTCTCTATGATGCCGCGCATGAGGGTTTTCATCGTCTCGCGCCTGGCAAGAGCCTTCTCTGTGAGCGTTTCGCTTTCTTCGCTGAGCTGCTTGATGAGGCCGTGGAGTGTCGTGCTCGGGTCGTAGATCGCGCCGTCGGCCAGTGCGGATGCTGCGCTGCGGAACGCGTCACAGTCGTAGAGGCTGTCCCCCATGAGGACCATAGCGTCCCAGTCGGCGCTGTCCATGAGTGAGCTTGTGTTGGTGTCGCCGTTAGTGAGCATGAAATTGTAGGAGAGGACGTACATGATGGCGCGCCAGAGCGTCTGCGCGTCCCCCTTGTGGATGGCGTTGTTGACCGTGTTTACGCACGCCTGCTGGTGGCGTCGCTTCGCATCGTTGAGTCGCTTGGTCGCTTGCTCGTGCTCTTGGTATGTGGGGTGGGTCTGGTCGTAACGTCCGTACTGGTCTGTTGGGCAGTCGCGTTCGACCGTGAGCGATGTCTGCGTCCACGCGTCGTATGCTTTACGTGCCTCCTGGTATGTGTTGTCAATGGAGAAAAAGGTGTCGCGCATTAGCTTCTCTGGCGCGGACGTAAAGGCGCTTGCGTATTGCGTGGTCATTGGCGGCCGTCCTATCTTCTTATGGCTTCAATGGTCTTATTGTAGCACAGCTATGGCCTGTTAGCTGATGCTCATGCGTGAGGCGGCAAAGTCGATGAGCTTTTCCAGTTCGATTGTGGGGAACGGTAGCGTGTTGTCGAATACTCGGTTGTCGTTGACGTGCATGGTGCGACAGTAGTTGCCCTTCTTGGTGTGAACCTCCATGAGGCTTGTCTCTTGGAACGTGTCAATGAGGGCGGCGAGGTCGCCGGGGGTGAGTTCGCTGCGCTCTAGGAGTGCGCTTGCGAGCATCATGTGGGCGCACCTGGCCGCTACCTCGCTGCCGGTGTCGCCTTGTTCTTCCGCGTATTGAATGGCTTGCCGCCACCATGCGGCCGCGCTAGTAACGCTACCACATAGCGCGTGGACGATACCGTAGTGCGCCGGGTACACGCTGTAGCGTGTCTCTACGTTTCCTTGGAAGATGACGCGCCCCACGTGCGCGAGGGTGAGGAAACTGTGGGCGCGGTGTTGTCCTGCGAGGTACGCGCTCACGGCGAGGCTGGAAAAGTCGTCCGAGTAGCGCCTGGGGTGTTCTACGAGTTCGGGGAGGCTCCTGCTGGCGGTCAGTTCTTTGACAGCGTGTTTGCCGATTGCGGCAGCGTTAATGCCCGCCACACTGTTGCCTCTGTTGGCGTTGCCTGTCAGGTGGTCGAGGAGGAGCCACACGCCCGCTGGCCTTTCCGGTGTCTGAGTGCTGGCCGCGTCGCCGTGGACCGCACGAGCAAACGCCTCGCAGTCGAACGCAGCCTCGTCAATACGCTGCTCGTTCCACCCGGCCATGTTGATGGTGTGGCGGATAATACGGTTGATAGTGGGGCTGGGGGTGGCTATACCGTAGCGTGCGCACATGGAGAGCGCCCGCCACATGTCCGAGTAGTCGCCATTATGGTAGGCTTGCGAGATGATGTGGGCACACTTTCTCGCGTGCGCATCCATTAGACTTTCTTGCTGGTGGGTGCTGTGGCCTCCGCGCAGGTATTCGCGTTGGTATGCGGCTCGCTCGGCGGTGAGCGCGTTCACCCAGTCGCCGGTAGTGTCGTTCGTCATCTGGTTATCTCGCTTCCTGTCCTGTTATTTGTGGCCCGTTTCCATGCGCGACGCGGCCGCGTCAAGTAGTTTCTCCACGTTGTTTATCTTAATTGCGGTGGTGGCGTTTCCGCGCGCGTCTCGTGCGCTTATGATAAGTTCTCGCTTCATGATAACATAACCGGGCGGTTGCACTTGCATGAGGAGCGTTGATTGGAACGTGTCAATGAGCGCGGCGAGGTCAACTGCTGGGAGGCTCCCGCGTTCCATGAGAGCGCCGCAAAGTTTCATGTGCGCGCATCGGGCTTCGATCTCTCGTGACTTGTTCTTGTCTTTTTCTGCTATGTCAATCGCGGTCCGCCACTGCGCGGCCGCGTCGTGGACGCTCCCACATAGCTCGTGAACGAGTCCATAGTCCGCTGACACTAGGGTCGGCGCTCCTGCTGCTGACAGGTGGAAACTCTTGCCACCCAATTGTGCGAGTAGGGTGCGCCCGTGGTTGGATGCGCCCGCCAGGTGCGCGAGCACTGTTAATTGCCTGAGATTGACCTGGTGGCTGCCAATGTCGTCAGGCTCCCCGCTGTTGGCGATTTCTTCGACGATGCGGTTGCCTACCGTAATGGCATTGCGAGCCGCCACGAAACTAGCGTTGTTTACTGCCAGTGCGTGAGCGTTACCCTCGTCGTATAGGTGATTGAATAGGCGGTATGCGCCCACACTAGGTGCGACTGCCGCGTCCCGGATGATAGTGTCTGTGAATTGCTCGACGTGTAGGGCCGCTTCGTTGACGGGACGGTCGCATAGTCCCGTCAGGGTGATGGTGTGGCGCACAATGCTGTTAATGAGCGGTTCGGTGAAGCAGAACCAGTCGATGCGTGTGGCTTCGTAAAGCGCTTGCCAGAAGCCGTTGTAGTCGCCGTTGTGGTACGCTTGCGCGATGATTGCGGCACACTCTGCTGCGTGGTTTGTTTTCGCGTCTGAGAGCGCTTGGTCTCGCATGGCGGGGAGGTGCGTGTCGCCCGTTTTCTGTAAGAGATTGCATGTTCGTTGAATACTGTCCACTTGCTGTTGTAAGCTCGCGCGTTCACTGGCGATGGCTTCCGCGTATCCTACGATTGGCATGTCCCTTGTACCTCTCTCGCCCGCATCTTTCAACGGAGACTTGTTTTCTTCCAGATTTTCGCGCTCGCTCGCGCCGCTGTTCTCTACTGTTGTTATGGTATCATGTTTTTATGACGCGCGCTTGCCGCGTGAGTGTGTTATACTGTTTCTCGTTGCAAGAGAAACTATACTGTGTCGGCGTTCGCGCATTGAGTGCGAATCCGCAAAAACGAAAGTGAAGGACACCCGCGATGACTGTTAAGAGCAACCCTAACACCGTTGACGCGAACACGCGCGACAACGCCGACGCTAAGAGCGGCGTTATCCCGTTCCTGCCCAAGGGTATGGAAAAGAGCGTGTCCTACCGGATGGTCCGCGACCAGTTTAACAATCCGACTGGCACGCCGGTTGTCCTGGTGTCGCAGCCTGGCCAGGGTAAGACGGCGGTCGTGTACGCGCTCGCCGCCGAGCGCGGGTACGACGTGATTACCATCGTCGGCTCACAGAAGGACCGCACGGACATTACGGGTATGCCCACATTGGTTGACTTCACGGTGACGCGCCCGGACGGCACTGTGGACACGGTGCGTCAGGTGGAGTACGCGGTCGAAAAGTGGCAGCGTACTGTCATGGAGAATAAGCGTGTTGTCGTGTTCTTGGACGAGCTGAACACGGCTCCCCCGGACGTCGTGTCCTCTCTGCTCACGATTCTCGCTGACCGACGCTTCCCTAACGGGGAGGTTATGCCCGAGGAGACCGTCATCCTGGGCGCAATGAATGACCGGGACACCGGCTCAGAGTATCACGACATGTCGCCAGCTTTGGCAAACCGCTTGTGTCTGGCGGCCTACCATATGCCGCTTGGCGCGTGGCTGGACGGCGTGCGCCGCGCATGGGGTAAGACCGTCGGCGAGCGCGAACAGTGGATGCGCCGCGCTATCGCGGACTTTGTGGACGAAAACCCCGGATACGCGAACATGCCCAACGACCCGATGGGTGAAACAGTCTCCCCCACACAGTACGGGTTTAAGAGCGACCCGGCGAACGACATGATCGCCGCGCACGCGTTCCCCTCCTACAGGTCGTGGGACCGCCTCGCCACTAAGCTCGCCCACGCGTCTCTCCTGGAAGATGGCAGCCCCGACACGGAGCTAGAGCATTTCTACGCGGGCGGCATGATCGGCTTTAAGGCCGCGAGCGCTTTCCGCGAGTTCTTGAAGCGCCGCCGCGAAGCGGAAAAGAACTTTGATGCGCGAGCGTTCATTAACGACGCGTTCACGCTCGACGATAACGGCGAGCCGGTCGCTAACCCTGACACGCTGGGCGAGTGGCAGCGCATCGTCGGCGAGAACGGCGCAGACAATCGTCTCGCTGTCGCCCGTGAAGCCGGTCGCCTCGCGGTCGATGACGTGGAAGAAACCCACGTGACCGCCGAGGAACTGCTGAATATCATGCTCCTGTTGCCTGTCCTGTCGGGCGATGAGGAGGTTCCCGGCCTGGGCGTGAGGCTGGACAGTAGCGCACTCGCGTCGCTTGGCAAGAGTGTCAGTAAGGTGTTTACGGAGACTCAGAAGCACGCCTACGCGGTGACGGCTAGTGACGCTGAGGGTAGGGTGAAGCGCCGCCTGGTGGTGAACGCGCTCGCTCGTGCGCTCGCGTGCCCGCATGTTTCTGACGCAAAGAACATGAAGGGCGCGCGCCAAGCCGCGTAACAGTGTGGTGGGCCGTGGGCGGCGTGAGGTGGTACATAATCGCGCCGCCCCGCTCGCTCTCGCGTGGCACGCTTGCGCTCCCACGGAGTGACGCGCGTACTCTCGTGGTTACAGCGCTTACAGCCGGTGCGGAGCGGCGTGAACCGCGTGCTGTTCTGCGCGCGGTTTTGCTGTGGCGCGCTCACCCGTACTCGTGCTATAATGGTGCCCTGAGTATGGCTGATGCAATTTAAGGAGAGTTCCGCTGTGGCAACTACGAAGGAAGTGCTGGCGCGTGAAGCGCGCGAAGCCGAAGAGTGGGCAAAGCAGAACGCTCGCAACATGGCCGAGAGCGGCGCTCGTTATCGTCGCATGTCCTCGTGGGAGGGCAGCACGTGGAGCAAGACCGTTGAGTCGCTTCTCCTGCCCGTGAAGGACGGCGGCTACGGACTGTACCCACTCTCGCCTATTTTTGCGCTCCTCGCGCCGTTCGTGGACATTACAGCCGAGACGGCCTACACGGATACTCGCGCACGCGTCGGCGTGGGTCTCGCGTTCTTCTACGAATGGGACAATCGCTTGCGCGCGTTTGCGCTCGCCCACGAAGCTCTGCATGTGGCGAATCGTCACTTTCAACGCGCGGACGAAATGGGCAGGACGTTCGAGGACGCTCACCGCATGTTGAATCTTGCGGGCGACATGGAGATTAACGATCTCCTCCGCAACATGGGAGTCGCCCGCTCGGAGGATGAGGATAGGTTCGTGTTCCCCGAGGACATGGGGTATGAGCGTTCTCGCACGATGGAAGAATACCTTGTCGCATTGTCCGGTGATATGGAAAAGCTGCGTGAGCTGGCGCGCCAGTTGGCGGCTGCGGCTGGCGAGAGTGGTTCTTCTGGGGACGGCTGTGGCGGTTCTTCCGGCGAGTCTGGGTCGCAGGGTTCCGAGTCCGGTTCCGCTCCTGGTTCTTCTGGCGAGCCTGGTTCCGACGGTTCGCAGGGCGGGCAGTCCGGCTCTTCCGGTGCCGAGTCTGGTTCTTCTGGCGAGCCTGGTTCCGACGGTTCGCAGGGCGGGCAGTCCGGCTCTTCCGGTGCCGAGTCTGGTTCTTCTGGCGAGCCTGGTTCCGACGGTTCGCAGGGCGGGCAGTCCGGCTC
>ERZ772956.1933-NODE-1933-length-13536-cov-14.989986_pt1 | contig 13536 bp, 11 predicted proteins | sample MGYA00580683_ERZ772956 | MGnify/ENA primary metagenome ERZ772956 (study PRJEB29015, sample SAMEA2738077) | human oral metagenome | biome: human oral; feature: human-associated habitat; material: saliva | place: China | collected 2212 ... | reverse complement strand
AGTTTTACATATATTGTAAAATTTTGTATAATCTAATATATATTATAACAAATTATATGGAGGTGTTCAACAATGGAGATATATTTTGTAAGACATGGACAAACGATTTGGAATGTTGAGAAAAGATTCCAAGGGCTTTCTGATTCCCCTCTTACTGAGTTAGGAATTACTCAAGCTAAATTATTAGGTAAAAAATTAAAAGATATTAAATTCGATAAATTTTATTCAACATCTTTAAAAAGAGCAAATGATACTGCAAACTATATAAAAGGTGACAGAGACCAAGAAGTTGAAATTTTTGATGATTTTATTGAAATTTCAATGGGAGATATGGAAGGTATGGGACATGAGAAATTTAAAGAACTTTATCCTGTCCAATTAAAAAACTTCTTTTTTAATCAAATTGAATATGATCCAAGAGAATATAATGGTGAAAGTTTTCTTGAAGTTAGAGAAAGAGTTATCAAAGGTTTAAATAAGTTTGTTGAATTAAATAAAAATTATGAAAGAGTTTTAGTTGTGAGCCATGGAGCAACTTTAAAAACTTTACTACACTATATAAGTGGAAAAGATATTTCTACTTTAAGTGATGAAGCAATACCTAAAAATACTAGCTACACTATAGTAGAATACAAAGATGGAAAATTTGAAATTACAGATTTTTCTAACACAAGTCATTTAGATGAAATAAAATAAATTTGAAAGGGAAAATTATGAATATAGTATTGTATCAACCTGAAATTCCATATAATACAGGAAATATTGGAAGAAGTTGTGTATTAACAAATTCAACTTTGCATTTAATAAAGCCATTAGGTTTTTCTCTTGATGAAAAACAAGTAAGAAGAGCTGGAATGGATTATTGGCACTTAGTAGATTTGAAAATATGGGAATCTTTTGAAGATTTCTTAGAAGCTAACAGAAATATACGTTTGTTTTACGCTACAACAAAGACTAGGCAAAAATATTCTGATGTCAAATATGAAGAGAATGATTTCATCATGTTTGGACCAGAATCAAGAGGAATACCTGAAGAAATTTTAAATGCAAGTCCTGAAAGATGTATAACTATTCCAATGATACCAATGGGAAGATCTTTAAATCTTTCTAATTCGGCTGTTATAATTTTGTATGAGGCATATAGACAATTAGGTTTTGATTTTTAGGAGGGATAAATATGAATAGTGTGTATGATGTGGTTGATTATAACAAATTAGTTAGTTTTATCTGGTCAGTTGCTGACGATTGTTTAAGAGATGTGTATGTCAGAGGAAAATATCGTGATGTTATCTTACCTATGACTATCATTGCAAGATTTGATGCTATTATTGAGGGTGAAAAAGCTAATATCTTACAAACAAAGAGCTTGGCTGAATCTAGTGGTTGGAATATTCATAAAACATTAGACACAAGTATAGACCTACCTTTCTATAATATTTCAAAATTTAGTTTAAAAGATTTGAAATCTGAAACTAATAGTCAAAATCTAAAAAAGAATTTTGAAGAATACTTAGATGGTTTTTCAAATAATATAAAAGAAATTTTACAAAAATTTAAATTTAATAGTCAAGTTGAACAAATGACTGAATCAGGAATTTTAGGTTCCGTTATAGAAAAATTTACTTCATCTGAACTTAATTTAAGTCCTTATGAAGTAAAAAATTCTCTTGGTGTAACTATAAAAAGAGGTTTAGATAATCATGCTATGGGTACATTATTTGAAGAAATCATAAGAAAATTCAATGAAGAAAATAATGAAGAAGCTGGAGAACACTTTACTCCACGTGATGTGGTAGAACTAATGGCAGATATAGCTGTAGTTCCAGTTATGGATAAAATAAAAGATGGAACTTATTCAATCTATGATGGTGCCTGTGGTACTTTTGGAATGGCAACAATAGCTGAAGAAAGATTGAAAACGCTAGCTAAGAAAAATAAAAAAGATGTTTCTATTCATTTGATAGGTCAAGAAGTTAACCCAGAAACTTACGCTATTTCTAAGGCTGATTTACTAATAAGAGGTGGAGATACTGTATCTAGTAATGTTTACTTTGGTTCAACATTATCAGATGATAAAACTTCTGGACAACATTTTGATTTTATGCTGTCTAATCCTCCCTATGGAAAAACTTGGAAAACAGATTTAGCTCTTTTAGGTGTTGGTTCTGATAGAGATCCTAAAAAGAACATAATAGATAAACGTTTTGTTACAAGTTACAAAGAGCAAGAAGACTTTAGAATGATTCCTGATGTAAGTGACGGGCAATTACTATTCTTATTAAATAATATTTCAAAAATGAAAGATACTGAATTAGGTTCTCGTATAATAGAAGTTCACAATGGTTCTGCTCTTTTTACAGGTGATGCTGGAAATGGTGCAAGTAATGCTAGAAGATATATGATAGAAGAAGATTTAATAGAAGCTATTATACAATTACCTGAAAATATGTTTTATAATACTGGAATAACAACATATATTTGGATCTTATCTAATAGAAAAGAAGAACGAAGAAAAGGAAAAATCCAACTTATCAATGCAAGTGAATTAAAAACTTCATTAAGAAAAAATTTAGGAAAGAAAAATTGTGAATTTTCTAAAGAAGATAGAAAAATTATTCTAGATACATATTTAAACTTTGAAGAAAATGAAATTTCTAAAATATTTTCAAATGAAGAATTCGCTTATTACAAAGTAACTGTAGACAGACCTTTAAGACAAGCTATTACTTGTAACGATGAAAACATTAAAGAAATAGAAGAAGAGTTAGAAAAGATAGGATTTAATAGCAAAATTAAGAAAGATAATCTTGAAGGAACTTTTATAAAAAACAGTGCTTCTGTCATTAAAGAATTAGAAAAAACTGAAAATATCTTAGCATATCTTGAAGTTTTAAAAGATATGAAAAAAGATGACAAGTACTTAGACTTTGAAGAATTTGAAAAACTATTCAATAAAAAACTTAAAAAATATGACTTAAAGTCTGTAAGTTTAAATAAATTTATCTCAACAGGACTTATGACTAATATGATAGTTAGAGATGAAAATGCAAATATCCAAAAAGATACAAAAGGAAATATAATAGTAGACCCTGAACTTCGTGATACAGAAACAGTTCCATTCACTTATGAAGGAGGTATTGAAGAATTTATTAAAAAGGAAGTATTACCTTATCATAATGATGCCTTTGTAGATGAAAGTAAAACACAAATAGGATATGAAATCAATTTTACAAAATACTTTTACAAAGCAAAAGAACTTGAAAGCGTTAAAACAATAGTTGCTCGTATCAAAGAACTTGAAAAAGAATCTGATGGAATGATGAAAAATATCTTGGAGGGGCTATACGATGAATAACTATGAATCTTATAAAGAAACAGATATTCCTTGGCTAGGAGAAATTCCTAGCCATTGGGAAATAAATCGTGTAAAAAGATTTTTTTATATTTTTAAAGATATTTCTTACAAAAAAAATCCAGTTGTTCTATCATTAGCTAGAGATAAAGTAAAAATTAGAGATATAGAAAGTAATAAAGGACAATTAGCTGAAAATTATAATAATTATAATAGTGTAAAAAAAGGTGATTTACTTTTAAACCCAATGGATTTATATAGTGGTGCAAATTGTAATATTTCAAATTATGATGGAGTAATAAGCCCTGCATACATAAATTTAAGAAGCAACAAAGACATATCTGTAAATTTTTTTGATTACATATTTAAATTACAATACACTTCCTTAGCATTTCAATCTGTTGGAAAAGGTGTCTCAAAATACAACAGATGGACTTTATCAAATGAAACATTATTAAATTATCAATTACCTATTCCACCAATCTCAGAGCAAATCAAAATTGCTAACTATCTTGATTGGAAAATAAATGAAATTGATAGATTAATTTTGATTGAAAAAGAGCAAATAAAAGAATTAAATCATCATAAAAAATTATTAATTTCTTATGAATATTCTAAGCAAAATAAAAAAAGAAGAATTAAGACACTCCTTGCAGAACAACTTTTATATGGTATAAATGAAACAGGCAAAGAAAATGGAAATATTAGATTTGTTAGAATAACAGATATCGATACTCTTGGAAATTTAAAAAATGAAAATATACTTTATTTAAATAAATGTGATAAAAAATTTTTATTAATAGAAGATGATATCTTATTTGCTAGAAGTGGAGCTACTGTTGGTAAAACATATCTTCAAAAAAAAGAAACTTCTGATATGGCTTTTGCTGGATATTTAATAAGAGCAAGAATAAATAAAAATTTGATAAACCCTAAATATGTATATTATTATTTTCAATCACAAGAGTATGAGATTTGGAAAGAAAGTATTTTTATTCAATCCACTATTCAAAACATTAGTGCCGAAAGATTTGCAAATTTAGAGATACCTTTTGCAGATAAATTAGAACAAAATATTATTATAAAAAGAGTGAAAAATATAATTGCAAAAACAGAGAAAATTTTAAATTTACTTAATGAAAAAATTTCAAATTTACAAGCCCTAAAACAATCTCTAATAGCAGAAGTTGTTACAGGAAAAATAGACGTAAGAAATATTACTATTCCACAATATGAGAAAGTAGAAACAATTTTAGAAACTGATGATATCAATGGATTGGAGGTTCAGGATTATGGGGATTAGAGATACAAAAATGGAAGCTGAGTTAGAAAAAAATATCATTGATTATTTACAAGAAAAACAGGGCTATAGATATATAAAGGCTGATGAAATGAAATTGGCTTTTAATAGAAAATATGCCTTAGATGAAGTGAGATTATTAGAATTCATTGAAAAATCTCAACCTCGTGTATTTAAAGAACTTAGCCTTGATATTGAAAGTAAAAAAGAAAGTTTCCTTAAACAATTAGATCTGTGTATAAGAAAAGATGGCATTGTCTCTGTTTTAAAAAATGGTATAAACCATTATCCAGCTACATCTACTATCTCTTTGTTTTATCATGCTTTAGATGGAAATAGAGAAAGTTCATATAAAGAATTTGAGCAAAATATTTTTTCTGTTACAAATCAATTAACTTTTTCTGAAAGAAATAAAGGTTTAGAGCTTGATATAGCAATTTTCATAAATGGTTTACCCATTATCACTATGGAATTAAAAAGTAGAGCCTCTAGTACAGGTTGGACATATAAAGATGCTGAAGAACAATATAAAAACGATAGAAAGCCGATTGAACCATTATTTAGTTTCAAAAGATGCATGGCTCATTTTGCAGTAGATGAAAATTTTATTACATTTACAACAAAATTAGATGATAAAAATACAGTGTTTATGCCATTTAATAAAGGAACTGAAAATGGAGGCTCTGGTAATCCTATCAATCCAAATGGAACTATGACAGATTATCTTTGGAAAGATTTTTTAGATAAAAAAGTTCTAACAAGCCTTATAAAAGATTTCTCTTATGTTGATAATAATAAAGTATTAGTTTTTCCAAGATATCATCAATATAGAGTTGTAACAAAACTTGTTGAAGATGTTATAAAAAATGGAATAGGAAAAAACTATTTAATTCAACACAGTGCTGGTAGTGGGAAAAGTAATTCTATAACTTGGCTTGCTTATCGTTTAGTTGAAGTTGCTAGAAAAGTTCAAAATGGAGATATTAGTAAATTTGAAAAAATATTCAATTCTGTAATTGTTGTAACAGATAGATTAAATTTAGACAAACAAATAGATGATAATATTAGAAAATTTATTGATGTCAGAAGTGTTGTAGGACATGCAAGTTCATCAACAGATTTAAAAAATTTTTTAGTTAATGAAAAAAAGATAATTATCACTACTATCCAAAAATTCCCTTATTTACTTGAAAAAATTGGAACAGAATTAAAAGGGAAAAATTTTGCAATTATCATAGATGAAGCTCACTCTTCTCAAAGTGGTCGTGCTGCTGCCTCTTTAAATATGGCAGTTTCAGCTACTATTGATATCAATGATGATAATGATTTTGAAATAGAAGATAAATTAAATGAGCTTATTGAAGCTAGAAAAATGCCAGAAAATGCTAGTTTTTTTGCTTTTACAGCAACTCCAAAAGCTAAAACTCTTCAAATGTTTGGAAATGTATTTGACTTATATTCTATGAAACAAGCTATAGAAGAAGGTTTCATATTAGATGTTTTGAAAAATTATACATACTATGAAAACTTTTATAAAATTAAAAAGAGTGTTGAAGATAATCCAATTTTTGATAAAAAGAAAGCTCAAAAGAAAATAAGAAAATATGTAGAAGGTCAAGAATTTCCAATCAGGGAGAAAGCAGAAGTTATGGTTGAACATTTCCTTCATAATACTGCTACTAAAATAGCTGGTCAAGCTAAAGCAATGGTTGTCACTCAAAGTATTTTAAGTGCAATAGAATATTATCATTGTATAAATGATATGTTAAAAAAATCTAATACAGGCTATGAAGCACTAATTGCTTTTTCAGGTGAGAAAGAATACAATGGTAAAACTGTTACAGAAGCTAGCCTAAATGGTTTTCCTGATAATGAAACTGCTATAAAATTTAAAGAAGCTAAATACAAATTCTTGATAGTTGCTGATAAATATCAAACAGGTTATGATGAACCTCTACTTCATACTATGTATGTTGATAAAGTATTGAATGATGTAAAAGCTGTTCAAACTCTATCAAGATTAAATAGATGTACAAAAAATAAAATAGATACTTGTATTATTGATTTTGCAAACAAACCAGAACATATACAAGAAGCTTTTCAACCTTATTATAAGGAAACTAGACTTGATGGAGAAGTGGATCCCAACAAACTTTTTAACTTATTAAGCATATTGGATAGTAAATATGTTTATGAAAAAGATGAGGTTGACGAATTAGTTGAATTATTTTTAAAGAACAGTTCTAGAGATAAGATTGATAATATTATTGATGAGGCTGTTGAAAGGTATAATGCTTTAAGTGAGGAAGATCAAGTAGAATTTAAAAGTGGTGTAAAATCTTTCATAAGAACATATAATTTCCTTGCTTCAATTTTAACAGTTGGGCAAATTGAATGGGAAAAGAAAGTAATATTTTTTGAACATTTAATCCATAGATTACCTACACCTACAGAGGATCTTGCAAAAGGTATTCTAGAAACAATAGATTTAGAAAGCTATAGACTTGAGAAAAAGAATACTATTGACATTATTCTAGAAGATAAAGATGCCTCTATTGAAGGAGCTGGAATAGGAGCTGGTAAAAAATCTGAAGTGGAATTAACTCCATTAGAAAATATAGTTTCAACATTTAATGATGTCTTTGGGAATATAGAATGGCAAGATAAGGATAATGTTATTAGACAAATCAAAAAACTACCTGAAATGGTAATGAAAAATGATAAGTTTAAAAATGCTTTAAAAAATTCAGATTTTGAAAATATTAAAAGAGAATACACTATAGCTTTAAGAGATGTATTTAGAAATATTATGAAAGATAATATGGAATTATTTGGACAATGGACAAATAATTCAGATTTTAAAAAATGGATAGATAATGCTATTTTTGAAGAAATAATGACTCTAAGAAATTAGTAGCCATAATTATTTTCTGCAAATATAAGGAGGAAAATTATTATGATAAGTTTTAAAAATGATTATAGTGAAGGAGCTTGTCCTGAAGTTTTAGAAGCACTTGTTAAGACAAATTATGAACAAACAATAGGTTATGGTGAAGATCAATATTGTGAGGAAGCTAAAAATTTAATCAGAGAAAATATTAACTATCCTAATGCTGATATTTATTTTTTAGTTGGTGGAACTCAAGCAAATACAACTGTTATTTCTCATTGTTTGAAACCTTATGAAGCTGTTATAGCTTCAAAAACAGGCCATATTTCTATACATGAAACTGGAGCTATAGAAGCAACAGGTCACAAGATAATTGAAGTTGAGCCTGTTGATGGAAAATTGACACCTGAATTGATATTAAATGAATTGAGAAAACACGAAGATCATCATATGGTTAAACCTAAAATGGTCTATATTTCAAATACCACTGAAATAGGAACTGTTTACACTAAAGATGAGTTAGAAGCAATTAGCAAAGTATGTAAAGATAATAATTTATATCTATTTTTAGATGGAGCTAGACTTGCCTCTGCACTTGCTTCAGAAAAATGTGATATAAACTTAGAAGACTATCCTAAATATTGTGATGCTTTCTATATTGGTGGTACAAAATGTGGTCTATTATTTGGTGAAGCTGTAGTTATTATAAATGAAGATATAAAGAAAGAATTTAATTTCTCTATCAAACAAAAAGGTGGACTATTTGCAAAAGGAAGACTGTTAGGAGTTCAATTTGCTACTCTATTTAAAAACGATCTTTACTATAGAATAGGAGTTCACTCTAATAAGATGGCTTTAAAGATTAAAAATGCCTTTGTTGAAAAAGGAATTAAATTAGCTACTGATTCATATACTAACCAAGTTTTTGTTGATTTGAGTCAAAAACAAATAAAAGAATTAGAAAAAGAAGTTATTTTTTCTGTTGAATTTTTTGGTATAGGAGAAAGTCAATCATCAAGATTTGTAACTTCTTGGGCAACTAAAGAAGAAGATGTGGATAAACTTGTTGAATTAATAAAAAATCTAAATGTAGATTGAGGAATAGAATGAAAAAATATATAGTTGAACATGAGTTCGATGGTTATGAAATTGGAACTTATTTAAAAGAAACAAAGGGCTATTCTAGTAGAGGTCTTAGAAATTTAGAGATCTATCTAAATGGAAAAAGAATTAAAAATAATGCCAAGAAGATTAAGAAATTAAATAGAATAGTCATAATTGAAAAAGAAAAAAGTACAGGTATAAAGGCTATGGATATACCAATAGATATAGCTTATGAAGATGAAAATTTACTTATAGTAAATAAAGAGCCATATATCATAGTCCATCCTACTCAAAAAAAAGTAGATAAAACTTTGGCAAATGCAGTTGTAAATTATTTTGAAAAAACTTTGGGTAAAACTTTAGTGCCTAGATTCTATAATCGTTTAGATATGAATACATCTGGACTTATCATAATTGCAAAAAACGCATACACTCAAGCTTTTTTACAAGATAAAACAGAAGTTAAAAAGACATATAAAGTTATCGTAAGTGGAATAATAGAAGAAGATGATTTCTTTATAGAACTTCCCATAGGAAAAATTGGAGATGACTTAAGAAGAATTGAACTTTCTGAAGAAAATGGTGGAAAGTCAGCTAAAACTCATATAAAAGTTTTAGAAAGAAATCGTGAGAAAAATATTACCTTTCTTGAAGCTAGACTATATACAGGTAGAACTCATCAGATAAGAGCTCACTTGTCCCTTATTGGTCATCCTTTGGTTGGAGATGAGCTCTATGGTGGAGATATGAATTTAGCAAAAAGACAGATGCTACATGCATATAAATTAGAATTTCAAAATCCAAAAACTTTAGAAAATCTAAAAGTTGAAATTGAAATTCCTATTGATATGAAAGAATTTTTAAAATAACAACGGTTAACTTTTGAGTTACGGTAAAAAAATAACCATTTTTAAGTTAAAAATATTGTCAACTAAAATTTGACAGTTGTTTAAAAAAAGTATATATTTTAAATATAAACAATTAATTTAATTTTGGTTAATTATTGGTTTTTTTATAAATTTATAGAAAGTTAAAATTTAGGAGGTTAAAATGGCAGTAAAAGTTGCAATTAATGGATTTGGAAGAATTGGAAGATTAGCATTAAGAGTTATGAGTAAAAATAAAGATTTCGATGTTGTTGCTATAAATGACTTAACAGATGCAAAAACATTAGCACATCTTTTTAAATATGATTCAGCACAAGGAAGATTCGATGGAACAATCGAAGTTACTGATGATGGTTTTGTAGTAGATGGAGATAGCATAAAAGTTTTCGCTAAAGCTAATCCTGAAGAATTACCTTGGGGAGAATTAGGAATAGATGTAGTTCTTGAATGTACTGGTTTCTTTACAAGTAAAGAAAAAGCAGAAGCTCACATCAAAGCAGGAGCTAAAAAAGTTGTTATCTCTGCACCAGCTACAGGAGATTTAAAAACTGTTGTTTATAATGTAAATGACAATATATTAGATGGAAGTGAAACAGTAATATCAGGAGCTTCTTGTACAACTAACTGTCTTGCTCCAATGGCAAAAGTATTAAATGATAAATTTGGAATAGTTGAAGGATTAATGACTACTATCCACGCTTATACTAATGACCAAAATACTTTAGATGCTCCTCATAAAAAAGGAGACTTAAGAAGAGCAAGAGCTGCTGCTGAAAATATAGTTCCTAACACAACTGGAGCTGCAAAAGCTATAGGTCTTGTAATTCCTGAATTAAAAGGAAAATTAGACGGAGCTGCTCAAAGAGTACCTGTTATAACTGGATCAATCACTGAACTTGTAACAGTTTTAGAAAAAGAAACTTCAGTTGAAGAAATCAATGCTGCTATGAAAGCTGCAAGCAACGAATCATTTGGATATACTGAAGAAGAATTAGTATCAAGCGATATCATTGGAATTAGTTTTGGATCATTATTTGATGCAACTCAAACTAAAGTTCTATCAGTTGGAGGAAAACAATTAGTTAAAACTGTTGCTTGGTATGACAATGAAATGTCTTACACTTCTCAACTTATAAGAACATTAAAGAAATTTGTTGAAATTTCTAAATAATTAAATAGCAGAATATAAAACAAAATATTTAGCAATTAAATAGTGGAACATACTTATGTTCCACTTTTTTAAAAATAGGAGAATTTATGCTAACAAGTCAAAATTTATCTAGCTTACCTGATATTCAAAAGCTAAAACAACTTTGTAAGTCTATCTCAGCACTTGAACTAATAATGGAACAGGAATGGGAAATAAGATATTACTCATATAATCCATCTTGGGATGTTGATGAGGAAGTCTTTGAAATGAAAAATGGCTGTGGAGAAGAAATGCTTATTCTCTTTAGTAAACACGGTGCTGTTATAAGTGGTGTAAACAATGAGTGTTTTGATTGGGAAAACGATAGTCCTAAGATAGAAAATCTTGCAAAGGGGCTACCTAAGCAATTTGATGATTTTATATATAATGAGCCTATAAAAACTATAAAAAGTACTTTCTGTATTTGGAGAACTATTGCTGACAGTGAATGGCAAACAGGAGAAACTATTGATCCAGATGGCTCAGAGGATATACTTTATCTATTAGATGGTGATCCTAAAAAGTATGTTGAATTTTGTGAAGATTACTATGAAAAAGAAATTCCACTAGATATAGTAGAAAAAATTTATCAAGCTGAACCTATAAGTCTTGAAATGATTTATAAACTTAATGATGAAATAGAAGATGAAGATATAGAAATTATAAAAAATGAACTAGAAGAGATAAAATATCCAAATACTCTTTAAAATTTAAAAGGAGAACAAAGATGAAAAAAATTATAACTGACTTAAATTTAACTGATAAAAAAGTTCTTATGAGAGTAGATTTCAATGTTCCTATGAAAGAAGGAAAAATTACTGATGAAAATAGAATAGTTCAAGCATTACCTACAATTAAATATGCTTTAGAACAAAATGCTAAACTTATTTTATTCTCTCACTTAGGAAAAGTAAAAACTGAAGAAGATAAGGCTTCAAAGAGCTTAAAAGCTGTAGCTGAAAAATTATCTGAACTTTTAGGAAAGAATGTTACTTTCATTCCTGAAACTAGAGGAGAAAAATTAGAAACTGCTATCAATAACTTAAAATCTGGTGAAGTTTTAATGTTTGAAAACACAAGATTTGAAGATTTAGATGGTAAAAAAGAATCTAAAAACGATCCTGAATTAGGAAAATACTGGGCATCACTTGGAGATGTTTTTGTAAATGATGCTTTTGGAACTGCTCACAGAGCTCATGCTTCTAATGTAGGAATTGCAGAAAATATCGGTGCAGGAAATTCAGCTGTTGGTTTCCTAGTTGAAAAAGAATTAAAATTTATAGGTGAAGCTGTAAATAATCCAAAGAGACCGCTAATTGCTATTTTAGGAGGAGCTAAAGTTTCTGATAAAATAGGAGTAATTGAAAACTTATTAACTAAAGCTGATAAAATCTTAATTGGTGGAGCTATGATGTTTACTTTCTTAAAAGCAGAAGGAAAAAACATTGGAACTTCATTAGTTGAAGATGATAAATTAGATTTAGCAAAAGATCTATTAACTAAATCAAATGGAAAAATAGTTCTACCTGTAGACACTGTTGTTGCAGCTGAATTCAATAATGATGCTGAATTTTCTACTGTAGATGTAGATAATATCCCTGATAATAAAATGGGACTTGATATCGGTGAAAAAACTGTTAAACTATTTGATAGTTATATAAAAACTGCTAAGACTGTTGTATGGAATGGACCTATGGGAGTATTTGAAATGCCTAACTTTGCCAAAGGAACAATAGGAGTTTGCGAATCAATAGCTAATCTTACTGATGCTGTAACTATAATAGGTGGTGGAGATTCGGCTGCTGCTGCAATAAGTTTAGGTTATGCTGATAAATTTACTCATATTTCTACTGGTGGAGGAGCATCTTTGGAATTCTTAGAAGGAAAAGTTTTACCAGGAGTTGAAGCAATATCAAATAAATAAGGAAGGAGAATAATCTATATCAAGATAGATTAGTGTGAAGTTATGAAAAATTTTAAAAGTTTAATAGCAATTTCTTTTGCAGTATTAAGTTTAGGAGCTTTTGCAGCTGATAAGGTATATGAAACTACAGCAGAAGCAAAAGGTTATAATGAAGAAGGAGTACCAATAGTTTTAACTGTAAAAGCTATTAAAAAAGATGGTAAGATAGTTGTCACTGATATTGTTGCTAAACATCAAGAAACTGATAAAGTTGGTGGAGCTGCAATAGAACAGTTAATAGAAGAGGTTAAAACAAAACAAAACTATAATAAGTTAGATAGTGTTGCAGGGGCTACTTCAACTTCTGCTGGTTTTAGAAGAGCAATTAGAAATGCTGTTAAAGATATAGAAAAACAAAATTAGAATAGGAGTAATCAATGAATTTTAAAGATTTTGGACTTAGAGAATGCTTAGTTATTATTTTTATAACTTTAGGTCTAGCAGCATTTGTATTTGAAGATTATTTTAAACCAAAAATTTATGAGGCTGAGGGAGTTGGAATAGGTTATATTGGTGATATAACTTTAAAGGTTAAAGCCTATAAGAAAAAGGATAAAACAATCAGGGTTACTGAAATTGAAGTTGGACATGGAGATACAGATGAAATTGGAGGAGTTGCTTTACAAAAATTAGTTGATGAAGTAAAAGCAAAACAAAGATTTGATGATATTGATATGGTTGCAGGAGCAACATTTTCTTCAGAAGGCTTTAAGGAAGCTTTAGATACAGCTATTGAAGATATAAGAAATCAAGAATAAAGGTAAAATAGAATTTAGAGAATTTTTTTGAGAATAAAATCTTGAAAAGATTCTCTTTTTTATATATTTTATTAATAAAAATATATAAAATAA